>Ga0066709_100001141_pt1 | contig 16853 bp, 16 predicted proteins | sample GraSoiAngelo_158_FD_79665 | JGI IMG/M metagenome (GOLD analysis project Ga0066709, IMG submission 79665) | Grasslands soil microbial communities from the Angelo Coastal Reserve, California, USA - 14_1009_16_30cm | ecosystem: Environmental > Terrestrial > Soil > Grasslands | place: USA...
GAAGAGGCGCTGCGGCGCTCGACCGAACTCCTGGAGGCCGACTGTCCGGTCGATCTCTACCTGATGGTCGGTGTGGGCGCGGCCAACGCGGGCGAGCTGGTCGTGGGCGGGCGCGGCATCGCGTTCGTCTGTCTCGAGCATTTCACCGGGCGGGCCAACGCGCAGACGTACGGCTTGGGACTCGCGCCGGAGCTGTTGCCGCTGTGGATCGCCCATGAGGTCGCGCATGCGCTGCGCTACACGTCGCCCACCAGCCGTGCCGCGATGCGGCGGATCGTGGGCGAGCTCGGGGGGGGCGGCTATTACGACAGCTGGGAGATCGGCTCGCGCGCATCGCTGCGCGAGCTCGTCGTCAACGAAGGCGCGGCGATCGCGGCGTCGCAGGCGGTCGCGCCGGGATTCGAGCCGTGGGAGTACTTCGGCTACAACCGGCGGCAATACCGCCGGCTGCGCGAGCTGGACGCGTTTCTGCGCCGTGCCTCGGCGAAGGACCTCGAGTCCACAGGCCTGGGACTGCGGCTGCGCTACCTGTCGGGCGGCATGAGTCCGGCCGCCCGGCTGCTCGCCGGGAAAGTCCTGCCCGAGCGGTCCGGCTACTATCTCGGCCTCCGGCTGGTCGAGAACTACTTCGCCGCGCACGGCGCCGCGTCGACCGTCCGGGCAGCGGTCGAAGAGCTGCGCCAGGCGGACGATCGGGCATCAGGTATTCAAACAGCGTGAGTCCGCGCGCCAAGAAGTCCTCCTCCCCCGCTCCTCAGACCGGCTCTCCCCTTCCGCCCGCTCACGAGCGGCGTCACAATCGGCCCCTGCGCGATGTGCTGGATGAGCTGCTCAGCCATACGCGGGAGATCGCCCGCCGCGCCAAAAGGATGACGCCGGCGGAGCTCGACTATGCCGAGCAGCGGCTGGAATGGCTGGCCGACGAGGTGTGGCGGATCGCGACGGGCGAGGCTCCTCCGCCCGAGTAGATTACCGGCTGTATGGGAACCCGTGGCGAATTCAAGGTGGCCATCACCAAAGAAGATCTCGTCTTCGCGGCCGCGCATTTCATCACGTTCGCCGGCCATCGCTGCGAGACGCTGCACGGGCACAACTATCGTGCGGCCATCTTCATCGAAGGCGGGCTCGAGCCGGACAGCTGGTTCGTCGTCGACTTTGCGGCGGTGAAAAAATTGATGCGGGGTCTCACGGCCGAGCTGGATCACAAGGTGCTGCTGCCGCGCGATAATCCCAAACTCAAGATCGCCGAGGAAAACGGCAGCGTGCGCGTGGCGTTCGACGGCCAGCCCCGCTACGTGTTCCCGTCACGCGATTGCGTGATCCTGCCCATCCCCAACACGACGGTCGAGATGCTGTCGCAGTATCTCGCCGGTCGAGTCCGCGCCGAGCTGGGCTCACTACACCTCAAGACGATCGAGATCGAGGTGGAGGAAAACTTCGGCCAGTCAGCGAGCTACCGTGAAACCCTCGACTAAACTCTCGCCCACCGAAATCGCCGAGCACCTGAAGCGCCTGCCCGCCTGGCGGCTCGAAAACGGGGCGATCGTCCGCGACTATCAGACCGATGGCTGGCCCACCACGCTCATGCTGGTGAATGCGATCGGCTTCGTCGCGGAAGCGGCAGACCATCATCCCGATCTCGCCGTGAGCTGGGGTAAGGTCCAGGTGAAGCTGTGGACTCACAGCGCCGGCGGGGTCACGGCGAGTGATATGGAGCTCGCCGCCCTGATCGAGCAGACGGCACTGTGGCGGCCGCAGGCCGGCGCCAGCGCGCTGCGCGGGACGCCGAAGAAGTTCGTGGGATCGTGACGCGCGCCGTACCACTCGTCTCCGCTCCCGACCCCTTCGGCACCTGCGCCCGCTTCAGCGGCCTTCGATGGACGCTCGCCAAGGCGCGCTCGATGATCGACGCACTCACTTCCCCACGCAGAACGCCGCGAACACCCGATCGAGTACATCGTCCGGCGTAACCGCGCCGATTAAATCGTCCAGCGCCAGGACCGCGGCGCGCAGGTTGGTCGCCGCCGCCGCCGCATCGACACCGGCCGTCCGCGCGGTCCAGAAGGCATCGAGCTCGGCCAGCGAGCGCTCGAGCGCGGTGCGGTGTCGGGCGCGCGTCACGACCGGCTCGACATCGCCGAGCGCCAGCAGGCGGCCGAACGCGACTTCGGCGAGACGGCGACGCAACTCGGGAAGCCCTTGGCCGGTTACGACTGAAACCGATGGGCCGATGGGAGGATGGGCCGATGGGCGGTCCGGCAGGTCGGCTTTAGTGACAACTTCCACGACGGGTTTGACACCCACGTCCGGCAACGCATCGTGCTCCTGATCTCGACAGAACAGGATAAGATCGGCCGCATCGAGATAGCGCTTGGATATTTCGATTCCCATTCGTTCGATGCGTTCTTCGCTCTCGCGCAACCCGGCTGTGTCGACGAGCCGGAACGGAAAGCCTTCGATCACGGCGTGCGCTTCGATGGCGTCGCGCGTCGTGCCGGGGATCTCGGTGACGATGGCGCGCTCGGTGCCGAGCAGCGCATTGAACAGCGACGATTTCCCGGCATTGGGCCGGCCGGCGATCACCAGCAACGCGCCGTCGCGCAGCCGCTCGCCCTCCGGAGCGGTCCGGAGCAGCTCGGCCACTCGCCCACGCACCACGTCCCACGCACCTCGCACGCGTTCGGGAGAGACGGGCCCCTCATCTTCTTCCGGGAAGTCGATGTCGTAGGCGATGAGGGCTTCCAGCTCGAGGATTTCACCGCGCAGCGCCGCGAGGCGGTCGGACAGGCCACGCTCGAGCTGCTGCAGCGCGCGCCGCTGCTGCGCGGGCGATCCCGCATCGATGAGATCGGCGGTCGCCTCGGCCTGCAGCAAGTCCATCTTGCCGTTCAGCACGGCGCGGCGCGTGAACTCGCCCGGCGCGGCGGGTCGCGCGCCGGCGGCCACCAACGCGGCGAGCGCAGCCGCCGGCACCACCAGACCGCCATGCGTCGTGATCTCGACGAGTTCGTCGCCGGTGTAGGAGTGCGGCGCGGGGAAGCAGGCGGCGAGACAGTCATCCACCGTTGCGCGGGAATCCGGCTGCGACAGGCGCGCCCGAAACACGGTGCGCGGCGGGGTCGGGCGGAACGGCTCCAGGCAGCGGGCGGCGAGCTCGAAGCATCCGGCGCCCGACAGGCGAATCAGGGCAAGTGCGCCGCGACCCGGTGGCGTCGCCAGCGCGACGATGGGGTCGGAGAGCAGTCTACGTCTTGACCGGCGTCGTTTTGACCGGCGGGGCGACGCGGACCCCGGACACCGGCGCTTGGCGCAGGCGCCGCTTCGCAATCAGATACTGCTGCGGGATGCTGAAGAGATTCTGTGCCGCGTAGTACAGGTTCAAGCCTGACGCAAAATTCAAGAACAACACCGTCATGAACAACGGCATGAAGTAGACCATCATCTTGGTCTGGGGATTCGGCGGCACCCCGATCTGGCCCACCTTGGACAGCCCGAACATCGACAGGCCAAGCAGGATGGGAATGATCTTGAACGGATCGGGGCGTGAGAGATCCGGGAGCCACAGGAACGGCACGCCGCGGAACACGATCGTATTGGCAAAAACGAAGAAGAGTGCGAGCAGGACCGGCCACGGCAACAGCATGGGCAGGCAGCCGCCGAACGGATTGACGCCGTGTTCCTTGTAGAGGCGCAGCGTCTCGCGCTGCAGCCGTTCGGGTTCGTTCTTGTATTTATCCTGAATTGCCTTCATCAGCGGCGCCACCGCCTGCATGCGCATCCCCGATTCCATCGCCTTCTGGTTCAGGGGCCAGAGCACGATGCGGATGACGATGCCGAACAGAACCAGCACCCACCCATACGCCAGGTGCAGCCGCTCGTGCATCCACAGGAGAATGTTGACGACGAAGACCGAGACGGGCTGAATGATCGGCCGGAAGATGCCGCCGTAGGGATTGGCGTCATCGAGGCCGTGGCCCATCGGCGCGAGATGGCGGTTCTCGAGCGGGCCCGCATACACCTGATAGCGGAACGTGCCGGCCGGCTGAACCGGCATCGTCAGCATGACGCGCGCGCGCGTCGCCGCGCGACCGGTGCGCGGTCCCCCGACCGCCACGGCACCGGCGAACGGCGGTTGTCCCTCGTCCAACGCGAGCGCCGCCGTGAAGAAGTACTTCGACTTTACGCCGACCCATTCGAACGGACCGTTGAAGAGCGTACGCTCGCCGGGGCGGATCTTGCCAAAATCGGTGCGCTCCGTCTTGGAGGCTTTCGTGACCACCGAGTAGTGCCGATAATCGTCCAGCGAATCCTTTTCGGCCGAACGCAAGCCATCCGCCAGATCGATGAGTAACACCGCGCCACCGCTCCCGAGGCCGCTCACCGAGCCGCGCACGTCGAAGCGATACTGGTCCGGGACGAAGGAATACTCGAGCGTCACGTGCGAGCCGGCACGGTCGGCTTCGAGGCGGAGCGGTGTGGCAGCCTGCCCCGCGTGGACCACAAGGCCCGCGTCTGGGGTGGGCTGGAAATCCCAGTCAGCGAGCGACACGGTGTCGCCGCTGGGCAGCACGAGCCGGTGCCGGAGAAACGCATCGCCTGCCGGGACGAGCTGCACCGGTTTCACGGAATCGCCGGGAGCAAATGACTGGTATTGCAACAGTTCCGCGGAAACGAGACGGCCACCCTTGGTACTGAACCCCAACCGATAGAGCGGAGACGTGACCCAGACGATCCGGCCGGTGTCGGCGGTTGGGCGGTTCGGCGGTTGGGCGGTTGGTGGACTCTGGGGCGTGCTGAGCCGTGACGCCGAGTCGCGAACGACAGCACTGTCCGCCGAACCGCTCAACCGCCCAACCGCCGGTTTCGGTTTCGTCGGCCAGATGATCGACGGCGCGACAGCCACGATCATCATAAGCACGAACGCGATCAGCAGGTTGCGCTTATCCACGTACGGTCCTAGGGAACCGGATCATATCCGCCAGCGTGGAACGGGTGACACTTGAGGATGCGTCGGATGCCAAGCCATGTGCCGCGCAGCGCCCCATGGCGCTGGACCGCTTCGTACGTGTAGCGCGAGCACGACGGCTCGAACCGGCACTGTGTGAACACGAGATGCGACAGCGTGAGCTGGTAGCCACGGATGAGTGACATTACGGCAAACCGCGGCAGTCGTTGCAGCGTCACGTCAGCGTCTCCACCGCGCCCGTCAATTCGGCGCGCAACGCTGCAAACGAGGCGGTATACGCGGAGCGCTTCGCGCGGACCACGAGATCGATGGCGGGAAGCCTGCGCAGCACGTCGCGCCGCAGGATCTCACGCAGCCGCCGCCGCACGCGATTGCGCGCCACGGCGGTGGATTGATGGCGCGGGACGATGAGACCGATGCGCGCATGACCCGAAGCATTGTGACGCCAGACCAAGTCGAGATGCTGGGTGCGCCGCCGGCGGCCTGCCTCCCAGCAGGACATGAGCTCCGAGCCGCGCGCGATGCGTACGCGGCGCGGGTACCGCTCGCGCGTTTACCGGCTCCGGTGTTTGGATGGAGAACGGACGGTGAGACGCTTGCGACCCTTCTTGCGCCGGCGGGACAGTGTGGCGCGGCCCCAAACAGTTTTCATCCGCGCGCGAAATCCATGTTTATTGATGCGCCGCCGATTGCGCGGCCGATACGTCGGACCCATAAATTCCTCGAGTAAGGCGGAGAAAGTTACCCGGCTCGCGACGGGCCGGTCAAGGTTGACTTTTCCACATACGGCCCGTACTTTCGGGCCGCCCTTGCTGGACGTCCTTCCTAAAATCAGAAAATCGTAATGGAGCAATCGGTAAACGAAGCTTGGAAGCGCCTCCTCGACGAAGCTCGACGTGAACTTCCGGAGGCGACGGTGCGGACGTGGCTCGAGCCATCCGAGCCCATCGCGCTCGACGAGGGTCGACTGATTCTCGGTGCGCCCGATCAGTTCGCCGCGGAGTGGAACGAGTCGAAGCACGCCTCGCTCCTGGCGCGCGCCGCCGAGCGCGTCCTCGGCCGGCCGACGACCGTCGTCTTTCGCGTGCAGGAAGACCGGCAGCGCCGGCCGCAAATGGATTTCTTCGTGGCGCCGCGCGAAAGCTCCGGCGTCGCGACAGCCACCAACATCGGGACGACGCCGCTCAACGAACGGTACAGTTTCCAGACGTTCGTGATCGGGAAGTCGAACGAGCTCGCCGCGGCCGCGGCCCACGCCGTCGCCGAAGCGCCGGGCAAGACCTACAATCCGCTGTTCATTTACGGCGCGACGGGACTCGGGAAGACGCACTTGATGCAGGCGATCGCGCACGCGGTGCTCGAGAAAAACCCCGAGACCAGGTTGCAGTACTTCGGCGCCGAGCAATTCATCAACGACGTGATCGAATCGATTCACGCGCGCACGATGTCCGAGTTCCGCCGGCGCTACCGCAACGACGTGGATCTGCTCCTCGTAGACGACGTGCATTTCCTCGAAGGCAAGGAAATGACGCAGGAGGAGTTCTTCCACACGTTCAACGCGCTGTTCGAGGCGCACAAGCAAATCGTACTGACCTCCGACCGGCCGCCCAAGGAAATCCCGGGGCTGGAAGATCGGCTGATCTCACGGTTCGAGTGGGGGATGGTGGCCGACATCGGGCATCCCGATCTCGAGCACCGCATCGCGATCTTGCGGAAAAAGGCGGAGCAGGATCATCTCGAGCTCACGATCCCGGACGATGTCCTGCGCTTCATCGCCGAGCATATCCGCTCCAGCGTGCGCGAACTCGAGGGGTGCATCATCAAGCTCCTGCTCTTCGCGTCGCTCAAAAACCGCGAGGTCACGATCGAGCTCGCGCGCGAAGCGCTGTCGGACAAGATCCGCCAGGGTGAAGAAGGGTCAGGGTCAGGATACGGCGGCGGGAGCCAGTCGGCGCCTAGCATCGACCGCGTGCAGGAGGTCGTGGCCCGCCGCTGGGGCGTGACGCCGGAGGGACTCCGCTCCAAGGCCCGGACCAAAACGCTCACCATTCCCCGCCAGGTCGCGATGTACCTGGCGCGCGACATGCTGGGCATGCAGCTGGTGGAGATCGGGCAGGCGTTCGGCGGCCGGGACCACTCGACGGTGATTCACAGCGTGGACAAGGTCGAGCGCCAGATGATGCGCGACCGCACGTTCAAAGAACGCGTGGAGATGGCACGGCAGGAATTGTCCGCACTGTAACGAACAAAAGCGGCGTGGGAAACACGGTGGGATGTGGGTTGTGGGGACAACCGCTGGGATATCCGCAAAGCGCCAACAGTGCCAACAGTGCACCAACATCAGGTGACGACCTACAGGTGTTGCACTGGTTGCGCTTTAGCGACATCGCCCACATATCCCCGGTGTCTGCTACTACTACTAGTAGTTCTATATAGAGAAGTAGTACTAAAGACTTTCCTCATTTCGGAGACGACGCGCCCGGCATGAAGTTCACGATCACGCGGGAACAGCTGCAGGAAGGCCTGGCGGCAGTGGCAGCTGCCATCCCCGCCAAAACGACGCTTCCCGTGCTGGCCAACGTTTTGGTGGAAGCCTCGAAGCAGGCCGGCGGTCTGCGGCTGTCCGGCACCGATCTCGACATCGCGGTGAGCACGACGGTGGCCGCCGAGGTGGATGCCGACGGCGCCGTGACGCTGCCGGCCAAGAAGCTGGTCGACATCGCCCGCGAGCTCCCGTTGGGCCCGGTGCGTGTGACCGCGGCCGGCGAAGCGCGTGTCTCGATCGAGTCGGGTCGCTCCAAGTTCAAACTGCTGGGCCTGCCCCGCGAGGAGTTTCCCTCGTTCCCCGCGGTGAAATTCGAGAAGGCTTGGAAAGCGGCGGCCGGCGTCGTCCACAAGCTGGTAGGACACGTGGCGTTTGCCGCGTCGACGGAGGAAAGCCGGCCGATCCTGAACGGCGTGCTCTGGGAGCTGCGCCCCGACCGGATGCGCATGGTGGCGACGAACGGTCACCGCCTGGCCAAGATGGATGTGCCGGCGACCGGTGGATCGACGGCGGATCTCATCGTTCCCCCCAAGGCGCTCGAGCAGATCCGCCGGCTCTACCCGGGCGATGCCGAGATCGAGCTCGCGAAGAGCGACAACCACATCGGATTTCGCGCCGGCGGGACGCTCGTGTTCTCCCGGTTGATCGAGGGGCCGTATCCGAATTACGAGCAGGTGATTCCCCGCGAGAACGACAAACAGGCGACCGTCGACAAACTGGCCATGGCCGCCGCGCTGCGCCGCATGAGCGTGGTCGCCAGCGATCAGACGCATCGCATCCGCCTCGCCTTCTCCGGTGGCAACGTGAAGTTCTCGGTCCAGACCCCGGATCTCGGCGAAGCGCAGGACGAGCTGGCGGTGACGTACGAAGGCGAGCCGCTGGAGATCGGATTCAACGCGATGTACTTGCTCGAGATCCTCAAGTACATGCCGACGGACGAAGTGCGCTTCACGTTCAAGGCGCCGGAGCGCGCCGCGACGATCGAGCCGGTCGGCTGGAACGATCCGGCGTCCTACATGGCGCTCGTGATGCCCCTACGGTTGGTAGACTAAGCGGAGACCTGCAAAAACTAGACGCACCGACGCAGCGGGTTTGAGTCAGTGGTCAACGGGACCACCCGAGTCTGGGTGGTCCTTTGTCGTATCTGGAACCGGGACGGTATCCGGAATCACGAGCGAGTCCAGTATCGGCGGTAGAATAGGCGGCTCAATCGGGGGGATAACTGGAATCGAGTCTTCCTCCGCCGGTGGTACCGGCGTCTTGCCGCCGTAGTAGCGTGCGAGGATCAAATCCCGACGCTCGAGCATGCGCGCCGGACGAAACGCGGGATTCGAGGTCCGAGGCTGCGGCAGCGTGGCGGCAAGCGCAGCGGCCTGTGCGTCGCTCAGTTGTGACGGTGTGAGGCCGAAGTAGGCCCGGCTCGCCGCGCCCGCGCCCCACACGCCCGGTCCCCACTCCGCGGTGTTCAGATACAACTCCATGATGCGGGTCTTGTTCAGGGCGAGCTCGAGCCGGACCGCAGTCACGGCTTCCTTGAGCTTTCGAAAGATCGAGCGGGAGGGCGACAGATAAAGGTTCTTGGCGAGTTGCTGGGTGATGGTACTCGCACCCCGATGTCCACCCGCGGCCCACGCGTCGCGCAATTCGATGAAATCGATCCCGTGATGCGTTTTGAATCGCGAGTCCTCGGCGATGATGATCATGCGCTCGAGGACCGGTAACGGGCTGTGATGATCCGCGGGACGGTCGGACCGTCCGACCGTCCGACAGTCCGACCGTACCCGCATCATCGCCGTACACCGCGGCTCGTGGCTGCGCCACCACATCGGCGGCGGCCAGACACCGAATAGCCAGACGACGAACAGCGCACTCGTCCCTAGCAGAACGCGTCCTGCAATCCTAGCTTTTTGCACCGCCATGGACCTCGAAGCCCTCCAGAAGCGCCTGCAACAAGCGCTTGGTCCGGAATTTACCGTTGGCCCACTGCTGGGTCAGGGGGGCTTTGCCGCGGTGTTCCGCGCCCGCGACAACTCCTTGAACCGCGACGTCGCGGTGAAGGTCCTCGACGTCGAGCTCGCGCCGTCTCCGAACGTCGCGGAGCGCTTCCTGCGCGAAGCGCTGACCGTGGCGCGCCTCGAGCATCCGCATATCGTGCCGATTTACAAGGTCGGCCGGCAGGCAGAGGTCTTCTACATCATCATGCGGTGCATCGACGGCCCGTCGCTGGGCGACCTCCTGGAGCGGCATCAGAAGCTGTCGATCGGCGATGCCGCGCGCATCGCGCGCCAGGTCGCCGACGCGCTCGCGTACGCCCACAGCCACGACATCGTGCACCGCGACGTCAAGCCGGACAACGTCCTGCTCGACAAGAGCGGCCACGTGCTGGTGACCGATTTCGGCATCGCCAAAGCCGCCCACGCCGCGCACGAAGCGAAGCCCGGGACTGCACAACTCACCAGCGAGGGCATGATCATCGGGACGCCGCAGTACATGAGTCCCGAGCAGGCAGCGGGCGACATGCTGGACGGCCGGTCCGACATCTACTCCCTCGGCATCGTCCTTTACCAGATGCTCGCCGGGACACCCCCGTTCGACGGTCCATCGTCGGCATCGATCCTGGCCCAGCAGCTGACGCAGACGCCCCCCCCGATTCGCCGCGAGCGCCCCGACGTGCCGGAAGAGATGGCCGTCGTGCTGGAGCGGATGCTCGAGAAGGATCGCAAGAAACGTTTTCAGATGGCCAGCGAGGTCAGTCGTGCGTTAGTGAACGCGCTGCCGACGGCGGCGCGCGATCGCGTGCACGTTCCATTCCGGCGGCGCCTCACGGCGATGTTCTACAAGTCGCTGCTCGGCCTCAGCGTGGCGGGTTGTTTGCTGTTCATCGCATTTGTCGCCGGGGCGGCCGTCGTCGCGTACACCGTCTTCAGCAAGGCGCCAGAGGTCGCGATCCGGCCGCCCGTGCCGGACAGTCTCACACGCGCGCTGCGGGCGCGCCGCGCCCTCAATCCGGGCGATGTCGCGCTCTACGCCTATCAACCTGCAGGTCAGGAAGACACCACACTCCTGCTGCTTACCCGTCGCCGCACGGTGGTCATCACGCCGCACGGCGTGCGCTCGTACGCGCGCGACAGTGTGCACACGAACATGGGGTTTGACGTGCGTGGCGGTCTCACGTTTCGTCTCGTGATCCGCGGAACCGAGTCGCGCGAGCTCGCCGACACGGTGTTTCGCAGTCTGTCATTTCGGGACATGATCCTGCTGAGCGGACAGCTCAACGAGCGCGACGCGATGGACCGGGCGCGGAAGGGTCGCCCGCGCGTCCGGTCTCGGACGCGCCGCTCTCTCTAACGACGCCCGGGCCGAGGCTCCCGCGCCACCAGCGCGTACACGCTGGCGCCGTCGATATGAGACACGTCGCCCGGGGAGGAGGCGACGGCGCCGAAGCGATTCTCTCCGCCGATCGAGAAGCCCAGCACGAACGCCGCGCGTCGCAGCCCGCCGTCGGTATCGAGCCGGGCGATGATCTCGATCGGCCAGCGCGACGACGTGCCGGATGTCCGCCAGCCCAAACCAAACGCATAGGACGCCACCGAGTCCGGTGTGATGTTCGCGGCGGTCGAGAAGGCGATTGCAGGCACGGGTCCGGGATGCCAGGTCAGACCCGGTATGTAGGTCAGCCGCTGCCGCACTCCCCGTACGATCGGTTGGCCGAGGTTCGCGGCCACGACGCCAAGCGTCAACCCGGGGCGGGCGACGTACGACATGCCGAGATCCCAGCCGGTCTCGTTGGTGCCGCCGCCGCCGTAGCGCGCAACGGCAAAACCCGCCGCCAGCCCGCCCGCCCCCCCGGCGAGTCCCAGACGGATGGTGCTGCCGCGCACGCCCCCGTCGAAGAAGTCCCGTTGATAGCCGAACGACAGCCCCCGCGAATTGAAGCCGGCGTTGATCTGGCGCAGCCGTCCCCGCGACCCGGGGTCCCCGACTCCTACCTCCGCGTACACCGACGCTTCGCGCAGCACGCCGAGCCCTGCGGGATTGACCCAGATGGCGCGCGCATCGTGAACGTCGGTGGGAAAGAGGTATGCGGCGGCGCGGTTGGGGAAAAATTGCTGGGCGACGAGACGGTCGGGGTTCAGGGCTGCTGCGCAGAGCAGGCCGGCGAGAGCGAACCTCACGGTTTCGCGATAATCGTCGAGCGGAGCACGCGGACTGCGGGAATCGTGACCGTTTGATATGGGAACGTGACGGTAATCGTCGAGCTATCCGTGGCTTCCGCACCCAGGTACCGGCCATCGGCGGCGACAAAGTTGCGCGTCGTCTCCGTCCCCGACCCCTTCACCTCGACAGGCTGGTTGGCCTGCGTTCCCTTGCCCGACACGGTGTACGGGGACGTCACGTCCATGCGTAGCACGCGTATCCCGCCTCTATCCTCCCAATTGGCGACACGTGAATTGTTCACCGAGGTTCGCGTGACGTCGATAACCACCCGGTCGTCAGTCGTCGTGGTGTCGGTCCACTCGGCGCCAGGGACCAACCCGCTGGGTGGCAGCCGCGGGTAAAAGGTTCGCAACAGGCCAAGGAGTTGCACGAAAGCGACGGCACGCGTCGAGTCCGACACCAGCGCAATGGCCGACCGCCCTGACGCCGTCAGCCGGCCGTCGTAGACCAGGCCCCGTGCAGCGTTGAGATCGATGGTCGGCGGCAGCGTCGTGCCAGAGTCGAGCGCGATCGAATCGACCGTAAACGTCAACCGGTAGCCGAGGCTGTCCGCGGGGCCGACGATCGTGGCCGTGAGAAACAACTTCGTTCCCCGATCGATGACTTGGGTGGCCTGCCCTGGCAGCTGCTGCTCCGCGTGCAGCGCCTGGTGCGCGACGTAGCGGAGCGTGCTCGGTCCCAGGCGCAGGCCACCAGCGGCTGACGGCGGCGCCGGCGGCGGCGGCGGTGCCGCTAGCGGAGCCGCCGGAGGATTCATTGGTGTCGGATTGGATGGAGGATTCTTCGGCGTACAGCTCAGCGCGCTGGCTGCGGCCGCCAGAAAAACAACGCAACGCATCGACTATTCCTTCGTCTTGGTGCGTCCGAAGATGGCGACCACCTCGGTCTCTTCGCTCATCACCTTGAGCAACTTCCATCCGCGCTTACGCATGTCGGTCCGCCAGCCGATGAGCTTCTCCCATTCTTGAGCGGTGGTCCGAAACACGCGGAGGTCCGCGACATTCTCCCAGTGGGGGGGATAGGGAGCGGATCTGGAGGGACCGGGCGGCTGTGTGGTCACAGGGGAGGAAGTGGTGAGACCATAAGCCGAGTTCTGTTTACTCGTTGGTACGAGCAGATGGTCATCTCTCTGGGATAGCTGTCGCCAGCCATCTCGTGCGGCCTACCCGCAGCTCAAACGACCCGGGCCGGGTCTCGCTGCTTATTTGGCCTTGCTCCGACCGGGGGTTGCCGTGCCACGCCCGTTGCCGGACGCGCGGTGGGCTCTTACCCCACCGTTTCACCCTTACCCTTTGGATACAAGGGCGGTCTGTTCTCTGTGGCCCTGTTCCGTCGCCTTACGGCGCCCAGGCGTTACCTGGCGGTCTGCCCTGTGGAGCTCGGACTTTCCTCGGGTGGCCCCTCAAGCCGGCCATCCGCGACCATCGGCCCCACCACTTCCAGGAAGGAAATTACCGGGCGTCCGGGCCCCTCGGCAAGCCTTCACTTGATGAAGCGCCGGATCACACGACCCAAACTGTCGGTCGCGGCGCCATCGAGCCAAAACCCCGCATGATCGCTGAATGTGGCGTATCGCAACCGCGACCATTCGCCTGGCGCGAACGTGCTGCGCTGCGGCTCCAGACCCAGCGCGGAAAGCGCGAAGATGTCGCGCTCCGCGTAGCGCTGCACCAGGACGCGCCCGCGGCGCTCTGTGAGCCACAGCAGCACAGGAGCATCCGGGCTCGAGAACCCGCGCAACAATCCGAGCGAGAACCAATCCGCCGGGACGGTCGTCGCGCGGAACGCGAATCGGAGATCGGGATGCAACCGCTCCAGCTCGCCGCGCAGCAGCGTGGCGCGCTCGGCGACAGCGACTTCGAGGCCATCGTAGTACCGGCTCAGCGACCCCCGCTCGAGTAATGTGTCGTAGCGAACCACCGGCGGGAGTGTCGCGAGGCGCGCCACTTCAACGCTGTCCAAGCCGAGTGCCGCCAATCCCACGCGATAGTCCGCGTCACAGAAGCCGCTGCCGCGGTAATACGTCATCGCGCTGTCGAGATCCAACGCGACGCCGGCAATCACTTCGGGGCGGGCGCCGCCGAGCTTCGTCAGCGCGCGGTAGGCGGGCCGCAAGCTGCCACGCCAGAAGAGCGAATCGAGACCGCACGCGACCGGCGTGAGCGCTCCGTGCCGGTTCACTTCGTCCGCGACGTCCCCCCCGCCCCCGTGCGCGATCGCCCGTAGCGAGACCGCGGGGAACCAATGAATGCTCGTCGCCTGCAGCCGCTCGCCCGTGATCTTCCAAATGTTGCGCGTACTCAGCGTGTCGGCCAGCGCCGCCTCGGGAATGGTGGTCGCGAGCGCGTTGAGCGCGGCGACATCCACGAATCCGAGCAACGAATCGAGCGAGTAGAGCGTGAAGCGGCTCCACAACACCCGCATCCCCTGCCGCCCGATCCAGGCCGGCGCCTGGACGGTTTCCGCGCGCCGCGGGGCCGCGGGCTCCGGCAGGACCGTCGGCTCCGATCCGGCGGGTGGAGCGAGCAAAGGCGGATGGACGGCGACCCGCTGTGGCGCATTCGCGAGATGGAGTGAGGCGGCACGCGCGGAAGCGCCGACACTCGCCCACTCCGCCGGGCGGCGCGTCCAGCGTGCGAGCGCGACGAGAAAGTCGCGCGCGCGTGTGTCGGCATCGGCCGACGCCAGGAGGCTGCGGCTCGCGACGACGATCAGGCCGTCATGCACGCGGCTCGCCGCAACGAGCGCGGTTCCGCTGGCACGCGCCAGAGCCTGGCTGCGGTCGCGAATCTCCAAGGGAAAATTCCGGCCTGCAGGGAATGGAGCGAAGCCGGCGTTGTCGAGCGCCGAATGCGGCAGGGGCGTCGCGTCGAGCAGCTGTGGCGGCCCCCTCATCTCACTCCCCACGGCGATCCCCGCACCCTGCGCGACAAGCCATTGGTTCATCACCCAGCGGTCGACGGCCCCGTCCCCGTCGGCATATCCCAGGACCACGACGCCGTCGCGGCGCACCCACTCGGTGAGAATCGCGAGATCCCCGATCGTCAACGCATCGGAGAGCCCCTCGGGCTCGCGGCCACCCAGCACGAGCACCGTGCGATAGCGGCTGAGGTCCTGCCGCGTGAGGTGCGGATAGAAGCGGCGGTATTCCACCCGGTACCCGGCGGCGTGCCAGGGTGCGGCGGTGGCTTCGAGTGTCAGGGGGTCAGCGAGCGTCAGGTCGACGACGAGGAGGCGGCGCGCCTCCGTTTGGCATGCCGCAACGGACCCCAGCAGGAAAAGTGACAGCCACCTCACTGACGCGGCTCGACCAGACGGTTGTACTTGCGCAGGGCTGCCCGCAGCCGGTCGTGCGGGAGCGCATAGACCCGCATGCCGTTGATGCCCGTCATCGTTTCGGCGGCCACCATCGCGTTGACGATGGCTTCTTCGGTCGCCTGAATCGTGGCCTCGAACAGCGGGGAGATCCGCTCATTCGGCAGCATGGTCACCGTGACGTTCGCATCGGGCTTCGCGGCGCCGGGGTTGGCGGTCGAGAACGCGACGAAGATGTCGCCGGACGGATTGCCCCCCGTCCCGCCCAGCCGGCCGACGCCGAGGGCGGCGCGCTTGGCGATGCGCTTCAACTGATGCGGGAGCAGCGGCGCGTCGGTCGCGATCACGATGATGATGGAGCCCTTGTCGGCATCGGCGCAGCGCCGGCCGGTGCGCGCCGTTCCGGGCAGCGAGTCATAGCAGGGCAAAAGGTCGGGAATCTCCTGGCCGACCGGGACGCCGGCGATCGAGAGGCGGGCACGGGAGCCGTAGTTGCATTGCACGAGCACACCCACGGTGTACCCCCCACGATCGGTCGGGAGCCGCCGCGACGCCGTGCCGATGCCGCCCTTGAAGGCGTTGCAGATCATGCCGGTCCCGCCGCCGACATTCCCTTCCGCCACCGGGCCGCCGCGGGCGCTGTCGAGCGCGGCGAACGCGTGCTGCTTGGTGACGTGGAAGCCGTTGATGTCGTTGAGCGAGCCGTCCCACGTTTCGGCGACGATGGGCAGCGACCAGTCGAACTGGAACCCTTTGCGCACGAGCCACTCGATGACCGCGTCGCGCACGACGCCCACGCTGTGCGTGTTCGTGATCATGACCGGCCCGGCCAGGAATCCCGACTCCTCGAGCCAGGTGGTACCGGTCATTTCGCCGTTGCCGTTGAGGGTGAACCAGCCGCCGAACACGGGATCTCCATTCGCCGCGCCGCGCGGGAAGATGGCCGTGACGCCCGTGCGCACCGGACCCTGACCCACGACGAGCTTGCCCTGCCCCGCGATGATCGTGCTGTGACCGGCCGTGACGCCGGCGACGTCGGTGATCGCGTTGAGGGGACCGGGCGTGCCGTCGAACGGGACGCCGAGATCGCGCGCGCGCGGACGACTCTGCGCCTGCACGGAGGACGCGATGAGGAGCAGGGCCGGGAGGAATCGCACCTCAGGTCGGCAGGGCGTACGGCAGGAGGGCGCGCCGCATATCGGACGCCGTTTGCCAGCGCGCTTCGCGCGCTTTGGAGAGGGCCTTCATGACGGTATCGCTGAGCTCACGGGGCACGTCGCGCCGCAGCTTGCGGAGATCGGGGGGCGGCGCATGCTGCTGCATGTCGAGCACGGCGGCCGCACTCGCCGCGGCGAACGGCGGCCGGCCTGTGAGCGACTCGAACAGCACCACACCGAGCGAATAGAGATCGGTGCGCCCGTCGATATCAGGAGAGCCGCCGGCCTGCTCGGGGCTCATGTACTCCTCCGTGCCGACCACGAAGCCGCTGCGCGTGACGCGATCTTCACCCGACGTGGCGATCGCGCGCGCGATCCCGAAGTCCACCAGGATCGCGCCGCCGCCCTCGGCCGAGAGCACGATGTTGTCGGGCTTGATGTCGCGATGGGCGAGGCCGTGCTCGTGCGCGTGGCCCAGCGCGTCGAGTACTTCGGTCGCGATCCGGACCGCCCGGTCGACCGGCAGCATCCGATCGCGGCGGATGACCCGCCGCAGCGTCTCTCCGGCCACGAACGGCATCACGAACCAGAGCAGGTAGTTGGCTTCGCCGGAGTCGAGCAGCGGCGCGATGTGCGGATGGTCGAGCGTCGC
>Ga0066709_100001144_pt1 | contig 16834 bp, 10 predicted proteins | sample GraSoiAngelo_158_FD_79665 | JGI IMG/M metagenome (GOLD analysis project Ga0066709, IMG submission 79665) | Grasslands soil microbial communities from the Angelo Coastal Reserve, California, USA - 14_1009_16_30cm | ecosystem: Environmental > Terrestrial > Soil > Grasslands | place: USA...
ATATCCGACGAGATCGACGATTGAAGCGCTCGGCGGACAACTCCCGCTCAATGCGCCCGTCGCGTGGACCAGCGCGACCTTGCCGCTGCTGCCGCTCATCGCGATCGTGCCGGCGTCATCCGCCGCGGGCAGCGGCTGTGTGCCGCCGGCGCCCGCCGCCTCCTGAATCAGGTAGAAGCCCCCCGCCGGAATCGATCCCGTCAGAAGCGTGGGCGTCCAGCTCGTACCCGTCTGAGCGGCGTACTGAACCGACCAGCCCACGAGCGAGACCGCGAACGCGTTCGGATTGTGCAGCTCGATGAAATCGTTCGTCAGCGTTGCCCCGGAATTGCCGCCGCCGCCGTACACCTGGCTGATCTTGATCGGCGGCGCCGGCGCGACGACGACGAGATCGATCTTCGTGTTCGACGAGCGCCCCTGCGCGTCGCTCACGGTGACGGGGAGCGACTTTGCCCCCTCCGGCGTCGATGCCTCCACGGTCGCGCGATACGAAAAGATGTTGTCGCCCGCGGTCGCATCGCCGCGGGTGCCGTCGTCGAAGAAAGGCTGCGTCGCGCTGCCGGTGATCGAGGACAAATCGCCCGTCACGCTCAGGCCCGTGCTCGTTTCATTCTGGCCGGGCGTGACCGCCACGGTCAGGAGCGTGGTGTTGCCCGCCGTCACGCTCGATGGCGTCGCGCTCCCGATCCCTGTGGGGTTGGTGGGCTGCGGCCGCTGCGAGCCGGTGACGTTGATGTCGTCGATGCCGACCCACTCGTCGGATCCGGCGGCGTCGGTCGTGATGATCCGGATTTGCACGAGCGGCTGGTTCTCGGCGGCGGCCGGCAGCGTCACATTGACCGGGGTCACGAGCGTCGCGAGGCTCGGGCCGCTCGTGGCGTCGGCCACGAAGCCGGCCGGCACGTTCGTGTACGGACCGCTGCTTCCGGCGCGGTACTGGAGCGCCACCGGCTGCACCGCGTTGTCGCCAGACCCGTCGACGTCGCGCAGCGTGTACGACACTTGAATCGTCGAGAGCCCCGCCGTCGATACGCTGATGACGATGTGCGGCGCGCGCGCGGTGCCGGAGCCCTGGAGCGCGACGACGGGATTCGCGAGATGGAATTCCGCGACGCCGCCGGTCGTGAGCGTGTTCGGGTTGGTCTGGTTCGCGAGAACGCTGATCGGCGTCGCGGAACCGTCCGCGAGCACCGTCTGCGGATCGACCCCGGTGCTTCCAACCATTCCGTCGCCGCGATATCCGATGATGCCGGGGACGCCGCTCCAGTTGTTGTCGCTGGAAATGAGAGCCGTGTTCGTCCAGTCCTGACCGAACGTCAACGTCTGCGGCGCGGTGTCGGCGCGCGGGGCCGCGGTCAGAGCGAGGAACACCACTGCCAGCACGGCCAACGCGCGGGCACACACCCGGACAGAGCGAATCATGCAGACCTCAGGGGATTGAATGGGTGACCGGAATTCGCATTCTACCCCGCGTGACCTTGTCTGTCACAGCCCGGCCGCAGACTGGCTACGGAAGGGGATAGATGCAGGTGAGCCGATCACGTATGCGGGGAATCGTCGTGGTGTCTGTACAGCGGAGGGGTCTGCGGCTCGTCAGCCCGGCCGGGACCCTGCGTGGGGCAGAGAAGTATCGCGTCCTCGATTTGCGCCGCCGGCGCGCGCAGATCGAGGCCCGTCATGCGCTCGGATTGCGTTGACTCACGCGACTTTGCCGAGCTTGAGGTCGAGCTTCCGCACGACGATCCGGGCGGGCCGGCGTGCGTCGCACTCGTGCCACCAGACATCGTCGCGAATCCACCAGCCGTTTTCGCCTTGATCGTCGAACAGAACGCCGCAGCGGGCGCACACGTCGTATTCGAGTTTGGGCATTGCCGTACGAACGCAGGGCTGACTCTGCGATGGGTAAGACGCCCGAACTTCTCGCTTGGTTCCCGTTACAATCCTGAAGGGATGGAGCAGATCCTTCCTGACGAGCTGAAGCGGCTGTGGGCCGAAGTTGACGGGAAACGGCTGAGCGTTGACGAGTTCGGTTCGGCGCACGAGCGGCTGCTCGGCGAGTACAAAGCGCTCTGGCGAGACGCCTTGATCCTTCCGCGGGAACCGGACCTCGAGACGAGCCTGCTCCGGGAGGTCGCCGCCTACGCGGGACAGTCCGACCTCGACGAGATCCGCCGCCGATGCCAGCACGCGTCTGAAACGCTGAAAGAGCAGTGGGACGCGACCGTCGATGCGGGCGACCACGATTCCGTCGAACGCTTCTACCACGCGAGCGACGTGTACGTGTACGAGCTGATGTGGTGGCACACGCTCGTGGACGACGTGTCTCCGCTCGCGTATGTGACGGCGCTGGACTTCGCCAACCGTCATCGCTGCCGCCGCTATCTGGATTTCGGATCCGGCGTCGGCTCGGGAGCGATCCTCTTCGCGCGGCACGAGTACGCGATCGCGCTCGCGGACATCAGCGCGCCGCTGCTGGCGTTCTCGCAATCCCGCCTCGCGCGCCGCGGCCTGTCTGCGCGGTACATCGGCCTCACACACGAGCGGCTTCCGGCCGCCTCGTTCGACATCGTCACCGCCATGGACGTCTTCGAGCACCTGACGGAACCGGAGGCCGTCGTCGACGCGCTTGCCGACGCGATCGTGCCCGGGGGATATCTGTTCGGTCGTTTTCACGCGGACCCCGATCCCCTGCGCCCGCAGCACATCGTGCTGAATTTCGAGACGACGTTCCGCCGATTACGCGAGCGTGGCTTCGAGGAGGTGTGGCGCGACGAGTGGCTGTGGGGACACCAGGTATTTCAAAAGGGTGCTGGGGGCTGAGTGCACCTAGCCCCCAGCACGATCACGTCATTGATTGTGCGGCACCTTGACGACGCCCGTCTGCACCGTCTTGTTGCCCGCCGCGTCGGTACACGTCAGCGTCAGCGTGTAGACGCGACCGCTGCCGTTCCCCGCGCGCTCCGCGCGCAGGCGCACGTGGTGCGCATCAACGACCTGCCAGTCGGGTGACGTGTTGCCGTCGCCCAGACCGTTCTGGGGTTCGTTGCTCGACACGGTGAGCACGCACGACGATCCCGCGCAGTTGTCCCCGCCGCCGTAGTTCACCGTCACGCCGATCATCGAGTGATTCGGCGGCCACAGGATCGTCTGCGAGAGCGAGAAGGCCGTCACCGACGGCGGCTCGTTGTCGACGACGGTGACCGTGGACGTGCAGCTCGAGCTGTTGCCAGCCCCGTCGGTCGCGGTTGCCGTCACGTTCGTGACGCCCGCGTCGAACAGCGAGCCGGAGGGAATGCTGGTCGTCGCGGACAGGGGCCCCGAGCAATTATCCGTCGCGGTCGCGGCGAACGTCGCGGGCGCCTGGCAGGTGCCTGGCACCACGTTCACGACGATGGGCGCGAAGCACGTGATCGCGGGTGCTGTGTCGTCCACCACCGTGACCGTTCCGGTCGCCTGGCTCGCCGCTCCCTTCGTATCGGTCACCGTGAGGAGCACGGTCGTGGTGCCGAGCGGGTACGGGCCGGCGGGCGACTGCGTGATCGTCAACAGATCGCCATCCGCGTCCGACGATCCATCGTCGATCGACGCGTTGGCGCTGCACGTGCTGTTCGCCGACACCGTCACGTCCTTCGCCTTCGCGACCGGCACGTGGTTCGGCCTCGCGCACGCGGCGCTCCCGATGCACGTGCCCGACACGGTCAGCCGGTACAGCGTGTTCGAGATGGTCGTGGGGACGTCCTCGACCATGACGGCGAAGTTCTGCGCGCCGCCGGGCACGTCGAGCCCGTACGTTCGTACGGTCGAGCTCGCGCCAGCGTCCGCCTTGTAGTTCGCCGACAGATCCGCCGGATTGAACGACGGTCTGTAGGCGGCGCTGAACAGGTTACTGTTCACGGCCTCCAGCAAGACCGTCGCGCATGACGCCACGCTCTCGCCGCAGGTGCTGAACGCGTAATTGTCGTACTGGTGGTTGCCGGGGTTGGTCGTCCCGGGGAACGTCGCCTTGGGCGCCCCGCAGACGCTCGCGATCCCGTCGCGGAAGTGGCGGACGCCGAGGACGCCGGTCGATGCGGCGACGCCGTCCGACGACGGCGGTGCCGTGGCGTCCATCGTCGTCAGGATCACGTACGGTCCCGGTCCCGTCTGCACCTGGAAGTCCATCGTCGCGGGGCTCGGACCACCCGAGTACGTCACGTTCATCGAGAATTTCGCGAAGTAGGGACACGGTGCGTCGGAAGCAACGGTGAACAGGAACGGCACGCTGTTGACCCCGTCCCCGCCGGACGCGAGATTTCCGTACGGCGACGCTGCCGGCCGCGTGATGAAGATGCCCGGTGTGGACGAGGTCAGCGTCGCCGAGATCGCATTCGCGCTGGAGACGCCGAGATTCTTGAGCTGGACGGCAAGCCGCGCGCCTTCGCCGGCGTTCACGACGCCGTTGCCGTTGCCGGGGTTTTCGGTCGCCGTGATGTCGCCGGGGGACAGGAACGCCGTCCCGACCGCGCCGCTCGCGACCAGCGCGCCCTGCGCCATGATGATCCCGACGCCCGAGTCGCGATCGACGCCGGCCGTTTCGATGTCCTGCGCGCTCGCGGCGAGCGCCGCGCGCACCTGTGCCTGCGTGATGCCGGGGGTCGCGGACTTGAGCAGCGCGGCGATCGCGCCGGCGTGCGGCGCAGCGGCCGACGTGCCGAAGAACGGGCTCGGGAATCCGCCGACGCCGGTGACCGACACGCCGTCGGCCGCAGTGATGTCGGGCTTGGTCAGAACGGTCCCGCCTGTAGACGAGACATTCCCGGGCGTCATCGCGTTGCCGTTCCCGTTATAGAAGATGCGGCGCGGACCGTCCGAGCTGAACGTCTCGACGACGTTGGCCGCGCTGAACGCGTTCGGAAACGGTCCGACGGCCGGAGTCGCGGCGACGCCGTACGCGCCGATCGAGTTCACCGTTGAATGGCCGTGCGTCTGCCCCGCGGTGACGAGCTGGAACCGGCCGCGGTTCGCGTTCAGGTGCAGGAAGCGCGGGGCGGCCGCCGCTTTCTTCACGATCACGATGCGCGGGCTCGCGGTATTCTGGTTCACCTGCTCGATCGGATCCTGCGTGCCGTTCTGGATGTTCGTCGACATGCCGACGACGGCGGTGCCCGCCGCGTTCAGCCGGAACAGATCGTAGTCGTTGCCGGACGCGCCGAGCGGATCCGACCAGTAGAGGCTGACCGGCGCGGCCGTGTTGAACACCGTCAACTGGTTGAAATTCTGGCCGCCGAAGTTGTGAAGGCGGTTGCCGGCCACGAGCGGTGCGGCCGTGGGTCCGCCGTCAACGAAATCTCCCTCCCAGACGCCAGCGGTGCCGTCGTTGAGGTTGCCGGAGTTGCCGGCCGACGAGAAGTACAGCGCGCCGGCCGCGGTCACGTCCTTGACCGCCTGGATCACCGCGCCGCCGTTCGTCTGTGTCGGGCCGGGCGCGCCGTCCTGGAACGGTGTCTCGACGTAGTAGAACACGTCGTCGACGATGATGTCGCACCCTGCCGTGCGCAGATCGCGGATGTTCTGCGCGAAGCTGGAGATGCTCGTGAACGCCGTCGCGAAATACAACTGCGCGCCGGGGGCAAGGTCGTGGATGATCTCGAGCATCGCGGTGCCTTCGTCGCCGCTGCCGGTCTGGCCGGCCAACACCGTGACGGGCCCGAGATCGCCCAGCGCCTGGCTCGCCGCGAGGTTGGTCACGCCGTCCGACAGGACGCCGACCTTGATGCCGGTGCCGTCCACGTGGAACGTGCCTCGCGCGTCGTACGCCCGATGCGTCAGGTTGCCTTCCGAGTTCCGGCTGCCCTGACCCGCCGGGATGAACACGGCGTTCGGCTGCGCCGCGTCCTGCCGCGAGGCGGTTCCGCGCAGCAGGGCCTCGAGGTTCGCGCGGTCGAACGCGCGCCGCGCGGCTCGCGCCTGCACCCACTCGTCCCGCGTCATCGCGCGCCCGAACGGCGACGTCATCCGCGACGTCACGGCGTCCTGCCGCGGCTGGACGAACGCGACCTCGGGCATCGCCGCCAGCGCCTCGACGCGATCGACGTCGAGATGAACCCGCAGCGACGACGTTTCGCGTGAGGAGAAGAGCACTTCCGCGCCGAGCGCGCGCACGCGCGCGAGCAGGTCGTCCGTCACGTTCGCCTTCACGTCGAGGATGGCGTGGCCGTCGGGCGCGTACGGCACGTCCGTTTCGACCGTCGGCACGCCCGTCGCGATCGGCCGGCCCGCACGCATTTTCAACTCGTAGATCAACTGCGAGTCGATCTTCTGCTCGGTGGAGCTGCGCGATTCCTTCTCCTGGATGAGCGCTTCGATCTGCGCCAGCGCCTCCGGCGAGATGTCGGCCGCCTGACCGGTGGACTGCTGCGCCGCGCTCGCGCGAAGCCGCGCGCCGGCAAAAACGGCGAGCATCCCCAGCACGATGCCGGCGTACGCCCAGCCGCGATGTCTGCGTGAAGGCTGCCGACGGACTGTGGAAACGTGCTTCATCAGTGACCTCTCTGGGGGCTAACGGACGGTCATGGCGGTCGCCGCCGGCTCGATCGCACGAACGGCGGGGCTCTCGGCCAGCCGTTCGAGCTTCAGGAGCGGCATCCAGGCGACGATCGAATCGAGCGACGGGGTCGTCGTGACGATGCGCCCGCCGAGACGGCGGATCTGCCGCTCGAGCGCCGCCGTCACGTGCGCGCGTACGTCAACGAGCGCGCGTCCGGCATGGTCGATGCGCACGAGCGTGTCGCCGGGCGGCACGCCTTTGCGCTGCGCCTCGCCGCGGCGCCGGTAGATCTCATACAGAAGCTGAGAGTTGATTTTCTGCTGCGCCGGCGTGCGCGCCTCTTTCTCGTCCTGCGGCAGGTCCGTGCACGCAAGGGTCCGCTCGCCCGCACCCGACGCGGATGCGAGGCAGAGCGACACGACGACAGTGCACACGAGGATCGCCATGGGGAGCGCAGGCTGTTTGAGGACGAGCGCAGAATCCTATACCGGGTGGGGAGTGTTGCGACAGTCTTTTCGCGATATAGATCGAAAAAAGATCGCGGATTGCTATATAAGAGGAGACAGGCGTGCCAGCGCCGGCCACAATTCCGTAAGGAGTGTCCGTCGTGAAGGCAGCCCGGCTCTCTCTCCTCATTCCTCTCGTTTTCATTCTCATCACGTCGGCGACGACGCTTCGGGCGTCTGCCAAACTGCAGCTCGACAGCCGCTGGCGCACCGCGGACATCGTGGTGGACGGCAAGCAGGACGACTGGACGTCGGCGTTGACGCCGCTCGGCGATCGACCCGTCTCGGTGGACGCGGTCAATGACGGTTCATTCTTGTATTTGCGCCTGGCGGCGTCCGATCCAGGAACTCGGATGCAGATCCTGCGGCAAGGACTCACCATCTGGTTCGATGGATCGGGGGGCACCAAGAAGACGATCGGAATCCGGTATCCCTTCATCCAGCGGGGATCCGGAGCGAACGACACCGGCGGCGACCGCGGCGGATACGGCGGGTACGGCGGCGGACGGCGTCCGCGCGGCGGCTCCGCGAGCGGCGGCGATCGCGCCGAACCGGAGACGTTCGAGCCGCCCGAGGAACTCGAGGTCCTCGGACCCGGCAAAAACGACGCGCGCATGCTGATGCGCGATCGCGCGCAGGGGATCGAGGTCGCGCTGCAGGTCGATCGCGGCACCCTCGTGTACGAGCTGAAGGTGCCCCTGGCGAAGACCGGCGATCAGCCGTATGCAATCGACGCGGCGGCGGGCAAGACGATCGGCATCGGATTCGAGACGCCGAAGATGGAACGCGAGGCGTCGGAAGGCCGTCGCGGTGGATTCGGCGGCGGCGGCGGATTCGGTGGCGGGATGGGGGGCCGCGGAGGCATGGGACGGCCGCGCGGCGGCGGCAACGGCGGTGGCGCCCGCGCGTTTCAGCCGCCGAAGCCGATCAAGGCGTGGGCGACGCTGAAGCTCGCGGCGCCGGCGTCCGAGTAGGCCGCCGCGCGAGTGTCACGTAAACGCCCGCCGCGACGCCGAAGCCCACGAACCACGCGTAGTCGTACAACGGCCGCATGGCGGGGATGACGAGTCCGCCCCAGGCGGCGGCGCAGCCCGCGGCGGTCGCGACGAGGGCGCTCCAGTGCCAGCCGTGCGCGTACCGATATCGGCCGCGCGTCAGGTACAGGTCCTCGAGCGCGAGCGAATGACGCCGGACGATCCAGTAGTCCGCGATCAGCACGCCCGCGATCGACCCGAGGCCGCCTGAATACCCGAGCAGCCACGAGAAGATGTAGCCCGACGGATCCGCGAGCAGCCGCCACGGCTGGATCACGATGCCCAGGATCCCCGTGATCAGGCCGCCGACCTTGAAGCTGATCACGCGCGGGAACGCGTTCGCGAAGTCGTTCGCGGGGGACACGACGTTCGCGGCGATGTTGACCGCGAGCGTGGCGACGACGGCGGTGAACATCGAGACGGCGATCACGATCGGATCGCCGAACCGTCCGATCAGCTTGACGGGATCCCAGATCATCTCGCCGTAGATGATCGCGGTCGCGCTGGTGATCAGCACGCCCATCGCCGCGAACACGAACATCGTCGTCGGGAGCGCGACGACCTGTCCGACGATCTGTTCGCGCTGGCTGCGGCCGAAGCGCGTGAAGTCGGGCATGTTGAGCGACAGCGTCGCCCAGAAGCCGATCATCGCCGTCAGCGACGGCACGAACACCTTGAAGAACGAGGGGAAGGTCGTGAAGCGGCCCGGTTCGGCGAGCAGCGGCCCCAACCCGTGCGCGCGCCAGACGGCCCACGCGAGCAGCGCCGCCGTCATCACGAGCACGAACGGCGCCGCCCAGTTCTCGACCCGCCGCAGCAAATCCATCCCGCGATAGATGATGTAGATGTTCATGCCCCAGAAGAGCAGGAACGAGATCCACTCCGTCGTCGTGTGTCCGCCGAACCCCGCGCCGAGCAGCGACGGCCAGCCGGGAATGACGCTGGTGAAAAACGTGTTGAGCGCCTCGCCGCCGATCCAGGCCTGGATGCCGAACCAGCCGCACGCGACGAGCGCGCGCATCAGCGCGGGCACGTTGGATCCGATCGTCCCGTACGCCGCGCGCGCGAAGACGGGGAAGGGGATGCCGTATTTCGTGCCCGGGTGCGAGTTGAGCAGGATCGGGATCAGCACGATGGTGTTGCCGAGCAGCACCGTGACGAGCGCCTGCCACCAGTTCATGCCCTCCGCGATCAGCCCCGAGGCGAGCATGTAGGTGGGGATGCAGTGCGCCATGCTGATCCACAGCGCCGCGTAGTTGTAGGTCGTCCACGTCCGCCGCGCGATCGGCACCGGCGCGAGGTCCTCGTTGTAGAGCGGGCTCGCCTGAATACGCGAGCGGTCCGTCAACTCGACGCGGCCATCGGGACGTTCGACCTGCGCCGCGCTCATAGGCCCGCCGGCGCCTGGCTCGGGCCGCGTTTGACGAACCGGCCCGCTCCCTTCTTGCCGACGAACGTGTCGTTCTCGACGATCACCTTCCCGCCCGACACGACGAACGCGGGCGAGCCTTCGACGACGGTGCCTTCGTACGGGTTGTAATCGACGCGCATGTGGAGCGTCGTGACCCCGAGCGTCTGCTTCTTCTTCGGATCGAAGACGACGAGGTCCGCATCGCTCCCGACGGCGACGGTGCCCTTGCGCGGGAACAACCCGAACATCTTCGCGGGCGTCGTCGAGCACACCTCGACGAAGCGGTTCAGGCTGATCCGCTTCTGGCGGACGCCGCCGTCGTGGACGAGCGTCAGGCGCGTCTCGATGCCGGGCGCGCCGTTCGGAATCCTGCTGAAATCGTCCTTGCCCAGGACCTTCTGCTCGCCCATGCAGAACGGGCAGTGGTCCGTCGAGATGACCTGCAGGTCGTTCTTCGCGAGCCCCTTCCACAACACGTCCTGGTGCCACTTCTCGCGCAGCGGCGGCGACATGACGTATTTGGCGCCGTCGAACCCCGGCTCCTCGTAATTGTCGTACGACAGGAACAGGTACTGCGGGCACGTCTCCGCGTACGCGGGGAGCCCCATGTCGCGCGCCTGTCTGACCTTCTCGAGCGCGTCGGCCGCCGACAGATGGACGATGTAGATCGGGACGCCGGCCATTTCGGACAACGCGATCGCGCGGCCGGTCGCTTCCGCCTCGGCGCGCGATGGCCGCGTCAGCGCGTGGTACTTCGGCGCCTTCTGTCCTCTCCGCAGCGCCTCCTGGACGAGCACGTCGATGACGCCGCCGTTCTCCGCGTGCATGCAAACGAGCCCGCCGTTCTCGCCAGTCCGCCTCAACGCGCGGAAGATCGTCGCGTCGTCGACCATGAACACGCCGGGGTAGGCCATGAACAGCTTGAAGCTCGTGATCCCTTCGTCGCGGACGAGGCGGTCCATGTCGCCGAGCGCCGCGTCGGGCAGCTCGGTGACGATCATGTGAAAGGAATAGTCGATGACCGCCTTGCCGGCGGCCTTCTTCATCCATTCGTCGAACGCGTGGCGCATCGACTGGCCGCGGTACTGGATCGCGAAGTCGACGAGACTCGTCGTGCCGCCGAACGCCGCCGCGACGGTTCCGGTCTCGAAGTCGTCCGACGAAGTCGTGCCGCCGAACGGCATGTCGAGATGCGTGTGGACGTCGATGCCGCCCGGCATCACGTAGCGGCCCGCGGCGTCGATCGTGCGCTCGGCCTGAAAGCGGTGCGCGGGGAGGCCGGCGCCGATCGCGGTGATGACCCCGTCGTGGCAGTACACGTCGGCGACGTAATCGTCGGACGCGGTGATGATCCGGCCGTTGGTAATGAGGAGAGACATGGGGGCTCATCTTAATCCGGAAGCGGATGACGGATGATGGGATGACGGGATGACGGCCGTCCGTCATCCGCCATCCGATCTCTCATAAGTCTCGCTTATGCAAATCAAACAATTATTCGATTGACGAATGTCTGCCGGATGCGCCAGACTTCCCGGAGACCGATGCTCCCGGCCACCCTGCGTGTTGCCCCGTCGATCCGCCTATTGGCGGTCGTCATTACGGGCTTCGTCCGAGTCAATCGGACGGCACGCCGGGCCGGATGAGGGCGCACCACCAGCCGCAAGGCCGCTGAGCCACCATCCGGAGCCGGATGGTGGCTTTTGTCGTTTTGGGGGAATCACGACCGATGCGCATCGCCTACCAGGGAGAGCCGGGCGCCTACAGCGAGGCCGCGGCGCTGACGTTCGCGCCGGCCGCCGAGCCGCTTCCGTGCCGCACCTTCGAGGACGTCTTCCAGGCCGTCGAAACGGGACGCGCGTCGCACGGCATTCTCCCGATGGAGAACTCGATCGGCGGCAGCATCCACCGCAACTACGACCTCCTCGTCGAGCACGAGCTGCCGATCGTCGGCGAGGTGGAGCTGAAGGTCGAGCACTGCCTCCTCGCGTATCCCGGCGTCGCCCTCGAGGACATCCGCGTCGTCCACTCGCATCCCCAGGCGCTCGCGCAATGCGAGCGGTTTCTGAGCAGCCTGACCGGCGTCAACCTCGAAGCGGTGTACGACACCGCGGGCGGCGCCAAGCTGATTCGTGAGGGGGAACTGCGGAATGCGGCCGCGATCGCGTCGCGGCGCGCCGCGGAGGTCTTCCAGCTCGACGTTCTCCGCGAAGGGATTCAGGACTTCGACGCCAACATCACGCGCTTCTTCGCGATCGCGCGATCGTCGGCCGTCGAAGGGGCCGACAAGACGTCGGTTGTCTTTGCGCTGGAGGGAAAAGAGCCGGGTTCTCTCTTCAAGGCGCTGAGCGTCTTCGCGCTCCGGAACATCAACCTGACGAAGCTCGAGTCGCGGCCGATCCGCGGACGGCCGTGGGAATACATGTTCTACGCCGACATCGCCGTGCCGCGCGATGACCTGCTGTGCGCGCGCGCGCTGGTGCACCTCGGTGAATTCGCGCGCTGGGTGCGTACGCTCGGAACGTATCGCGCGTGGCGCGAACCATCGAGCCCGGCGCCGACCCGGACGACGCCGGCGGAGACGGTCCGATGAGCACGAACAACGGAAGCGCGTTCATCGTCACGCCCGGCCCGAACCGCGCCGGCGCGCGCTCGATGTTGAAGGCGGTCGGCTTCACCGACGACGACCTGAGGCGCCCGCTGGTGGGGATCGCGAACACGTGGATCGAGATCGGGCCGTGCAATTACCACCTGCGCGACCTCGCCGTCCACGTGAAGCGCGGCGTCCGCGAGGCGGGCGGCACGCCGATGGAGTTCAACACCGTGTCGATCTCGGACGGCATCACGATGGGCACGCCCGGCATGCGCGCCTCGCTCGTGAGCCGCGAGGTGATCGCGGACTCGATCGAGCTGGTCGCGCGCGGCAACGGGTTCGACGCGATCGTGGCGCTCGTCGGCTGCGACAAGACGATCCCGGGCGCCGTGATGGCGCTCGCGCGCCTCGACGTCCCGGGCGTCGTCCTCTACGGCGGGTCGATCGCGCCGGGCCACGTGGACGGGCGCGACGTGACGATCCAGGACGTGTACGAAGCGATCGGCGCGCACGCGGCGGGCGCGATGGACGACCAGGGGCTCCGGCGGCTCGAGGACGGCGCGTGCCCGGGCGCGGGGGCGTGCGGCGGCCAGTTCACCGCCAACACGATGGCGGCGGTCTGTGAGTTTCTCGGGATCTCGGCGATGGGGAGCGCGAGCGTTCCTGCCGTCGATCCGGCGAAGGCGACCGTGGCGTACGAGGTCGGCAAGCTCGCGATGACGCTGCAGCGCGGACACGTCACGCCGCGCCGCATCATCACGCGCCAGGCGATCGAGAACGCCATCGCGGTCGTCGCCACGACGGGCGGGTCGACCAACGCGGTGCTGCACCTCCTGGCGATTGCGCGCGAGGCGGGGATCGAGCTCGACCTCGACGTTTTCAACACCGTGAGCGCGCGCGTCCCCCTGCTGGCGGATCTCAAGCCGTCCGGGCGGTTCGTCGCGACCGATCTGCACAAGGCGGGCGGCATGCGGGTGCTCGCGAAGCGGCTCGCCGACGCGGGCGTGCTGCACACGTCGTCGCCTACGGTGAGCGGCCGGACGATCGGCGAAGAGGCGGCGCTGGCGAGCGAGCCGCCGGGACAGGAAGTCGTGCGCCCGCTCAGCGATCCGATCCAGACGACGGGCGGTCTCGTGATTCTGCGCGGCAACCTCGCCCACGACGGCGCCGTGGTGAAGATGGGGGGACACACACGTCCCACGCACCGCGGGCCCGCGCGCGTGTTCGACGGCGAGGAAGCCGCCTTTGACGCCGTGGGCGACGGACGCATCCACGCCGGCGACGTCGTCGTGATTCGTTACGAAGGGCCGCGGGGCGGCCCGGGCATGCGCGAGATGCTCGCCGTGACGGCGGCGCTGGTGGGCGCGGGCCTCGGCGAGTCGGTCGCGCTCGTGACCGACGGACGGTTCTCGGGCGCGACGCGCGGGCTCATGGTCGGCCACGTCGCGCCGGAAGCGGCCGCGGGGGGCCCGATCGCCGCCGTCCGCGACGGTGACGTCATCACCGTGGACGTCACGTCGCGCAGGCTCGCCGTCGAGATCACGGACGCGGAACTGCGCGCGCGTCTCGCGGCGTGGCAGCCGCCGCCGCCGCGATTCCAGACGGGCGTGATGGCGAAGTACGCGCGCCTCGTCTCGTCCGCCGCGCTGGGTGCGGTGACCGGCTGAGAGCTGAGAGCTGATAGCTACTATGAAACGTACTGGCGCTCAAATCCTCTGGGAATGCCTCGTGCGGGAGGGGGTCACCGACATCTTCGGGTACCCCGGCGGCGCGATTCTGCCCGCGTACGACGCGCTCCTCGACTATCCGATCCGTCACATCCTCGCGCGGCACGAGCAGGGCGCGACGCACATGGCGGACGGCTACGCGCGCGCGACCGGCAAGGTCGGCGTCGCCGTGGCGACGTCCGGGCCCGGCGCGACCAACATGGTCACCGGCATGGCGACGGCGATGATGGACTCGTCGCCGATCGTCTGCATCACGGGCCAGGTGGGCAGCCGCCTGATCGGCTCCGACGCGTTCCAGGAAACCGACATCACCGGCGTCACGCTGCCGGTGACGAAGCACAATTACCTCGTCCGCCGCGCCGAGGATGTGGCGCCGGCCGTGCGCGAAGCGTTCTACCTCGCGCGCACGGGGCGGCCCGGTCCCGTGCTGATCGACATCACGAAGGACGCGCAACAGGCCTCGTGCACGTTCGACTGGGACGCCGCGGCACCCAAGCCGCACGGGCGTCCGCCGACGCCCCCGCAGCTCACCGAACACCGCCGCGCGCTCGAATTGATCAACGCCGCGGAGCGGCCGCTGATCCTCGCCGGCCACGGAATCCTGATCGGAAACGCCATGGCGCAGGTCCGCGAGCTGGCGGACCGCGCGCAGATTCCGGTCGCGATGACGCTGCTCGGCATCGGCGCGTTCCCGGCGTCGCATCCGCTCAACCTCGGCATGATGGGCATGCACGGCGAAGCCTGGGTGAACACCGCGATCCAGCAGGCGGACCTGCTGATCGCGCTCGGCATGCGGTTCGACGACCGCGTCACGGGCAACCTGAAGACCTACGCCCAGAACGCGAAGAAGATCCACATCGAGATCGATCCGGCCGAGATCAACAAGAACGTCACCGTGGACGTCGGGATCGTCGGCGACGTGCGCGGCGTCCTCGACCGGCTGCTGCCGTCCATCGCGCCCGGAGACCGCCGCGCCTGGCTGGACTCGATCGACGCGCTGAAGGGTCACTCGGCGGTCCGCGACATCAAGAACCTGCCGGACGAAGGGCATCTCTACGCCGCCCACGTCATCCACGATCTGTGGCACGCGACGAACGGCAAGGCGCTGGTCGTGACCGACGTCGGGCAGCACCAGATGTGGGAAGCGCAGTACTACCACCACGACGTGCCGCGCTCGCTCATCACGTCGGGCGGCCTCGGGACGATGGGCTTCGCGCTGCCGGCGGCGATCGGCGCCAAGGTCGCGCGGCCGCGCGCCGACGTCTGGGTGGTCGTCGGCGACGGCGGCTTCCAGATGACGATGGCGGAGCTGGCGACCATCGTTCAGGAGAACCTGGACATCAACATCGCGATCATCAACAACGGGTATCTCGGCATGGTCCGGCAGTGGCAGGAGTTCTTCTACGAACGGCGCTATTCGGCGACCCCGCTGCTCAGCCCCGACTTCGTGAAAATCGCGCAGGCATACGGGATCAAGGCGCAGTCGGTGACGAAGCGCGCCGACGTCGTGCCGGCCGTGAAGGCCGCGCGCGCCGAGCGGCAGGCGGTGCTGCTCGACTTCGTCGTCGAGCAGGAAGACACGGTGTATCCGATGGTGCCGGCGGGCGCGGACCTCGACCAGATGATCCGCCGTCCGGATCCGACGCCGCTCGCGGACACGGGCGACGAAATCGGTCGCGCGTCGGCGGACCCGACTTCGCCCGCTGACCAGTCGTCGGGCGGCGTCGAGGTCTCGCCAAAGCGCGATCAATTCGGCCGCGCGTCGGCGGATCCGCTCGCCGAAACCGGCGCGGACGTCTGAGAGGGAGCACATGGAAACCACATTTGTCGTGCACGTGGAGGATCAGCCGGGGGTGCTGACCCGCGTCGCGTCGCTGGTGCGACGGCGCGGGTTCAACATCGAGTCGCTGACGGTCGGCCACACGGAGACGCCGGGCGTCTCGCGGATGACCATCGTCCTCGACGTGGACGAGGCGGCCATCGCGCGCATCGAGGCGAACCTCTACAAGCTCGTCAACGTGATCCGCGTGGACAACGTCACGCCGCGGCCGTCGGTCTTCCGGGACCTCGCGATGATCAAGGTGGCGGCCACCGCGGAGTCGCGCGGCGCCATCATGCAGCTGGTTGACGTCTTCCGCGCCCGCGTCGTCGACGTCTCGCCGGACTCGCTGATCATCGAGATCACCGGCACGGAGGACAAGATCGACGGGCTCGTCGAAATGCTGAAACAGTACGGCGTCCTCGAGATGGCGCGCACGGGCCGCGTCGCGATGTCGCGCGGCGCCGACGCCGGCCAGCGCGCGCGCACGGACATCGGCGATGACGACGGCGAGGTCGCGCTGGATGGGAACGTCTCATACTCCGTATGAGACGAATGCCAAATGCTCGATGCCGAATGCCACACGAGGGCAACGGCGAACCGCGCTTTTGGCATCGAGCATTTGCCATTTGACATTGACGGTTACGCAGTTTTGAACGTCTGGAGTCATCCGATGGCGAAGATGTATTACGACAGCGACGCCGACCTTTCGTTGATTCGCGGCAAGAAGGTCGCGATCGTCGGGTTCGGATCTCAGGGCCACGCGCACGCGCTGAACCTGCGCGACAGCGGCGTTTCGGTCCGCGTGGGGCTCAAGCCGGCGAGCGCGTCGCGGGTGAAGGCGCAGTCCGCGGGGCTCACCGTCAGCGACCCCGCCGACGCGGCGGAATGGGCCGACGTGATCATGATCCTGACGCCCGACACAGGGCAGGGCGCGCTCTATCGCGACGCGATCGCGCCGCATCTCACCGCCGGCAAGATGCTGATGTTCGCCCACGGCTTCAACATCCGGTTCGGCACGATCGCGCCGCCGGCGAACGTGGACGTGACGATGATCGCGCCGAAGTCGCCGGGGCACCGCGTCCGCGAGTTGTACCAGGAAGGGGGCGGCACGCCCGCGCTGCTCGCGGTCCACCAGGACGCGACCGGCGACGCGAAGCCGCTGGCGCTCTCGTACGCGCGCGCGCTCGGCGTCACGCGCGCCGGCGTCGTCGAGACGAC
>Ga0066709_100001145_pt1 | contig 16832 bp, 12 predicted proteins | sample GraSoiAngelo_158_FD_79665 | JGI IMG/M metagenome (GOLD analysis project Ga0066709, IMG submission 79665) | Grasslands soil microbial communities from the Angelo Coastal Reserve, California, USA - 14_1009_16_30cm | ecosystem: Environmental > Terrestrial > Soil > Grasslands | place: USA...
ACCCAGGTGGAGAAGCGTTGGTACAGCCACTGGGAGGAGCGGGGATATTTCCGCCCGAAGGACGGCCCGGAGCCGCCTTTCGTGATCATGATCCCGCCGCCCAACGTGACCGGAAACCTCCACTTCGGCCACGCCTTCGATCACACGATCCAGGATCTCCTGATCCGCTGGCAGCGGATGACCGGTGTGCCCACGCTCTGGCTCCCGGGCACCGATCACGCCGGGATCGCGACCCAGAACGTGGTCGAGAAGCGGCTGGCCGAGGAGGGAAAGTCCCGCCACGAGCTGGGGCGCGAAGCGTTCGTCGCCGAGGTCTGGAAGTGGAAGGAGCACTACCACGCCCGCATCACCGAGCAGATGCGGCGCCTGGGCGACTCGGTCGATTGGTCCCGCGAGCGCTTCACCATGGACGAGGGGCTCTCCCGCGCGGTGCGCGAGGTCTTCGTCCGCCTCTACCGGAAGGGGCTCGTCTATCGGGGCAACCGGATCATCAACTGGTGCCCGCGCTGCCTCACCGCGCTCTCCGACGAGGAGGTCAACCACGTCGAGACCGACGGCAAGCTCTACTACATCCAATATCCGATCAAGGATTCGAAGCGGAAGGTGACCGTGGCGACCACGCGGCCCGAGACGATGCTGGGCGACGTCGCGGTCGCGGTTCATCCCAAGGACAAGAGGTACGCGCCGCTCCACGGAAAGATGGCGATCCTCCCGTTCCTGCGCCGCGAGATCCCGATCATCCTGGACGACGCCGTCGATCCGAAATTCGGCACCGGCGCGGTCAAGGTGACCCCGGCCCACGATGCGAACGACTTCGAGATGGGGCAGCGCCATGGGCTCACGCCCATCACGGTGCTGGATCCGAGCGCCGTCATGAACGAGAACGCGGGCGATTTTCGCGGCCTCACGCGCGAGGTGGCGCGGGAGCGGATCGTGGAAGCGCTTCAAGATCGCGGTCTCCTGAAGCGCGTCGAGCCGCACAAGCTCTCGGTGGGGCACTGCGACCGGTGCGACACGGTGGTGGAGCCCTATCTCTCGCTCCAGTGGTTCGTGAAGATGAAGCCCCTCGCCGAGCCCGCCTATCGCGCGGTCGAGATGGGGCAGCTGGTAATTCTGCCGAGGCGCTGGGAGAAGGTCTACCTCCGCTGGCTCGAAGGAATCCGCGACTGGTGCATCTCGCGCCAGCTCTGGTGGGGGCACCGGATCCCGGTGTGGACCTGCGGCAATTGTGGAGAGACGATCGTGGAAGTCGAGACGCCCGCGAAATGTCCCAAGTGCGGCGGCGCGTCCCTGTCCCAGGACGAGGACGTGCTCGACACGTGGTTCTCGTCGTGGCTTTGGCCCTTCTCGACTTTAGGCTGGCCCGAGCAGACCGAGGACGTGAAGCGCTTCTATCCTTCCAGCGTTCTCGTCACCGGGCCCGACATCATCTTCTTCTGGGTCGCGCGCATGGTGATGGCCGGCTTCGAGTTCATGGGGGCGACCCCCTTCAAGCAGGTCTACCTCCACGGGATCGTGCGCGACGCGCAGGGGCGGAAGCTCTCGAAGTCCCTCGGGAACTCCTCCGACCCGATCGAGCTGATGGACCGATACGGCGCCGACTCCCTCCGGATGACGATGGTGCTCCTCTCGCCGCAGGGGGCCGACATCCATGGCTTCTCGGACGATAAGGTCGACCTGGGCCGCCACTTCGCGAACAAGCTCTGGAACGCGTTCCGCTTGGTGCAGCCGTACCTCCAGGGCTACGAGCCCGACGAGTCGAAGGCCCGGCCGGTCCTGAACGACGCCGATCTCTGGATCCTGAGCACGGCCGCGTCGACCGTGCGGTCGGTGACGCGGAATCTCAAAACGTATCGGATAGGAGACGCGGCAAAGGATATCTACGATTTCACGTGGAAGGAGCTCTGCGATTGGTACCTGGAGATGGCGAAGCCGCGTCTCTACGCGGGAGCGGATAGTCCCGACGCGGCGGCGGTCCGGTACACGATCCATCACGTGTTCAGCACGGTGCTCCGCCTGCTCCACCCGTTCATGCCGTTCATCACCGAGGAGCTGTGGCACGCGCTGCCGGGGACGCAGGGGGACATCTGCGTGGCCGAGTGGCCGATCCCCCCTCGCGGCGCCGCGAGTACGTCGGCGGAGGCGAAGATCGCCCTGCTCAAGGAGGTCGTGGGCGCGGTGCGGAACCTCCGCTCCGAGATGAACATCTCGCCCGCGCGAAAGGCTCCGATCCTGATCCGCGCGACCGGACACGACGCGGACATCCTCCGCGAGCAGCGGGACCTGATCGCCCTCTTGGGCCGCGGCGAGTCGCTCGAGGTGGGCCCCCAGGTGCAGAAGCCGGATGTCGCGGCGTCGGCCGTGGTCCGGAATCATGAGATCTTCCTACCCCTGATGGGGTTGATCGACGTGGACCTGGAGCTAAGGCGGCTCCAGAAGGAATACGACCGGGTGCTCAAGGAGTTCGACGTTTCGAGGCGGAAGCTTCAAAACGACGACTTCCTCGGCAAGGCCAAGACCGACGTGGTGGAGCGGGAACGGGAAAAATTCGAAACGCTCGGCACCACGAAGGAGAAGCTCGAGCGCAATCTGGAGGTACTGAAGCAATGAGGTGGAGACTCGGGATGGTCGCGTCGGTCGCGGCGGTCGCGGCGGTCGCGTCGGTCCTCCTGGGCGCCGCACACGCGGCGGGGGCGCAGCCTCGAGACACAGGGAAGCCCGCGGTCGCCTCGCCCGCGCCGGCCTCGGCCGCGGCGGGAGAGGGGCGCGAGGTCGCGGTCACCGTCTACAACGAGAACCTGGGCGTCGTGAAGGACCGCCGGCGCTTCTCGATCTCGAGCGGCCTCTCGGAGCTCCGCTTCGCCGACGTTGCCTCGCTGATCGAGCCGACGTCCGTCCACCTCCGCTCCCTCGGGAAATCCTCGCTCGAGATCCTGTGGCAGGACTACCGATTCGATCTCGTGAGCACCGACAAGCTCCTCGAGCGCTATGTCGACCAGCCGATCGAGGTATCAACCAAGGACGACCAGGTGAAGCGCGGGACGCTGCTCTCGTACGATCCCGTGTCGCTGGTCATTCAGGAAACCGGCGGGGGGCTCTCGCTCTTGAACCGCGCCGAGGTGCGCCAGGTCGGGCTCAAAGAGGTGCCGAAGGGCCTGATCACGCGGCCGACGCTTGTCTGGCGCCTCCGCTCGGGAGCGGGCGGCGACCAGCCGCTCGAGGTTTCCTACATGACGGGCGGCATGGGCTGGCACGCGGAGTACGTCGCGGTGGTCGACGACGCGGGATCGAGCCTGGACCTCCAAGGGTGGGCCTCGGTCGAGAACCGCTCGGGCGCGACGTTCGACGACGCCAAGATCAAGCTGGTGGCCGGCTCGATTCACCGCGCGGGGCCGGAGCGGCCGCCGCAGCCCCTCTTCGAGCGCGGCGTGGCGGTGGACATGATGGCGAAGATGGAGGAGCGCGGCTTTTTCGAGTACCACCTCTACGAGGTCCCGCTCCGCGCGACGCTCGCAAACAACGAGGTGAAGCAGCTGGGGCTCCTCCAGGCGTCGGGAATCAAGTCGACCAAGAAGTACACCTACGACGCGCAGAAGGACCCGAAGCAGGTGATGGTCACGGTGGAGTTCGAGAACGAGGCCGCGTCCGGCCTGGGCATGCCGCTGCCCGCGGGGATCGTCCGGGTGTTCCAGCGCGACAAGGACGAATCGCTGGAGCTGGCGGGCGAGGACCGGATCGACCACACGCCCAAGAACGAGACCGTCCGCGTTTCCGTCGGCGGGGCGTTCGACATCACGGCGGAGCGGAAGCAGACCGACATGAAGCAGGTCACCCCGCGGATCGCGGAGACCGCGTTCAGCATCACCCTCAAGAATCACAAGGCGGAGGCGGCGGAGGTGACGGTGGTGGAGCACGCGTACGGCGACTGGGAGATCGTCGAATCGACCCTCCCGGCCAAGAAGAAGGACGCGACGACCTTCGAGTTCGTCGCGCGCTGCGCGCCCGAGAAACCGTTCACCATCACGTACAGACTCCGCACCCGGTCGTGAGCGCCGGCGGGCTGAGCGGCGGCGCCTCCCGCCCCGCGCCCGTGCGCTCGCGCACCCTCCTGACGCGGGAAGAGCCGGCCGCGCCGTTCCAGCTCCGTTCGCCCTACGAGCCGACCGGGGACCAGCCGCGGGCGATCGCCGAGCTGACCGAGGGGCTGAAGCGTGGGGACAAGTACCAGACGCTCCTCGGCGTGACCGGGTCGGGGAAGACCTTCACGATGGCGAACGTGATCGCGGCCGTGAACCGCCCGACGCTCGTCATCTCCCACAACAAGACGCTGGCGGCCCAGCTCTACGCCGAGTTCCGGGGCTATTTCCCGGAGAACGCGGTGGGCTACTTTGTCTCCTACTACGATTACTACCAGCCTGAGGCGTATGTCCCGCAGACGAACACGTACATCGAGAAGGACGCCTCGATCAACGACGACATCGACCGGCTGCGCCTGGCCGCGACCGGCGCGCTGCTCGAGCGGCGCGACGTGGTCATTGTCGCGAGCGTCTCGTGCATCTACGGCTTGGGCTCGCCCGAATCGTTCCGCCGCGAGATGCTCCTGATCCAAACCGGGGAAAAGGTGACGCGCGAGGAGATCCTGGCCCAGCTCGTCCACAACCAGTATTCCCGGGGAGACCTGGAGCTGAAGCGCGGCACGTTCCGCGCGCGGGGCGACGTGGTCGAGGTGCATCCGGCCTATGAGGAGACCGCGATCCGGATCGAGCTGAACGCCGACCATGTCGAGCGGATCGCCGTGATCGATCCGCTCACTGGCCGCACCATCCAGTCGATCGGCACGGCGGCGATCTATCCGGCCAAGCACTTCATCACGACGCCGGCGAGGCTCCAGGAAGGGCTCTACGCCATCCGGAGGGAGCTGGACGAGCGCGTGTCCCTCTTCGAGAAGGAGGGGAAGCTCCTCGAAGCGCAGCGGATCAAGATGCGCACGGAATACGACCTGGAGATGCTTCGGGAGATCGGGTATTGCCCCGGGATCGAGAACTACTCCCGCCCGCTCTCGGGCCGCGCGGCGGGCGAGCGGCCTCACTGCCTCATCGACTACTTCCCGGACGACTTCCTTCTCATCATCGACGAATCGCACGTCACGATTCCCCAGATCGGCGGCATGTACGAGGGCGACCGCTCCCGGAAGCAGACGCTGGTCGATCACGGCTTTCGCCTCCCGTCGGCGCTCGACAACCGCCCCTTGAGATTTGACGAGTTCGAGTCGCTCACGGGCCAGACGGTCTACGTCTCGGCGACGCCGGCCGAGTTCGAGCTGAAGAAGGCGAGGGGCGTCGTGGTGGAGCAGATCATCCGTCCCACGGGGCTGATCGACCCCAAGCTCACGATCCGCCCGACGAAGGGGCAGATCGACGACCTCCTGGAGGAGATCCGGAAGCGCGTCGACGTGGGAGAGCGGGTCCTGGTCACGACCTTGACCAAGCGGATGGCCGAGGACCTCACCGACTATCTGTTCCAGGCCGGGGTCCGCGTCCGGTACATCCACTCGGACATCGAGACGATCGAGCGGGTCGAGATCCTCCGCGCCCTCCGCCTCAAGAAGGTCGACGTGCTGGTCGGGATCAACCTCCTGCGCGAGGGCCTCGATCTGCCCGAGGTTTCCCTCGTCGCGATCTTGGACGCGGACAAGGAGGGATTCCTCCGCTCCGAGACCTCGTTGATCCAGACGGCGGGGCGCGCGGCGCGCCACGTGCGGGGGGAGGTGCTTCTCTACGCCGACCAGGTGACGGGAGCGATGCGGCGGGCCATCGAGGAGATGAACCGGCGGCGCGACGCCCAGCTCCGCTACAACGCCGAGCACGGCATCACGCCCCAGACGATCCTCAAGTCGGTCGAGGAGATCATGCGCTCCACCTCGGTGGCCGACGCGGCCACCGCGATCGCCGCGGAGGAGATTCTGCCGAGCGCCGCGCTTGATCTCGATCAGGATGCGCTCATGGAGCTGCTGGAGCGGGAAATGCTCGCCGCCGCGGCCCGTGAGGACTTCGAGGTGGCGGCGGTCTTCCGGGACCGGTTGGACGAAATCCGCCTCTCGACGAGAAAGGAACCCGGCCATGCGCCTCGAAGCGATCGCCCTGCCCCTGGTCCGCCTCGCGCTGACGGAGGACCTCGGGGGAGGGGACGCGACAACCGACGCGGTCGTTGACGAAAGCGCCGCCGGGCGCGCCCACATCGAGGCGAAGCAGGAAGGGGTCCTCGCGGGCACCGAGGTGGCCGCGCTCGCGTTTCGGGAGCTGGACCCTGCGGCGAAGGTGGAGTGGCTGATCGCGGAAGGGGGCGCGCTCTTGAAGGGCGCGCGCGTGGCGACGATCGCGGCGAAGGCGCGCGCGATCCTGAGCGCCGAGCGGGTCGCGCTCAACTTCCTCCAGCATCTCTCCGGCATCGCCACGCTCGCCCGGGCCTACGTGAAGGCGGTGGAGGGGACCGGCGTGAAGATCCTCGACACGCGGAAGACGACCCCGGGACTTCGATTCCTCGAGAAGCACGCCGCGCTCGCCGGCGGGGCGGGGAACCACCGATTCGGGCTCTTCGACGCGGTCATGATCAAGGAGAACCACATTCGGGCATCGGGAGGAATGAAGCAGGCGGTCGAGCGCGCGCGAAAGACGGCGGACGGGCTCCAGATCATCGTGGAGGCGAGGACCCCGGAAGAGGCGCTGGACGCCGCGGAGCTGAAACCGGACCGGATCCTGCTCGACAATTTCACGCCGAGCGCGCTCGTCACGGTCTTGAGGCGGCTGCGCGGCGGGCCCGAGATCGAGGTGTCGGGCGGGATCCGGCTCGCGAACGTCCGCGACTTTGCCGTTCCCGGCGTGAGCTATATCTCGGTCGGGGCGATCACCCATTCGGCCCCCGCGCTGGACCTCTCACTCGTGATGGACGATATGAAGGCGGGGAAATGATCGGACGAGAGGCCGCCACGGCCGGGCGAAGCGCCGCCGCGACCGGGCGAAGCGCCGCCGCGGCAAAGCCCGCTCTGCCGGGATTCCTCGGCGTGCCGGTGGAGCGACACTCGTCGATCGGCTCCACCAACGACGAAGCGTTCCGGCGCGCGGACGAGGGCGCCCCGGAAGGGCTCGTCGTGGTGGCGCGCGTACAGACCGCGGGACGCGGCCGTCAGGGACGCTCCTGGTGGGACGCGCCGGGTGCCTCGCTCCTCTTCTCGGTGCTGCTCCGACCCTCGATCCCTCTCGCCCAGTGCCCGCTTCTCGCGCTCGCGCTCGCCTGTTCCGTGGCGGACGCGGGAACCGAGGCGACCGGGGCAACACTCGGGATCAAGTGGCCAAACGACGTGCTCCACGACGGACGAAAGCTCTGCGGCGTCCTGGCCGAGTCCCGGGTTTCGGGAGCCTCGTCGACCAAGCGCCCGGCCGTCGTGATCGGGGCCGGCGTGAACGTGAATCAAACGGCGGAAGATTTCCCCGCCGTGCTTCGTGGGAGCGCTACCTCCCTCCGGATCGCGGGCGGCGGGAACCCCCTACGCCCGGACGACCTTCTTCCGGCGATTCTCGTCCAGCTCGAACGCTATGCCGCGCTCGCCGCCTCGGGCGACGGCGCGGGGCTCTGGCGCGAGGTGGCGGGCCGGCTGCCGAAGCCGGGCTCCGAGGTGACGGTCGTGAGCGGGGGCCGCCGGATCGAGGGCGTCGTCGAGGGAATCACCGAGAGCGGAGCGCTCTGGCTTCGGGAGCCCGGCCGCGCCGAGGCGACCGTGGTCTCGGCCGGGGAGCTGGCGTGAAGTGCCCTTCCTGCGGCCACCTCGAGGACAAGGTGATCGACTCCCGTTCCGCAAAGGAGGGGCAGGCGATCCGCCGCCGCCGCGAGTGTCTCCAGTGCCGCAGGCGATTCACGACCTATGAGACGGTCGAGACGACCCCGCTCCTCGTGATCAAGAAGGACGGCAGGCGCGAGTCGTTCAGCCGGGAGAAGATCCTGAACGGGCTCCTGCGCGCCTGCGAGAAGCGGCCGATCGCCGCCGAGCGGCTCCACTCGATCGTCGACGGGCTGGAGGCGGATCTCCTCCGCCAGGGCCTGGACGAGGTCAAGTCGAGCGAGATCGGCGAGCGCGTGATGGAGGCCCTCCACGAGCTGGACGAGGTGGCGTACGTCCGGTTCGCCTCGGTCTACCGCCACTTCAAGGATCTGAACCAGTTCCTGGAAGAGCTGCGGTCCCTTCTCAAGTGATCCCGCCCTCGGAGGCCACAGCGGCCGCAAGCGACACGCCGATGTCGTTCCTCGACCATCTCGAGGAGCTGCGGCGCTCGATCATCCGCGCGTTCTTCGTCGCGATCGTGCTCGTGGCGGCGGCCTGGTTCTTCTCGGACCGCCTTCTCGAGGCGCTCATCACGCTCCTGGTGCCCGGGCAGCGGGTGCTGGCGCTGGCGCCGGCGGAGGCATTCTCGGCGCGCATCAACGTGGCGATCTGGACCGGCGGCCTCCTCGCGGTCCCGTATCTGATGTACGAGGTGTGGCGCTTTGTCGCCCCGGGCCTGAAGCGCCGGGAGCGGCGCTTCGCCGTGCCGTGGATGGTCGCGTCGTCGGTCCTCCTCTACACCGGCATCGCGTTCGCCCTCCAGCTCCTCCTCCCGTTGCTGATGGGGATGCTCGCTTCCTACGCGACGCCGCACGTCGAGGCGCGCACGTCCCTGACCGCGCTCCTCTCCTTCGCGATCCAGCTCGCGGCCGGGTGCGGCCTCCTCTTCCAGCTGCCCCTGGTGCTCTGCCTTCTGGTCTGGTTCGGCATCGTGTCGCCCGGGACGCTCGCGCGCGCTTGGCGGCACGCGGTCTTCTTCATCGCGCTGGGCGCCGCGATCATCACACCCGGGGACGGGCCCTCGATGCTCGTGCTCGCCGCGCCGCTCGTGGTGCTCTATTTTCTGAGCGTCCTGGTGGCGACGGCCCTCTGGAAGATTCGCGGCCACGGACGGGCCAAGGACGCGGAGGGTACCTAGATGCTTCTGGCGATCGATATCGGGAACACCGAGGTCACGATGGGTCTCTTCGACGGGACCGACCTCCGCCGGTCGTTCCGCGTTTCGAGCGAGACGCGGCGGACGGCGGACGAGGTCGAGCTGCTCCTCCGGCAAGCGTTCCCCGAGCTGGGGGACCGGAAATCGCGCGCGATCGCAAGAGCGGGGGCCCAGGGCATGGCTCCACTCCGCGAAGACGCCCAGGGTCACGCCGCCATCGTGGGCTCGGTCGTGCCCGCCCAGACGCCGATCTACCTCGATGCGGCGAAGCGGATGACCTTGGGTGAGCCGCTCCTCGTGACCGCCGCGACGACGGCGCGCGTGAAGATCGAGTACCGGGACCCCGAGTCGGCGGGGGCGGACCGGATCGCGAACGCGGTCGCGGCCTTCGACCGGTACGGCGCGCCCGCCATCGTGGTCGACTTCGGGACCGCGACCACGTTCGACGTGCTCTTGAAGGGGCGACGCTACCGGGGCGGCGTGATCGCGCCCGGCATCCTGACCGGCGCCGAGCACTTGGTCCGGCGCGCCGCCCGGCTGAGCGCCTTCGAGCTCAAGCCCCCGCGCCGCGTCGTGGGCCGGAATACCGAGGAGAGCCTCCAGTCCGGCGTCTTCTACGGGGCGGTCGGCCAGGTTGACGCTATCGTCCGGCGGATCGCGGCCGAGGAGAAGATCCAGCCCAAGGTGATCGCCACCGGCGGTCTGGCGGCGGCGATCGCGGCCCACTCGGAGACGATTCAAGAAGTCGATCCCGACCTGACCCTGCACGGACTTCGCCTGATCCATCACCGCCACGGGCCGCGCCATGGGCAGAGCCACGGGCGGGGCCACGGGCCGCGCAAGCCCAAGCCGCGGCGCCAATAAGGGGAAGCCCCCGCTCCAAAATGCCTAGTTGCGCGTCCCGTTCGATTCGGCTACATTTGGGCTCTTAGCACTCTCAAGCTTTCAGTGCCAAACGCGGCGCCGTCCGGCCCCGCATTTCGGAAACGTCAAGAGGGGGAGCAATTCCATGGCAAAGCAGTTGCTGTTTAATTCCGCGGCGCGCGACGCGTTGCTGCGGGGCGTCGACAAGCTCGCGAACACCGTCCGGGTGACGCTCGGACCCAAGGGTCGAAACGTCGTTCTGGACAAGAAATTCGGCGCTCCGACCATCACGAACGACGGCGTCACGATCGCGAAGGAGATCGAGCTTCAGGATCCCTACGAGAACATGGGCGCGCAGATGGCCAAGGAAGTCGCGACGAAGACGCAGGATGTCTCGGGCGACGGAACGACCACCGCGACCGTGCTGACGCAGGCGATTCTGCATCTGGGTCTCCGCCACGTCGCCTCCGGCGCCAATCCCATGTTCCTGAAGCGTGGCATCGATCGCGCCGTGCAGGCCGTGACGGCCGAGCTCAAGAAGATGTCGAAGCCGATCAAGACCCCCGCCGAGATCGCGCAGGTCGCGACCATCTCCGCGAACAACGACCCGGAGACCGGGAAGCTGATCGCGGATGCCATGGACAAGGTGGGGAAGGACGGCGTCATCACGGTCGAGGAGGCGAAGAGCCTCGACACGTCGCTCGAGGTCGTCGAGGGTCTTCAGTTCGACCGGGGCTACCTGTCGCCCTATTTCGTGACGGATCCCGAGCGGATGGAGGCGGTGCTCGAGGACGCGGTGATTTTGATCCACGACAAGAAGATCGCGTCGATCAAGGACATCCTGCCGATCCTCGAGAAGGTGTCGCAGACCGGTAAACCCCTGCTCATCATCGCCGAGGACATCGAGGGCGAGGCCCTGGCGACCCTCGTCGTGAACAAGCTGCGCGGAATTCTCGCGACGTGCGCGGTCAAGGCGCCCGGCTTCGGGGATCGCCGCCGCGCCATGCTCGAGGACATCGCGATCGTGACGGGCGGGCGTCTCATCACCGAGGAAGTCGGGTTCAAGCTCGAGAACGTCGTGCTGGGCGATCTCGGCAAGGCCAAGCGCATCGTGGTCGACAAGGACAATGCGACCATCGTGGAGGGCGCGGGCAAGAAGACGGAGATCAAGGCCCGCGTCGACCAGCTCAAGAAGGAGATCGAGGACTCGACCTCCGACTACGACAAGGAAAAGCTCCAGGAGCGCCTGGCCAAGCTCGCCGGGGGTGTCGCGGTGATTCACGTCGGCGCGGCGACCGAGATCGAGCTGAAGGAGAAGAAGGCGCGCGTCGAGGACGCCCTCGCGGCGACGAAGTCGGCCGTCGAGGAGGGGATTGTGCCGGGCGGCGGTGTCGCGCTGCTCCGGGCGCAGGCCGCGCTGGCCAAGCTCGAAGCGAGCGGCGACGAGAAGTCGGGAATCGACATCATCTCGACAGCGCTGGAATCGCCCGCCAGGACGATCGCGTACAACGCGGGCGCCGAGGGATCGATTGTCGTCGAGAAGATCCGGGCCCAGAAGGGCTCGGTCGGATACAACGCGGCGACCGGGGAGTACGAGGATCTGGTCGTGGCGGGGATCGTCGATCCGACCAAGGTGGCGCGCTCCGCGCTCCAGCACGCCTCGAGCATTGCCTCGCTCCTGCTCACGACCGAGGCGATCGTGACGGATATCCCGGAGGAGGAGAAGGCTCCGCCGGGGATGCCGGGCGGCGGGATGGAGTAGCAGCCGATCCCGGCCGGCTGAATTCTGGGAATATTTGGGGGCTGCCGGGGCGTATTACCCGACAGCCCCTTCAGTTTTTCGGGCTTCGTGCCGATCCAAATGTCACGGCCCGCGCCGCTTTCGGCTTCTAGGGAATGCCTTGGTCCGATCCGACCACGGCCGTATCCTCGGGCGCCGGAACAGATACGACACCAAGGAGAATGAGTTGAGCTTCGAGACGCTGGCCGTCACCCCGCAAGAGCTGGTGCTGCGCAAGAGCGCGCCGATTGCCCCGTATACCACGCTCGGCATCGGCGGTCCCGCGGACGTTCTGACCGAGGTCTACACCGAGAAGGCGCTGCAGCAGGTCGTGAGCGAGGCGGTCCGGACCGGGACCAAGTGGCTCCTGATCGGCGGCGGCTCGAACCTCCTCGTCGGCGACACCGGATTCCGCGGGGTCGTGATCGTGAACAAGATCGAGCACATGAACGTGAAGGGGACGCGCATCGTGGCCGGCGCCGGAGCCGATCTGGGCGAGCTGGTCGAGGCGGCCCGCGAACATTCGCTCTCCGGCCTCGAATTCGCGATCGACATTCCCGGCACCGTCGGCGGCGCCGTGCGCGGCAACGCCGGCGCCTTCGGGCGCGCGGTGGGCGACATCATCACCCGCATCCGGGTCCTCGAGGGAACGAAGCTCGTCGACCGGACTCCGGCCGAGCTGGGCTTCGCGTATCGCCACAGCAAGCTCAAGGAGAACTCCGATATCGTGGTGGAAGCCGAGTTCGTGCTCAAGCAAGGCGACCGCGCCGAGATGGATCGCATCATGGGGCAGCACGCCGCGCAGCGCGCCCGGCGCCAGGAAAAGGGGCTACACACCGCCGGGTGCTTCTTCAAGAACCCGGTGCTCCCCGACGGAACCAAGATCGCCGCGGGGCAACTCTTAGAGGCGGCCGGCGCGAAGGAGATTCGCGACGGCGGGGCAGGGGTACACACCTACCACGCCAACTACATCGTGAATAAGGGCGGCGCCACCGCCCACGAAATCCTCCGCGTCGCGAAGGAGATGAAGCGACGCGTCGAGGAGGCGAACGGCATCACGCTCGAGGAAGAGGTGATGGTGGTCGTCGATCCCCCGAGCGCGGGAGCCGTCTAGCACTCCGCACGTCCGCCCGCGGCCCCTGGATCACCCTCGGCCGAGACACATCAAGGCAGCCCGCATCCGTTCCTCCAACGTGACGCCATGAAGGTTCGCTGCAATCGCCGCTGCGCGACGTGCCTGGTCGGCTCGGCATCCGAGGTTTTGTAATCCAGCCAACACGTCGCGGACCTGCCCCCGGGCAGCGCACTCCTTCTCCAACGCTGCACGCTCCCTGGCATCGGTCCCTTCCAACATGCCCCGGGGCATGTTGAGCGCGGCCCGCGCCCGTGCTTCCGCCACGTTCCGCGCCCGTGATTCCGCTACGTTCCGCGCCCGTGATTCCGCCGCCGCGAGTCGCGCCTCATGACGCTTCTGGCTCATGAACCCCGCCCCGAACATGCGCTCCGCCTCGTACTGATTGTGCGCGCGGCAGCGGAGCCGCATCCCCTCTACGGTTGCCCGTCCCCCTCGCGCCACCGGGTCGATATGATCGAACTCGAGGAATCGCCGCGACTCACAGCGGTGGCCGGCCGCACTGACGAAGGTGCATTGGCCCTGGTCCCGCTCCCAGACGGCACGCCGGACCTGCGCCGGGATGTAGCGGTCGCGGGCGGGCGCTCCCCGCCGGGAAGGAACCCGCTGCCTCGAGTGCTGGCGCGTTCCGGCTGCGGGGAGTGCAGTCGGTTCGGGGGCGGTCAGCTTCGGCCGCCGGCGAGTGCCGGCCCCGACCTTTCGTTTCTCGAGGTCAACGATCAGGGCATCGAGTGCCCGGTCGAGCACCTGAGCGACATCCCTCGACGGAACGGCATGGCTGAGCAAGTCCTGGGCGTAGCGGAGCTTGTCCCGCGTGCTCTTCCCGATCGTGAGCTTGAGAAAGAAACTCTCGGCCGTAGCGGAGACCTCCGCGTGCGAATCGCCAACATGCCCCAGGGCATGTGCGGGGTCGACGCCGCCGCCAGCCGTGAAAGCGTCACCATCAACATGCCCCGGGGCATGTTGATGTAGGACATCTCCTACATGCGCTGGCACACACTCGGGGACGACGACCGGGATGGCACCCACCATCGCCGGCAGTCCCAGCTTCGGGAAGAGGCGGGCCAGCAGTTCCTCGATCTCGGCCTTCCGCCGATGGGTCGCCGCCTCCATCAGCCATTCGGCGCTCTCCACCGTTAGATGCGGAGCCAAGAGGCATACCGCGGCCAGGTGTAGCCGCCCGTCAGCCAGCGCGTCGAACAAGGCCGGGAACTGCCGAGCGGCCCGGGCCGCCTGGATCCGCTTCGAGGCCGCGTCCTCAGACAAGCGCAGCTCCCCGACACAGTAGGCATGCATGGAGGGGTAGCCTGCCGGCGCGTACAGCCGCCGTGCATCGACCTCGGCGATATGGGCGAGGACCACGGCCGTGGTCACGCGATCGTGGGCGATGAGCGCCGCCAGATCGCTAAGGAGAACGGTGTCGCTGAGATGGGTCAACGAGAAGTCGCGCATGAGAACACCTGCTCACGGGGCATCTCCTTCAAACTGCCTGGATCACAAACCAGGCTTTGATGGGGGTGCTCGTTTTATATCACGACACATTTCGTCGGCCGCAGAGGCTCGCAGCGCACGCGTGGGAGGGCAGGGAGTCTTTTGCGATTCCGGGTTCAGAATCGCTCTCGCTGTGACACGCACGGGGATGTGCCGGTGCCTCCGGTTGGGGCCGCGGAAGTTCGGTGATGTGACCTCCAAAACCCGTCAACAAAATTCTTCGTGTCCTGCTGAAGAATTTAGAAAATTCCTCGTCCTCTTCTCGAATCCACGACGTTCGGGTAGGATCCCGGCTCCATGAGGAGCGAGCGGGACTACGTCCTCGGCACCCATGACGAAGAGATCGAGCGCCTCGCACTCCAGAATCGCGTCTGGCGTCCGCGGACCCTCGACGCTTGGCGTCGTGCCGGGTTCACGGTCGGGCAGACACTGATCGACATCGGATGCGGTCCGGGGTACGCGTCGATCGATCTCGCGGAGATCGTCGGCCGCTCGGGCAAGATCGTCGCGATCGACCGGTCGCGGAGATTTCTGGACGCCCTCGAGTCGTCCCGCGAGCGGCTCTCGCTTCCTCAGATCGAGCCGCACGAGCTGGACCTGGACGAATCGCCGCTGCCTCAAATTCAAGCCGACGGAGCCTGGTCGCGCTGGGTCTTCGCGTTCGTCAAACGGCCGCGCGAGCTTCTGGAGCGCGTCGCCAAGCGGCTGAAGCCCGGGGCCCCCTGGGTGCTCTACGAGTACTTCCAGTATTCGACCTGGCAATTCGCGCCCCGCTCTCCCGTGATGGACGAGTTCGTCCGCGCCGTGATGGAGAGCTGGCGGGCCGCGGGAGGCGAGCCGGACATCGGCCTCGATCTGCCCCGTTGGCTCGAAGAGGTGGGGTTCGAGCTCAGGCAGCTCCGTCCCATCATCGACGTGGTCACGCCGAAGAGCTACGCGTGGGAGTGGCCGAAAGCCTTCGAGCAGGTGGGGCTGGATCGGCTGATCGACCTGGGCGCAGTAACCAAGGAGCGCGCCCGGACCATGGCGCAGGAATTCGCCGCGCGGAGCGCTGACCCGAACTCCCTCGTGATCGCGCCAGCCGTCCTCGAGATCATCGCCGTTCGGCGCTGAGGCAGGCGAATCGCAGCGCGCCATCAGGCGCTGAGGCAGGCGAATCGCAGCGCGCCATCAGGCGCTGAGGGGCGCCTCATAAGCCTAGCCACCCGCCCCTTGAAAGCGCCCACCCGCCTCGCCCCTTGAAAGCGCCCCCGCCCACCCCGCCCCTTGACGCCCGTTCGTCCGCCCCGTTAACGTCGGGGGCTATGGCGGAGATAGAACCCAGCAAGCGGCTTCAGGTCCTGCCGCGATACCTCTTTGCGGAGCTGGAGCGAAAGCGCCGAGACGCGGAGTCCGCGGGACGCGAGGTCTTCGATCTGTCGATCGGGGACCCCGACCTTCCTACGCCCCAGCCGATCCTCGATCAGCTCGCGGTGGCGGCCGTCGCGCCCCAGAATCACCGGTATCCGACCAGCGCGGGACTCCTCGAGGTGCGGTCGCGCATCGCGCAGTGGTTTCAGAAGCGCTACGGCGTATCGGTCGACCCGGCACGGGAGGTCGCGATCCTGATCGGGTCGAAGGAGGGGATCGGACATTTTCCGCTCGCGATCTTGAATCCCGGCGATGAGGCCTTGGTGCCCGATCCGGGCTATCCGGTCTACACGGCGGGGACCGTGTTCGCGGGAGCGACCCCGGTGCGCTTCCCGCTCCAGGAGGAGCAGGGATTCGTGCCCAAGATCTCGGACCTGGACCGGCTCGTGACCGACAAGACCCGCCTCGTGTTCGTGAACTATCCGAACAATCCCACCGGCGCGACCGCCCCGCTCGAGTTCTACGGTCTTCTCACGGATTGGGCGGTGCGGCGTGGGCTCCTGATCGTCAGCGACGCGGCGTACTCCGATCTCTATTACGACGACGCGCCGCATTCCATCTTCGAGATCGCGGCCGCGCGCCCGCATTCGATCGAGTTTCACTCCTTCTCCAAGACCTTCAACATGACCGGATGGCGCATCGGCTTCGTCGTGGGCGCTGCCCCGCTCGTCGAGGCGTTGGTCCGCCTCAAGGCGAACGTCGACTCGGGCGCGCCGCAGGCGATCCAGCTCGCTGCCTCGTGGGGGCTCTCGGCGCTCCCAACCCATGGTCCCGCGCTCCGCGCGGTCTACAAGGAGCGGCGCGATCTCGCGCTTCAGGCGCTCCGCCGGATGGGTTGCCAAATACGCACGCCGGGCGGCGCGTTCTACCTCTGGGGGCGCGTTCCCGCCGGCGAGTCGTCGATGGACTTCGCGTCCCGGGTCTTCGAGCAGACCGGCGTGCTCTTGACGCCTGGCATCGGCTTCGGGAGCGCGGGCGAAGGTTATTTCCGGATCGCGCTCACCTGCCCGGTCGAGAGCTTCGAGCGGGCCCTCGCGAAGCTCGAGGCGCTCCAGCCCTGGAAGGCGCCCCATGCCTCCGCGTCGCCGGCCGCGCGCTAAGGCGGGCCGCGTGGTCCGCGCCG
>Ga0066709_100001147_pt1 | contig 16829 bp, 15 predicted proteins | sample GraSoiAngelo_158_FD_79665 | JGI IMG/M metagenome (GOLD analysis project Ga0066709, IMG submission 79665) | Grasslands soil microbial communities from the Angelo Coastal Reserve, California, USA - 14_1009_16_30cm | ecosystem: Environmental > Terrestrial > Soil > Grasslands | place: USA...
AATGGACGAACTGCAATATCTTATGTATGCGGAACACAAGCGTTCGCTTCTCGTTGTGTTGCATCCAGCTTCAAGCAACCGGAAGCAAAGGAGCTTGCGCATGATTTTCTCTGGCGCGTTCATGCGCATGTGCCGGCCAAAGGTTCAGTCGCAATCTTCAACCGCTCCCACTACGAAGATGTGCTGGTGGTAAGAGTGCACGGTCTTGTGCCGGAAAAAATCTGGTCGAAACGCTACGACGAGATCAACGATTTCGAAAAGCTAATCGCTGCTCAAAGCAACACCGCGATCCTCAAATTTTTTCTCCATATTTCCAAGCAAGAACAGCTCGCCAGGTTCGCGAAGCGACTCGACGATCCGGCGCGCCAGTGGAAGATCAGCGAATCCGATTACAAGGAACGCGAATATTGGAACGATTACACCGAGGCGTTCGAAGATGCGCTCACTAAGACGAGTACCGAACACGCGCCATGGTTCGTGATTCCTTCAAATCACAAATGGTTTCGCGATTTGGCTGTGTCGCAAATCATTGCCCGGACGATGGAAGACATGAAGATGCAAATGCCAAAGCCAACCGCGGATCTGGCGAAGATTCGTCAGGAGTATCATCAGGCAGAGGACGAAGGCAAATCGGGCCGAAGCAAGTGACATCAGGCGATTCGTTGTAGCCACGGCGCGCTGCGCCTTAGTAAAGAACATTGAATGAGCTCTCGCCATTGCAACGTCTGACGTCGCTGCTGGATGAGTCGCCCTTGAAAGGCATCCAACGCTGGCTTTGGGTGCTCTCGACCGGTGGCACGTTGCTCGACGGGTTTGTTCTTTTTGCGCTCGGCGTCGCGATGCCGCTTATTATCCCTCAGTTCCATATCACACCAGAGACTGTGGGTCTGATCGGCTCGGCCTTGGTACTCGGTGCTGTTTTTGGGGCGGGAATCGGGGGCCGATTGGCCGATCGTCTTGGCCGAAAGCGATTGATGCTTGCCGACATGATCATCATTGCCGCAGGCGCCGCCGGCGGCGCGCTCGCGAACGGACCAGCAATGCTTTTTATCAGCCAACTCTTTGTTGGGGTTGGAGTCGGTATCGATTTTCCGGTCAGTAGCACCTACATCTCGGAAGTTTCACCCAAACGCGATCGTGCCCGAATGATGGTGGCCACGATTGCATGCCAATCAATCGGCATGCTGCTGGCAGCGGCAATTACGTTGCTTTTACTGAAAAACGGAAGCGCGCAGAGCTGGCGGCTTTTTTTCGCGACCGAAGGCGTGATTGCTCTGCTGTTTTTTGTTTTACGTCTCTCGGCACCCGACAGTCCGCACTGGCTGATGACTCGCGGGAAATTTGCGGAGGCGGCGCGGGCTTTTGTCCGCATCATGCCCGAGCAGAAAGAGCAAGTGTTCCACCTTACAGCCGACCCCGAGAAGCTTGCAGCTTCGGTTCCGCAAATAAACGCCGGAATCGCGATCTTGTTTTCGCCGGGCTACCGAGCGCGCACGGCGCTGGTTGCAATACCGTGGTTTCTGATGGACATCGCCACCTACGGAGTCGGACTTTTTACTCCCGTCATTTTGGGAGCCATTGCAATCTCCGGAAGAACACCTGGCCTCGTTACACACGACCTTGCTGTCGCAAAGGGAAGCGGCGTCATCGATTTATTTCTAGTATTCGGGTTTCTGGTTGGAATATGGATGGTTCCACGGTTCGGGCGCATCAGTATGCAGATCATAGGCTTTGCTGGCATGACTGTGGGCATGTTGCTGTTAATGGCGGCTGTTGGCGTCTCGAATTCGAGTTTGCACATTCCGCTGGTGTTTGCCGGGTTCATCCTGTTCAACCTGCTCATGAACGCCGGTCCTAATTCGACCACGTTCACTCTCGCACCAATTATGTTTCCGACGCAGTTGCGTGGGACAGCCGCTGGATTCGCCGCAAGTGTTGCGAAGCTCGGCGCAACGTTCGGCGTTTTTTTCCTGCCAATTGTGAAAGGGAAATTCGGGGTTCCAAGCGTTCTCGGAATTGTGTCGGCGGTCAGCCTACTAGGTCTGGTCGTGACCCTGATCTTTGGGCACGAGGATAAGGAGTAGCCGCTCGTCGGAACAGTAGAGATGGCGCCGGAAAGTGATACGTTTCGCTGGGAGGCGATTATGGAAATACCGAAACGGCTGATCGATTGTTTAAATGACGCCAAAGTGCAGTACGAACTCCTGCATCACCCTGAGGCAGTGACAGCGCAACGGATCGCGGAGGCCGAGCACGTCAAGGGACGGCATCAGGCCAAAGTCGTCATGGTAAAATCAGGCGATCAACATTTGATGATGGTGCTGCCGGCAGATCACCAGATCGATCTGGAAAAGGTCGAGAAAGTAATCGGCAACGCTGTCTCGCTTGATAAGGAACACGAGTTCAAATCATTTTTCCCAGACTCCGCCACCGGAGCGATGCCGCCCTTCGGGAACCTCTATGGTCTCCCAACTTATGTGGACAAGGATCTGGCGGCGCAGGACTACATCGTGTTCGAAGCTGGCACGCATACTGACGCAATCAAAGTGAGCTATCGCGACTATGAGAAGATCGTGAAGCCGAAAGTGGAAGATCTCGCGATCAAGCTTCAGCCGATGAAAGGAGTTTAACGTTACGAAATGACAGCGCAGCCATTTCAATCAAGCCAATGAAAACGGGGTTCACCAGCGTCGTGCTTTGGCTCGCCTGGGCGACAGCGCCGATAACTGTCGCCGCTGAGAGAGTCGGCCTGATCAACATCGACGGCGCCATCGGGCCTGCCACGGCCAGTTATGTTTCCCGAAGCATTGAAGCAGCGCGGGAGCAACATGTGCAATGTCTTATCATCCAACTCAACACGCCGGGTGGCCTCCTCGATTCGACACAAAAAATCGTGCAAAGCTTCCTGGGTTCTCCAGTTCCTATCGTCGTTTACGTCGCGCCCACCGGCGCGACCGCGACCAGCGCCGGTTGCTTCATTACCCTTGCGGCCAATGTCGCGGCAATGGCGCCGGCCACCACCATCGGCGCCGCGCACCCGGTCTCGATCGGCGGTTTTGGCGGCGGCGGCGAAGAGAAACCGGATGAAACAATGAAGCAGAAGCTCGAGAATTTTTCCGTCAGCTACATGGAGACGATCGCGGGCAAGCGCCAGCGTAACGTCGAATGGGCAAAATCAGCCGTAAAAGAGAGCGCATCGATCACCGCGGAGAAAGCCTTGCAATTAAAAGTGATCGATTTGATCGCGACCGACATGCCCGATCTGTTACAAAAATTGAACGGTCGCGTCGTGGACGGCGAACCGTTGAAAACCGCCGGCGCGGAGGTGGCCGAAATCAGGATGTCGCCTGCTGAGCGCGTTTTTCAAAAACTATGGCGACCTGAGGTGATGTTCATTCTGATGCTCATAGCCATTTACGGAATCATCGGCGAACTAAGTTCGCCCGGTGCGATTCTTCCCGGTGTAGTAGGGGCGATTGCGTTGATCCTCGCGCTTTATCTGGCGGCGATTCTGCCGGTCAACGTGGCTGGACTTGTCCTAATCGCGCTCGCTTTTGCGCTTTTCATCTTTGATGTTTACACGCCGACGCATGGCGTGCTCACCGTCGGAGGAATCGCGGCGTTCCTCATCGGTTCGCTCATGCTCTTTAATCGCGCCGATCCACTCTTTCGCTTGTCGTTGGGCTTCATCATTCCTGCCACGCTTGTCACCGCCGCGTTCTTTGTGTTCGTCATCGGAAAAGGCCTGCGCGCGCAATTGTTGCCAGTAAAAGTAGGAAAGGAAACGCTCATTGGAAGAACGGTGACAGCGTTGACTCCAATCGATTCGCGCAATGGGAGGATCTTCGTTGAAGGCGAATACTGGAACGCGATCAGCGATGCTCCGATTGAAAAAGGGGAAGAAGCCGAGATTACGGCAGTGCAGGGATTAACCATCAAACTGAAGCGGAAGCTTCATTGAGAAGACCGGAGTTTGTGAAAATCTCGCCTTGACGATTGCCATCTTCTTTCCGATATAGGCGCCTGTCCTGCGTGGGTTCGTTTTGCGTGGGGCTGCGCTTCTGACATATGGAACGTATTTGTGGATGGATGCGCCCCCCGCCGTTTGCGATTTGGATCGCATCCGTCTGTGCGCTCTTTGGCAGCGTACTTGTCCGGGCACAAGCTCCTCAACCGCCCACAGGACCGCCCATGATTCGTTCGCTGGAGGTGCAGTACACCGGGCCTGCAACGGTCAGTAAGGAACATGTTCTGGCGCAGATGCGCACGAAGGTCGGCCAGCCATATTCGAACGAGATCGTACAGGAGGACATCAAGGCGCTTTACAAGACCGGTTTCATTCGAAACGTTCGGATCTTTGCGCAGCCTGAAGGCAACGGCGTGAAGGTCATCGTCGCCGTGCAGACGCGCGCGATTATCCGCGAGATCGAAATCACAGGCGCCGAACATGTCGGCGCGAAACGGCTGCGCAAGGAAATCAAAGTGAAACTCAACCAGGCGGTTGACGAACAGAAACTGGAAGACGCGCGCCAGAAAATCGTCGAGGTCTATCAGGGAAAAGGATTTACCGACGTCAGCGTCCAATTTCGTATTGATCCGATCGATGAAAAACGTGGCACGGCGCGCGTCGTGTTCACAGTGAACGAAGGCGCCAAAGGAGCGGTGAGCCAGGTCCGCTTCGAGGGAAATGCGCACGTCAGCCAACGGGTACTGCGCAAACAGATGAAAACTAAAGGCAGAACGCTCATTTATTTCGTGGATAAAACAGGCCGCCTTGATGAAGTCCAGTTGGAACAGGACCTCGACAAAATCCGCGAGTATTATCAAGACCACGGGTTTATCGACGTGGAAATAAAAGAGGTGCGCAAGGAACGCACCGCGAAAGGCCCGATGATCATCACTATCGTGATCGCGGAAGGCCCACAGTACCACGTACGCAAGCTGACGGTCTCCGGTTATCAGGCTAGTAACGAAACCAAAATCCGTGCCTTCTTAAAAATGAAAGAAGGCAGCGTCTATTCGCCAAAACAGCTTCGTGATGACGCCAAGGCAGTGGCCGACGCATACGGCAGCGGCGGATATGTCGACCTGGTAATTACACCCGAAGGCACCCCGGCCGGCCCGGCCCTGATCGACGTGCATTACAACTTTGAGGAGGGCACCCGCTCCTTTGTGAACCGGGTCAATATTGAGGGCAATACGCGCACCAAGGACAAGGTGATCCGGCGCGAAGTACTCGTCGCTCCAGGGGATGTTTTTAATACTGTTCGTGTCGACACAACCAAGAAACGTTTGGAGAATCTGGGTTACTTCGCAAAGGTCGAGACGTATCCCGAAGAGACAGACATACCCGGGCGCAAAGATCTGACCATTCTCGTCCAGGAAAAACGCACCGGTTCACTCAGCTTCGGCGGCGGCTTCAGCACGGTCGATAAACTGGTAGGGTTCGCGGAACTCACGCAAGGCAATTTCGATCTGTTTAACTGGCCTTCCTTTACGGGTGGTGGCCAAAAGTTCCGTCTACGTCTCCAGTACGGCACGGAGCGAAAAGATTTTATACTTACGATTACGGAACCTTATTTTCTCGATCGGCGCCTTTCGCTCAGCGGTCAGGCGTTTTACACCGAGGCGAATTATTTGAGCGCCGACTATGACCAGCGGAACTACGGGATCCTGTTCGAACTCCGCAAGCCAATCAACACTTACATGTACGGCACGCTGGGATACACACTGCAGAACATCGAGATTTTTAATGTCGCGGCCTCCGCGCCTGAGTTTATTCTGTCACAAGCCGGCACGTTTACTGAAAGCAAGGTGATTAGCAGCCTGGTGTTTGATTCGCGCGACAATCCCTTGCTCTCGCGACGCGGACAACGCATTACATTTTCGCCTTCTATTGCCGGTGGTTTTCTTGGAGGCGACACCCAGATTTACGCATTGGACCTGGAAGGCTCTCAGTATTTTCACCTGCCAAAGGACACTATCCTGCTGCTTAACGGCGAAATTGCGACGGTGAGCCAATGGGGAACCGGAAGCGAGGTGCCGATTTTCGAGCGGCTCTTCCTCGGCGGCTCGAACAACCTTCGTGGCTTTCCGTTTCGCGAAGTCGGCCCACAGCAGAATGGCGAGCCGATCGGCGGCCAATCAATGGCGCGCGCGACGATTGAATGGACTTTCCCGATTATAGAAAAAGCGCGCGGCGCAGTCTTTTACGACACCGGTTTCGACAATAGCAGCGCGTGGTCTTTTGGCTTTAACCACATGGCTTCGGATGTCGGAGTCGGACTCCGGCTTGATTTGCCAATCGGGCCGCTACGCCTCGATTATGGGTATCCGGTGATGCGTGACGGGTATCACGGAGGCGGCCATTTCAACTTCAATGTGGGTTATCAATTTTGAACGAATATATGTGGTTGCAGTCTAACGCGATTCCGGCAACCGTATCCCCTGTTTTTATGAAAAAGTCTCTGTCCATATTCGCTGCGCTGACGCTGGTCGCTCCCATTGCTGCCTTCGCACAGGGCACAGTCAAAATTGGAACGGTTGATATGCAACGGGCGTTCAAGGAGTACAACAAAACGAAGGAAGCCGAGGTAAAAATCAACGACGCTAAGAACGCCGCTAAAAAGGAATACGATGACCGGGCGGAAGCTTACAAAAAGGCGCTTGACGAAATTAATAATCTTAACAAGCAACTTGAGTCTCCGGCCTTGAGCGCCGACAAGAAAACAGGCATGGCGAAGGAGCGCGATGACAAGATCGCCACCATCAAAAGCATGGAACGAGAGATCGGTGATTTCCGACAGACCCGCGAACGGCAACTGCAGGAGCAGCTGATGCGAATGCGAGAAGGGATCGTCAAGGAAATTACCGACGTCGTGATGGAGAAGGTCAAAGGCAAGAACCTTGATTTTGTTCTCGATAAATCAGGGATGAGCATCAACGGCGTCCCTATAGTGATGTATGCGCCAGAGAACGTTGATTTCACAAACGAGATCATCGAAACGCTGAACAAACCCGGCCGCGCGACCTCTTCTACAGGTTCGAATAAAAAGACTGGGGCGAACGCTTCGGTCACCCCGGCAGCACGAGCAGCTAAACCCTGAGGTTCGCCTCGGAATTTCAAAAATACACGCGGGCTAAACTCGCGTGTATTTTTGCGTACACGCGAAATGAGACACTCGCATGCCGGCTAGTGAGCCGCGCGTGAAACTGCAAAGAATGCTTGTTCCAACCAGATTTCGAGTAACGCGATGCGCGCTCAGGATCCTGCTCGCCTTTTGCACCGGATCGCTCGCGGCGAACTGGCAGGCAACGCTCAGCAAAGAACCGGCCGGAAACTTTCCGGAACTGCAGCCTTTGCGTGTCTCTTATCGCTTCGGGTGGTCTGGACTTACCGCAGCCACCGGTGAGGTTCATTTTACCAAGCCGGCGAACAACAGGTTCCAGCTTGACGGAACGGCGCGAACCATCGGCCTGGTTCGGGCATTATGGAAAATGGATGTGAACCATCGTGCGGTGGCAAATGCCGAGACGCTGAACGCGATCGAATCTCAACAAACAGAGAATTATCGATCAAAGCGAATCGTTACCGAACTGACTTTTACCAACAGCGGAGTGACTCGAGCACGAACAGAAGGTCAAGGCAGCCCTGCCGAGACAAAGACAAAGCAGTTTGTCTTCCCTAACCTGTTCGATCTGCATTCGGCAGCGCTTTACGTGCGCAGTCAGCCGCTTAAGCAAGGGAGCGTTTATCGCCTGGCAGTTTATCCGGCGACCAATGCTTATCTCGCCACTGTCACCGTCCTCGGGCGGGAAAAAGTCTCGGTGCACGCCGGCAGTTACAACGCGATCAAGCTCGATTTGCACCTGGAACGGATCGGCAAGAATCTGGAATTGGAACCGCATCGGAAGTTTCGTCGTGCCACAATCTGGGTGTCCGACGACGCCGAGCGGATTATACTTCGCATCGAGGCGCAGCTGTTCGTGGGCACAGTTTTTGCCGAACTGCAATCGGTACGTTTCGACACTGCAAAACAGTAGCTCATGGCGGAGACATTTCTCTGTGCGATGCGAACAGGCCAATGCCCTCGACTGCGGTAAGTGAATTTCGCAAGCACGATTGCCTGCGTCACAGATTAGTCAGGAACCCATTGACCACGCACCGGTGGCCCAAGCGGAGGACGCATACGCTGCCGGTACGGATTGGAAAACGGTTGGCGGGGTCCGGGCAACAAGCGCAGCGCCGCGAGCGTTTCCAAATCGAGTCGGCCGGTCACCAGAAGTCTCGTTCGCGCCTGATAGGCGCGCACGGAAAGTTCCATTCCTGGTCCGTAGATTCCGTCAATCTGTTGCCGATATAGTCCATATTGTGCGAGCGCTATCTGTGCGGAGATGACCACATTGCGTTGCACCACGGGAGGAGCGGTCTCAAATGGGGTGCCGGCAAACACTGCTGCTGGTCCGGTCGGCGGACTCGTGGGAGCTGATGGATAAAGCCGTTGGTCTTGCGGGGCGTTGCCAAAATTTTGAACTTGCGGCGCGGGAGTTCCGCTTTCGGCTTTGTCGGGCGCTGACTCGCTCGGTTTAGCAGCCGTGCCAGGAGTAGGGGACTCAGATTTGGTCGTTTGTCGTCCGGATCCGGAAGGCTTAACTCCGAGCGATTGCAGTGTCTCGTCGTTGAGCTCACCCGTGACCTGAAGCCCATTGCGAATCTGATACCGGCGAATGGCTGCCGTCAGAGTCGCATTCATTTCGCCGCTGATTTCCCCGTAGTAGAAACCTTGGTCCTTCAAAGCCTGCTGCACGCCTTCAATCACTTGGTCCGCACGCACGAGTACAACGGATCCAATGAGGATCAGGGCACTGATTTTGATTTTCATTCCGATGTCCATTCGACGACCACGCTCTGTCAGCTATTCGGCGTTCTCCTGGTCTGTACCCGCCAATGCTGCTTTCCGCCGACTCACGGCCTCGCGATAATTCAAAATCCCGTCGGCGACAGCTGTCGCAAGCTGGTCGCGATAATCTTCGCTGCCCAGCTTAGAGACATCGTCCTTGTTTGTAAGAAATCCCCCTTCAACCAACACCGCCGGAGAAGTCACGTTTGCGATCACAAAGAATTGTTTGGCTTGCGTGCCGCGGTCGACGGAGCGGGTCCGCGCCACCAGTGCTTCCTGAATGAAACCGGCGAGACTTTGGCTTTCCGGCTTCGGCGATTCCGATGGTTCCCGCGACAAAAATGGCAGCCAGGAAGCGAGAACAGAGCCTGCAGTGATCTGGTGCGCAGCGTAGTAGGTTTCGACGCCGCTCGCGACCGGTTTGTTGTCTTCGTTAAAATGTATGCTGACAAAGATGCTGTCTCCGACTCGATTCCCGAACGCCGCCCGGTCCGCAAGTGAGACATAGCTGTCGCCGAGACGGGTCATCAATGTGGCGACCCCTTCCGAGTTCAGCAGGCGATCAACGCGGCAGGCCACGTCCAGCGTCAGATCCTTTTCCATGACGCCGCCACACATTGCGCCGGAGTCTTGACCACCATGTCCTGGATCAAGAACGACTACTGTGAATGGTTTATCCGTCCCTGGCTGAGTCGCCTTCGATTCTCTTTTGATGGCGGGTCGCCTCTCTTGATGAAACGAAATCCAGACAAGCGATGCCACGATCAATAATAAGCCCGCGACCGCCAGCACATTCCGGAGTGCTTGTTTCATTTGTGATCCCCGCGATAAGAGTTGTCTGCATAACTTAATCACTAATGAAGGAGCGCAATTCCTTATCTTCTAACGAACGGTAACGAATCGTTGTGCTGCCGTCGCGCTCCAGCACTGCTGCCTCGATTGCGGCCGTGGCGAGTTGTTCCAGGCGATGTTGTGTGATGGCGTCGCGCTCGGGCAGTTGTTTTGTGTCAGCAGCCTGCAACAACATGTGTCCGACGCTCCATGCGTCTAGCGCAGACTTCACCGCCGCGTCAAAGCTACTATCCGGTTTATGCTCGGTTTTCAGAAACGCTTCCATCAGTTCGCCGGATTCTCGCGTGCCGCTGAGCACGGCAAAATCCTGCCGCGCTCGCGCATAGGTTGCGCCATTGGTCGCGATCTCGCCGTCATATTCCACTCGTAAAAACAGATCGTTCTCCGGGTGTGTGCCCACCTCGGCAAAAAGCATCCGCGCCAGATATGGCGGACCATAGATCTGTTCGAATGCGTTTTTCATGGCAGGACTCAGCGAATAATGCACAAGCCGCCGCAATGAAACATCTGCTGCCGAGCGGGTGAAACCCTCCGTGCTGGCCAGTTCAATCGCCGCCATTCGCAACCGTTCGATGTCGCCGGGATGACCAATCGCCCCCATCGCGATCCTATCATAGATCTCGAAAAGTTTCTGGCGCTTCTGACCGAGCGTAAGAAACAGAATCCCATCGCGGTATCCAAGCGCCGCGATGGGACTACCGGGAGCGAGTTGTCCTTCGATGTACTCGCGGCGGTTGGAAATCGCTTCGACCCAACGATACGGCTCTTCAATCATGCAACCATTTGTTTGAATACGACGGCGATTTTGTTCTCCGGCAAAGTTGCGATGCCTTCGCGCGACACAATCTTGATCACGGGATAAATCTTTCCGGTGCGATCCACGCCCGCTGTCGCCGTATCCGATTCAGCAGCCGTGTCGAGAGCGCGCAATGTCAACGATATCGCTTCCTCTTCGTTCAAGTCGTGGAGTCGCTTCGGGCCCCAGTTGTTTTCGTAATAGAGAATGCCGCGTACCGCCGGCGAGCCCGACCCGGTCGCCGCGTAATCCGTGGCTTCAAATTGCGCGCCCATCGCGTCGTAGAAATAGAGGCGCGCCTCCGGCTTAGAACTTCCGTCGTAAGTCGCGAAAATCGGAACTACTACGCCGAGGCCCTGCATGACGAATCCAAAATTGTCACGCAACAGTTTCGAGAGCGCTCGAACTTTTCCATCGACACTCATTTCCTGCAGTTGAGTTCTCCGAAAATATTGGAGTGAATGCTCAAGCACGCGCGCCATTTCCCAAGCGGTGGCAGGCACACCGGCGATGGCCATGATCGAATGTTGATCGATCTCCAACACTTTATCCGCGCGATCGTAAACGACGGTGTTGCCCGCAGTCGCCCGACGATCGCCTGCTACCAGAACGCCGCCGGAAAATTTGAATGCCAGAATCGTGGTCGCCTCGGTTGGTTGCCACATTTGTTGTCGGGTCTCCGTTTGCGGTATGGCACCTATGACGGCCGGTCCCAATAGACCTTTGAGGCGCAGCAGCGAAGGAAAGTCGTCCGCTGCACCAGAAAAGTTCTGGTCAAATCCCAACAGTGAACGGTCCATTACTGACCCGTGCGCTGACGATAGCGCTTCGATTGGTTGGGATCCACCTTGCGCATTTTTTTTAAGAGGTCCTTCGTGTCCGGTCGCGAAATGTCCGGCGAACGCGGCTGACCGCCATCGCCTTGTTTTGGTCCCCACGGAGCTGGTTCCACCGGCTTTTGGATGCGCTCAGGCATAAAAAAACGTACGAACAAAAGCTGGAAACGCAAGCTGCGCCATCCGCGCTGTTGAAGGGTTCAGTCGTTACACGCCTGCACGGAATGCCGGCTGAACGGTTCGAGCATCTTAATGGTCCAATGCAGCGAAGCCGCTTGTCAGACAAAAATGCAAGTGGCAAAGTTTTCCTCGGATGAAAATAGCAGCCATTTTCTGGACGATCAGCTTTCTGTCGCTCTACACTGCCTCTGCGCAGAGTCCCACCCCAGATAAGGCGCAATCAAGTGAGGGCGCGCAACTGCAAGCTCTGGCAAAGAGGATTGACGAACAAAACGCTAAAATCGACGCGCTTTCTCAGGAAATCCTGAAATTGGAGCAACAACTCTCGCATGTTCGTCCCGGCGTAATGATCGGGGAAGGTGCACCGGCACCGGCTACCGCTGCTGTGCCCGCGGGATCTACATCACATCCCGCCGTCGCGGGCAACACGCATACTGTGACGCGCGGGGAGACACTCACATCAATCGCAAAGATGTACAAACTGACCGTGGACGAGTTACAGCAAGCCAACCACATCGAAGACGGCCGTAAATTGCAGGCAGGACAGACGATCATTGTTCCGACACCGTCGCCTGCCACTTCCGGCTCGTCGTCGCCCTAACTAAGAGTCGCCCCTCGGGGAATTAAAGGTGGTTTCTCCGTAAACATCAGGATGGAAGCGTCGAGCAGGCCTGCTAGCCTGCGAGTCCCCTTGCGAGCAGGATGCCGGTGGACATCATAGCTGACTTGTTAGACCTGCAATCGCTCCTCTTCCGCTTCCGGCACTTCTGAGGTAACACTTTCCGCGCGGGGTTCTACTTCCGGCTGAGGCGAGGACTCCAGCAAACTCTGTCGGCATAGCTGCGCATATCTGCGATCGAGCGCGAGCAATTCCTCGTGTGTGCCGCGTTCGATAATTCGGCCGTGATCGAGGACCAGAATTTGGTTCGCATGCACGATCGTTGAAAGCCGGTGCGCAATCACAATCGATGTGCGGTTCGCCACAAGATGTTCCAGCGCCTCTTGAATCAATCGTTCTGTTGCCGTGTCCACGCTGGCAGTTGCTTCATCAAGAATCAAAATAGGCGGGTCCTTCAGGAGCGCCCGTGCAATTGAAAGCCGTTGCTTTTCGCCGACGCTCAACTTTACGCCACGCTCGCCAACCACGCTCTGTAGAGCGTCAGGCAAACGCTCAATGAACTGCCGCGCATTCGCCGCATCCACAGCGCGCCATAATTCCGCGTCGGTGGCATCGGGTCTGCCCATCAAAAGATTTTCGCGAATCGATCCGTTGAACAGGAAACTTTCCTGGGTCACTACTCCGATTTCTTCGCGCAATCTGCGCAGGTCGTACTCGCGAACAGGTTTGCCATCGATGTAAATCTGCCCGCTGCTGAATTCGTAAAAGCGCGCCAGCAAATTCACCAGCGTCGATTTCCCAGCGCCAGTCGCGCCAACCAAGGCAATGGTCGCGCCCGGTGGCGCATGAAACGAAACGTGTCTGAGCGCAGGCAGTTCTTCCACATAACTGAAGCTGACGTCTTCATAACGGATATCGCCAAGAATGCGTGCACTGTAGGGGCGATCGGTGATCGTCGCGCCGGAGTTACCGACCCCGGCTACAAACCCCGGCTCAGGTTCTTCGTCCAGAATATCAAAGACGCGTTCGCCCGCTGCGCGCCCGGCCTGGACCAGTTGATTGAGCTGATGCAAGCGACTGATCGGATCGTAAAGAAACGCCGTGAGCATCAGAATTGCGACCAGATCGCCGAGTTGCATCGCGCCGGTCAAAACGGCGTGGCTGCCAAATCCGAGCACGAGTACCGCGCCGATCGCTTCAAACATCGACATTGAAGGCGAGTAAATCGCCCATGTCCGCATCACCACCAAAGTGGCGTGGCGCAACTGATCGCTGGCCCGATTGAAACGCGCATGTTCTTCGCGTTCGCGCGCGAAACTTTTGATCTGACGAATCCCGGCGAGGTTATCGTGCAACAGCGCATTGATGTTCGATGCAGCTCGCCGCTGTAGTCGATATCGCCGATGCGCAGTGAGCGTGTATGCGAGTGCGCCTCCGACGAGCAGTGGAAACGGAACAAGTGCAAGCAACGCGAGTTTCGCATTCCAACAGAACATCACCGCCAACACGATCACTATCTGCAAAACGGCGACGACACCTTGCTCGATTCCGTCGATCAACACTCGCTCCACCGAGTTCACGTCCTCGATGACGCGCGTCATCAAGTCGCCCGTGGCGCGATTGTCGAACCAGCGCAGCGGCAGCAGTTGAATGTGGAAATACAAGTCGCTGCGCAGATCAAAAATGACTTTTTGCTCGAACGTGTTGTTCAGAGTAATTCGCAGCGAATTGAAAACATGTTGAACAAGGAAAGCGACAGTCGCAACTGCAATCAGCGGCAGTAATTTGTCCGGCCGATTTGCGCGCACCACATCATCGATGATCCATTTCGTCACACTCGGAAACACGATCACCATCACTGTGCTGAAAATTGCGCACGTCAGTGTCCCCGCAGCCATCCACGGATATCGCTTCAGATAAGCCAAAACGCGCCAGACCGTTTTCATTCAGGGGAAACTTACCAGAACCCGTCGAATCGTGCGAATGCACCCGCCCATGATAGGGATTCGGCGCTGCCGATGCAGACGTTGTTCCGTCTCCCTCTACGATTCGTGTTTATTCGAGTTCGTTCGTGGTTAAAATTCGCGCGTGCCGAAAGAGTCGCATCCCTTCCCGGGAGAAATTCACATCGAGCAACTCGAAGTTTTTACTCGAATCGGGGTTCCGGAGGAAGAACGCGCGAATCCACAAAGGTTGACGATGAATATTTCGTTGTGGCCGCACGAAAAGACAGGCGATCTGGCCGACAACATCGAACAGACCGTGAACTATTCAGCGGTGGCCGAGGAAACACAGAATTTTGTTCGCGATCAGTCACTGAATCTCATCGAAACGCTGGCCGATCGTCTCGCACTACATTTGCTGAAAGCCTTTCCGATACAGAAAGTGACGATCGAAGTGCGGAAATTTCCTCTGCCGGATGCAAAATACGTTTCCGCCACTGTCACTCGAATCGCGTGTGCGGGTTGATGATGCTGCCCAAACATTCGTTTCGGCGTTTCACATACTCCTTGATTGTAGGCAAGTGCAATTACCGGTTCGATTCAAAATTGAATTCTCCTTCGAGTGTTCTCACACGAACGAAACCGAAATGAACCGATGCGCAGGACCTTAGGCATTTTTCGAGAGAGAAACAGGGGGAGTAAATTCAAAGTGATGGGCTGACGACATGATTGCGTTGAACAGCCGCTTGTCGGTCATAAGTTGACAGGTATACGCTTCGACAGCTATGGATTTCCTCAGCGCGCCTTGGCTTGGGCGAATGCAATTCGCAGATGCGCTCGCTCTGCAGGAAGAAATCGTGGCGAGGAAGCGGTATGATCGTCGTTCTGAAGACCAGTTGCTTCTTCTCGAGCACGAAGCGGTTTATACCATCGGGCGGACTCCTGATCGGTCCAGTTTGCTCGGTGCTACGCATTTGCTCCATCCGCTTTTTTCGATCAATCGCGGCGGTCAGGCGACGTACCACGGGCCCGGTCAGCTAATGGGTTATCCGATCATCGATCTGCGTCGATGCGGTCAGGATCTGCACAAATATTTGCGGTGGCTTGAGCGATTGCTCATTGAGCTTCTGTCCAAGTACGGAATCGCCGCGACGCAACGCGGGTCGCTCACGGGCGTTTGGGTCGAAGATCGCAAGATCGCTTCAATCGGGGTAGGTATACGGCACTGGATCACGATGCACGGATTTGCCTTGAATGTGTCTGGTGATCTCTCCCCTTTTGATCACATTGTTCCCTGCGGCATCAATAATGTCGCAATGACGTCGATGGAAAAGGAAACCGGGAAAGTGTTCCGGGTAGCCGATGTTGCGAGAGCTGTTGAGAAATTGGCGTTGCAGCGAATCAAGAGCTTGCGCGTTGCGTCGGAGACGCAATTGATAGACGCTTAGCGAATGATTCCTCTGGAAGATAACGCCGCCGACATCATCGGAAAGGCGCAACGCGGCCTTGGCATTTCTGATTCTGAATTGGCAGAAAAAGCGGGCTTCAGTCCGCAAACAATCCGGAAGCTGCGCGAAGGCGATTTCAATGAATCGACGCTGTTGGGCGTTGCGCCGATCCTTGGATTGGACGAGCGCGCCCTTTGCGAACTTGCCAAGGGTGAATGGCGCCCGGAAAACTCTGAAGAGTTGAACGGTCTTGCGCAATTCAACACCGACTATCACGGCATGGCCGTTAACTCTTATCTTGTGTGGGACCCGGCGAGTCGTGTCGCGGCGGCCTTCGATACCGGCGCTGATTGCAGCGAAATGGTCCGCTTCGCGAAGCGCCACAAACTAAATGTGCAACTGATTCTCCTTAGCCACGCCCACCCCGATCATGTCGCGGACCTGCCGCGGCTGCGCGAAGAAACCGGTGCAGATGTTTTTACTCCGGCTCGTGAACCCGTTCCGGGCGCGGAGCCGGTCGAGGAGGGAAAGAAATTTCGGCTTGGAAATCTGCAGATCGACACGCGACTGACCTGTGGCCATTCCCCGGGCGGGGTCACGTACGTAGTGACCGGGCTTGCGCGCCTGATCGCAATTGTAGGCGATTCGCTTTTTGCCGGATCAATGGGCGGCGGCAACGTGTCATACCGCGACGCATTAAAAAACAATCTCGAGAAAATTCTGACCTTGTCGGACGAGACGGTAATCTGTCCGGGACACGGCCCGATGACCACGGTCGGAGAGGAGAAGGAACACAACCCGTTTTTCGCCCGAAAGACATAAGGTTGAATTTCGTCACAGATGAACACGGAACATCACAGGTTATCGGGAAATATTTGTATCTGTGTTTCATCTCTCTCTGTCCTTGGCTAATCTTAAGAGCATGAACATTGGTTTTGTTGGGGTCGGCCGGATGGGCACCAACATGGCGCGGCGATTAAAGGAGCGTGGTTTTCAAGTAACGTCGGTTTACGACACGAACCGCGCAGCCGCCACGGCGCTAGCGTCGGAGCTTGGCTGCGCTGCCGCACAAGATTTGTCGGAACTAACGGCAGAGTCCGACGTCATCTTCACCGTTGTGACGGACGACCACGCGATGCGGCAAATCTTTGCGGGAACTGGTGACACTTTGCCGGTCAACGCACGCGGCAAATCGTTCGTCAACTGCGCCACGATCTCGCCGGAAGTGCATGTCGAGATCGAAAACCTGGCGAAC
>Ga0066709_100001149_pt1 | contig 16827 bp, 12 predicted proteins | sample GraSoiAngelo_158_FD_79665 | JGI IMG/M metagenome (GOLD analysis project Ga0066709, IMG submission 79665) | Grasslands soil microbial communities from the Angelo Coastal Reserve, California, USA - 14_1009_16_30cm | ecosystem: Environmental > Terrestrial > Soil > Grasslands | place: USA...
AGCCGCTCGGGCTGCCGAGCCATCTCGAGCACGAGGGCTTCGTAGGCGATCAGCGAATCGGTGACGAGCTCCGGCAACCCGAGTGCCCTGAGTTGGCTCCCCGAGACGCGACTGGCGAAAGTCTCGCCGCTGCACGTGACGATAGGCAAGCCCGCGTAGAGCGCGTCGTTGGCGGTGGTATGCGCGTTGCAGGGGAATGTGTCGAGGAAGAGGTCCGCAGCGGCGTGACGCGCCAGGTGCTGCGCGACCGGAACGCGCGGCGCGAATACGAGCCGTTCCGAAGCGATTCCCCGCGCGTGCGCTTCCCGGCGCAGATTCGCCGTCGCCTGAGAGTTGGTCTGCAGCAGCCAGAGCACGCTTCCCGGGAACTGCGCCAGGAGCCGCATCCAGATCGCGAACACGTCGGGGAGGATCTTGTAGCTCGCATTGAAACAGCAGAACACGAAGCCCGCGTCCGGCAATCCGCATTGCGCGCGGGTCGGCGTCGGACCGATGGCGCGCTTTCCGTCGCCGGGAAGATAGCAGTGCGGCAGGAGCATGAAGCGCTCCGTGAAATACCGCTGCAGCTCCGGCGACGTGACGAACGCATCGCCCAAGATGTAGTCGTACCACGGCGCGCCGAGCGTTCCGGGGAAACCGATGGCGTTGATCTGGATCGGAGCGGGCCTGAGCGCGAAAATCTCGCTGCGCGCATTGAGCACATAGCCTCCGGTGTCGAACAGCACGCCGATCCCGTCGTCGCGAACGCGCTGCGCCGTCGCTTCGGCGCTCTCCGCCCGAACGTCGACGAAACGGTCGAAAGCGCGCGCGAAACGCGCCCGCGCTGGGCTGCCATCGTCGGGCCCGAACGAATAACCGAAGACCTCGAAGCGCGAGCGATCGTGCGTCTCGATGACCTCGGTAAGCAGATTCGCGAGCGCGTGGGTACGGAAGTCCGACCCGAGATAGGCGATTCGAAGCTTCCCATCGGCGAGGCTCGGCTGCCAGGGCGGGAGCGGCCGTGGCGGGCCGATGCGGTGGCGAACCCAGTGCCGCGCCGCGGTCAGCAGCTCCTCCGGCGTGAATGGCAGGGCGAGCAGGCTGTGCGGAGAGACGACCGGCGCGTCGGGCTGCACGAGCAGGGCTCTCGCCCGCTCGACGCCGTGCTCGAGCTCGGCCCAGTCGCAGGTGTGCTGCTGCACATAGAGGAGCGTGCTTTGCGCCTGCGCGTCGTCGGGCTCGAGCTGTAACGCCTTGCGCAAGAGCGGCAGCGCCTCCGCATAGCGGCTCTCGGCGGTGAGGCTCGCGGCCAGGTTGACCAGCGCCTCAGGCGAGTCCGGGTCGAGGGCGAGCGCACGCTCGAAGCTTTCGCGCGCCGCAGTGAACGCGCCGGAGCGATGCTGGCATACGCCCAGGTTGAGCCAGAGTTGCGCCACACCCGGGCTGAGCGCGAGCGCACGCGTGTAGGCGCCGAGCGCGGCTTCGAAGCGATGCTGCAGGCGCAAGACGTCGCCGAGGTTGGCGTGACCCTGGGCGAGACCGGGCTCATGCTCCACGGCTTCCGCGAAGCAATGCGCCGCCTCGTCGAGCCGGCCCCGCGCCTGCAATGACAGACCGAGATTGTTGAGCAGCACCGGATGCCGGGAGCCCATCGCGAGTGCCGAGCGGTACGCCGCAGTCGCCGCCTCGTGCTCGCCGCGCCGGCGCTCGAAGTCGCCGATCCGGAAATGCGCTTCCGGATCGCGCGGCGCCAGGGCGATGGCCCTCTGCCATGCGGCGTGCGCGGCGTCCGGCTCGATCGCTTCGACACAAATCCCGAGCAAGTTCCACGCTTCGACGTCGCCGGGAGCGTTTTCGACTGCGCGCCGCGCGCTTGACGCCGCCGCTTCGCGTTCGCCGCGCCCGAAGAGCACCCGCGCAAGCGCCTTGTCGCCGGCCGGCGCCGCGGATGTCGACGCGAGGCTGCCGTGGCAATCCTTGAACCGTTTCCCGCTACCGCACGGACATGGGTCGTTGCGGCGGGTGGGAGTCACCTACTTCGTCTCGCTGCCGTTCCAGCCGTGGCCGATGCGGACGAGCCCCAGCTCGCGGGTCGTGCCCTCGACGACGAATGGCTGCTCGACGTTGTCGAACAGCCGCACGCCTTCCGGATCGAGCGCGTGGGCGCGAACGAGGTACTTGCCGGGCAGTAGCGGGAGTTGCGGGAACGTAAGCCAGAAGGCGAAACGCTGCGCGCGCACCCGAACCGGCGCGACGCCGTCCATGTCGGTCGCCACGCCGTATACCGGTGTGCCGTCGGCGCGCACAAGGCCGATCAGAACCACCGGGACGCGATCGTCGGGCGAATACACCTCGCCGCGCACGGCAAGGGTAGCTCCCGCGGCGATGCGCCCCGGAGGATCGACGGTGAGCGACTGGATCGCGTAGTAGCCCTCGGCGCTCGCCCGCGGTGCCGCGATCGGTTTCTTCGCGCCGACGCTCTTTTCCTCGTGATACGCCAGATACGCCTGCGTCACCTCCGGCGATGGACCATGGCGCACGATGCGGCCGTCCTTGAGCCACAGGGCGGCGCGGCAGAGCTTCTGAACGTGATACATGCTGTGAGAGCACAGGAGCAGCGTGCCGCCCCCGGCGAGATAGTTCTCCATCCAGGCGACGCATTTCTTCTGGAACGACTCGTCTCCGACCGCAAGCACCTCGTCGGTGATCAGGACGTCGGGCTTGAGCGCGGTCGCCACGGCGAAGCCCAGGCGCACCACCATGCCCGACGAGTAGTGCTTGATCGGATCGTGGATGTGCTCGCCGATGTCGGCGAAGGCGACGATTTCATCGCGTTTAGCCGCGATTTCGGAAGGCGTCAGGCCGAGAAGCGCCGCGGCGAGATCGATGTTGGCGAGCCCGGAATACTCCGGGTGGAAGCCCGAGCCGAGCTCGAGCAGCGCGCCGACGCGTCCGCGCACGTCGACGCTGCCGCGCGTGGGCGTGATCACGCCGGCGACGACCTTGAGCAGCGTCGATTTGCCGGCACCGTTCTCGCCGATGATGCCGAGCGATTCGCCGGCGGCAAGATCGAACGAGATGTCGTCGAGCGCGTGAAACGCGTGCGTCACGCCGCGGCCCCGCAACAGATCGAACACCAGGCCGACGCGGCCGGCGTTGGTATCGAGCTTGGCGTAGTCCTTGCCGACCCCGGAAAGATGCAGAAGCGGCGCCGACATCACACGAAGTCTTCGAAGTGCGGCGACAGCCGGAGGAACACCCACCGACCGGCTGCGAACAACGCGAGCGCCACCACGACCGCGGCCGCGTCACCCCAGCCGATCGCGAGCTGGCCGTCGAGCAACGCGTCGCGCAGCCGGTCGACGAGATAACCGAACGGGTTCGCCGCGACCCATGGCTTCATGCTCTCCGGCACCAGCGACAGCGGATACAGGATCGGCGTTAGATACATCAGGATCATGAGCACCGGCAACAGAATGTGCTCGATGTCCCGGATGAACACCTGCAGCGCCGCGAGGCCGAGCGCCAGCCCCGTGATCGCCACGGAGAGCACGATCCACAGGGGAATGGCAAGAAGCAGTCCCTCGAAGCGGACCGGTTCGCCGAACAACGCGAGCACGACCAGGACCACGAGATAGCCTACAAACTGCAGCACCAGCGTGGCGGCTACCGAGGCGTAGACGATGAGCTCGTGCGGGAACGCAACCTTGCGGATGAGCCCCGCGTAGCCGCCGATCGAGACCGTGCCTCGCTGCAGCGCTTCCTGCGCGGCGAGCCATGGCCAGAGCGCGACCGCCACAAACAGGAGAAAGCTCTTGCCGTTCATGGCCCCCGCGCGAAACACGGTTGTGAACACGAAGTGATACACGCCGAGCAGCGCGAGCGGGTGCAGGAACGCCCAGGCGAAACCGCTCACGCTGCCGAGATAGCGCGCGAAGCGCTCGCGACGGAAAAAATTCGAAAAGAGTGCTCGGTGGCGCAGGAGGGGCAGCGAGGTTCCTGATGCGACGACACCGGGCGCAGCGGGAGGGGGTGCAGAAGCCATGGGGTGGGAGGATAGCAGCGTTCCCTTGGCTGGACATGGGAGCGATGGGAGCACATCGACTGAGTTTGACGATCGTCTGATAGCGGGTCTTTGGGACACCGAGGCAACCGGCGGCTATTCAAGCTCGCACCGATGAAACATCCGCCAGCGCCGTCGCGACGCGGGCGAGCGGCCCGCTCCAGTCGCCAAAGCGCTCCTGCCGGAAGATGCGCATGGTGGGATACCAGGGAGAACGATCGGAGGCCAGACGCCATCGCCAGCAGGTGTTGAATCGGTCGATCATCCATACCGGCCTGCCAAGGGCCCCGGCGACATGCGCTACCGAGGTATCGGTCGAGATCACGAGATCGAGCTCCGCCATGATCGCTGCCGTATCGCCGAAATCGCGAATGTCGCGTGTGAAGACCGTCACTCTGTCGGCAAGATAGCCGAGCGGCGAGAGCTCGCCCGCGGCACCGAGCTGAAGGCTCACGAAGTTCACGCCAGGCGTTTCCAGCAATGGCGCGAGATGCGGCAGAGGAATCGTTTTCTGCCGGGTCAGATAGGCCACGTCGCGGCGTGCATGCGCGGCCCACGCCAATCCCACCCGCGGTCGCTCGACCGCGGCAAGGCGAGGCTTCCAGAGCGCCGCGCGGTCGGGCAACACCGAGACATAGGGCAGCGCGCGCGGCAACGAATCCGTATCGATGCCCAGCAGGAACGGCAGCGAGAGTACCGATGCCACCGCCGACGGTGGCGCGCGGAGCGCGGCGAGCGCGGCGCCATCGGTCACCACCTGATCGATGCCCGGTACCGTGGCGAGCAATGGGGCGACGGTCTGCCACGGGCCGTCGGCAAGGAGCACCAGCTCCGCGACCCGCCGGCGCGCCTCCGATGCAAAGCGCGCGAACTGGACGACGTCGCCAAGACCCTGTTCGCAGATGACCAGCAGCGCTCCGTCGAGGGACTCGCCTGTCCACCTCGGAAGCTCGCGGAAACGGCGCGACTGCCCGAAAACTCCATCCGGGCGCTCTTCGAACGCCCGCCAGCCGCGTCGATAGTCGCCGCTCCCGAGCAACGCTGCCGCGACGCCGAACTTGGCCTGACGATCGTTACGATCGAGCGTCAACGCACACCGCGAGGCCGCCTCCGCGGCCTCGAAGTCTCCGCCCCAGAATCGCAGCGTGCCGAGCACTCGCCAGAACCCTGCGAATTGCGGCTTCGTCGGCGCAAGCGTTTCGAGGGTTTCGCGCGCGCCGCCGAGATCCCCGTCCAGTGCGTCGGCCACCGCCAAGGCGACGCGGGCGCCGAGATGCCGGGGATTCGCCGCCAACGCGCGTTTCGCCGCGGCCCGCGCGCGCGGCGTGTCGTCGTCGCCATTCAATACCTCGGCCAGATTGGCCGCGGCGTCCGCGTACCGCGGGTCGATGGCGAGCGCGCGCTCGAAGGCGGCGATGGCCTCCGAGCGGCGGTCGGTCCGCTCGTGGGCAATGCCCAGGTTGTTGTGCGCCGTCGCATAGTGCGGGTCCAGCGCAATCGCCCGGTCGAGCTGCTCGATGGCATCTTCCGGGCAACCTGCATGGATGAGCGCATAACCGAGATTGTTGTGCCCGTGCGCCTGCTCGGGCGCGAGCGCGACAAGCTTCCGGAAGCGAGAGACCGCCAGCGGAAGGTCGCCATTTTGCAGCGCGACGACGGCGGCGTTGTTGAGCGCGCCGAGGTCGTCGGGAAACGCGGCCAGATAGGCCGCATACCCCGCCTCGGCCTCTCCCAACCGACCCGCCTTTTGCAGCTCAAACGCGCGGGCCAGCCCTTGTCGTGGCGTATTACCCATGGGATCCGGTGAATAGCGTTGAAGCATAACAAATCGGGCCGTGGCGGCCCGGGTCGAGACTACGTCGACGCCGGGACTAGAGCGGTCCTCCCGCAGGAATATGGAAAAACCGTTGTGCGAAAAGCGTTATTCCGACCACGATGGCGATGAGCCGAGGGGGTTATGGATTTCGGCTGGAGTCCATGAAACCTCGTTATGACGTTATCACCGCTTGATCGCGCCGACAGCGATATAATTAATTTCCCAGTGGTTCAACCAGAGGTTCAATCCACGATCCGGTCGACCGGTACCGGAACGCCCGGAACGTTCAGAGCAATGGAGGTCGAAGATGCCAGTACGCATTGGTGACGAAGCGCCGGATTTCACGGCGGAAACCACCGAAGGGACGATCCGGTTCCACGAGTGGATCGGAGACAAATGGGCGATCCTGTTCTCGCATCCCAAGGATTTCACGCCGGTGTGCACCACCGAGCTCGGCTATATGGCCAAACTCAAACCCGAGTTCGACAAACGCAACACCAAGGTCGTCGGGCTCAGCATCGATCCTGTTACGGACCATAAAGCGTGGGCCAAGGACATTCAGGAAACCCAGGGCACCGCGGTCAACTATCCGATGATCGGCGATCCGGATCTTGCCGTTGCGAAGGCCTACGACATGATCCATCCCAACGCGAGCGGTGGCAAACGCACCGCAGCGGATAATGCGACGGTTCGCACGGTGTTCCTGATCGGCCCCGACAAGAAGGTCAAGGCAACGCTCGCTTATCCGATGAGCACGGGCCGCAACTTCGATGAAGTGCTGCGCCTTCTCGATTCGGTTCAGCTGAACGCGAAATTCACGGTCGCCACGCCGCTGAACTGGAAACCAGGCCAGGACGTGATCATCCCTGCGTCGGTTTCCGACGAGGACGCGAAGAAGAAATATCCGCAAGGCTTCAAGACCCACAAGCCGTATCTGCGGACGGTGACGCAACCGAAGTAGATAGACCGGCCTCGGACCACGATTGTCCGAACGCGGGCCAGGGCGAGACGTCAGTCGTTTTCCCGGCGGAACGCGGGAGAGACCGTCGTGGTCTGCGCCGGGTCTTCGGCTACTGGACGCGCCTCACTCGGACCGTCCGGTTGTCGCCATCGAGGTTCAGATAGAACGCGCCGAGCATGCCGCGCGTAATCGTCACCTTCGGATTGTCCTTGGAATAAAACCGGCTGCTGCCATCGGCGACCTGCCAGATCTGGCCGTTGGCAAGTCGGATCCGTTCGTTCGGTCCCCACCCCTCGAAGTGGCCCGAAATCTGACTTTCGATCTTTTCCAGCGCGAGAGACGGCGCGATCTGCTCTTCGAGCCCGAACATTTCCGACGGGGGCGCGTTACGTTGGGTCGCCTCACCCTGGCCCGCTTTGGCCTCGCCTTGGCCGGCTCTCGCCGCCCCTCCTGCCAGCGGCAACGCGTCATAGCACGCCAGGCGCGCAGCCGCATCGGCGATGGCGCGGCAGCGCAGCAGTCCGGCATCATCGGCGGCCAGCGCCGCGCTCGAAAGCAAGAACGCGCCCAAGGCCAGTTTGTTCGACAAGTTCATGGAATCTTTCCCTCGCGGCTCGCAAATTTGATTGCCTGGTTTCCTTCGGCTGCCTGCCAGCAGTACTGGACGTCGGGCTCGGCTTCCGGTTCAGGGCTTACGCCAAATGCGACCACCGAGAATCCGTGGCGCTCGTAGAAGGCGCGTGCCGCATTATTGCGTTGAAAAGTATAGAGCCGCAATTGCTCCGGCGAGTGCTCGCGAGCCTTCTGCAGCAGCGCCGTTCCGACGCCTTGTCTTTGAAAAGAAGGAAAGACGGCAAGGTGGCGGATCCACGAATCGCTCATTGCGAGCAGCCCGACAGGTTGGCAACCGCGTTCGGCGACCCAGACCCGGCACTCCGGAAGGAGAGCATTGCGAAAGAATTGCCGCGCGTCCTCGAGGCTGTGCTCACCGTGCAGGCGCACGTAGGGATAGCTGACCCGATTCGTCTCGTGCCATCCGGCGACGAGCTCGTCGAAGTCAGTGTCCCGGAAATCTCGAATGGCGGTCATGCCGTCACGGCTTTCGACTGTCGCAATTGGGTATAGCGCCCCGCGGTCAAGTCGGCGCAAAACCGCGAACGGGACAAACCACGCTCCGGCCCACATTATTCAACTCTTTGACGTTGGTGATACCATCATCCGCGCGAGGCGGGGAAAGGTGCGCACAGCGCGCCCCTGCCGAGCGCGTCCAAATGGGGATGGGAGAACGGGGTGGGGGCCACGACGACTGACCGCGGAGAGGTGTCGATCGGCGAGCGGCTGGCGCCGATCGCGGAGCGCTTGTCGGGCCGGACCGCGATCGTCGAGGGAAAGGCCCGGGAAAGCTACGGTCAACTCGATGCGGCGGCCACCGCCATTGCTCATCGCATCCAGGCGGCGCATGGCGCAAGACCGGGACTCGTCGGTCTTCTGTTCCAAAACAAGATTCCCGCCATCGAGGCGATTTTCGGCGCGACCCGGTGCGGCCGCGCGTACGTCCCGCTCGATGCGGGGGACCCGGATGAGCGTCTGCGGCTCATCGTTCAGGATAGCGAACCGATCGCCCTGCTCACCGAGGGCAGCCTGCTCGAGCGCGCGCACGCGCTGGCGCCACCCGGCTGCACCGTGATCGTTATCGAGCGCCTGGAGCGGAAGGCGTTGGCAAGCCCGCTGCCCGACGTGGACGCCGACATGCTGGCCAATCTCTACTACACATCGGGTTCCACGGGCGCACCGAAGGGCGTCTCCCAAACGCACCGCAACGTTCTGTTTTTTGCCGACGCTTATGCGAGCACGTTGCGGATCGGCGAAACCGATCGCCTGTCGCTTCTCTACACGCTGAGCTTCAGCGCGTCGATGATGGATGTATTCAGCGGCCTGCTCAACGGCGCCACGCTCTGCGCGTACGACGTCCGCCGGGACGGCATCGCGCCCCTGGCAGAGTGGCTCGATCGCGAGCGGATCACCGTGCTTCATGCCGTCCCGACCGTCTTTCGCGGCTTGTTCTCCGCCCTCGCGCCGGAACGCAAACTCGAGCACTTGAGAGCGATCGACCTCGGCGGCGAAACCGTGTTCGACAGCGACGTCGAGCTGTTTCGGCGACATACGCTCGAGAGCTGCATCCTCGTCAACCACCTGGCCGCAACCGAAGCGAACGTCATTGCCCAACACGTCATCGAGCACGCGAGCCCGCGCGGCGCCGGCGGGATTCTTCCGGTCGGTCGCAGCCCGCAAGGGCTCTCCGTGCGGGTCGTGCGCGAAGACGGAAGCGAAGCGCAAGCCGACGAAGTCGGCGCGCTCGTCGTATCGAGCGCTCACGTCAGTCCCGGATATTGGCGGCGCCCCGAGCTCAACACCGCCGCGTTTTCGACCGAACCGGGGGAGCCCGGCGCAACGCGCTATCTGACCGGCGATCTCGGGCGCGTCGACCACGAAGGCAATCTCCACTTCCTCGGGCGCAAGGGCAGTCGCGTCAAGATTCGGGGGCAGTCGATCGATCTCTCGGAGGTCGAAGCGGCGCTTGCGGCGTGCCCCGGTGTCGTCAGATCGGCGGTCTTGGCGTCGAGCGAAGACCCGCAGGCGGAGCCCGACAAGCTCGTCGCTTATCTGGTCGTCGACCAGGATACGCAACGCAACGCTCTCGTCATCCGGCGCCATGCCGCGAAGCGACTGCCTTCCTACATGCTGCCAAGCGCATTCGTGTTCCTGGATGCGCTGCCGCTGACGGCAACCGGAAAAATCGACCGCAACGCGCTCGCCGTGATCGGAAAACCGCCTGCCGACCGCCTGCGCGTGTTCGATCCGCCGCGCGACGACATCGAGCGAGCGGTCGCCGGGATGTACGAGCAACTGCTGCGGCAGGCACCAGTCGGGCGTGACGATGATTTCTTCCTCCTCGGCGGCGATTCGCTGTCGGTGGTCGATCTGCAGATGCGGGTGCTCGAGCAGTTCGGGGTGAGTCTATCGACGTTCTACGACGACGCAACCGTCGCCGGCATCGCCGCGAGCATCCGCAGCCACCGCGCTGCGCCGCGGGGGCTTGCCCCATCGATGCCGGTGCTCTTTCCTGTCAGGGAAGGAGGCAATGCGCCGCCGATGTTCCTCGTGCATGGCAGGCTGGGTCAGGCGTTCGTCAGCCCGCATTTCCTCGATCTCCTGGGCGACGATCTCCCCGTGTGGGCTTTCCAGGCCCGCGGCCTCGATGGACTGCACGAGCCCCATTCGACGATCGAGGCGATGGCGGCGGACTACGTTGGCGAAATGCGCCAGCGGCGGCCGAAGGGACCGTACTTCATCGCGGCTCTGTGCGCGGGTGCGTTGATCGCAAACGTGATGGCACGCATGCTGCGCGCTGCGGGCGAATCGGTGCTTCCGGTGCTGCTGTTCGATCCGCCGGAGCGCCGATTGCGCGCCGACATCACCGAGGAGAGCTTGCTCGTCCGGATCAAGGCGCGCCAGGCCGAGGGTCGCTTCCTGACGCCGATCGAGGATCCCACGTATGCAGTGGCAGCGGTGCGGACGGCCATGGCTTTTGAGCTTGCGATCTGGAAACACGAGCCGAAAGCCTATGATGGCCCCGTCTACATGCTCTCCAGCCACCAGAGGATGACGAGCGCGGATTCGCCCTACCTGAAGAGGATCTTTACCGGCAACGTGGAGCGCTTCGAAGTCGGAACGACTCACTCCGAGGCGCTGGACCCGCGCAACCCCGCCTTCGCCGACCATCTGTCCCGATGCCTCGCGTTGATCCTCGGCTCGCTCAGGGAGCCCAGCGCGCCGGAAGACGCACGATCGGAGGTCGCTCGCGTCGAGCGCCGGCGCTCCCGGGCTGCGCCCTTCGCCGGCGTCGAGCGAAGGCGAGACGGCGCGCCGCCCGTGGGCACCAGCCAATAGCGGAAATCGTGCATGAGCTCCGGCTCGGCACTACCTGAGGGATCAGGCGTTCCGCGGCGGCGTGGCCGCCATCTGCCGCCGCGCCGCGTCGACGAACGCGCGGAACTCCAGCCAGTTCGCGACGTAGGTTTCGCCCGACGTCGGAGGCTTCGGATCGTCGAGTCGTATCGGACGGCCGAAGAATGCGTCCAGTGCGGGGCTCGAGAAACCCGGATCGCAGAGGTCCTCGTAGACCAGCGCGATCGCGTTCGGCACGGCGCGCAAGTGCGCGTCGCTCTTCACGAGGTAGCGCAAGTTGCTCACTACCGCGGCCGCATCGCGCTCGGTGTCGAATCTCCACCGCGCGGCCTGCGGCCCGCCGCCGCGCCGCCACGAATCCGTGGCCATGGCCACGAGGAAGCTCGCGACCGTCGACGCCAGATCGAGCCGTGACAGTGTTATGAACCGGATGTCGGACCGCGTAACAAAGCGGTCGAGGTCCTTGTGCCGGTTGGGCATCGTCTTGAAGCCCGCGAATGCGGCGCCGCCGTTGACCTCGAAGAAGCAGTCGATCAGTTGCTCCGGCGTCGTGATGGGCCTTTCGCACAGCTTGGCGTAGGCGGCGCTCTGCGCCTGGATGCGCGCCGGATGCACCAGCTCCTGATCGACGCAATCGATGTTCTTGCTGGGTACGGCGATATCCGGATAGCGCTCGAGCCGGTCCATCAACGCCGTCGATCCCGCACGGCCCACGGTAAGGACGCAGAACTTTTGCATCGGTCAAGGACAGACCACGGTTTGACGCAATGATACCCGGCGATCCCAAGCCGGGGGACCCCGTGACTGGAACCGATTTCCGGGAGTATTTCCCCGGAGGAAACGGTGGTCTGGATCATATCCTGCGCGCGTGACGCTCGCCTCGTGGCGTTCGCCAATAGAAGGTTAAAGGGGCCAGGCTCGCTTTTATTGCACGCGGCTGTCACGACCCCAGCTTGCCCTCAGTCGAAGCGGGCCCGGACCGAACGGGCTCCTTGTTCGCAGTGCGATCGAACAACACCTCGACCAGCCGATCGGTCACGCCGTCCCAGGTGAAGTTCTGCACGACGTACGCGGCGCCTGCCTCGCCCATGCGGCGTGCGGCGTCGCGGTCGCGAATCGCCTGCCGCATCAGCTCGATCAAATGATCGATGTCCGGTTGCAGCACTTCGCCGGCGAACCTCATCTCGATGCGGACCGACTCGGTCTGTGAGTGGATGCGCCAGGCGAACGACGGCGCGGTGAAGTCGTCGGTTGCGCCGCCCTCGGTGCAGATGACCGGAACGCCGCATGCGGCCGCTTCGAGCACGGGAAGATTGAAGCCTTCGGCAAGATACGGCGCGACGTAGAAGTCAGCAGCGCGCAAAAGGTCCGCCATCTCCGACACCGAGCGGCGATCGCCGAGATAGATGATGCGCGACGCGACCGCCTCACGCTCGGCGGTGGACAGGGCGTCGAGCGCGTGCTGCAGCCGGTCGCGAGAGGCATACAGATCGTCCGCACCCTTGAGCACCAGCCGCGTCTCGACGGAACCGTCGGCAACCCGGGCAAACCCCCGCAGCAGCAGGTCGATCCCTTTGTTGTCCGTCATGGCCCCGACGGACATGAAAACGAAACATGCGTCGACACCGAGCTTCCTGCGCGCATCGACGCGCCGCGATTCGTCGGGATGCAGCACGCGCGGATCGAAGCCGTGAGGCACGACGTGCACCCGTTCGGGCGCGATGCCGGATCGAAGATACGCGTCCGCAACCCACTGCGAGGGCGTGAGCATGTGAACGCGATCTGCTGCGGCCGCGCTGGCTCGGAGCTTGCGCATCACACCCGGGCGCAACGCGTGGAACTCGGGCGTGTCGAAGACGAACGCGCGCCCCGAGGGCGGTGGCGTGAAGTCGCGCGCAAAGCGCAGCGTCGCGTCCGGGGCGAAGGAAGCATCCGGGCCGCGGAGCTCGGAGAGAGCGCGCTCATCGTCGAGGTCGAGTATGCCGCGCGACGGCTGCCACCTTGCCGCCGCGAACGGCAGATCCTGGAAACGCAGCTCGACGTCGCCGCGCCGCAGCAGCGAAACGCAATGCGCTTGCGCGACCAGCGCGTACGAATGATGAATGAAGCGCCAGCCCTGAACGAGAAGCTTCATCTTCGCTCAGAGCAGGACGTAGCGCGTCGCGCTGGCCCCACTCGTCGCGTGCTTGCGTTCTTCGGTGACCAGCGCTTCGGTGAGCTCGAGCAGCAGCCTGAGCGGATCGCACACGGCGTGGACCCGATAACGCTGCGCGGCGGTCAAATGGACCGGATCTTCGACCAGCTCGATCTCCGTCACCGGACGCCAGTTCTTGATGGGCAGTCCATAGTTGCTCGCGATTTCGCGCAGCCGTTCGGGACCGAACGTGCCGCCGGCACGCAGCTCGTCGTAGAGCTCGCGCCAGTGACGGGCGAGGCGCCGGTCCGCCTGTCGCGCAGCGAGGTTTGCAAGATAGCCGACGATGATCTTGCTCTCGAGCTGGGTACGACTGCGCACGGGGCAATGTGCCAGAGCAACGCCGTCATGGCGCAGTCGCGCGTGCGGCGGCGTGTTGGGCACACCCTGACTCGCGATGGCGTGGTTGCCCATGGCGATGATGTCGCTCGGCCGCGCGAGAAGCGCGCGGCTTGCGACGACCTTGAGCAGGGATTGCCGCTCGGCCTTGAGTCGCCACCACAGGTGCCCCGGCCCGAACTCGGAGGCATCGTCGTCGAACGCGTCGGGCACGTAGGTGAGCCAGTGCATGGCCGCATGCATGCCCGGCGGGACCTCGGCGAGCGCGCGCTCGAGACCGGAGCGCGATTCCACCTTGAGAAACTCGTCAGCATCGAGCGCGAACACGAAGTCCGCGCCGTCGCGCGCCAACGCTTCGCGCGCGAGCGCCGTCATGGTCTGAGATTGGCGGTAAGCGGGGTCCTCGTCGTGCACGGTCCGCAGCGGCAAGCCCTCGGCCTTCAGCTTGGCGAGAATCTCGGCGGTGCCGTCGAACGAACCGTGGTCCACGATGACGAGCCCGTCGAGGACACCCAGGTTGTGGCGAACGAAGGCCTCGATGACGTCGGCTTCGTTGCGTACCATCGTGACGCCGAACAGACGCATGAGGTATCAGATGATCTCGATCGTCGATGCCGGCGAACGGGGGTTGCGACGCTCGAGCAGAGTCTCGGTGAAGCGCATGAGACGGTGCAGCGTGTCCGGCACGGGCGACGCCTGATAGCGCAGGTCGAACGCGAGCGGCACGGGGTCTTCGACCAGCTCGATCTCCTCGACAGGTCGCCATTTCGCCCAGCGCAGCGTGTAATTGCAGGCGATCTCGCGCAAGCGCGACGGCGTGAGCTTCTCGCCGGCGCGAACCGCCTTGTACAGTTCGCCCCAATGATGCGCGAACTCCTTGCCGGGTGTCTGCGCGGCAAGGTCGGCAAGGTAACCGATGATGACTTTGCTGCAAAGCTGCTCGCGGCTGCGCACGGGACAGTGAGCGTAAGCGACGACGTCGGAGCCGAGGCGAGCGTGTTGCGGAGGCTTCGCCGCAGCCGGCTCGCTGACCAGATGGTTGCCGTCGGTGATGAAGGCCCGGGGCTGTTGCAGCAAAGCGCGACCGACGATGACCTTGTGCATCGAATGCCGCTCGGCTTTGAGCCGCCACCATAAATGGCCGGCTCCGAACGCGCCGTCGGTCGCCTCCAGGTCGTCCGGCACGTAGGTCAGCCAATGCGCAAGAACGTGCATGCCCGGCGGGACGGCCGCGAGCGCTCGCTCCAGCGTCGCGCGCGACGCGACCTTGAGGAACTCGTCGGCGTCGAGCGCGAACACGAAATCGGCGTTCTCGCGTGCGAACGTCGTCCGCGCGAGCTCGGTCATGTGGCGCGACTGGAAGAATTCGGCTTCAGCGGCCTGCACAACACGCAGGGGCAGACCTTCGCCCTGCAGCTTGGCGAGAATGTCGCTCGTGCCGTCCAGTGAGCCGTGATCGGCAATCGCGAGCCCGTCGAGCACGCCGAGGTTGTGGCGAACGAAGGCCTCGATAACATCGGCCTCGTTGCGCACCATCGCTATGCCGAAGAGACGCATGGCAGACGAATCGGGGGCTGCTCACTCACCACCGGACGAATGCCGGGGCGGGGTGAGGAGCGTGCTCGAGAACCTGCTGCGGAGGCTCACTTCACTTCGGGCGCGCGCGGCCCCGGCGTCCGGGGCAGCTCCGGAAGCTTGACCACCAGCGCATCGACCGCGGCCTGGTTGACCTTCATCTTCGGATCGTGGCTGATGGCTTCGAGCTTGGCGATGCGAAGCTCGCTGATGTAGCGTGCCTTGAGGTCCGCCATGATCTGCCTGCTCGCCTGATCGAACGTGAGCTCGCGGGCCGGTCGGCGCCCGTCGAGGCGGATCACGTGCCAGCCGAAGCTCGATTGCACAGGCTCGCTGACGTCGCCGACGTTCTTCAGCTCGTACGCGGCCTTCGAAAACGCCGGATCCATCTTCCTCGACCCGAAGAATCCAAGCTGCCCTCCGTCGGCCTTGGCGTTCGCATCGTCCGAAACCTCCCCGGCGAGCTTGGCGAAATCCGCGCCGGCGACGATCTTCGCGCGCGCCTCCTTCGCCAGCGCGAGCGCCGCGTCGCTGCCGCCGTGCTTGGCCGGATCGAAGAGGATGTGCGATGCGCTCACCTGCTCGGAGGTCCGATATTTCTCCTTGTTCAGCGCGTAGGTCTCGTGTGCCTTGGCCAGGAACTCCGCCGACTTCGCCTCGAATTCCGCAGCAGCGTCGCGCTCGATCTTGCCGACCATCGCCTGCGCCATGAAGCGATCGATCTCGAGCGCGAGGCGCCGTGCGATTTCCGGGTCGCGGTCGAGCCCGACCTCGCGCGCCTGTTTCGCGAGGGTCTTGTCGATAAGCAGCGTGTTCAGCATCGTCGTCAGCCGCTTGGGGCTGGCAGCGAACTCGGCGCGCATCTCCGGCGGGACGCGCAACAGATCGGTTTCGTAATCTCCGCGGGTGAGCCTGACGGAGGAGTTTTCGGCGAGGACCTCGTCGCTGGCTATCTGCGCTTGCGCAATGCAATCGGCGGCGATGATGAAGGTGGCGAAGGCGAATACGATAACGGTGCGATGCATGGAACCTCTGTGATGGTAATGCCGGGCCGGCGACGACGGAAAACGCGTATTATCGCCCGCCGCGGCAAGGCGCGTCCAACCGCTTGCCGTCGGGACCTCCGGAGCGTCTTCACGACAGAGTGCTTCGGATTGCTGGACGCACCGCGATCACCGGGCGAAAAAAGCCCCGCCGCAGCGGGGCTTTTGCGGGCTGTGTCGGCGTGGCGCTTAGCTGCCGGCGGGTTTGGTCAGCGTGATTTGCATGTCGCAGGAGGCGCTCGAGCAACCCGCGTTGCGGATGTTGAAGTAGTACGTCGTGCCGACGCTCAGCGTCGCGGCGCCAAGTTTCTTGTTAACCAGCGAGAAATAGGCCAGCGGCGCCGTATCGTTGGCGAACGCGGTGATGCCTCCACCGTTCGCCGGCAACCCGCCTGTGAAGTCGCACGGCGAGGCCGAGAGCGAACCCGTTCGCGGGTTCAGCCCACCGTTGCCGTACTCGACCGCGGAGATGTTGCCCTTGCTGGTCGACGAGGTGATGGCGCTGGTCGTGAACTTGACCACGATCGCGTCGTTCGCGCCGAAGCCACCGTTATTGGTTGTGAGGGCCTGTTGCGTGGTCCCCCAAGGGATGGTGATGACGTGCGGCGTCAATCCCAGGAACGTGCAGGCCGATGTGTCGGTGGTCCCGCCGCCGCCACCTCCGCCACCACCGGAAGCGACCGTGACTGTCACGGATTTCGAGCTGCTCGGCCCGGTGGCATTGTTAGCTATTGCGGTGAACGTCGTTTGCGCCGTAACGCTCACCGCAGCGGCGCATGCGGTGGTCCCTGTGACAGTTCCCGCGGTCCACGTGCAGCTCGTGACCGGGTCGCCACCCGTACACGTCATCGCCAGGTTGGAAGTGCCACCCCCCGAAGGCACGCTTAG
>Ga0066709_100001150_pt1 | contig 16820 bp, 14 predicted proteins | sample GraSoiAngelo_158_FD_79665 | JGI IMG/M metagenome (GOLD analysis project Ga0066709, IMG submission 79665) | Grasslands soil microbial communities from the Angelo Coastal Reserve, California, USA - 14_1009_16_30cm | ecosystem: Environmental > Terrestrial > Soil > Grasslands | place: USA...
CGTATACAATCTATTCCGCAAAGAAGCAACCAACGGATGCGTCGACTCCTAGCACAGGGAAGAAGTTGCCCGAGACGACTTACACCATGACCCACTCGGTTCTATCGTCCACTGAGAAGCTCAAACCGTGATCTACTTTCGTAAGGATTCCGGAAAAGACCTGGCTTTCGCCGTGCCCCTGCCGGAATATTTCATCGGGCAGCCAATGTGCTTGCCGCTCTTTGCCGTTACCGGCGACGATTTGGACCAACTGTCGTGGGTCTTTGACCGGCAGCAACTTCCAGAAGAGGGCGTCCGTCACACTGAAAATGGCGGTGTTGGCCCCGATGCCAAGAGCGAGTGACAGCACGGCGACGGTGGTGAAGCCCGGGCTCCTGCGCATCATGCGCAGGGCGTAGCGCACATCTTGGACCAAGATTTCAACCGACCTCCATCCCCACATGTCGCGCGTGGCCTCCTTGAATCGGATCACGTTGCCAAATGCCCGGCGCGCCGCGTAAGAAGCTTCTCCGAGCGGAATTCCGGCTGCGGCCTGTTCTTCGGTCTCGAGGTCTAGATGCGCGCGGATCTCGCGATCGAGATCCCGCTCGCGGCCTCGCCGGGTGATGCGGTTCATCGTGCTTCGCCACCACGCCATCATTCGCGCCCTTACTGGTACCGCAGGGCCACCATCGGATCGATGCGTGTCGCGCGCCGCGAGGGAAGATAACAGGCGGCTAGCGCCACGAGCAGAACAACCGCCGACACACCCGCCAGCGTTGCCAGGTCGGTTGCGCCCGTATCGAACAGCAGGCTGCGTACGAGCTGGCCCACCGCCAGCGCGCCGATCAACCCCGCGGCCCAACCGGCCACCACGGGACCCATGCCCTGCCGCATTACGAGCCACTTCACATTTGATGCCGTCGCTCCCAGCGCCATCCGGATACCTATCTCGGCGCGCTGCTGCGCCACCGTATACGCAACCACGCCGTAGATGCCGATGCTCGCCAATAGCAGCGCGGTCGCGGCAAACATCAGCACAAGCGTGAGCTGGAACCGCCGCGGGGAAACCTCCGCGCTTAATACCTGCTCCATGGTGCGGAACGCGGGCACAGACAGCACCGCGACATTCCTGTGCACATCGCTCTCGTCAAACACGCGCCCGGTTATCAGTGGGATGCCGAATGCGCGGAAGTAGCCGGGGCTGATGCAGCGGTAATCCACCACCGGCCGCTCGAGCAAGGGAACTTTTGTGCCTTCGAGCGTGATGAAGTTGTTTGACCCTGGGCCGCTAAGCAGCTGGCGATTCGACGCACCCGCCGCCAGCACGCCGGGAAGCCGTTGCAAATCGACGAGCGTGCTGCGCAAGAATTTGGTTCTGGCCGCGAGGTCCGGATAGCGGGCGGCCGGCATCATGAGATTTACGGTGAGGATCCGCTCAACGGCGTAGCCTCTCTCGACGCGGAGCAGCCGCACGAAGCTGTGCATCAGCAGGCCGGCGAGCACCAGGCAAACCGTGCCGAGACCGACTTCACAGCTCACGAGGATGCCGCGTACGCGGCCAGTCGACCTGCCGCCGGTCGTGGTCCGCGAATCGGCTTTCAACGCGTCTTGTGGGTCGGCTAGCGAAAACCTCCAGGCGGGGAGAAATCCGAACACCAGGCCGGCAACTATCGAAATCAGGAACGCGAACCAGAACACTGGCGCGTCCAGGCGCACTTCATCCATGCGCGGAAGACCCCCCGGAGCGTGGGCTACAACGAGCGCGAGCACGGTCTGCGCAACCAGCACTCCGGCCGTGCCGCCCAGCGCCGAAAGGCGCAGGCTTTCCGTCAACATCTGCTGGCTGAGCCGTCCGCGTGACGCGCCGATTGCCGCCCGGATCGCCATTTCACGCCGCGCCGTGTTGCGCGCCAGCAGGAGATTCGTAATATTCGCGCAGGCAATCAACAGCACGGCGCCCACCGCGGCGAGCAACAGCAACAGACCTTGCCGTGAGCCGGCGGTCATGCGCTCGGCTAGCGGGGTGAGCAACGCGCCCAGCTCCACGCGTTCCGGAATGGTACTGGCGATTCCAGTCTGTATGACCTTCATCTCCGCCAGGGCCTGTTCACGCGACACGCCACGCTTCAAGTGCGCCAGGCACTTATAGTTGAAGTCGCCAATGACTTGCAGCTCGTCTTCGCGAATGGCGAACGGTTTCCAGAGGTCGACCGGTCCACCGAGCCATGGCGTGCGGAAACTTGCCGGCAGCACGCCCACCGCCTCGAAGGGAACACCGTCGAGCGTGATTTTGCGGCCTACGACGCCTGGATTGGATTGAAATCGCCGACGCCACAGCGAGTCGCTGAGCATCACCACGCGGTCGCGCCCGGGCTGGTCCTCTTCCTCGAGGAAACTGCGCCCCAGCCGCGGCTGCACGCCCAGCAACGGAAATAGGGTGGCCGACGCCCGCTCGACATCGAGCCGTTCGGGTTCGCCCATACCGGTCAGGTTGAGACTCAACCCATCCAGCAAGGCGATCTGCTCAAAGGACCGGCACTGCTTGCGCCAGGTTACGAAATGCAGTGCCGAGACCGGCATGGCTTCGGACGAGAAGACCTTCGTACCCGTCTGGGTCTCTTCGATAGCCAGGAGCCGATGGGGTTCGGGACAAGGCAGCGGGCGCGGGAGAACGGCGTGAATGATGCTGGAGATGGCGGTGTTGGCTCCGACGCCCAGCGCGAGCGATAGCACGGCCACGGTCGTGAACCCGGGACTTTTGCGCAACCTGCGCAGGCCGTAGCGCATATCCTGGACCAGGCGGTCCCTCCACGCCCATCCCCACATGTCGCGCGTGGCCTCCTGAACCAAACTCACGTTGCCGAAAGTTCTGTGCGCCGCGTAAGGAGCTTCGTCAACCGGGACTCCGGCTGCGGCCTGTTCTTCGGTCTCGATCTCCAGATGAGTGCGGATCTCGCGATCCAGATCCCGCTCGCGCCATTCCTTTCGTCCAAGCCAACTTGTCCACCACCGCATGCTTTACTCCTCGGCGGGCCGCATCACTCCGGCGATGGCGCGCGCCAGTTGCTTCCACTTGGATTCCTCAAGCGTGAGCTGCTTCCGGCCCGCGGCGGTCAACCGGTAGAACTTCATCTCGCGGCCGCGGTCGGTCGTCTCCCATTTCGACGTGATCCACCCCTGGCGGTCCAGCCGGTGCAGGGCAGGATAGAGGGAGCCGTGTTCCACCTGTAAAACTTCATCGGAGGTGCGCTGGATGTGCTTGGCGATGCCGTGGCCGTGCATGGGGCCGAACAGCAGCGTGCGCAGGATCAGCATGTCCAGCGTGCCTTGCAGCAGTTCAACGCGATTGGGTTCTTTGGCCATATCAGAATAGTAGGGAGTCTACCACTTTCGGCGCACAAATGGTAGACGCTCTACTAATGATTTGGTTAGGGAATCAAGGCTTGTAGCGCTGGGCTACCGGTAGTGTCCGTGGATCGTTACGCTTAGCGCCGGTAGAGGTACAGCGTGTGGCTGCGACCCTCGCCATCATCCTCGATGGTGACTTCCTTTTCGGCGGTCCAGTCGCGGAACGGGAAATCGTGAGAAACGATGCGCGTGCCCTTTTTCAGCTGCTTTTCGAGCAAGGGCCGCACTTTATCGTTGGAAACCGGCAGCAGGTAGATCGTCAGCAGATTGGCCGAGCTGTAATCCTGCTTGAAAATGTCGCCGCGGATAATGCGGGCGTTTTTGTCCAGGCCGAGAGTGCGGATTTTCTGCATACTCTGGCGGTAGAGGTCGTCGACCATTTCAACACCGGTGGCGTCGGCGTGATACTTCTGCGCTGCCATGATGACGATGCGCCCGTCGCCCGATCCGAGGTCGAACATCTTTTCCCCGGCCTTGAGGCCGCCCAGATCCAGCATCTTCTCGACGATGGTCAGCGGTGTCGGATAGTACGGCGCAAGCTTTTCGGCATCTTGCGCGAAAGCTGCGCCGCAAGAAACCAAAGCACCTAAAATCAGCTTCCTAGGACCAACGAGCCCTCTGGGACCCCACATACGGCCAGTGTAGCGCTACTCGAGGACCGAACTCCAGCCTCGGCGCGACAGGTCCCGGTAGATCACTGCGCCTGCCGCCAGCGCGACCGCGAGAAACACAAGGCCTGTGGTGTAGTCCTTGAGCAGCATCTTACCGACGCCGAAGAGCGATCCGTAGATCATGACGCAACCGGCAATCCAGTCAAGCAGGTTGTACGCCATGTCACGAGTAGGTAGAATTTCGGGTGCTTTCCGCGCTACCGGCGCCCATCCGGCGGTCCATGGGTGCACTTTTCGATAAAACGCCACTAGTGTGTCCATGGGCTCGGGGGCCGTGAGGAAGGTCGTCGCCAGCCAGACGACGGTTGTAATGCCCACGGTAATGAGCATGATGTAAGCGAAGCCATAGGGATCGTCGCTGTTGAGGCCGAAGCCCAGTTGCAGTGTAAAGGAGGCAACGAACGCCGCCACCATGGCCGATACCTCGCTCCAGGCGTTGATGCGCCACCAGTACCAGCGCAGGATCAGCACCGTGCCGGTTCCGGCGCCCGTGACGATCAGGAGCTTCCACGCGCCCGCAATCGAATCCATGTAATAGGTCATAATCGCCGAGACGATGGTTAGAAACACCGTCGCCACCTGCGACATCCCGACATAGTGCTTTTCGCTTGCGTCCTTGTGGACGAAGCGGCGGTAAAAATCGTTCACCAGGTAACTGGCGCCCCAGTTGAGGTTGGTCCCGATGGTCGACATGAAGGCGGCTGCAAAAGCCGCCACCATCAGGCCGCGCATCCACGGCGGCAGGTAGTCGATCATCACATGGATGTAGCCGGTCTCAGGGTCTTTGAGATTCGGGTAAAGAATGACCGAAGCCAGCGCGGTCAGAATCCAGGGCCAGGGGCGAATGGCGTAATGCGCGATGTTGAACCAGAGCGTGGCCAGCAGGGAATGCTTCTCGTCTTTGGCGGAAAACATCCGTTGCGCAACGAAGCCACCGCCACCCGGTTCGGAACCGGGATACCATGTGGACCACCAGATGACCGAGACATACACCAGAAAGGTGATCATGGGCATCCAGGCCGAATTGAGGTCGGGCACGAAGCTCAACGCCGATCCCACCGGGCCGCCTGCCACCGCCTTGGCTCGATCCACGGCGCCCAGCTTCTGTTTCAGCTCGTCGATGCCGCCTACAGCCTGCACGGCAAATACGGCCAGCACGATGACCATCGACATCTTCAGGACGAATTGAAACAGGTCCGTGACCAGTACTCCCCACAAACCCGACAACGTGGAGATGAACGACGTGACAGCGATGATGCCGAGCACGATGATGAGCGCCTCGTTCTTGCTCACCCCTAGGATCAGCGTCAGGATTTTGACCATGGCCAGGTTGACCCAGCCCAGAATGATGCAATTGATGGGGATCCCGAGATAGAGCGCGCGGAATCCGCGCAGGAACGCCGCCGGTTTCCCCGAGTAGCGGATCTCGGCGAATTCGACGTCGGTCATGACGCCGGAGCGGCGCCAGAGGCGGGCGAACAGGAACACCGTCAACATGCCGCTGGCCACGAAGTTCCACCAGAGCCAATTTCCGGCGATGCCGTTGCGCGCGACTAAGCCGGTGACGACTAGCGGCGTATCGGCCGCAAAAGTGGTCGCGACCATGGATGTTCCGGCCAGCCACCAGGGGACATTGCGGCCGGACAGGAAAAACTCGCTAATGTTCTTGCCCGCGCGCGCCTTATAGTAAAATCCGATCGCCAGGTTGAACAGAAAGTACACAGCGACGACCGCCCAATCGACGTAAGTGAGTTTCACCGGTTCAGTCCCTCGGTAGAGTTTTCCACCGACACGTGGAAAAACCTGTGGATAACTGGCCTCCGAGCGTAGAAATCGCCCGCACAGCAACAGTTCTGTAACATATTGCACATGTTTTCAGCACCTGCGCCCGGTGACTCTGCAAGTTTATAACATCGTGACGCTTAGCAACTTGTTGCCAGGTAATTTTTTCTAAGGAGAATTGAAGCCGAGGCGTACACCGTAGCCCGGTGGTGGAAATGGCTGATTTTTCGACAGCCCCAGCCACATGCCACGCGATCGATAAAAGCTTTGAGGAGTTTGGCGCGTTGGGCGCCGAGTTGATTACCGATCCTGGAACGCATGCGATTGTCGCGAAACAGGCCAAGCTACCGTGCGCCACGCGACAAAATCGTATGGGCTGTGCACGCCCGTCCGATCACACTTTGCTGAGGCCCTCGCGGGCTAGCAAGGTCCGCTTGCGTTCGCGACCCCACCGGTAACCGCCGGAATCGCCGTTCTCGCGCACGATGCGGTGGCAGGGGATCACGATAGCCGCTGGGTTTGCGGCACATGCATTGGCCACTGCGCGTACGGCTTTCGGCTGGCCCAGCGCTTCCGCGATTTGCGAATAGCTCCGCGTCTCGCCGTATGGGATTTTCCGCAACTCCTGCCAGACCCGCCACTGAAACGCGGTGGCGCGCACGTCGAGCGGAAGATCGAGGTGCGGCATGGTCCCGCACAGATGCGAAACCAGGGCCGAAACCCACATACGGAGCCGTGAGTTGTCGCGGCGGATTTTGGCTTCCGGAAATTCGGCGGACAGCCCCTGGGCAAGCGCCTCGTCCGCATCGCCGAGGCTGACCGCGCAGATACCGCATTTTGTCCCCGCCACCAGCAACCTGCCGAGCGGCGAATCCACTGTGGCGTAGGCGATTTCCATGCCGCGGCCGGCGCGCCGATATGTGGCCGGCGTCATGCCGAGCTGTTTGGGCGCGCGCTCATACAGGCTGCGGCTCGATCCGTAGCCGGCTTCGTAGAGCGCTGACGTGACGTCGCGATCGGCACGCAGGCTCGATTTCAGCCGATCGAGCCGCAGCGCATCCGCGTACTGGCGGGGTGTAATGCCGAGGAACCGCTTGAAGGTGCGCTCCAGGTGATAGGGGCTGGATTGCAGTTCCTGGCCGAGCCTGTCCAGCGTGAGCGGAGCTTCCTCGAGACGTTGCTCGATCAGACGGCAGGCACGGCCGATCATGTCGATCTGCGGCGACGCATGGCGCGGATTTTCTGGACGGCAGCGGCGGCAGGGCCGGAAACCGGCGCGCTCGGCGGCGTCGGGAACCTGGAAGAATACGACATTCTCGCGGCGCGGGCGGCGAGCGGGGCAGCCCGGCCGGCAATACACACCTGTCGAGCGCACAGCGTATACAAATCGCTCATTGCGGCACATCTCACGCGCCAGGACGACCTGCCAACGCGCCTCGTCGATCACTACCTGAGAACTGGGCATCATGGCTCCAGGATACGGTGGCAAGCCGAAGCGAAACTATCCGATTCTTGCGGCCAATTCATATTCCGCTGGCGGCGCATGCAGCGCTCACTTTTCACCCGCGAGAGCCGTCGCGAAGCTCGATCCGGTAAGTGATTGGCCGCCGTCGCATACGAAAACGGCGCCGGTGATGTACGCCGCGGCATCGGAGCACAGAAACAACGCCAGACCGGCAATCTCATCTTTGGTCGCAAAGCGGCGCAGCGGAATGGATTCCGCGATCCGCCCCCGAATCTCTTCGGTGGGCGCAAGCCGGCGCATGCCCTCGGTATCATCGACCGGCCCGGGCGTCACGACATTCACCCGCACACCGGCGCCGCCCCATTCGATGGCCAGCGTCTTCATGAGAATATCGACACCCGCCTTCCCCGCGCACACGTGTGACTGCAGCGGAATGGGCCGGAAGGCGTGCGTGGCCGAGATGGCTATCACCGAAGCGCCCGGCTTGCGCAGGTGTTCATAAGCCGCGCGACAGGTGTTAAATGTGCCCAGCAGATCGATGTCAATTACGGCCTTGAAGCCGTTGGCGGACATACCGAGCACAGGCGCGGGGAAATTTCCAGCGGCTCCGCAAAGCAGAATATCGATCTCGCCATACTGGTCGCGCGTCTTCCGGAGCGCGGCTGAAAGCGCAGAGTAATCGCGCACGTCGGCCGCAAACCCGATGGCTTCGCCGCCGGCCGCGCGAACGCCTGCGACTGCGCTGTCGGCCTTTTCCTGCGATCGTCCTACGACCGCCACTTTGGCGCCCTCGAGCGCGAACCGTTCGGCGATGCGCAGGCCGATTCCGCTCGTTCCGCCAGTAACGAAGGCCACTTTGCCGTGCAGCAGGTTGTCGCGAAAAACGGAACTCACGAACGGGCCTCGGTGGCTTCCGCGAGTGAATGGGAATGCACCAGGCGCACTATGTCCACGTCTGAAAATACGATGAGCCCGTCCTCGATCATCTCTTCGACCGCCTGGCTGGCTTGGGCCAACTTCTCCTCGGCATCCACGACCGCAATCATCACGGGAAGGTCGCGCGAGAGATGCAGAAAATTTTGCTTGTGCGTGTGGCCTTTGGCGCCGTAGCCGAGGATGCCGCGATACACCGTAGCGCCGGCAATGTCCATCATGCGCAACCGCTTGACGATGGCCCCATATAGCGGCTCTCCATGCCATTGATCGGCCTCACCGAGAAAGATGCGCATGAGCCGGGCTTTCCCGCGGCGGATTTCGTGCGACTGCCGGCCCTGGGGCTCGGCTTGCTGGCCGGCTGCTTTGATGACGGTGGTGTCCTGCACCTCGATGAGCCCGTCGGCGACCATGTCGTAGAGCGTGGGCAGCAGCTCGTCCACTTTTTCGGCGGTCTCGATGAATTCAATGCGCACCGGTAGATGCTCCGCCAGCAACTCCACCTTGGTGGTGTGCATCACACGGTGCGCTCCGAAACCCGCCAGGCTGCGCGACGCGATGGCGCCCGCTACGCCCTTATGCATCAGAAACGTAAGGACGGCTTCGTAGAGCGGGCCCAGGTGATGGCGCGTATCTTCGTTGACGTAGATGGTGACTTTCTTGGCCGCACCCTTGGGTAGCATTCCGAAATCCGCACCCACCGATCCAAAGCCATTTTAGCCCGCCTGCCGATGGGCCTGCACTGGAGCGGTTAAGCGCGGCTCTATGGCGCACGCTCCTGCGCCAATTCCGCGTTACTGCGAACCGCGGGACCGGACTCGAGAAAGAACCACACCAAAACTCCGGCGAGAACCACAGCGCCGCCCGCATACAGGCCCCACGACCAGCCAAACCATTTGGCCAGCAGTGGCGTTACGGTGGGCGCCATCATGCCGCCCAGGTTACCCCCGGTGTTGAAGATCGCGCCGCCCGTGCCCGCGTGCTTACCGCTCGCATCGATCGCCGCGGCCCAGTAAGGTCCGTCGGTAGCGGCGGCGAAGCCGAGCGACAGGCACAGCAGCACCACCGTGGGCAGGGTGTCCGCGACGTTGGTCCCGATATAAACCAGGATCGCGCTGATGGTCATGCCGGTCACCACCACGATGCGCCGTCCGCTTCGCAGGCCGAACCTGGCAGTGAGCCGGTCCGACGCCCATCCGCCGATCGGCGTCATCACCATCCAGGCGATCCACATGAGGGTCGTGTAGAAGGCACTTTGCTCCATGCCCATTTTGCGGATGTGGCCGAAGTAGTAATACAGCCAGAAGAAGAAAATGTACTCGAAGTAGTTCGCTGTAAAGTAACCCGCGGTGAGCAGCATCAAATCGCGATTGGTGAACAGTTCCTTCCACGGCGAGGGCACTCTGACCTGCGGCGCGATGCGAGCGGACGCTTGTTCGGGCGGATAGTCGCGCACATACCAGTACCAGATGGCCGCCAGAACGGCGCTACCGGCCGCGGCGACAAAGAATGATCCGCGCCAGCCGTATGAGGCATACATCCAGGAGAACAGCAGCGGCACGCACGCTCCCCCAATGCCCGCGCCCGAAGCGATCCAGCCCCACGCCCGCGCCCGCGCCTCCGGTGGATTCCAATTGGCACTCATTCTTCCAGCGGCCGGGTACATGGGCGCGGCAAAGATGCCCATCAACAGCCGCAACGTCAGGAACGCCGGGACTATGCCGATCAATGCGCCGAGGCCTGGCCGTCCGCCGAGCGCCGTCATCCCGGTGAACAACGCGGATCCGAACGCCATCACGGCGAGCGACGCGCGCGGCCCCGAGAAGTCAGTGAACCAACCGCCGGGAATCATCATGATCGAATAACTGAGCAAGTAGGCCGAATAGACCGTGCCCATTTGGGTTTCCGAAATCGAAAACTGCTGCATAATGCCGGGCCCGGCGATGGTGATGATGATGCGGTCGATGTACGTCATGATGCTCAACAGCACCAGCAGAAAAATGACGCCCCCGCGCCGGGGATGACTCACGGTGTGGCCTCCTGGTGGGGCGAGCACAAGCGGCGGAGCATAGGGATCAATGATACCTGAAGATGTGAGAGGCTTTGGGGCGCTCCATGGTGCTAATCCGTTGACAAAATCTCAACGCCGAGTCGCCGAGGCGCCAAGGAAGAAAGAAAGGCTGTCCGCTAGAAGCCCGGAGCGCGCTGCAGAAAATTGTTTTCTCGGCGTCTCTGCGTATTCGGCGGTGAAAAGTCTTTCCCATTTGGCGGATTACTTCGCCGCAGTGATGGACTTCACTTGAATGGTCTTGCCGTCGAGCGTGCCGGTGACCGTGACTTTCTGCGCGGCGAATTTCTCCGGCGCCTTCTGATCGCTGAGGCCGTAGACCTGGTCGCCGACAATCAGCGCGTACTTGGAGCCGGCCTTGACGCACTCAGCGACGCATTTCGAGTCCGGCTTCACGTTCATCATGGCGTGATCTTTGCCGCACATCTCGTCGGTGATCACACCGGTGTAGGTCTTGGGTCCAGCGGCCGCGAAAGCCAGGGCCGCGCTTGCGAACACAATGATTATCGTCTTCGTCGTCATCTTCGTTTTCGTCTTGATCATTGTGCCTGCCAGATTGCCTTTCCCACAAAAAATGGTCCCATCTGCTGGATGTACTGCGAAGTCTGCCGCGTTCTCCGCATGGCCTGCACGCACGCCGAAAGCGGATACAGCTCCGTACCGATCAGGCCGATTACGAAGTCATTATCGTTCTTGTCCAGGCCGAAGCAGGCGAGCCGAACATCGGTCGCGAAGCCGGCCTCGCCGAACGCATGACCGATCTTGCCGTGCTCCCGCAGGATGGGCGTCTGTTCCTCCGGCGCCAGCGCGGAGAATGCGCCGGCGCGTCGCAGCGGATACCAGACCACCCATGGAGTCTCGCGATTGGTGACGGCGCGCTTGGGTTTTTCAAACAGCCAGTCCTGGAGATCCGGCTCGTGACCCAGCGCGTAGGTGCGTCCCAGCATCGAATATTCGAGCTTCGGCGTGAGGCCGGCGAACTCGCTCCGCTTCAGGAAGTCGCGCCATTGGGTGACAAAAAAGTCAGGCGCATCACTCCAGGTGAGCAGGCCGACGCCGCGTGGGTCGTTGGCATCGGCATAGAGAACCGCGGGAAGACGCGCGGCCTCGAGCGCGCGAACCAACGAAGACGTATCTTCCGCGTCGCCAAAGGCCAAAAGCTGCATGAAGAGCCTGCGGTCGGAAACCTGTGGTGCCCCGTTACGGACCCCGCCTTTTTCGCGGATATCCAGTTTTTCATCCATGGGAATCAACTATAGTTTGGCACAGCCCTCGTGTACGGGCGCGAGACCGGGGTAACGTAGTCAGAGGGAAGTCAGATTGGGGTCGTTTACTTCGACGTAGATGGCGAACAGGAGAGGCAGCAGTGTCACGCAAAAAGTTCGTGAATGACGCTGCCGTAGACCTCGGTGGGGCGCTCGGCCCGGCCGTTATGCATGTACGTGAGCCCCACGTGATCGAGGCCCAACAGCCAGAGTATCGAGGCGTGAATGTCGTGCACGTGAACGGGCCGCTCCGCCGCGCGCAACCCGATCTCGTCGGTCGAGCCGACGTACTGGCCGCCTTTGATACCTCCGCCCGCCATCCACATGGTGAAGCCCCAGGGGTTGTGGTCGCGTCCGTCGCCTTTTTCGTTGAATGGCGTGCGGCCGAACTCGCCGCCCCACACCACTAGCGTTTCGTCCAGCAGCCCGCGTGATTTTAGGTCGGCCAGCAAGCCGGCGATAGGTTTATCCGACGCGCGGCAGTGCCTGCTGTGATTCTTCTCCAGATCCGTGTGCGCATCCCAACCGCTGCCCGAACCGGCATACAACTCGACGAAGCGCACGCCGCGCTCGACCAGGCGCCGGGCGAGCAAGCAGTTCGCGCCAAAAGCCGCCGTATCGGGCTCATCGACACCGTACGTTTTCTTGGTGGCGTCAGATTCTTTGCTGAAATCGACGGCCTCGGGCGCAGCGGCCTGCATCTGATACGCCAGTTCGTAGGCGCCGATGCGGGCTTCCAGTTCGGTGTCGTCCGGATTCTCCTGGGAAAAGCGCTCGTTCAGCCGTTTCAGGAAATCCAGCTTGCCGCGCTGCTCTTCGTCGGTCGTGCCCTGCGGCGGCTTCAAATGCAGGATGGGCGTGTCGCCCTGGCGGAACTGCGTGCCCTGATATGTCGCCGGGAGGAAACCCGAACTCCAGTTCTTCGGCCCGCCCACCGGCTCTTTGTCGTCCAACAGAATTACGAACGACGGCAGATTTCGATTCGCCGAGCCCAGTCCGTAGGTGGTCCACGCTCCCATGGCCGGCCGACCGGCGAGAATCGAGCCGGTGTTCATCTGGCAAACCGAGCCGACGTGATTCAGCCCATCAGCCCACACCGAGCGGATGACCGTCATGTCATCGACGTGCTCCGCGATATTCGGATACCAGTCCGATACCCAGAGGCCGCTTTGGCCGTACTGCTTAAACGTGCGCTTGCTCGGCATGAGCGTATTGTTCGAGGTGCCCATGGCCGTAATGGGACGGCCGAAGGACGCAGGCATGGGCTGCCCGGCGAGATCGAGCAGCTTCGGCTTGGGATCGAACAGGTCTACGTGGCTCGGGCCACCCTCCATGAAGAGCCAGATGATCGATTTGGCTTTGGGCGGATGATGCGGCTTCCGCGGCGCGAGCGCATCGGAAATCGTGGCGGCCGCGAGCGCGCCATCGCCGCGTAAGAGGGAAGCCAGCGCGATGCCAGCGAGGCCACTGCCGGCGCGCGTGAAAAATTCGCGGCGCGAGGCGACCTGCCAGTGATGCCGCAGCTTATCTTCCATCGGATTCTCCCGGTGTCTCCGTACTCCGGCGCTCGATCAATTCAGTTGACATACAGGAACTCATTCGAGCTCACCAGCATGTGGCACAAATCCGTCAACGCCGCTTTGCGCGCGTCTTCCTGCGACATGCGCGCGCTCAGGATAGCGCTTTGGCGGTCGAGAAATGCGAGCGCTTCGTTGCGCTCGTCCACCGTCGCCGTGCGCGCGTATACAAATCGCCATGCGCGATCCACCTGCGCTTCCGGCGTCATCCCGGCATCGTTCCACACGCGGCCCGCGAGCGAGCGCGACCAATCCAGCACCAGCTCGTTATTCAGTAGTTCGAGCGCCTGCGGAGCCGTAACAGTTGCGTTCCTGCGAGGGCAGCTCTCGTGCGTATCCGGCATGTCGAAAACCTCGAGCATGGGATACCTTGTGTTGCGCCGTACAAAAACGTATACACTGCGGCGCTCGGCTTCGGATGCCTCTTCGTCCTTCTTCCAGCCCCCACGAGTCTCGACACCTGCCGGAAGAGGCGGGAACACGCCGGGGCCTCCCATCTTCAGGTTGAGACGACCACTGACCTCCAGGATCGAGTCGCGGATGGATTCGCCTTCGAGGCGGTGGCGGTTGTAGCGCCACGCGAGCCGGTCCTCGGAATCGACTTTCGCGGCATCAGGATCCGGCCGCGCCGATTCCTGATACGTGTTCGACAGCATGATGAGACGGTGCATCTTCTTGATGCTCCAGCCATTCTCGACGAAGGTTGCGGCCAGATAATCGAGCAGCGCCGGGTTAGTGGGCCGCTCGCCCATGGCACCGAAATCGCTGGGCGTGCCGGCAATGCCGCGACCGAAGTGATAGTGCCAGATGCGGTTCGCCATCACGCGCGGAGTCAGCGGATTCTGGGGAGAGGCTAGCCACTCGGCCAGCGCCGTGCGGCGGCCCGTCGAAGCGATATCGTTGGGTGGAACGATGCGCGCCGGTCCCGGATCGAGAATCGAGAGGAACCCGGGGTCGACTTCCTCTTTGTATGCGTTGTAGACCCCGACGGCCAGCACATGCGTCTTGGGTGACTCGCGGCCGTTATCGATCATGGCCTGCGCTATCGGCTCCGGAGCCGGCTTAATGGCGTCGAAGGCGGCCAGCTGCGTCTGCAGCTCTTTCCAATGTTGCTTGGCCTCGCCTTTTAGCCCATGGGCGGCGTCCTCTTCGCTGTGCTCGATCTGCGGCCGGGCCTTGTAATACATCTGCCACTGAATCGGCGTACGCTCAGTTGCGGGCGCGGTGATGGCCGCTTGGATCTCCGCGGGGAACTTGTCGAAGTTCTCCTTATATAGAGAGGCTAGTTCCGGCTCGACCACCTTATGCATCTCCTCGCGGATGTCCTTGGTCTTCGCATCCCAGGCGGCATAATGCCGTTGGTATTCATCGCGATGCTCAACAGAGTCAAGAACTAGGTGATCTTCGATGCGCGTGTTGGCGAAGAAGGCCTGCAGGCGGTAATAATCCTTCTGCAGAATGGGGTCGAACTTATGATCGTGACAGCGCGCACACGCGAACGTGAGTCCCAGGAATGTCGCGCCGACGGTATCGGTGATGTCGTTCAGGATCTCCTGGCGGCGCTCCATGAGCTTACGAGCGTTGCTTTCATCGGGAAAGTGCCGGTTGAAGCCGGTGGCGACTAGAGCAGCCGGATCCCGCGAATACAACTCGTCACCGGCAATCTGCTCTTTGATGAACCGGTCGTAGGGCTTGTCCTGGTTGAAGGAATCGATGACGTAATCGCGGTACCGCCAGATATTAGGTCGCGTTTCATCGCTTTTGAAGCCTTCGCTGTCGGCATACCGCGCCAGGTCCAGCCAGTGGCGCGCCCAGCGCTCGCCGTAGCGCGGGGAGTCGAGCAGCCGGTCTACAACTTTAGTAAATGCTTCGGGCGAAGCATCGCTCACAAAGGCCTGCACTTCTTCAGGAGTGGGCGCCAGGCCCGTGAGGTCGAGCGTGGCCCGGCGAATCAGCGTCACGCGGTCGGCAGGCGGCGCCGGCCTGAGGTGCTTCTCTTCCAGCTTCGCCAGAATGAACGCGTCGATTTCATTCTTTACCCACGCGCGATTCTTCGGCTGCGGTAGGGGGGGCTTGACTACTTTCTGGAATGCCCACCAGCGGCGTTGCTGCGGAGTGAACTGCTTGGGTGCGTCGGCGGCGGCGAACAATGACGCAATCCCGGCGGCGGCCAGAGCACCCCACAAACCCGTGCGACTCATGCGTCCCTCCGGAGGACCTTAATTGTCCGCAATTATAACAAGCGGCGGTAGAAGAGGCTATGAGGACATGTCCATGAGGACATGTACCAAATCCTGCCTTTGCATGAGCCACATGCTGGATTCGGAATTGGAGCGGCAGGAATGCCTGTCCTTGGCTAGTTAGCAGTTAGCGCTGCTCAACGGCTACCAGGTGGGAGTCGGTCTGAAACTTCCGGAAGTTTTTGTACGTGGTGTCTTCCTGTACACGCAGCTTCTTAAAAACTCCGAGCCGCGCGGAAGCCGCGACCGAAATATGCTGCGGCAGCCAGACCTCGTCGTTCACGCGCGTTTCGTCGAAACGGATGCGCGCTCCCGGGTCCAGCCGCACCAGGAACAGTCCCCAGGAAACGGGATGGATCACCTCGGCCTCCAGCTTCACCCAGTGGTAGGACCGCTGATCGATCCAGAGTTTCCCGCGCACGTGCGGAAGAATCTTGGCATCGCGACTCCGGGGCTGGTACCCGGCCCGGGGCGAAGCTTCCATGATCCAGACTTCCCGGCCCTCGACGACACCCTGTCCAACCTCCCTGAAATCGAATGCCTCAGCCACCTCGCGCATGGCCTCGCGCTGGCGCTCGCGCCTCTTGTCGTAGTCCTCGATGCGGCGGCGCCGTTGCTCAGACGTTTCCTTCATCCGGTCCGCGATACTCTTCGCCAGCTTGGCCTGCTCCTTCTTTTCTTCCGCCGCGGGAAGCGGATGGTCATTGCGTTCCAGTAAACGGAAGTAAGGCGATCCCTCCAGCAAGGTGACGTCGTAGGTTTTCACCTCTTCCGACTTCATCTGGCCTTTGGAATCGATCTGGCGCTCCTCGGTACGCTGCAGAAAAGTGTAGTTGCGGGCCATCTTCCAGTTCTCATCACTCGCCGCCACGGACCTCCGCACGATCTCGCGCGCATCCGGTTGTCCGGCCGCGGCAGTCATCACTGAAAGGAGCGCGAGCGCAACTCGCATACTCCGATCGACGAGCACGAAGGAGGCCGAGTTTCGGTTTTGCGGTCGCGTAATGCATTTTTTTCTTGACATTCTTCCCGAAGCACCTTATATATGAATCACATTGCGATTTTCATGATCGCAAAATTTGATGTTAGGGAGAATCACTCGATGAAGAACGCAACCAAGAAGGCAAAAAAGAAAGCCGCCCCCAAGAAGAAAAAGTAGTTGGCGGCGTCCCGAACAGGGACCAACGAGTTTGACTTTCAAGGCCCCGATGTTTCGGGGCCTTTTTATTTGGCGCCCCGATTCTTCGGGGCGTTTTCATTTTGAGGCCTCCGTTGTTTCAGGGCGTCTTCATCGATCCGCGGCCTTCTGTACCAGGGTCCGGAACGTCTCCCCCATGTCCGCCAGCAGTTGTTTCAGTTGTAAGCGGCGCCGCATCTGCTCGCGTGGCGTGTCCGCCGCGAGAGCGCGCGCGAACTGATCCGCCGTCCC
>Ga0066709_100001151_pt1 | contig 16818 bp, 13 predicted proteins | sample GraSoiAngelo_158_FD_79665 | JGI IMG/M metagenome (GOLD analysis project Ga0066709, IMG submission 79665) | Grasslands soil microbial communities from the Angelo Coastal Reserve, California, USA - 14_1009_16_30cm | ecosystem: Environmental > Terrestrial > Soil > Grasslands | place: USA...
CTGCCGGTGATTGTCGAGCGCAACGCATGGACGCTGCCGCAAGAGCGATACAACGCGGACTGGGTCCGCGACCGGGGTGCCGGGATCGTGCTTCCGAACTTCCGGCACATTCATGAGGCTGTCGACGAAATGCTCGCGGCGCTGGGGCAGTACCGCGACAACGTCGCGAAGATAGAAAACCGCGCGGTTTTCGAGATTCCCGACATTCTTGCGCGACTGCTCGATGTACACTGACAGCTTGCGAATCTGCATTCTACTGATTTGCGGGTTGCTCGCCGGCCTCTGCCAGGCCGATCCGGAAAAGGTGATTTTCGATACCGATTGTGCGTTCTTTAACGACGACGGCGCAGCGCTCGTCATGCTTCTAGAGCGGCCTCGGCAGGCTGAGGTGCTCGGCCTGACAATCGTGCCGGGCAATCTCTGGCCCAGACAAGGGGCAGAGTACATGTTTCACATCCTTCGCCTGATGAAGCGCCCGGAGATCCCGTTGCATCTGGGCGCTCAGGCGCCGTTGGTGCACACGCGCGCGATGGCGCTGAAGGAGAATCGGGATTGGGGGCCGGTAGAATACCTGGGCGCGTTCGAGAACGATCCTCCCCAGTCTCAGAGCGAACTCAAGCCCCCCTTCGGAGGAAAGTTTTCCGGGCTTACTCCGGCGAGGCGCAACGCCATCGATTTCCTGATCGAAACGATCGACCAGTCGCCCGGTCAGGTTACGTTGCTGGCGATCGGACCGATGACCAACGTCGCGATCGCCCTGCGCCTGCGGCCCGACCTCGAGTCGAAGATCCGCCGTCTCGTGTTCATGGGCGGAACGGTGCATGCTCGCAACTACGACAATCGCGCCGCCGAGTTCAATTTCTGGTTCGATCCGGAGGCGGCGCAGGTGGTACTGCGCTCGGGCATCCGGCAGAAGACGATGTTCGGCTTGGACATATGCAATCGCGCGCGGATCAACCGGACGCACTTCGATCAAATCGTAGCCGTGAAAACGCCTATCACTGAGTTGTTTCGTGAAGACATGGGCAATCGATATCCCGGATTTCTCAAAAAACGGGATGCCCAGAGCTATATCTGGGACTGCCTTGCGGCGGGCTATTTGCTCGATCCCTCATTCGTGGTCAAGCGCGAATCGGCGTACCTGGACGTTGACACAAGCTTCGGGAAGAACTACGGCGCTGTGATCCCGCTTGACCGGACGCTCGCGCCGCAGGCGACACCGGTCGAGGTGATTCTGGATCTGGATTTCCGCCGGTTTTTCGAGCTGTACAAGGGGCTGTTAACCACGCCGTAATATATTCCGAGGGCTATTCTCCAAAGGGTTTCCTTGGATGGCTTCCCAGGAATACTCGGATAAGCTCAGGAGCGATGGCTGCGGTCCCTCTTCTGGCAGTTCTCGCATCGCTGTTGGCCGATACGAGCGGCAACCGCGGAGCCCCTATCTACAGCGCGGAAAGCATCGCGAACAGTGCTGCCAATGTGGCCGCGTTCTATGCGGCGAACACGTTCGTTACGATTTACGGACAAAACCTGGCGTACACAACCAAGGAGATCAGCTTGGACGACGTTCGCGGGCAAAATCTGCCAACGGTGCTGACCGGCACGGGTGTGCGCGTGTTGATCAACCAGATTCCGGCTAATATCTGGTACGTCTCGCCGATGCAGGTGAACCTGCTGATCCCGCCGTCTCTGACCGCGGGACCTGCGACGGTGCAACTCGTTGTCGACGGACTCGCCGGGCCGGCCATCACCATCGCGCTCAATTCCTCAGCGCCCGCGTTGTTTCAATGGGACGCTAGCACGGTGGTGGCGACGCACGGCAACTGGCCGCCCATCACAGCGTCCTCGCCGGCGAAGGCGGGCGAGGTGATCGTGCTGTACGCTTCGGGGCTCGGTCCGACATTACCGCGCGCGGTCCCGAATCAGGCGCCGCAGGGGCCCGCGCCGCTCGAACACATCAGCGATTTCAGAGTGCTGCTGAATGGCGTCCCGGTCGACTCGCGCCGCATCGAGTATGCCGGCGCCACACCAGGGTACGCAGGGTTGTTCCAGATTAACCTCCGGCTGCCCGAGGACGCTCCTCCAAATCCCGAAATTCGCGTTGGTTACGGTGATCGGCTAAGCCCCGCCCAGCGATACCTGCCGCTCCAATGACGTAACCGGGCGCCGGGCGGCCGCGTATCATGAATTGTGGGTTACACTCAAAAGCAGAGGGCCATTTGATCATGCTTGGGAGTACAATTCCGGTATTTTTGACCGCGATCCTGATGCTTTGCGCACAGGAGACGAAGCCTGCCCCAGAAGCTAATTCCGCGGTGGAAACAAAACCGGAGGGGAAAGTTTTCCAGGTGGATCAGGGCACGCGCATTCCTCTCAGCCTGATCAACAGCGTCAGCACCAAGCAATCGGCGCCGGGCGACCGCGTGTATCTCGAAACGGCATTCCCGATTCTGGTGGATGGCCGGATCGTGATCCCTCCCGGCAGCTATGTTACCGGCACCATCACCGAGGTGAAGCGTCCGGGCAAGGTTAAAGGACGAGGCGAATTCCACCTGCGGTTCGACTCGCTGACACTGCCCAACGGTGTGACCCGCGATTTCCGGGCCCGCGTCAGCGGTTTGGACGGGCGCGCGAGCGAGGAACTGGACCGAGACGAAGGCTCAATCAAGAGCGAAGGCAACAAGGCCGGCGACGCGCGCACCGTCGGCGAGACCACCGCCGCCGGCGCGAGCATTGGTGCGCTGGCCGGCAGCATCAGTCATTCACCTGGGATGGGCGCCGGCATCGGAGCAGCCGCCGGAGCCACGGCGGGGCTGGCCGGAATACTGCTCACGCGCGGACCGGAAGCGGTTCTGGCCAAGGGAACCACGATCGAAATGGTTCTCGACCGGCCGGTGAAATTCGAGGAGAAAGAGCTCGATTTTTCGAACGCGCCACCGGCCCGCCGCGGTTCGAGCGACGGCGGTGGCCCTCTGCCGAGCAGGAAATCGCAGAACACGAACCCCCGCCGCTGGCCGTTATAATCTCGCCGGCCACGCAAATCCCTTCGCGGAATCGGTGTTTTTACTTAGCTTAAGCTCAGCAGGACTTCTGTTATCGTGTACGTGTGGAGACCATGCGTCCGGTGAGCGATCGTAGCGGCACGGCCGGCACGGTGAGAGCCTTTCGACTTTTGGGCGTGCCCGTACGCTTGCACTTCACGTTCATTCTATTGGTGGTCTTCCTGGTTGTGACGGATCTTGGCGGGCAATCGAGTTCCAGCTACGCCTTGTTCCTGCTCGGCATTCTGGCGAGCGTTCTGCTGCACGAAATGGGGCACGCAGTCGTGGCAGCACGTTTCGGCGTGCGTACTCTGGAAATTGTCATGTTCCCCATCGGCGGTCTTTCGCGGATGGAGCGCCTGCTGAAACCCGCCGAGGAATTCTGGGTCTCGCTCGCCGGACCTCTGGTCAACCTCTTCATCTCGGCCGGCCTTTTCGGCTACATGCTGTACGCGCACCGGACGGTGTCCATCAACCTTTCGGAACTTGTGCGGCCGACCGATGCGAACGTACTCGAACGGCTGGCCTTCGGTAACCTGTTGCTGGCTGGGTTCAACCTGTTGCCGGCGTTTCCGATGGATGGCGGGCGCATCTTGCGCGCGCTGCTCTCCTACATTCGTCCAGAGGATCAGGCCACGCGCATCGCCGCCTGGATGGGGCGCATGTTGGCCATCAGCATGGGGCTTTACGGCCTGCTCGCACCGCAGTTCATGCTCGTCTTCTTCGCGTTTTTCATTTACCTCGGCGCTGCGCAGGAGAGTGCCGCGGCGATGGGACGCACGCTCACACACGGTATTCCGGTGCGGGCGGCGATGATCACCGAATTCCGCACTCTCGAGCACGGCAGCACGATCCGCGATGCGGCGAACCTGCTGCTTTCGACCTCGCAGCAGGATTTTCCGGTCGTTCACGGAGATCAGGTGATCGGACTGCTAGGCCGCAATCTTCTCCTGAGAGCGCTGGCCACCGAAGGGCCGGACGCATATGTGGCCGGCGTGATGGACCGCGACTTTCTCTCAATCGAGCCTGGCTCCGACCTGGCCGAGGTACTGCCGCTGATGGCGCAAGCCGGCCGCTGCGCGCTGGTGATGGACGACAGCAAGCTGCTCGGATTGCTCACCGCGGACAATCTGATGGAGTTCCTGATGCTGCGGCGGCACGGGATGGAGCCGGTGGTTTAGCTGCGCAACTCCGCGGCGATTTCCCGCGCCGCTTTCCGCGCCGCCTCTATCGCGCCGATCTCAAAGCTGATCGCCCCGACCCTGGGATGGCCACCGCCGCCGTAGCGTTCGCAGATCGATGCCAGGTTGTACTTGACCGGTTGCCGGGCCCATGGATTCGATCCCACTGAAACCTTGGTCCGAAAGCTCGACGTGCTCACCGAGACCGTGTAGGTCGATTGCGGGAACAGGTAATAGGGAATGAACTTGTTATAACCTTCCAGGTTTTGATCGACCAGGTCGAAATAGACCACGCCGTCTTCGAACCTGGATTGTTTCCGAATGATGTCGATCGAACGGACGTGGCGGTCGTGCAGGGGGCGATAGGCCGCCTCCACTTCGGGGTTGGAGGCGATCTCGGCCAGTTTCTGGTGGCGCATCATTCGGATGATTTTCTGCACCATCTCGGAGCCCTGGGCGCCCTCGATCACCAGGGTCAGCCGCGTAGCGGGATGGCGGAGTTCGACCGCTTCCTGCGCATCATGGTATTGCGCGCCGTCGATGATATCGGCCCAAGTCACCAATTCGGCCAGGTCCGGCGCCTCGAAACCGAAGCGCTGCCGGGTCACCGTGGCGATGTACATCGTGCAAGAGCGAAAGCTCGGATCGTACATCTTGCGCCCGCTGGTGTCGCGCCTGAAGTGGGCGGCATCCTCCGGCGTCAGGAAAGCGCTTTGGTGATGGTCGAACCACCAGGTGAGCCGCGGATCGGTGGAGTATTTGAAGTCGACGATGGCGTTCTCGTCCCCATCGAACAGGCTGGGCTCGAATAGTTGCGACGCCTTGTGCGCCATGCCTGTGAAGTCGAACTGGGCATCGGGGTGGAACTTCGCCTCGATGAAGCGGCTGAAGAAAGCCGCCGACGCCGCGCCGTCGAAACAATGATCGTGATACAGGATTCGCACACGCATGAAGAAACTGACCACGAAAACTTGTTAGTGTCGCGCAAAAAGGACCCGGCACGCAAGTGGACCGTGGTTTGTCCATATTCTGGTATCCTTGTAGCAGAGAGGCGGGTTCTCGCCGTTCACCTATGAATCGTCGTTTCCAGTTCGCTGTGGTCGCTTCTTCGACCTGTATTGTTCTTCTGCTGTTATTCGGCGCGGTCCATGGCCGGAGCGCATCGACGGACAACCCCTATACTCACCTCGGCGTTTATAGCGAGGTTCTTTCCCGGATTAGGGCCGACTACGTGGAAGAGCCGGACATGAAGGCAGTCACGCTCGGGGCGATCAACGGGATGCTCGAATCCCTGGATCCTTACGCCAGCTATCTTAATTCCGATCAATACAAGCAGTACCTCAAGTCCAAGGAAACGACCAAGGCGGATGTCGGCCTGGTGCTCTCGAAGCGCTTCGGCTATGTGGGCGTGGTGGACGCACTCCCAGGCTCGCCCGCGGCCAAGGCCGGCCTCGCGACCGGCGACGTGATCGAGTCCATCAACAACGTCTCGACTCGCGATATGCCGCTGGCCTTCGCGGAAATCCTGCTCCAGGGCGAAAACGGAACCTCGGTTGAGATGAGCGTGCTGCGCGTCCGGAGGTCCGAGCCGCAAAAATTCACATTGATCCGCACTCCGCTCGTATTCCCGCCCGTAAGCGCGCGGCTGGTGACCAACCAGGGCCCCGAGCCGATTGGTGTGATCCAGACGGTGACGCTCGCGCCGGGCCGGGTAAAGGACGTCGGGACCAAGATCGCCGAGCTTGAAAAACAGGGCGCCAGGAAGCTGGTCCTCGATCTGCGCCACTGCTCCACGGGTGCGCCAGAAGAAGGCATAGCGCTGGCAAATCTCTTCCTCGACAAGGGCTTGATCACCTACACGCAGGGGCAGAAGTCCAGCCGTCAGGATTACCAGGCCGTGGCCTCGAAGGACGTGACAAAGCTTCCGCTCATCGTGCTGACAAACCGTGGCACGGCGGGTGGGGCGGAGATCGCTGCAGCGGCGCTGCTGGAATCGAAGCGAGCCGAAGTCGTGGGTGAGCGCACTTATGGCGATGCGGCCGTTCGCAAGGCGATCACCCTGGACGACGGCAGCGCGGTGATCCTCTCGGTAGCCAAGTATTACTCGCCCAGCGGAAAAGCGATCCAGGACACCGGCGTCACACCGAACGTCCCGCAGGCCGAAGAGGAAGCTTCCAACGACATCGACGATGACAATGCTCCCGACACACCGGAGCCGCAGTCCGCGAAGCCCGGCGTGGATCGGATGCTTAATCGCGCGTTCGAGATCTTTGTGAAAGGTCCCGCGCAAAAATAAGCATGCCCTTATACGAATACCGGTGTGCGAAATGCGGAAAACTCTTTGAGGTGATGCAGCGATTCTCCGACGCCCCGCTTACTGAACACGAAGATTGCGGGGGCCCGGTGGAACGGCTTATCTCGCCTCCGGCGTTACAGTTCAAGGGCACAGGCTGGTACGTCAACGATTACGCCAAGAGCGCGCCTCAATCCACGGAATCGAAGTCTGACGGAAAGGATTCGAAGCCTAAACCGGCCGAGAACAAACCGGATACGAAACCTCCGGCAACGACCACCAAGACGGATTAACGCTAGAATATTCGCTCCTGGCGTTTCAGCGTCCCAAACGTCCCGATGTTTGATACCGCAAATGCAATCCGGAACTGATTCTCGTTCCGCGGGCCGATCGCGAAGCGGCGGTACTGAACGCTGATGCCGCAGCAGTCCGTGTTGTAGGTCACCTGGGTTTGCGAATACTGCAGGAATCCCTTGCGGTAGTCGTAATACGCGCTGAAGCCATAGTTCCAGCCCCGGCGATTGTCATTGCCGTACCCAATCACGCCGCGGAACTGATTCGCGCTCGGCGCCAGGACCGTGCTCGTTCTCACGTCCGTGTGGCCGACGGACCAGAAATACTTGTCAATCCGCCCGTCGACTGTCACGCTGCTGTTTGTGATGCCGTGGCGCAGAAGATCGTAATCGGTTCGCCATTCGAGCCCCACCTTGGACTGAATCCGGAACGCGCTCGCGATGGGAGAGTAGTTGCGCGGAACGTCTAGAAACGAGTATCCCGTCAGGTCGATCGCACTTTGAAGCACGTTCCGCTGGCCAGGGACGATCGCGCCGCCAAATGTCGGATCGAAATAGCGGTCATACCACAACTGCCAGGTCACCAGGTCGGTGACGGTTCCGTTCTTGTCCTTGGCGAGCAGCCGGTTGGCGAGCGAAAACTCGATCTGGTTCGTATTGGACAGCAGGTCGGTCTCGTCAAACCGGATGATGCGGCTGAAATCCTCACCGATCCCCGTTACGAAACGATACGTCACGCGCGGCTCGATCACGTGCTTCACTTTTTGTCCCATCCAGGCGGGCGAGTCAAAGATCCGCTCGAGGGACGGCAGCACCAGGTCCACGGTGACGTCCCGGGAACTGCGGACGATGTTGCTCCCGACGACCCCGCCCTCTTTCAGACTCGATCCGTACTCGGTTTCGCGGATGCCGAAACTCGGAATCAGCTCGATATCACCCCAGCGAAACGCCGTGGATACGTGCGGCGCGAAGTCCACGCGCTCGACGAACTGCCGCGTCTGAAACAGGAGCTGCGTACGTCGCTCCAGCCCGGCGCTCGAATCGAGCGAGAACCATACCGGCCAATCCTTCACCTGGTGCTCGCGCTGGATGAACTGGAGTTCGGGCAGCTTGCGGATCGCAACCTCGTCGTTAGGGTTCGTGCTTTGGAAGTTCACATTGCGCTGGGCAACGAAATTGATTCCGAAATCCGACCAGTGCCTGGTGACGAAACCCACCGAATGGGTCTCAGAAAAGACGGCTTCGTTAAAGGATTCCGTGAACTGTTGCCGGAAGGCAAGGGAGGTCAGATAGTTCAGCTCCCCACGCGCTTCCCATCCGTGGCCCAAATCGGATTTTGCGTGGAGCGTCATCTGCGCACCGCTGTAGGAGGGCCCGCCGTTCAGTCCGCGGTCATTGACGCCGAAGACCAAGAAATCGAAGTCGCTGCGCTCATTGATCTTACCGCGGAACTCGACGTGGTGCGCGAATCCGCGCGCGGAGAAGTACTGCGTTCGGTACATGACGTCGTAGCTGCGATTGATTGCCCAGTAATATCCGAAGCCGAGCATCTTGCCGCGGGTCGAGCTATTGCCGATGTTGGGGATTAATAAACCGCTTCTACGCGGCTCTTTTTTAAGGGATTTATAGAACAGGGGCGTATAGAATAGGGGCATGCGTTTCAAGTAGAACCACGAGTTTCGAGCGATGGCGTGGTCACCGGGAACAACTACAAACTCCGGACCTCTAAGCTCCCACCAAGGCCGAGGGACGATGCAGTCCGTGAGAAACCCGTCGTGCAGGATATAGTGATCCTTTAATCGTTCGGCCCATTTGCCTTGAAAATAATACGGATTCTGAGTGGTCAGAAGACCTGGCCGCGCCTGGATTCTCGCTGGCGACGTGCCGGTAACTGTGTAGAACTTGCCGGTTTCGTCGTCGAGATTGTACTCGGCCTTATCACAGGTGAGCTTTTCCCCGGTCGCGAAGCGTTCGAATTGTACGTGCCCCCTCGCTTCGACCTCATCGGTGTCGGTGTTCCAGTCGAGCTCGTCGGCCTTCAGAAGGAAATCGGTCGTCTCGATGTGCACGTTGCCTCTCAGGTGACGCCAAGGGCCGTCTACCTCCTGCGTGACCGCCTCGACGAGGACATCTCCAGGGCTCGGAGCATTCGGCCGCGGTGTGCGGATCCTTTGGTTCGGGTTGGGGCTGACCTGGCTTCCCGGAGGCGGTGCCGGTAAAGGGGGACGGTAAACTTGCGCCCCTAAGTCGAACACCAGCGCGACAAAGACGGCCAGGCGCACAAAATAAAGTTCGTGACAAATCCTGCTGAATATGTTACGAAAGATGATTAAAGCTAAAACTGGTTTCTTCGCAGGATCGGGTCGAAGGCTCAACCGAGCACCGTAACAGACGGTTGTTACGTCCGTCAAGCTGGCGGGCCTTTGGGAGCGATATGCAGTGCCAATACTGTCACGCCCTGAATGACGAGTACGAGAGGCGTTGCGCCCGGTGCGGGCGGCGCCTGCACGTTTCGGCCGCAATGGCTGGCGGGGGCGCGTATCCCCCGGCAACCTCGACATCCCCACTTCTCGAAAGTCTGCCCGGCGGTGAACCACAAGTATCGGCCCCTCCGCCGAATCTGAATTATCAGCCATCCCTTTTTCGTGACGCATCGGGTGGTCCGAAGGTAATCCCGATTCCGACGCTCACGCCGGCGCGGCCTGCGAGCCGCGAAGCCGCTTCAACGCCGCGCCTCGCTGCACCGCGCCCGCCCCGCTCCATTTCGAGGGGGCAGTCGGATTCGCAGCAATCCCTTGATTTCCGTGGCAGCGATAGCCAGACGGCCATGCGGGTGGAAGTGATCTACTGCGATGCGCCGGTGGCAGCACCACTGCACCGTGTTATCGCCGCGACTGTGGACGCGAGCATGGTTCTAGTTGGCGTCGCCCTGTTCCTCGCGGTCTTTTTTCTTTCCGGCGGCGAGATTGTTTTGAGCAAACAGAACGTTCCATTCTTCCTCGGTGTCACAGCCGTCCTGGTGCTCTTCTACCGCGTTCTGTGGTGCCTGGCTGGCGGAGACACGCCGGGAATGCGCTTCGCCGGCTTGAGACTGGTCGACTTCGACGGCCGCCCGCCGGAACGCGAACAACGCGGCCTGCGCCAGATCGCGGTGATGCTCAGTTGGCTCTCGGCGGGCCTGGGCCTTGTGTGGGCGCTGGTGGACGAAGAAAACCTTACCTGGCATGACCACATCTCGAAAACGTTTCCGACACCTGAGTAGGCGGGCACTCCGCTTTCCCACTACTGGTTTGGTAGTTTTCTGGTAGCCTGTAATTGTGAATTGCCCGATCGCACGTTACGTTCCCTCGCGCCGTTACTTTTCATTAGCATTGTTCGCGGTGGGCGGAGCGTTGCTCGCGGCCTGGACCGGACTCCGCTGGGCGCCCGCGTGGATCCCCGCAGGGGCATTCCTGCTCTCGGCGATAGGCGTTCTGATACTGGCGCTGCGCCCGGCAATCGAGATTCACGAAACTCACCTTCAAATCGGACACCGTGCGATCCCATGGAGCGACATCCGGCGCCTGGATCAAACCGGCTGGAACGCCCCGCTTGCTGTCTATCTGACACTCGGGAATGATCAGCGAATCCTGCTGGTCTATCCGGGTGATTTCGATGCCGCGTCCAGCCTGCTCCGGCACCTCCGGCGCTACTCGCGTGAGGCGTTGCTCGACGGCATCCCCTACCGCCAGTTTTGGGGCGAAGCTCCGGCGCCGGAACGCAAGCAATTGTCCGCGCCGCATTATCCACTGCTGCGTCCCGAAGACGAAGAAGAAGTGGAGCGGATGTTCCAACGGTTGAAATCCGTGGGCCGTCTCGATCAGCGGGGCTCGGACGAAAAGTAACCCCAAGCGAATCCGGTGAAGCCCAAGTCTCGCTTCTTCTGGGTGGCGCTCGCGGGCCTGGCGGTATTGGCTGGCCTGTTCCACGCGCAGTTACTCACCGCGCTCGGATCTTATCTGGTGAAAAACGAGCCTCCGCAGAAAGCGGATCTCGTGCTCGTGCTCGCGGGCGGTCCCTCCGGCCGCCGGATTCTGAAGGCGGCCGAACTGGTGCGGCAGGGCTACGCTCCGAAAGTGCTGGTAAGTGGTGCAGGTCCTATTTACGGTTTGCACGAATGCGACCTCGCTATCCCGTTTGCGGTAAAAGCAGGGTATCCTGAGTCGATTTTTCTCCACTTCGAACACGAGGCCCACTCGACGAGAGAGGAAGCGCACGCGACGGTCCCGGAATTGCGGCGGCTGGGTGCGAAACGGGTTTTGCTTGTCACCAGCGACTATCACACCCGCCGCAGCGCCAGGGTTTTCCGGGCCGCGGCGCCGGACATTACGTTCTTCGTTGTGGCTGCGCCTGACGAGTACTTCACTCCGGACGGTTGGTGGCACAATCGCGAAGGCTGCAAGATCTTCGTGGAGCACTGGGCGAAGACCGTCGCAGATTGGTTTGGAATATGAGACGCACGGTCCAATTCCTGCGGCCGTACCTATGGCGTTATAGACGCGGTTTCGCGCTGGGACTCGGCGCGCTGGTGGTGAAAGATCTCCTTGGCGCGGCGCTGCCGCTGGTGATGCGCGCTTCCATTGACGCGCTGACGTCCGGCGTTGCGCTGCGCGTGGTGCTCGGTTTCTGTGCTGTCCTGGCCGGGGCTTCGGCTGTCAAGGGCCTCTTCCAATACTGGATGAGGGTGATCTTGATCGGGATCTCGCGCGACGTCGAGTACGATCTCCGCAACGAGCTGTTCGGGCGGCTGGTCACGCTTGATACGGATTTCTACGGTCGCATTCGCACGGGCGACATCCTGGCGCGCGCCACCAACGACATGAACGCAGTACGCATGATGCTCGGACCGGGCGTCATGTACTGGTGCGAGACTTCGCTGACGCTGGTGCTGGCCGTGGCGGTGATGTTGTGGGTGGACTGGCCGTTGACTCTGGTGGCGCTGGCGCCAGCGCCTCTGGTGAGCCTGGCCGTATTGTTTTTCGGCCGGCGCATCCACGATCGCTTCGAAGCGATTCAGAGCATGTTTTCGGATATCAGCAGCCGCGTGCAGGAGAATCTCTCGGGAGTGCGCGTGGTGCGCGCCTACGTGCAGGAGCGCGCCGAGCTTGCGCGATTCGCAGTGCTGAACCGCGACTACATCGGCGAGAATCTCCGACTCGCGCGCATCTCCGGCCTGTTCAATCCGCTCTTGCAGGCTCTGGTAGGCGTAGCTTTTCTGCTGGTTCTGTGGATCGGTGGGCTGCGACTTGCGGCCCACAAGATTTCACTCGGCAGCTTTGTCATGTTCAACACTTACATGGGAATGCTGGTGTGGCCGATGATCGCCATGGGGTGGGTGGCGAATTTGATGGAGCGCGGCCAAGCCTCGCTGGGACGCCTGCGGGCGCTGCTCGAGGAACGCCCACGCATCGCGGCGCCGGCCATGGTTCGGCCGCTACCTTCACCACTTCGAGGCGAGATCGAATTTCACGGCGTAGCGGTCCGCTACGGCGAAAATTCCGCGCGCTGTGCCCTGGGGCGCGTCAACCTGCGCATCCCCGCTGGCGCGACCGTGGCCGTTGTCGGCCACACCGGCAGCGGCAAGAGCACGCTGGCGCACCTGGTCCCGCGGCTGATCGATCCCAGCGAGGGATCGGTGACTCTGGACGGCACCGATCTGCGTGAGTTTTCTCCAGAGGATCTGCGCCGCGCGATCGGCTACGTGCCGCAGGAGACATTCTTGTTTAGCGCCACGCTGGCGGAAAACATCGCGTTCGGCGTAAAGCATGCGACAGACGAAGAGATCCGGCGCGCGGCGGAAATCGCGGGTCTGGCGCCGGATATCGGCGCGTTTCCCGAAGGGTACGGCACCTCCGTCGGAGAGCGCGGCATCACGCTTTCCGGCGGTCAGAAACAGCGCACCGCAATAGCGCGAGCCGTGTTGCGCAATCCGCGGATACTGATTCTCGACGACGCGCTGTCGAGCGTCGACACGGCAACCGAAGAGCGTATTCTTTCGGGGCTAACGGTCGTAATGCGCGGGCGCACCACGATCCTGATCTCGCACCGCGTCTCGACCATCCGCAATGCGGACCGGATCTTCGTGCTGGAGCACGGCGAGATCGTGGCCGAGGGTTCGCATGCCGAACTGCTGGCGCGCGGGGGATACTACGCGGACCTGTATCAGAAGCAGTTGCTCGAAGAGGAGCTCGAAGCGATCTAACGTCCTCAGTAATACCAGTCGTGGATTCGGACGTCGATTCCCGAGCCCGCCAGCGCCTTTTCGAACGCTTTGGGATCCGATCCGCGGTAGTGGTAAGGGCACACGATCCTGGGATGAAAAGCGCGCACGGCCTCGGCGGCTTCTTCGGGCGGCATCGTGAACGGCAGGTTCATGGGGATAAACGCTACGTCGATATTCTTCAGAGCGCGCATTTCGGGAGTTCCCTCGGTATCACCTGCAATATAGAAGCGCATGCCGCCATACGTGAGGATATAGCCGTTGCCGCGGCCTTTGTCATGGTAGAGCTGGCCCGCTGATGGGCCGCGCTTCAGGTTGTACATCGGCACGGCCTCTATGGTCCACGCGCCGACCTTCTTGGTTTCACCGTTGCGCATTACGGTGGCTTCGGTCACGGTCTTGGCCACGGCCGGTGGCGCGATGATCACGGTACCGGACTTTCTCACCTTCTCGATGACCTTCGGCGCCATGTGATCGCCGTGAATATCGGTGATCAGGATCAAATCCGCAGGCGGCAGGCCGTCGTAATTGCCTTGGGCTGGATCGACATGGATCACCTGCCCGCCGGCCTCGATCATGAAGCTCGCGTGCTGGATGGGCGTGATCTTGAGCACACCGGCCGATGTCTTGAACTCCTCGACCGGCCGGGCCGCAAAGGCAGTGAAAACCAGCGTGCTGAACACTAGTGTTAGCCGAATCTTCATAGCAGCTATTCTACGCGCGGCTGTGCTGCCCGTGTTAGACTGCCCGATAGTATCGCTTTGGAGGGCCTTTGTATGCGTACCGCTGTCACGCTTCTTCTCTTTCTTTGTTCGATTGGCCGCGCTCAGGTCACCGGACGCGTCACCGGATCAGTGGTCGATCCGACGGGTGCCGCGGTCCCGAAGGCCGCGGTCAACCTGCTTCTGCACGGTGGCAGGCGGGCGCTGCTATCCACGATCACCAATAACGAGGGCTTTTTCGTCATCGAAGCCGTCCGGCCCGAACTTTACGACCTCAGCATCGATGTTCCGGGATTCCAGGCTTACAAGTTGGAGAGAGTGAAAGTCGACCCGTCTCGCAGCACCGATCTCTCCGCGCTGAAGCTTGCCTTGGCCACAACCGCCACGTCGGTCGAAGTGAGAGCTGGGGCAGAGACCGTGCAGACCACGAGCACCGAAATCTCGACCACCGTGACGATGGACCAGATCCGGCGGCTTCCGGTGGGTGACCGCGATCCGCTGGCGTTCATCGCGACACAGGCGGGTGTGGCGTCTGGCCAGTTCGCCACGACCATTAACGGACAGCGCGAATCGTTCAGCAACGTCACGCTCGATGGCGTGAATATCCAGGACAATTACCTGCGGGACAATGCACTAGACTTTACGCCCAATCTGCTGCTGCTCGATCAGGTACAGGAGTTCACGGTATCCACGTCGCTTTCGAGCTCTGCTGCCAGCGGATCGTCGCAGGTGACCTTCTCGACGCCTTCTGGCACGAACGAGTTTCATGGCGCTGCATACTGGCAGAACCGCAACAATAAGTTCGCCGCGAATGACTTCTTCAATAACCAGAGCGGTATCGGGCTGCCGCGGCTGAATCTCAACCAGGCAGGCGTGGCGCTCGGCGGGCCCGTCAAGCACGACAAACTGTTCTTCTACACGAATTACGAGCTATACCGGCTCCGGAACCAGAGCCCAGAGGACGCGACGATTTTGACGCAGGATGCTCGCAACGGAATCTTTACCTATCGCGACACGCGCGGCGTCATCCGCACCGCCAACGTTCTGAGCATTGTCGGTCTGAATGCCGATCCGGCAATTCAGGCGCTCCTCGCCCAGGTTCCCGGTCCTGACAAGATCAATAACTTCCGCGTTGGGGACAGCCACCCGGGCCAGTTGATGAATACCGCCGGTTACTCGTATTTTGTGCGCTCGAATCGCGACAGGGACAACGCCATCGGAAAGCTCGACTACAATCTACCGACGAAACATTGGGTGGCGGCAACATTCGCCTGGAACCGGGACGCGGTGGATCGTCCTGATATCGCCGCGTCATATTCGGTTACGCCGCCGGTGGTGAATGACGACGCCAAGAAGTTCCTCTCGATGGCCTGGCGCTGGAGCCCGTCAGCGACGTTCACCAACGAAGTGCGCGGTGGCCTGAATTTTGCGCCCGCCACTTTCAGCACCTCCGAAAAATTGCCGTCCTACATCATTGGAGGGACGGACTTCACGTCTCCGGTAGGAGGCTTTCTGCCGCAAGGGCGCAACACCCGAACCTACGTTCTGCAGGACAACGGCTCCTGGGTCCGCGGCAGGCACACTTTGCAGTTCGGATATCAATACCAGGGCGTCCGTATCAGGAGCTATGATTACTTCGGCACGATCCCGACCTACAATGTGGGAATCGATTCAGCAAACCAGCAGCAGAACCTGCTCGGTTTTTCGGATTTCACGCGGATCGGCGCCTCAGACCTCGACAGCGCGAATCTGCTTGTGGCGACGCTGGCCGGGTTGCTTGATAACGACAACGTCGTTTACAACATCAACACCCGAACGTCGGGCTTCATTCCTGGTGCTCCGTGGGTACGCAACTTCACCTTCGACAATCACGCGTTTTACGGAGAGGACAAGTGGAAGCTCAGGAAGAACCTGACACTGACGCTGGGAGTGCGCTGGGATTACTTCACGCCGGTAGATGAGACCCATGCTCTCGAGTTGCAGCCGGTGATCACCAACAACAACCCGATCGGCACGCTGCTGTCGCCAAATGCCACGCTGGATTTCTCTGGGAACTCCGTCGGCCGGCCGTTCTACTCCAAGGACCTGAACAATTTTGGACCGAATGCCGGATTCGCGTGGGACGTCTTCGGGAATGGAAAGACCTCAATCCGCGCCGGCTACTCCATTCATTACGTGAACGACCAGATTATCGAGGTGTCCGACGGTTTCACCAACACGAACCCCGGCCTGCAGGCGTTTCCTGCCAACTTCAACCTCAGTGGGACCGTTTCAAAGCCGCCGGCCATACCTGTGCCGCAGTTCAAGGTTCCGCTCAGCTTCGCCGACAACTACGCACTCGATCCTACCGTGTATTTCACGCTGATGGATCCGCACCTCCGCACGCCTTACGACCAGCAATTCGCTTTGTCCATCCAGCAGGAGATCAAGGGCACAATTGTCGAGGCGCGCTACGTCGGCAGCCACGCGATCAAGCTTCTGCGTGGATTCGACGCCAACCAGACCATCATCCGTCAGAACGGGTTTTTGGCTGACTTTCTAAAGGCGCTGCAGAACGCCAGCCTGTCGGAGGCGGCAGCCGGGAATTACAATCCCGCCTATAACTCACGCATCGCCGGCAGCCAGCCGTTGAACGTATTTAACCAACTGGTGGGGGGCGGCTTGCTGTCAGATCCGACGGTGCGCACGCTCATCAAGAACGGCGAGGTGGCCGAACTCGCCTACGAATACCAAGTATTCCAGCTTAACGGAGCCGTCAATTTCTTCCCGAACCCGAACGCGCTCAGCGCGGTCTTTTTGACCAACTTCAGCAGCTCGCGCTACGACTCGCTCCAACTTGAAGCGCGGCGGCGTTTTCAAAACGGGCTGGAATATCAGGCGAACTATGTCTATTCCAAATGGCTGAGCGATGCGGCGGGCCTGAACCAGTTTCGCTTCGAGCCTTTCCTGGACATCAACAATGGAAAGATCGAGCGCTCTCGCACACCTACGGACTTGACCCACCAGTTCAAGGCGAACTACTCCTACGA
>Ga0066709_100001153_pt1 | contig 16801 bp, 14 predicted proteins | sample GraSoiAngelo_158_FD_79665 | JGI IMG/M metagenome (GOLD analysis project Ga0066709, IMG submission 79665) | Grasslands soil microbial communities from the Angelo Coastal Reserve, California, USA - 14_1009_16_30cm | ecosystem: Environmental > Terrestrial > Soil > Grasslands | place: USA...
AGCCTCTGTGAAACTTGAACACCGCCGGCTCAAATGCAAGCGCAGTGGCGAAGATCATCCCCACCGTGATGTACAGGCCAATATCAAACTTTGCGTAGTCGAAAAGTAGCTTGAGCTGTTCGAGCCCTTTGCGGCTCTCAGCCGAGAAGGCCTCCGCTCACTCGCGGGCTCCGACAGCGCCGTCGGGTGACGCCGCGCTCGATCCTGCTCCGCTTGCTCGAGGGCCCTGAAGAACGTGCTCATGAAACCACCAGTCAGCGCAGCGGCCGCGCAAGGCCATGAACGTTCACGACGACCATCGATCCCGAGTCGCGCGAGGTCGATCGACTTTGCAGAGCCTCGACGGCAGCCCCCGCCTGCGGTGCCACGCAGAGACTCGCGTCTAGAAACCACTCCACGCCACCCCTTTGGACCACACTCCGACACGACGCTGCCGAACGAACCAAGTCTGCGGACGATGTGGGCGGGCCGACCAGGCTGTCAAGACTTCATTTACCCGCGTCAATGGCGGGCGGGGGACGCCTGGGCCACGCGCGAGCCCGTAAAGAGATCAGAATTTGTGGACGACGCCCCCGTCGGTGCAGCAGACCGTCATTTTTCTGGGACGTCGACCGTGAGACCGCACCAATCCAGGCGATTTTAATGTTGTGAACAACCGTGGGCATGTGGACAAGCCTGGTGGCGGATGAGAGAGGCGAGTGTCGCGTTCGGAACGTGCTCCCGCGCGGCGCCAAGGACGTCTGCATCGCCCGACGCTGACGTACTCATTCGGCGCTGTGCAGGTACGCGTCCCAGAGTTCAGCTAGACTCCCGCCAGCCGTCCTCCACCGAGACATCCCATGCGGCTGATCGGGCTCGTTCTCAGTCTCTGCCTGTTTCTTGCTCCTCTTGCCGTCTAGCAGACGTGGAGATCCGCCTGCCGGACAGCAAGAACGGCGAGCCGCGCACGATCGCGCTCGGGGGCCGACTCCACGAGCTCGTGGAGAAATGGTGGGCCGGCCGGCGGCTGGACTGCGCGTATCTCTTCCACCGGAACGGGCGACGCGTGACGGACGGGCTACGGAGGCACTGGCGGGCGGCGTGCGAGACGGTCGGCATTGCCGAAGAGAAGCGCCGTAGCCCGACCGGCTGGCGCTCCTTCGCTGGCGTCTCGATTCACGACCTTCGACGCTCCGCAGTCCGCAACATGCCGCGGGCGGGCGTCGCCGAGGGCGTGGCGATGACCATCAGCGGTCACCAGTCGCGGCTCGTCTTCCAGCGGTACAACATCACCGACCACGAGGACCAGCGGCAGGCCCTCCAGGCGACGGAGGCCTACCACGCCCAGCGGCGGGCCGCGAAAGTGATGCCCCTGAACACGGACAAATCGCGGACAGCGAGACGGGCTACGCGTGCGTAAGGACTTGATTTTGCAAGGCCAACGCGCGGCGCGTGGCTCCAACCTCGTGCTTGAAGAAGACGAAGGCATCGCGCCAGCTGGCGTCGACGCGCTCGATCGTCTCGATCCAGCGCCGCAAGTCGTCGTCGGGGTACTCGGGGGCGCGGAGCCGGAGGTAGCCGAAGTCCGCGGTCGCGACGACCGGTGTCGTGCCTTCCTCGGTGTGGGCGATGCAGAGGGCGGCGTTCCGTGGCCGGAGCAGCGCGTAGACCTCGTCGTCGAACCAGCTCTCGTGACGGAACTCGAAGGCGACGCGGAGCTCGGGGGGCAGCAGCGAGAGCAGCGCGCCGAGCCGGTCGGTCGCCTTCTTGAAGTTCGGGGGAAGCTGGAAGAGCAGCGGGCCGAGCTTGTCGCCGAGCAGCCGGGCGGTGTCGCAGAAGTATCGCAGCGGCTCCTCCACGCCGTGGAGCCGGGCGAAGTGGGTGATGCGCTGCGGCGCCTTCAGGACGTAGGTGAAGCCGTCTGGCGCGGCGGCGGCCCAGCCCTCGACGGTCGTGGCCTTCGGCATTCGATAGAAGGTCGCGTTGATCTCGACGGTGGTGAAGCGCTCGACGTAGTACGCGAGCATCTTCGAGGCCGGCAGCTTGTCGGGATAGAACGTCCCGCGCCACTCCGGGTAGTTGTAGCCCGACGTGCCGACGTGGAACTTCAACGCAGGGCCGCCTCGATCGGTGTCGGGGGCTCGCCGAGCGCCTCGGCGACCGCCGGATGCACGACCTTCCCGCCCCAGACGTTGACGCCCTTGGCCAGCGCGGGATTCGCGCGCACCGCCGCCACCACGCCGCGCGCGGCCAGCTCGAGGACGTACGGCAGCGTCGCGTTCGTGAGCGCGAAGGTCGACGTGCGCGGGACGAGCGCAGGCATGTTGGCGACGCCGTAGTGGACGACGCCGCCGACGAGGTAGATGGGATCGAGCAAGGTCGTCGGGCGGATGGTCGCGACGCAGCCTCCCTGGTCCACTGCGATGTCCACGATCACGGAGCCTTCCTTCATCTGCGCGACCATCTCTTTGGTCACCAGCACCGGCGCGCGCGCCCCGGCGACGAGCACCGCACCGATGAGCAGGTCCGCGCGCCGGACGACCTGGTCGATGTTGAAGCTGTTCGACATCAGCGTGACCACCTGGCCGCGGAAGAGATCGTCCACGTGGCGCAGCCGGTCGAGGTTCACGTCCAGGATCGAGACGTCGGCGCCGAGCCCGACCGCGGTCTTGCAGGCGTTGAGCCCCGCCGTGCCCGCGCCGAGGATCACGACGTTGCCCGGCGGGACGCCCGGTACGCCCGAGAGGAGGATGCCGCGGCCGCCGTGCGCCCGGCCCAGGTAGAAGGCGCCCTCCTGGACCGACAAGCGTCCGGCGACCTCGCTCATCGGCGTGAGCAGCGGAAGGCTGCCGTCGGCGCGCTGGACCGTCTCGTACGCGATCGCGATAGCCTTCGTGTCGCGGAGCGCGCGAGTCAGCTCTGGCGCGGGCGCCAGATGGAGGTAGGTGAAGAGGATCTGAGCGGCCCTGAGGTACCTGACCTCGGGCGCGAGCGGCTCCTTCACCTTGAGCACCAGCTCGGCGCGCTGCCACACGTCGTCGACCGCGACGAGCTCGGCGCCGACCGCGGTGTACTCGTCGTCGCGGATCCCGCTCCCGGCGCCGGCGCCGCGCTCGACCAGCACGCGGTGAGCCGCCTCGACCAGGGCGCGCGCGCCCGCGGGGGTCAGCGCCACCCGCTGCTCGCCCGGCTTGATCTCGCGAGGGACGCCGACGATCATCGCGCCTCCTTCGTGACGGGCACGTCGCGGACGGTCAGGAAGTCGCGGATCAGGCGGTTGACGAGCTCGGGATGCTGGTGGATCACCCAGTGGGAGCCGTCGGGAACCCGCGTGATCGTCAGATCGGACACGAAGCGCTCCAGCCCGTCGAGGTTGCCGGTGAGGAGCGCCCGATCCTGCTCGCCCCAGATCACGAGCGTGGGCACCCGCACGGTCAGGCGCGACGGGTCGCCGCCGAAGCTGCGCGCCGGCGCTCCGTCCGCCGTCGGCGGGCCCACGCCGGCCGCGCGATAGTAGTTGAGCCCGCCCGTCAGGGCACCCGGCTGCGACCAGGCTTCGAGGTACATCGCGCGGTCGGCGGCCGTGAAGTGCTCGCCGAGGTCGCGGCTGAGCGACTCGACCAGCCGCGCACAGTTGTTCGCCGCGAGGATTGCCTCGGCCTCCGGGCTGCGGAAGGTCAGCATGTAGCGGCTCGCGCTCTGCTGGGCGGGATTCTCGCGGAGCTCGCGCTCGAAGATCGCGGGATGGGGCGCGTTGACGATGACCAGCTTCTCGAGACGCTCGGGGTGCGCGATCGCGAACGCCCACGCGACGACCCCGCCCCAGTCGTGGCCGACGAGGGCGAAGCGCTCATGGCCGAGGTGCGCCGCCAGGGCGCGGAGATCCTCGACCAGGTGGGCGACGCGATACTGAGCGAGGTCGGCCGGCTTGGAGGAAAGGTTGTAGCCGCGCATGTCCGGCGCGACGGCCTGGTGGTCGCGCCCGAACTCGCGCAGCTGGTTCCGCCACGCGTACCAGAATTCGGGAAAGCCGTGGACGAACACGACGAGCGGCCCCCGGCCCACGGTCACGTAGTGCAGGCGGATCCCGTTCACGTCGGCGTAGGCGTGGTCCATAGTTTAGAGCCGCGCCTCGGCCGGCGGGGCCCCACTCCATCACCTCACATATAACAGGAAAAACTGCGCGAGGCGCGCCTCGAACCCGCGGGGCAGCTCGCCGTGGCGGCCCCGATCCATGACCACGAGCTCGGCCTTCGGGTTGTCGGCGAGCGCCCGGCGCAGTCGCTCGGCGTGGGCGAACGGAATCTGCTCGTCCTCGCGGCTGGCGACGAGGAGGACCGGCACCGAGACCGCCGCGGCGGCGCGCTCGGGCGAGACCGCGGTGATGTCGTGGCCGAAAAAGAGCAGAGACCAGCCGCGCAGGAGCCCGACGAAGGGATACTTGAGCACCCAGAGCCAACCGTAGAGCTCGTGCCCGAGCGTCGTGAGATCGGCGAACGGCGCGTAGGCGGCGACGGCGCGGATGCGGGGATCCTCGGCCGCGGTCAGCAGCGCCACCGCGCCGCCCAGCGAGAAGCCGAAGACGCCGACCTCGCGGAAGCCGCGGTCGGCGAGGACGTCGATCGCCCGACGCAGGTCGCCGCGCTCCCGGAAGCCGATGGTGGTCGCGCGTCCGCCGCTCTGCCCGAAGTAGCGCTGGTCGAGGAGGAGCACGGTGAAGCGCGGCGCCAGCGCCGCGGCGATCGGAAGCATGTCGGCCTTCTCGGCGGGATAGCCGTGGAGCAGCACGACCGCCGGCGCGCCCGCGCGGGGCAGGAGCCACGCCGCGAGCTTCACGCCGTCGTCGGCGGTGATCGTCACCTCTTCGACGGACAGGCGGAACTCCTCGGGCCGAAGGGGAACGGCGATGCGCGGTGGGCGCACGGCGAGCCAGAAGCTCACGAGGCTCAGCAGCACGAATGCGCCGACGAGGACGGCGGCATAGACGACGAGCTTCACGTGTATGATCTTCGCCGTGCGATGCCCGAGTTGTCGAGCGGCTGGCCCCGCTCGACCGGACGCTGCCCCGCCTCCCTCCCGATGATCGCCGAGACGACGCTCGGCGCCCTCGCCTCGCTGGGCGCGGCGCTGATGTGGGCGGTGACGAGCCTGATCGCGCGTACGCTCTTGCCCGACCTCGGCTCGGTGGCCGTCAACGCCGTGCGCTCGACGATCGGCGGTGCGATCCTCGTCTTCTGGGTGCTCGCGACGGCCGGCACGGCCGCGTTCACGACGATCTCAGCCGGCGCGTGGATGCTCCTGGCCGTCTCGATCGTGACCGCGATCGCCATCGGCGACACCGTCTTCTTCGAGAGCACGCGCGCGCTCGGCGTCGGGCGCGCAATGACGATTTCGACGACCTATCCCGTGGGGGCCGCCGCCATCGCCGCCGTGTTCCTCGACGAGCCCGTGACCCTGCCGATCGCCGTCGGGACGCTCGTCACGCTGGCCGGTCTCGCGCTCATCGTCGCCCCGTGGGCCGAGCGGGCGCCGGAGGAGCGGTTCTGGTTCGGAGTGGGGACGGCGGCGCTCGCATCGCTCGCCTGGGCGGTCTCGACGGTCCTCGTCAAGCCGCCGCTCTCCGAGATGGACGCGGTGACGGCGCAAGCGATCCGTCTGCCGCTGGCCGCGACGGCGCTCTGGCCCTGGGCGCGCTCCGCTCCGAGGGCGCTGGCGCTGAGCAGCCGCGCGGTGCGTGTGCGCATCGCGGTGCTCGGCGCGTTGACCTCGGTCAGCTCGGTCATGTTCGTCGCGGGCGTCAAGTACGCCGGCGTCGCCGTGGCCTCGGTGCTCTCGTCCACGGCCCCGATGTTCGCGATCCCCCTCGCGGTCATCTTCCTCGGCGAGCGCCTAACTCCCCGAGCGCTCCTCGGCGCCGCGATCACCATCGCCGGAATCACCCTCCTCCACCTCTGACGCCGCCCTGACTACGGTTCCGCTGGCGCTTGTCCCGCGTTCAGCCGGGGGTGTGGGGGTAGGGTTGCGGGACCCGTTCCCGTCAAGCGGCGACGGACGTTGCGGGCCCGGATGGAGCCCAGCCGCCCAGGAGCAGCGGACGCGTGCCGCGTGGTCCCGGGACCCCTACTCCCGCACCCCCGGCTGAACGCCAGACGCGGGGCGACGGAAGACGATCTCGCCGGCGACCAGAGTGAGAACGGGAGTGATGTCCGGGATGCGCGACTCGGGGCAGGTGAACACTTCGTCCGAGAGCACGACGAGATCGGCGTGCTTGCCGGGCTCGAGCGAGCCGAGCAGCGCTTCCTGGCGCGAGGCGTAGGCATTCCAGGCGGTGAAGGAGCGCACCGCTTCCTCGCGCGTCATCCGCTGCTCCGGCTGCCAGCCGCGATCCTCGCCGCTTCGCGGGCGCCGCGCGACCGCCGCGTAGATGCCGTGGAACGGGCTCGGGCTCTCGACGGGAAAGTCCGAGCCGCCAGCGATGACGACACCGGTGGCGAGCAGCGAGCGCCACGCGTAGGCCCCCTGGAGCCGCTCCGGGCCGAGCCGCTCGGCCGCCCACTCCATGTCGGACGTGCAGTGGGTCGCCTGCATGCTCGGCAGCGCGCCCAGCCGGTGGAAGCGGGGAATGTCGCGCTCGGTCAGGACCTGGGCGTGCTCAACGCGGAAGCGATGGTCCGGCCACGGGGCACGCTCGAGCGCAGCCTCGAGCGCGTCGAGCGTCAGCGTGTTGGCACGGTCGCCGATCGCGTGGACGCAGACCTGGAAGCCGCGCGCGGCCGCCTCGAGCGTCAGGCGCGTGATCTCCTCGGGCGGCATGAGGACGAGCCCCGCATTACCCGGATCGTCGCAGTACGAATCGTGGAGCGCCGCGCCCCGCGAGCCGAGAGCGCCGTCGGCCATCAGCTTGAGGGCGCGTACCACGACGCGCGCGTCGCCGATCGCCTCGGGGCCCTGCTCGCGGTAGTGGGTCCACGTCGTCGCCGAGCGCGCGGCGATCGCCGCGTAGTTCCGGAAGGGGAACCGGCCGCGCTCGACCAGTCGGCGATAGGAAGCGAGGACGTAGAGCTCGACGCCCATCTCGTGGATCCCGGTCAGCCCCGCGGCGAGGCACTCGCCGATCGCCTCTTCGACAGCCTGGTCGAAGCGCTCGGAGGAGGGCCGTGGCTCGGCGCGCTGAAGCAGCTGCTGGGCCGTGTCGATGAGCACGCGGTCGGCTCACCCCGCGCGTCCTTCAGGATCCGACCGCCGCCCGACTCGGCCGTCGCGCGGTCGATCCCGGCAGCGGCGAGCGCCGCAGAGTTCGCCCACGTCGCGTGACCGTCGATTCGCGTGAGCGCGACCGGATGATGGGGCGCCGCGCGGTCGAGCGAGGTCTTCGTCGGCCACTGGCGGTCCGGCCACCGGTTCTGGTCCCAGCCGCGCCCGCCGAGCCACTCGCCCCGGGGCAGCGTGGCCGCCCGCGCGGCGACGCGCTCGGCGACCTCGGCCTCGGATCGCGCGCCACCCGCGTCGAGCGTCAGCCGTGCCCGCGCCAGATACATCAAGTGCCCATGAGCATCGACGAGCCCCGGCAACACCGCCCGCCCCTCGAGATCGACCACCTCCTCCGCCGCCGGCGCATTGACGTCCGCACGACGCCCGACGAACGCCACGCGCCCCTCCCGCACGACGATCGTGTCGACGACGCGATTCCGAGCCTCGATCGTGTAAATCCGACCGTTGGTCAAAATCATCTGCGTGTGAACCGGCCACGGCACTCAGAGCGCGGCTCACTTCGCGCGAGCAGCGGAATCGGTCGGGTGGCACTCGAGCACTTCAGGCTTGGATCACGCATGTTCCCCCTGGTCCCGTCCGCAGCTCGAAGAGCTGCGATTCGGGCGAGTGGGTGACGGAGCCGATTGCATACCCCCGGGACCCGCCGCGCCACCCGTCCGCCTCCCCCCAACGGAACCCGTGAGAAAGAAGCTAGAAGCGACGCCGGCCGGACAGCGAGCGCTTGCGGAGACGGAGAGAGCGAGGAGTGACCTCGAGCAGCTCATCCTCGCCGATCCACTCCAGCGACTGCTCGAGGTTCATGAGGCGCGGCGGCGTGAGCTTGGCGGCGTCGTCGGCGGTCGAGGCGCGCATGTTCGTGAGCTTCTTTTCCTTGGCGATGTTCACGTCCATGTCGTTGTCACGCGCGTTCTCGCCGACGATCATCCCCTCGTAGACGTCGAGCCCCGGGCCGACGAACATCACACCGCGCGCCTGGAGGTTGTCGATGGCGTAGGCGGTCGTGCGTCCCGCGCGATCGGCCACGAGGGCGCCGCTGTGGCGGTGGGCGATGTCACCCTGCCAGACGTCCCAGCCGTCGAAGAGATGATTCAGGAGCCCGGTGCCGCGCGTGTCGGTGAGGAACTCGGTCCGGTAGCCGATGAGGCCCCGGGCGGGAATCCGGTACTCGAGCCGGACGCGGCCCGTCCCGTGGTTCACCATCTTGGCCATCGCGCCTCGCCGCGGCCCGATCTTCTGGGTCACGGCGCCGATGTGCTCCTCGGGAACGTCGATGACGAGGTACTCCATCGGCTCGAGCGTCTGGCCCGCCTCCTGACGCGTGATGATCGTCGGCTTGCCGACCTCGAGCTCGAAGCCCTCGCGCCGCATCATCTCGATCAGGATCGCGAGCTGGAGCTCGCCCCGGCCCGACACGCGGAAGGTGTCGGGCGAGTCCGTCTCCTCGACCCGGATACCGACGTTGATGCGCTTCTCCTTCATGAGTCGCTCGCGGAGCTGCGGCGAGGTGACGAACCGGCCCTCTTTGCCGGCGAACGGCGACACGTTGGCCGAGAACAGCATCGACACCGTCGGCTCGTCGATGCGGATCAGCGGCAGCGCCAGGGGCGTCTCGGCGTCGGCCACCGTCTCGCCGATCTCGATCGAGTCGATGCCGGCGATCGCGACGAGATCGCCGGCGCTCGCCTCCGCGATCTCGATGCGCTTGAGCCCTTCGTACCCGTACAGCACGGTGACCTTCGCGAACTCGACCGAGCCGTCGCGGTGGACGACGCCGACGCGCTCGGCCTGCCGGACCCGGCCGTTGAAGATGCGGCCGATGACGAGCCGGCCGACGTAGTCGTCCCAGTCGAGCATGGCGCCCCGGAACTGGAGGCCCGTGGCGGGGTCGAAGCGCGGCGCCGGGACGGTGGCGAGGATCGTCTCGAAGAGCGGCTCGAGCGAGCGCCCGGGCTCGCCGAGCTTGGCCGTCGCCGTGCCACTGCGGGCGTTGGTGTAGAGCACGGGGAACTCGAGCTGGTCTTCGGTCGCCTCGAGGTCGATGAAGAGGTCGTAGACCTCGTCGAGAACCGCGGCGGGCCGCGCGTCGCTCCGGTCGATCTTGTTGATGACGACGATGGGCGGCAGGCTCGCCTCGAGCGCCTTCTTGAGGACGAAGCGGGTCTGCGGCAGCGGCCCTTCGGCGGCGTCGACCAGCAGCAGGACGCCGTCGACCAGCGTGAGCGTGCGCTCGACCTCCGAGCCGAAGTCGGCGTGGCCCGGCGTGTCCACGATGTTGATGTGGACGCCGCGGTAGGTGATGGCCGTGTTCTTGGCCATGATCGTGATGCCCTTCTCGCGCTCGAGGTCGATCGAGTCCATGATGCGCTCGGGCACCGACTCGTTCTGGCGGAAGAGGCCCGACTGCCAGAGCATCGCGTCGACGAGCGTGGTCTTGCCGTGGTCGACGTGGGCGATGATCGCGATGTTACGGACGTTCTCGCGCTGCTGCATCGCTCCATCCTATCACGCCCTATCACGTCGGACTGACCGCCTCGGCCGTCCGAGCATGTATAATGACGCTCTCATCACTCTCCGGAGGTCGTCCGCATGAATCGTCTGCTCGCCCTCGTCGCGGCCCTCGTCGTGGCCGCGCCAGTGCTGGCTCAGGACAAACCGGCCGCCAAGTCGCCGACGGCCGTGATCACGCTCGAGAAAGGCGGCGAGATCACCCTCGAGTTCTTCCCGGCCGACGCGCCGAGGCACGTCGAGAACTTCCTGAAGCTCGCGCGGTCGGGGTTCTACGACGGTCAGCGCTTCCACCGCGTCGAGCCGGGGTTCGTCGTCCAGCTCGGCGACCCGCAGTCGAAGACGCTCCCGCTGGATCATCCGAACATGGGGACGGGCGGCCCGGGGTACACGATCAAGGCCGAGTTCAACAAGCGGAAGTTCGACCGCGGCCTGCTCGGGATGGCGCGGAAGAGCGATCCCGACTCGGCGGGCAGCCAGTTCTACATCATGCTCGGCGCAGCCGAGCATCTCAACGGCCAGTACACCGCGTTCGGCCGGGTGGTCAACGGCATGGAGGTCGTCGACACGATCAAGGTCGGCGACCGCGTGAAGTCGATCAAGGTCAACTGAGGAGACTTCGGTGAAGCAGACAGGCGTCATCACGCTCGAGAAGGGCGGCGAGATCCGGATGGAATTCTACCCGGCGGACGCGCCGAAGACCGTCGAGAACTTCGTCACGCTCGCGAAGAAGGGCTTCTACAACGGGCTCACGTTCCATCGGGTCGTGCCGGACTTCGTGGTGCAGGGCGGCTGCCCGAAGGGCAACGGCACGGGCGGTCCCGGCTACCAGATCAAGGCGGAGTTCAACAAGCAGAAGCACGTGCGGGGGACGATGGCGATGGCGCGCAGCCAGGACCCGGACTCGGCCGGCAGCCAGTTCTACATCTGCTACGGGTCGACGCCGCACCTCGACGGCCAGTACACGGTGTTCGGCCATGTGGTGTCTGGCATGGAGCTCGTCGACCGTATCAAGCAAGGCGACCGGATGACGTCGGTGACGATCACGGAAGAATAGCCGGTGGCCTGGTCGCTCCTGGTCCGGAACGGCTCACTGATCGACGGGACGGGCGCGCCCGCCCGGCCGGCGGACGTCGCCGTCGAAGGCGATCGGATCGTCGCCATCGGCCGGCACCTGGCCGGCGAGGCGACCCGCGTGATCGACGCGACCGGACACGCGGTGGCGCCCGGGTTCATCGACATGCACTCCCACTCCGATCTCTTCTACTTCGGTTGTCCGTCGGCGGAGTCGAAAGTCCGCCAGGGCGTGACGACCGAAGTCGTCGGGATGTGCTCGTTCTCGCAGGCGCCGTTGCGCGCCGACCAGCGCGAGATCGTCCGGGGCTGGGCGGGCGGCATCGGCGCCAGCCTCGACTTGCGCTGGGAGACGTTCGCGCAGTACCTCGACGCGCTCCGCTCGATCCGCCCCTCCGTCAACGTCGCGCACTTCGTCGGCCACGGCGCCTTGCGCATCGCCGCCATGGGATTCGAGGCGCGGCCGGCCGACGCCGACGACGTGCGAGCGATGCAGCGGCTGCTCGGCGAGGCGATGGACGCCGGCGCGTTCGGCTTCTCGACGGGCCTCGTCTACGCGCCCAGTGCCTATTCCGACACCGACGAATTGATCGCGCTGGCCAAGGCGATGGCCCCGCGAGGCGGCTACTACTTTTCCCATATCCGCGGCGAGTCCTCGATGGTCCTCGACTCCATCAACGAGGCGATCCGCATCGGCGAGGAGGCGGGCGTAGGCGTGCAGGTCTCGCACGTGAAGGCCTCCGGCCGCGAGAACTGGCCGAAGATCGACGCGGCGCTGCGCCTGCTCGAGACGGCCCGCGCGCGCGGTGTGGACGTGTCAGGCGATGTCTATCCGTACAACGCCGGCAGCACGAAGCTCGACAACATGATGCCCGCCTGGGCTCACGACGGGGGAACGGCGAAGCTCCTCGAACGGCTCGCCGACCGCGCGATGCGGCGGCGCATCGCCGAGGAGTGCCTGATCGACGGCGAGCGCTGGGGCACGGTCTCGCAGGGCGGGATCGGATTCGACCAGGTCTTCATCGCCACCTGCCGCCGGCGCGAGCTGGAAGGTCTCAGCCTCGCCCAGATCGCCCGCCAGTCGGGTCTGGCGCCCGCCGAGACGCTGATGAACCTCCTGCTCGACGAGCAGTGCACGATCGGCATGGTCAGCTTCTCGCAGAGCATCGAGAACGTGGCCAAGGTGCTGGCGCATCCCCTGCTCATGATCGGCTCCGACTCGATCCCGCTCTACGAGGGGGACGGCGACCGTCCGGGCAAACCCCATCCGCGCACGTACGGCACGTTCCCGCGCATCCTCGGCGAGTACGCCCGTGATCAAAAGATGTTTCCGCTGGAGACGGCCGTCCATAAAATGACGGGGATGTGCGCCGCGCGGCTTCGCCTGCGGGACCGGGGGCTCGTGCGTGAGGGCCACGCCGCCGACCTCGCGATCTTCGATCCCCGGACCGTCAAGGACGAGTCGACCTTCGCCGATCCCCATCGCTACCCGAGGGGCATCCCCTACGTCGTCATCAATGGCGCCGTCGTCGTGGACGGCGGCCGCATGAAGCCCTCCGGCACGGGGCGCGTCCTCACGCCGTGATCGGGCGGGACCGGCGCGCGCTGCTCTGGGTCGTCGGTGGCGCGGCGGTGATGGTCGGAGTGGATCTGGGGCGTCGCATCCTCACGAGCAACGACGAGGCGCGGTTCCCCCTCCTGGCGCAGGACATCCTGACGCGGAGCGACTGGCTCTTCCCGGCCCTCAACGGAACCGTGTACCACAACAAGCCGCTCCTCCTGGCATGGCTCATCACGCTGGTGTCGTGGCCGCTCGGCTACGTGACGCAGTTCACCGCGGTGATCCCCTCGGCGCTCGCCGCGTTCGCCACGGCGCTCGTCATCTTCGGCCTCGGCCGCGAGATGTTCGGCGCGGCCGCGGGCAAGTACGCGGCCCTGATCGCGATCACCACGCAAGGGTTCTTCCTGCACGGGCGGCTGCCGATGCCCGACATGCTGATGACGCTCTTCATCACCGCGAGCCTCTGGATGCACTGGCGGATGGCCGAGGGCGCGCCGCGGGCGTGGCTCGGCTTCTACGCCTTCGTCGGGCTCGCGTTCTGGGCCAAAGGCCCGGGGGGCTTCCTGCCGCTGATCGTGGCGGTCGTCTGGGCGGCCGTCGGCCGCGGCGCCGGGCACTGGCGCGCGTTGAATCTGCCGCTCGGGCTGCCACTTCTCGCGGCGATCGTCGCGCCCTGGCCGCTGCTCCGGCTCGCCCGGCACGCCGACGGCCTCCGCCAGGCGGTCGTCCAGAACCAACTCTTCTGGTACCTCCCGCAGGAGCTACGTCCGGGGATGGTGGCCGAGCCCATCCAGAACGCCTTCGGGATCCTCTTTCCGTGGGTGTTCGTGGTGCCGATCGTGCTCGTCGAGGCCACCCGGCGACTCCGCAGTCGCGGCGTCGAGCGGGACGCGGTCTTTCTCCTCGTCGTGTCGTCGGCGACGATGTTCGTCGCTATCGCGTTGTCGCAGCAGCAGCGCTTCCGCTATTACTTGCCGCTCGTGCCGCCCGTCGCCCTGCTGGTCGGCTGGTGGGCGTCGAGCGCTCTGAGCCGGCGCGGGGTCCTGGCGATCCCGTGGCGGGTGTGCGCGGCGGTCGGCGCCGTGCTCGTCGCGGCGGCGCTGGCGGGAGCGTTCTTCAGGCGGAACGCGGTCAACGAGATCGCGATGCTCTGGCCGGCCTACGTCACGCAGGCCGTCGTGCTCGTCGTGACAGTGGTCACGGTCGTCGTCGCCTTGATCTCGGGCACCCGCAACTGGCGCCTCCCGCGCGCGTTCGCGGCGGCGTGGGTCGGCTGCGCCGTGCTGGTCATGTGGGGCTACCACTGGGAGCTCGAGCGCCGGAACGCGGCCTACGACTATGTGGGGCTCCACGAGCGGATGAAGCCACTCCTTCGCGAGTCGCCGATCGTCGCGACGCTCGGGCTGGCCGACATGCCGCTCGCGTTCTATCTCAGGCGCCCCGTCGTGCCGGCGTTGACCGACGTCAACCTGCGCGAGGTCGTGCGGGGCGCCGCGCCGGCCGTCGCCATCGTCACCGACCGCACGCTCACGACGCTGCAAGCCGCCGATGGCTTCACCGTCGTGATGCGCGACCGCCTCGCATTCCGTCCGATCGCCGTCCTCGCGTTTCGCGCCACCGTCCCCAACCGTCCATAGCCTCCGAGGGAGTCACGCCATGAACACCGAACAGCTTTTCATCGCCGGGAGCTGGCGTCCGCCGGTCTCGGGCGCCACGTACGCCACGATCAACCCTGCAACCGAGGAGGCGAGCGCGCAGGTCGGCCGCGGCGACGAGCGCGACGTCGAGCTCGCCGTCGCGGCGGCCCGTAAGGCGTTCGACTCGGGTCCGTGGCCGCGGATGAGCGCGGCCGACCGCGGGCGGATCGTGTGGAAGCTCGGCGACCTGATCATGCAGAACCTCGACGAGATGGCCCGGCTCGAGAGCCTGAACACGGGCAAGACGCTCTTCGACTCCGGGAAGGTCGAGATCCCGTTCGCCGCGGAGGTCTTCCGGTACTACGCGGGCTGGGCCACCAAGATCCACGGTGAGACGCTCGGCCTGCGCGAGAACGCGTTCACCTTCACCCTGCGCCAGCCCCTCGGCGTGGTCGGCGCGATCGTGCCCTGGAACTTCCCGTTCCTGCTCTCGTCGTGGAAGATCGCCCCGGCGCTGGCCGCCGGCAACACGGTCGTGCTCAAGCCCGCGTCGCTGACGCCGCTCACCGCGCTCAAGTTCGCCGAGCTCACCCAGGAAGCGGGCCTGCCCGAGGGCGTGTTCAACGTCGTGACCGGCCCCGGCGGGCAGGTCGGGATGGCGATGGTGCGCGACCCGCGCGTCGACAAGATCGCCTTCACGGGCTCGACCGAAGTGGGCAAGGGGATCATGCGCGAGGCCGCGGGCACGCTCAAGCGGCTGTCGCTCGAGCTCGGGGGCAAGTCGCCGAATATCGTCTTCGCCGACGCCGACATGGAGGCGGCGGTGAAGGGCGCGCTCACCGGCATCTTCTACAACAAAGGCGAGGTCTGCGCCGCCGGCTCGCGCCTGTTCCTCGAGGACAAGATCCACGACGAGTTCGTGTCGAAGCTCACCGAGCGCGTCAAGGGCCTCAAGGTCGGCGACCCGATGGACAAGGCGACGCGCATGGGGCCCGTCGTGTCGAAACAGCAGATGGAGACGGTGCTCGGCTACATCGACGCGGGCAAGAAGGAAGGTGCCCGGCTCGTCGCGGGTGGCGGCCGCGCGAACGTCGGCTCGGGCAAGGGCTACTTCGTCGAGCCCACGATCTTCGACGGCGTCACCAATCGAATGAAGATCGCCCGCGAGGAGATCTTCGGCCCCGTCCTCTCCGTGATCCCGTTCAAGTCCATCGACGACGGGATCGCCGAGGGCAACGCGACGACCTACGGGCTCGCCGCCGCCGTGTGGACGCGCGACGTCGCGAAGGCGCTCAAGGCGGCGCGCGCGATCCGGGCCGGCACGGTGTGGGTCAACGCCTACAACCTCTTCGACGCGGCGCTGCCGTTCGGTGGGTTCAAGGAATCGGGGTTTGGTCGCGAAATGGGGTCGGCGGGTCTCGAGCACTATACGGAGACGAAATCCGTCTGGGTCGATCTCTCGTAGGCGGGAGCCGGGCGGCGGGGCGGAGGCTGGCGGGGCGCCCACCGCGCCCCGACGGCACTCGGGGCGTGACGGCGAGCCGTTCGCATTGCATGCAGACGAGCCTGACTACACGGGGCGCGGTGGGCGCCCCGCCAGCCTCCGCCCCGCCGCCCGTTCCCGGTTATGGTGATGCGTCGGGCGGTTCCTTATCGAGGTGGCTCATGACCAACAATCGGCATGGGGTACGGGCGATCGTCGGCGGAGCATGTATCGGTCTTGCGGTGCTCGCCGTGTCAGCAGCCGGTGCCTGGGCTCAGCATCAGGGACATGGGACGACGTTTCCCGCTGCGACCACGTCCGGCACGACGACGACGCCTCCGGAGGCGGCGAGGAAGGTCACGATGGAGGAGCTGCACCAGACGGGCGGCGTGCCGCGGGGGTGGAAGTTCGCGCTGCCGGTTGGCGATCCGGCGAAGGGAAGGCAGGTCTTCGCCGAGCTGGAATGCTCCAAGTGCCATGCGATCCAGGGCGAGAGCTTCCCCAAGACGGGCGGTGACGCGAAGAACGTCGGCCCCGAGCTGACCGGCATGGGGGGCCAGCACCCAGCGGAGTACTTCGCCGAATCGATCCTGTCCCCGAACGCGGTGATCCTGGACGGTCCCGGCTACACGGGACCGGACGGGAAGTCGATCATGCCGACGTACGCCGACAGCCTGAGCGTCACGCAGCTCGTCGACCTCGTGGCGTTTCTCAAGAGCCTGACGGCCGGCGGCCACGCGCATGAGCCCGCGTCGGTCGAGAAGACGGCGGGCGACTACGCGGTGCGGCTCGAATACCGGGGGGCCGCCGGCCACGGCGCCGATCACGGCGGGCATGGCGGCCACGGCGCGCCGGCCGCCGCGCCCGGCCACCTGATGGTCTTCGTCAGCGATCGCACGACCGGCGAGACGGTTCCCTACCTGCCCGTGACCGCGACGATCCGCGGCGCCGGCAAGCCCGCGCGCGCGGTGAAGCTCTCACCGATGGTCGGCGGCCAAGGGTTCCACTACGGCGTCAACGTGGCCCTGCCGGAGGGCGCACACACGATCACGCTGTCGATCGGCCCGGCGGCGATGCAGGTGATGGCGTCCGCCAAGGGCCGCTTCGCGAAACCGGTGACCGTCGTCTTCGAGCGAGCGACCGGAACCTGAGGCTGCTCAGCTCGCCGCCGACTTCGCCGCGGCCAGCGCCGCGTCGTAGTTCGGCTCGGATCCGATCTCCTTCACGTACTCGACGTGCTTCACCTTGCCGTCCTTGCCGACCACGAAGACCGCGCGCGCGGTGAGCCCG
>Ga0066709_100001155_pt1 | contig 16787 bp, 11 predicted proteins | sample GraSoiAngelo_158_FD_79665 | JGI IMG/M metagenome (GOLD analysis project Ga0066709, IMG submission 79665) | Grasslands soil microbial communities from the Angelo Coastal Reserve, California, USA - 14_1009_16_30cm | ecosystem: Environmental > Terrestrial > Soil > Grasslands | place: USA...
AGCGAGTACTCGTTGTGGTTGTGGAGGTGGACGAACGGCGCGCTCATCGTTCGTCGCGACTGTCGGGGGCACGCATCGGGGGGCTCGGGTGATCCACCTTCCGAGTCTACACGACGCTGCGCGGACGCCTTCAACCGTTTTTCCGATTCGCCCGCGCGCGGAAGTATGATATCTCTCGCGCCGGATGGAAACGATGACCGCGCACCCCTCACCCGCCGCCGCGCGCGCCCGCCTAAAGCAGATTCTCGCCGAGCGATCGATCCGCTTCGGCGACTTCACGCTCTCCTCTGGAGCGAAAAGCAAGTATTACGCGGACGTGCGTCAGACGAGCCTTCATCCGGAGGGCGCGCTCCTGATCGCCCGCCTCCTGGACCCGATCCTCGCGGAGCACGGAGTGAAATCGATCGGAGGGCTGACGCTCGGCGCCGATCCGATCGTGGGCGCCACGATCGCGTGGACGCAGCTCCAGGGGAGAGGGCTGGTCGGATTCCTCGTGAGAAAGGAGCAGAAGTCCCACGGCACCGGGAATCGGATCGAGGGTCCCTTCGACAAGGCCCTCCCCGCCGCGATCGTCGACGACGTGGTCACGAAGGGCGGATCGGCGCTTCAGGCGCACGACGCCGTGAAAGCGGCCGGCGGCGAAGTGCGCGTGGTGGTCTGCGTCGTCGATCGCGGCGAGGGCGGCGGCGAGGAGTTCGCGGCGCGCGGCGTCCCGTTCCGCGCGCTATTTCAGATCCAAGAATTCCTGCCCTAGCTTCGCCGCATCCCCGATTTCGCGGCTCCTCTAGTTCCCCGGCTGCCCGGTGTTGTCGGGCTCGACCCCCGCGCCCCCGGCGCCGGCGGCATCCCCTGACGGCGGCTCGCTGGTCGGCTGCGGAGGGGAAGGCGGCGGCTCCTGGTCGGGCGCCTGATCCGGAGGAACCGTGGGTTCCCCGTTGCCCGTGGAGTCGGCCGCGAGCGAATCGGACCAGAACGGCATGTGCAACACCGGGCAGAGCTGGCGCGGCTCCGTTTTGCGGATGAATGCGGCCCGCATCACGTGCAGGCAATCGGGCCCCGCGCGATATCCGGTGTCGCCGTCGATCCAGGCGTCCACCACGTCTTCCGGCGCCTCGAAATCGCGAAACGGCCGGTCCTGAAGCGCGACCTGCATGAAGCGAGCCCAGATCGGCACCGCGGCCGCGGTGCCGGTGAGGCCAATGCGGCGGTTCCGGTCGCACCCGACCCACACCCCGGTGGCCAGGTCGGGCGAGTAGCCGATGAACCACGCGTCGTTCTCATCGTCCGTGGTCCCGGTCTTCCCGGCCGCCGGCCGCATGAAGCCGTACGCGCTCCGGATCGCGGACGCGGTCCCGTAGATCACCGGTCCCTCGAGAAGGATCGTCGTCAGGTAGGCGGTCTCGGGGCGAATGACGCGGCGACCCTCCCGCCGCGGCGACCACCGGACGTTGCCGCCGCGGTCGAGAACCGCCTTCACCGCGATCGGGGGCACGCGCACGCCGCCGTTCGCGAGCGTCGCGTAGGCGGTCGTCAGCTCGAGGACCGAGAGCTCGCTGGTCCCAAGCGCGAGCGACGCGACCTGGCGAAGCCGGCTCTCGATCCCGAGGGAGCGCGCCATCTCGATCACCTTCGGGAGCCCCACCATCTGCGATAGCCTCACCGTCGCCACGTTGAGCGAGCGCGCGAGGGCGCGGGCCACGGTCACCTGCCCCGCGTACGAGTTCTCGAAATTCTTGGGCGACCACGGCCCGAGGTCGGTCTGGAACGTGTCGGGCTGATCGCGCAGGAGCGTCGCGGCGGTGATCGGCGGCCGCTTGCCCGAGAAATAGGAATCGAGGGCCGCGGCGTAGACGAACGGCTTGAAGGCGGAGCCCGGCTGCCGGCGGGAATCGACCGCGCGATTGTAGGGGCTCTCCGCGTAGTTCCGCCCGCCGACCATCGCGCGGATATACCCCGTCGAGGGCTCGATCGCCACGAGCGACGCCTGCGCGGGACTGCGCTCGGCTCCTCCGATCGGCGAGCGCGCGTCCGCGTCCCGCGCCCCGGCGCGCGCGATCCGCTCGGCCTCTTCCTGCATCCGGCCGTCCAGCGTGGTGAAGATCGAGAAGCCGCGCGCGCTCAGGTCGGACTCGGAGATGTCCTTGGCGAGGAGCTCCCGAACGTAGTCGACGAAGTACGGGGCGCGCGTCGTGGGCGGCGCATTGGCGGCAAAGCGGAGCGAGGTCTGCCGGTACCGGGCCGCGTCCTGCTTCGAGATGAAGCCGCACTCCACCATGTCGACGAGGACCTGATCCCGGCGCGCGAGCGCAGCCTCGGGATCGCGGTACGGGGACAGCTTGTTCGGCGCCGGGATGATGCCGACAAGAAGCGCCGCCTCGGCGGGCGTGATCTCTTGGACGTGCTTGTTGAAATAGTAGAGCGACCCTTCCTCGACCCCGCACACGCTCCAGGAGCCGCGCTGCCCCAGGTAGATCTGGTTCAAGTAGAACTCGAGGATCTGCTCCTTGGAATAGCGTAGCTCCACCATCACGGCGAGCAGCGCCTCGTGAAACTTCCTCCAGACGTTTCGCTCGCGCGAGAGGAAGAGGTTCTTCACGAGCTGCTGGCTGATCGTGCTCCCGCCCTCGACCACCCCTCCGGCGCGCAGGTTGCGCACGGTCGCGCGGCCCATGCCGAGAAGGTCGAGTCCCCAGTGCCGGAAGAAGCGGCGGTCCTCGCTCGCGACCACCGCGAGAACCAGATGCCGCGGCATGGCCGCCAGGGGGATGTAGCTCCGCCGCTCGCGCTCCTGATCCGAGAACTCGCCCAGGATCTCGGGGTCGATCCGCAGAAGGCCGCGCGGACCGGGCTCGGCAAATCCCTCGCCCAGGGAGGCGACCTGGTTGTCTTGAATATCCATGACCACCTCGGAGCCCCGCTCCACGTGATCCGGATAGGTGAAGGGACGGAGATGGATCTCGAACGCCGTGCCACGGATCCGGTACTGCCCCGGATCGGCCGGGATCTTCCAGACTCGGCGGTACTGCGCGCGATCGAGCGCGCGCTGTATGACCGTCGCGTCGACGTGATCCCCGACGCGGTAGTCGCGCCAATCGGCGTAGACCTGGGTCGGAAACTTCCACCCCTGCCCCGCGTAGCGGTACGAGGAGAGCGAGGAGAGCCGGAACCAGTCGTATCCGAGGAAGGCGAGGACCAGGAGCAGGATGAACGCGAGCCAGCGGACGCGCCCGGGGGGCAGCCAGTCGGGCCGGCGCGTCCACCACGGGCCCGGTTTGCGGGGTGCGGGCTTGGATTGCGGCTTCTCGGTCACTACCGGAGGAGCGTAGGGGGAGCCGTGGCGCACGTCAACCGCGCGGCACGATTTCGCGAAACGCTACTTGTCGATGAGGACGTCTTCGAGGTACCGCATCCGGCCGACGGTGCGGGAATTGGTGCCGCCCGCCGGCGCGTTGAGGACGTAGTCGCGGTACGCGGTGAGCGCATCCCGCCGGTCCGAGTTGCGGCCGGAGAGTTCCTGAATCGACCAGAGACAGTCCGCATATTCGAGCTTCGCGCGGGTCCGATCCGGCCCGGCCGTCGAGCCGACGAGGGATTTCCAAGAGGACTTGAGCTTCCGGAGCGCGGCTAAGTCCGCGTTCTTCGCGGCGAACCCGGTCGCGAGTTGGAGCCGGTCGATCGGTCTCATCGATGCACGGTCCTGCTGGGGCTGCGCGGCCTCGCCCGCCGGCTGCGGCGGGGGATTCGCGGGGGTCGTTGCGCCCGCGCTTGGAGCCGGGGCACCTCCGGACGGTGCCGTCCCCCGCTCCGGCCAGCTCGTTTCGGACGGATTCACCGGGGCGGGCTTGGGCTCTGGTGCCGCCTCGGGTTGAGGGGCGGCCTCGGGCGCGACCGGTTTCGGCGCGGCCGCGTCGGGTGCTTGCCGGGTGCCGGTCGTCCGGACGACGCGGCTTGGAGCGGTCGGAACATCATCCACCGGCCTCCACGGGAAGCCTTCGCCGTCGCCGCTATTGGCGTCTTTCGGCGATTTGGCCGCGGCGCTGGTGCCCGCTTTGGGCTTGCCCTTCGCCGTGCGGGAGCCCGATTTGGTCGCATCCGGCGGCGGGCCCGGCGACGACGCCACGCCTGGCGTCGCGTCGAGGATCGTCGGGGCCGGCGACGGCGGCGCCCCCGAACCCGTGGTCGGCTGCGTCGGCGCGGACGTGGTCGTCGGTTGTGTCGTCGCGGACGGCGCGGGCGTCGGTTGCGCCGTCGCGGACGGCGTGGTCGTCGTGCTTCCGTCCGGGGCGCTCGGCGTGGCCGTGGCATCCGGTTGCGGCGCGACGGAGGGCGTCCCCCCATCCGGAGTGACGTCCAGCGCCTTGTCCTGCCTGAACGCGAGCGCGATCCAGACCGATACGCCAAGCAGCACGAGACCGCAGCCGATACCGCCGCCCCAGAGAGCAAGACGAACGAGCGTCGTCTTCCGCTTCTCGTCCGCGTCGCGCTTCCGCTTGAGGGCTTCGTTCGCGAACGAGAGGCTTCCTTCCGGGGGCGCCGAATCGCGCGGCACATCGGCGGGCTCGAAGTCCCACGTCGCGGCCGGCTGCTCGGCTGGCGCTTCCGCCTTGGGCGTGAAATTCGCGAAGGGGTCGGCCTCGCTCGAGCCGGACGCTTTCCCGCCGGCGGCCGGTGGCGTGCCCGACCCCGCCGCGGACGGCTCGGAACCTACATCGGCGAAGGAGATCTCGTCGAACAGGGGTGTCGAGGCGCGCGCTTCCCCGTGCATCGGCATCGATGACGGCGCTTCCGGGGTCGACTCTATCGACTCGGTCGTCTCGGGCGATTGCGCCGCGGGTGCGAGCGGCTCGTCAGGACCTTCGAACGACGGTGCCCCCATGACGGCCCGGGTCAGCTCCAGCTCGAGCCGGCACCCTTCGCAGACCGCGAGGTGCTCCTCGAGGGCGATCCGGTCCTCGGGCGACAGCGTTCCGGAGACGCACGGCTCCAGCTTGAGTTTTGCTTCGGCGCAGATCATCTCGGACCGAGTCTCCCGGCAACGGTGATTTCGGGCCCGCGCGCGGAGGTACCCACGAGCTCCCGTACCGGTAGCTATCGGATTCGGCCGGTAAGTTCTTGAGGTGAAAGGAGGCAGCCGAGGCGGGGCGCGAGCTATCTGGAATCAGAGGAAAACCGTGTAAGTCGTTTCAACATCAGGCCGTTGCGCGCGGCCCCCTACACCGTCAATCCGGAAGGATCGCTCCTTCTACGGGACAGGCCTCGAGGCAGGCGTTACAGCTCACGCAATCCTCGGCGACGATGAAGAGCCAGAGGGTGCCTTTGACATTTTGCCCCTCGCCCTTCTTGATGCAGTCGACGGGGCAGACATCCACGCAGGAGCTTTCGCCTTCGCAGATGTCCTTCACGATCTCATACGCCATGCGGCCTCCGAATCGGGTCGAACCTACTGCACTTGGAGCATGCGGTCGAGCGCCGCGCGGGCCCAGTGCTTCGTCGTCTCCGCGACGCGAATCACGTTCACCGGCTCGCCTTCGACAATGCGCTCGAGCCCCCACAGGAGATTCTGCGGAGAAATCCGGTACATTGTAGCGCACATGCAGAAATCCTTCGAGAGGATCGCGATCTTCTTGTCGGGGAGCGTCCTTTGGAGCCGCTGGACAAGATGATACTCGGTGCCGACCGCCCAGCTCGATCCGGCGGGCGCCTCGCGCAGCGTCCGGATGATGGTCTCCGTCGAGCCCACGTGGTCGGCGGCCCGCGCCACCTCGTGCGGCACTTCCGGGTGGACCAGGATCTTCACGCTCGGATCTTCGGCTCTGCGCTCGGCCACGTGCCGGAGCTGGAACTTCGTATGGACGGAGCAGCAGCCCCTCCAGACGATCACCTTCGCGCTCCGGAGGGCTTCGTCGGAGATCCCGCCCTGCGGCAGCCGAGGATCCCAGAGGACGATCCGCTCGAGCGGGATCCCCATCTCGACGGCCGTGTTCCGGCCCAAGTGCTCGTCGGGGAGGAAGAAGACCTGCTCCCGCTCCCGGAACGCCCACTCGAAGATGCCGCGGCAATTCGACGAGGTGCAGACCGCGCCTCCCCGCTCGCCGCAGAATGCTTTGACGTCCGCGGTGGAATTCATGTACGTGATCGGCATGATGGAATGAAGCCCGGCTCGCTCCAGGGCCGCGCCGGCATCGAGCACGTCGTCGGTGGCCGCCATGTCGGCCATGGAGCAGCCCGCGTTCATGTCGGGAAGGATCACCTTCTGGTGCGGTTGTCTCAAGATATCGGCGCTCTCCGCCATGAAGTGAACGCCGCAGAAGACGATCCACTCGGCGTCCGTGCGCTCGGCGCCGAGCCGGGCCAGCTTGTAGGAGTCGCCCGTGATGTCGGCGTGCTCGATGACGTCGTCGCGTTGATAGTGGTGTCCCAGGATGACGAGGGACCCGCCCAGCGCGCGCTTCGCCGCGCGGATGCGGGTCGCGATCTCGTCGTCCTCGAGGACCAAGTAAGGCTCGGGAACCGACAAAGTGCGCGTGGCCATATCACTCTATTTGATGCGCCGCGGGGCTTCGGGTCAAGGGAAAGAACCCGCCTCCTTGGCGCCGAATCGCTCGCGGCATTCGGCGCGTCTAAACAGGGTTGGGGGCGCCGAGGCGTCCCGGCGGTCTTGACCCACCCCGATTGAAATGGGACCATGGGTCATCCGGCCCATGGATCCACCCTCAAACAACGGGAAACGCTCCTTGTCGCCCAGCGACAACAATTTCACGATCCACATCGCGACGGTGAACGGCTCGGGAAGCCAGACCGCGAACACGACGCTGCTGCGCGCCGTGTTCCAGATGGGCGTTCCCGTGTCGGGGAAGAACCTCTTCCCCTCGAACATCGCCGGGCTCCCCACCTGGTTCACGATCCGGATCAACGACCAAGGCTACGTCTCTCGCGACACGCGCTACGACGTCCTCGTCTCGATCAACCCCGAGACCTCGCTGGCCGACGTTTCAGCGATGGGCCCCGGAAGCGTGATCCTCCTCGCGGAGGGGGCTCCTGCTCCTAAAATTCCGCCGGACCGCGTCGTCTACACCGTTCCGTTCGCGAAGCTGGTGGAACCCCTGGTCGCCGACGCGAAGCTCCGGAAGCTTGTCGTCAACATGATCTACGTCGGGGTGGTGAGCTGGCTCCTGGGGATCGATCCGGCCGAGGTCGACCAAGCGCTCACGGCGCAACTGGGAAAGAAACCGAAGGCTTTGGAAATGAACCGCGCCGCCGTGCGGGCCGGAATCGACTACGCGTCCGCGAATCTCAAGAAAGCGCCATTCCAGGTCCGTCGGGCCGACAAGACCGCGGGGAAGATCCTGATCGACGGAAACCAAGCCGGAGCGCTCGGCGCGGTGTTCGCCGGCGTCACCTACGTCTCGTGGTATCCGATCACGCCCTCCTCGAGCCTCGCCGAGCAGCTGGAGATGTTCCTCGCCCGCTACCGCCGCGACCCGAAGAGCGGAAAGGCCACGTACGCCGTGGTCCAGGCCGAGGACGAGATCGCCGCCATCGGGATGGTCCTCGGCGCTTCCTGGGCGGGAGCGCGCGCCATGACGACGACGTCGGGACCAGGTCTCTCGCTCATGACCGAGTTCACCGGCTACGCGTACTACGCGGAGATCCCCGCCGTGATCTGGGACATCCAGCGCATCGGGCCGAGCACGGGGCTCCCCACGCGCACGTCGCAGGCGGACCTCCTCTCGGTGGCGTTCCTCTCGCACGGCGATACGAAGCACGTGATGCTCTTCCCCGCCACGGTGGAGGACTGCTACGAGTTCGGGCTCAAGGCGTTCGACCTTGCCGAGCGGCTCCAGACGCCGGTCTTCGTGATGTCCGACCTTGACCTCGGCATGAACGTCTGGATGTCCGATCCCTTCCGCTATCCCGAGAAGCCGTGGGACCGCGGCAAGGTTCTGGACGCCGCCGACCTCACCCGGATCGGATCGTTCGAGCGGTACAAGGACATCGACGGGGATGCGATCCCCTACCGGACGCTGCCCGGGACGCCGCACCCGCTGGCCGGCTATTTCACGCGCGGCTCCGGCCACGACGAGCAGGCGCGCTACACGGAGAGCGCGGAGACCTACGCCCGCGTCATGGACCGGCTTCGGCGGAAGTGGGAGACCGCGAGGGAGCTTATGCCGGCACCCGTGGTCGAGCGGGCGCGAGGCGCGGAGGTGGGCATGGTGGCGTTCGGCTCGACGCACCACGCCATGGACGAGGCGCGGGATCGCCTGCGCGCCGACGGCCTGGCGACCTCGTACCTGCTGGTAAAAGGCTACCCGTTCTCGAAGGAAGTCCGGCGCTTCGTCGAGGCGCATGAGCGGATCTACGTGGTCGAGCAGAACCGCGACGCCCAGATGGCCGCGCTCCTCAAGATGGAGTACGCGGACCTGGCGCCGCGCATCCGTTCGATCCTCCACTACGACGGGCTTCCGATCGACGCGCGGAGCGTGATCGAGGGCATGCGGTCCGGAGAGCAAATGGAGGTGGCCGCCCGATGACCCCCCCGACGAGCGCTCCGGTAAACCGCATCGGCCTGACCGCGAGCGATTACAAGGGATCGAAGTCCACGCTCTGCCCCGGCTGCGGGCACGACGCGATCACGGCGAGCATCATCCAGGCGGCGTTCGAGCTGGGCCTGGAGCAGCACCGCGTGGCGAAGCTCTCGGGGATCGGCTGCTCCAGCAAGACGCCGGCCTACTTCCTGGGCCGGTCGCATTCATTCAACGCCGTCCACGGCCGGATGCCGTCGATCGCGACCGGCGTCCACGTCGCCAACCGGGAGCTGATCCTTCTCGGAGTCTCCGGAGACGGAGACAGCGCGTCGATCGGGCTCGGCCAGTACTGCCATCTCATCCGCCGCAACGTTCCGGTCGTCTACATCATCGAGAACAACGGCGTCTACGGCCTCACGAAGGGGCAGTTCTCCGCGACCGCGGACGTCGGCAGCAAGGCGAAGGCGGGCCAGGTGAACGACTACATGCCGATCGATCTCTGCGCGGTCGCGATCGAGCTGGGCTGCGGCTTCGTCGCGCGCTCGTTCTCGGGGGATCCCAAGCAGCTCCGGCCGATACTCAAGGCGGCTTTCTCCCACCGCGGGACGGCCGTCCTCGACGTGATCAGCCCCTGCGTCACGTTCAACAACCACGAGGGATCGACGAAGAGCTACCTGAACGTGAAGGAGCACGACGCCCCGCTCCATGAAATCAGCTTCGTTCCGCACTTCGAGAACATCGAGGTCGACTACGCGCCAGGCGAGACCCGGGAGGTGTCCCTCCACGACGGCTCGCGGATCGTGCTGAAGAAGCTGGAGGAGGACTACGACCCGACCGACCGGACGCGGGCGATCGGGATGATCCACCAAGGGCGGGCGGAGAACCGATTCATGACGGGAATTCTCTACCTCGATCAGGGGAAGGAGCCTCTGGATCGGGAGCTCAACCTGGTGGACGAGCCGCTCGCGTCGCTGCCGCTCGAGCGGGTCCGCCCTCCCAAGGCCGCCCTCGAAGAGGTCATGGCCGGCCTGAAGATCGGAAAGGGTTAAGGCCTGACGCTCCCCTACCCGTCCTGCGGGGGATCGTCGTCGCCCCGCGTCTCCCGGTAGTAGACCTTGAACTTTTTCCGCAGCCGCTCGCGCCGCCAACGATCCCTCATGCCGCGAAAGGGATTCCTGAAGCGGAAGCCGCGCCACCCGCGCCACGGCGTGGGCCCTCTCAGGTAGAGCCAGCCGAAGAGCATCCCTCCCAGATGCGCCACGTGCGCCACCCCGCCGCCGTTCGACGTCAGGCTCGACCAGAAGGTGATGGCACCCAGGATCAGGACGAAGTACTTCGCCTTGATCGGAATGACGAAGTAGAGAAGCAGCGTCCGCTCCGGAAAGAGAAGCCCGTAAGCGGCCAGGAGGCCATAGATCGCTCCCGACGCTCCGATGATCGGGATCGTGCTGCCCGGAGTCACGAGCGTCGAGCAGAGCGCGGCTCCGATGCCGGTCACGAAGTAGAAGCGGAAGAACCTCTGGGTTCCCCAGAGCCACTCCAGCTCCGTCCCGAACATCCAGAGCGCGAGCATGTTGAGGAGCAGATGGAGGAAGCCGCCGTGGAGAAACATGTAGGTCACCATCTGCCACAGGAAGAGATGGTGGGTGACGTCGTACGGCACCAGGCCGAAGAGCCGGTCGAAGCGCACCTGGGCGAGAAATCCGGCGAGCACCTGGAAGACGTAGACGCCCACGGTCGCGAAGAGGAGCGTCCGGACGCCGGGCGAGAGCGGGCCGCCGAGGACGATCTGACGAGGCTGCTCGAATCGACCGTTCACTTGCGGACCTTGCGCGCCGTGCTTCGCGGCGCCGCGGCGGGTCGGGCATCCAGGAAGAGCGCCCGGTCCTTCTTCGAGTCGTCGAACGCCTGGCGGACGAGCGAATCGAGCTCGACCCGAAGCTCGACCTTGCGCCGCTCCATCGCGCGGGCCGCCGTCTCGATCACGCCGTCGACCCGGTGCTCGACGAAGGAGCCGGGCGAGCCCCAGACGAACGACGGAACGTAGGCGGGCATCAATTCCGTTCCGAATAGATTGCAGCCGATCCCGACCACGCACCCGGTCGTGAACGAGGTGCCGATCCCGGTTTTCGTGAAGTCCCCCACCGTGAGGCCCAGGAACTTCTGCCCCGACCCCTCGCCCTTGCCCTCGCGGAACGCGGCCGCGGAGCGGAAGAAGCGGATCTCACCGTAGTTGTTCTTCAGGTCGCTGTTGTTGGTGTCAGCGCCCAGGTTCACCCACTCTCCGACGTAGGAGTGCCCCAGGAATCCGTCGTGCTGCTTGTTCGAATATCCTTGGAATACCGACGCCTCGATCTCGCCTCCCACCTTGCAGACCGGGCCGATCGAGGATCCGCCCCGGATCCTGGCCCCCGCCTTCACGACCGTCCTCTCGCCGATCACCGCGGGTCCCTCGATGTACGTGAGCGGCTCGACCGTCGCATTCTCCTGGATCAGGATCGGACCCATCTCGGCGTTCAGGACCGCCCCCGATTGGACCCGGGCCCCCCTCGCGACGTGGAGCGCCTCCGGCTGGGTGACGTGGACGCCGGCTTCGACGGTTCCGCGCACGGTTCCCGGCTGAAACGCGCTCCGGAAGTCCTGGACGATCTGCCGGGGGCTCCATCGGATGAGGTCCGCCGCGGAGCGCGAGAGGAACGCGTTCACCTCGGCCGGGAACCGGAGATCCTCGAAGGCGCGCTCCGGGCTTCCGGCGCGGAGATGGCGCGCCGCGTGAGCCACCCGCTTCGCGGCTACCTTCGCGGCGAAGAGCACTCCGTTCGCCATGAAGGAAGCCTCGGTCGGGGAGGCGGCGAGGAAGTGGAGCACCTCGTCGTCGGTCATGCAGAGCCGCCCGTTCACGAAGAGCGTCTCTTCCTCCGGAGGCTCGCCGACCTGCGCCGTCGGATAGAGGACCCGCACGAGGTCCTCCAGCTCCGGGCGGACGACGAGCACGAGCGGCGCGTCGGGGAAGGCCCGGATGAGCTTCTCGATCAGAGAGAAAATACCGCACCGAAGCGCGAAGACAGGTCGGAGGAGCGCGTGCGGTCCGAAGAGGGCGACCTCGGGATCCTCGTAGATGCAGAGATTCACCTGGGTAAGGTAGGGACGCGGCACCGTCGCGTCAAGTCGTGGCGCGCCGACCCGCGATTCCCTACAATGCCCCCATGGCCGAAGCGAAGCCCCAAACCCCGTCGAAAACCGAAGCCCCGAGGGAGCCCCAGGCATTGACCCGCGTGCCCCCCCCGAGCAAGCAGCCGCCGGCGGTGCCGCGCGAGCCCTCGGCCCGGGCGCTCCGATACCGCGAGCACCGCATTCCGCGCCGCCACCGGGTGTTCGTCAACCGGAACCTGCGCATGACGAAGATCCGGGCGATCGGCTTCGATCTCGACCACACGCTGGCGCACTACGATCCCGTCGCCGTCGAGACGCTCGCCTTCGACCTCACGAAGCAGAAGCTGGTCGAGAACAAGGGGTACCCGCGCGAGATCCTGGCGTTTCCGTACGACCCACCGTGGGTCATCCGGGGTCTCGTGGTGGACAAGAAGCGCGGGAACCTTCTCAAGATGGACTACTTCAATTTCGTCTCGCGCGCCTACCACGGCCTGACCCAGCTCCGCTCGGACGAGCGGAAGCGGGCCTATCGGTCCGATCGGATCCGGCTGGGGCACGAGAATTACGTATCGGTCGACACCCTGTTCCATTTGCCGGAAGTCTACCTCTACCTCTGCCTGGTCGACTTTCTGGAGAAGCGCGATCGGGGCGCTGCGCTCGACTACGAGAAGGTCTACCAGGACGTCCGGGAGATGATCGACGAGGCGCACCGGGACGGGACGCTCAAGTCGGTGATCACCGGGGACCTCGATCGCTACATCCGGTTCGATCCCGAGGCGCGGATCACGCTCGAGGAGTTCCGGCGGGCCGGGAAGAAGCTCTTCCTTCTCACGAACAGCGAATGGGAATACACCGACAAGCTGCTCCGTCACATATTGGTGAGGGGAAAGGGCGCCCCCGGCCACTGGACGGAGCTCTTCAATCTCGTGATCGTGGAAGCGGGAAAGCCGGACTTCTTCGGATCGGCGGAGGCGCCGGAGCCGGTCCCCGGGCTCAAGGGACAGAAGCTCTCGGCGACCATCGGCCGCGGGGGCGGGAGCGCGTACCTCCAGCGCGCGCTCGGCGCGAGCGGCGAGCACATCCTCTACTTCGGCGATCACACGTACGGCGACATCCTACAGTCGAAGCGGGTCGCCGGCTGGCGGACGGCCATGATCGTTCCGGAGCTCGACCGGGAGATCACGGTCACGACCGACTTCGCCAAGGAATTCGAGCGGCTCGCGAAGCTCTCCTCGGAGCGCCACCAGCTGGAGATCGAAAAGGCGGCGATGGGGCGGGAGCTCAGGCGCTTGGCGTTCGTGCTGAGCGAGAACGACGGTACGGATCCGACGCGGCGCGCCGAGATCGCGGCGCGGATCGAAGGCGTCCCGATTCAGATCGAGGAGATGGACCGGCGCGGCGTGGAGCTGGAGGGCGAGATCGAGAGCCTGCGGGTGAAGATCGACCGGGCCTACAATCCCCGGTGGGGCTCGCTCTTCCGCGAAGGCAACGAGTCGAGCCGCTTCGGGCACCAGCTCAAGGATTTCGCCTGCGTCTACACGAGCCGGGTGTCGAATTTCCTGCACTACCCCTGGAATTATTACTTCCAGTCCCCCGTCGGCTACATGCCTCACGACATCTAGGCGGGCGCCTCCCCTTCCGGGAGACCCGCGGCGAGCAGGGACGGCAGGAAGAGGAGCAGCAGCGGCGCCGACAAGGCGAAGCCGCCCGTGACGGCCAGCGCCAGGGGACGCAGGAGCGCGCTCCCCGCTCCCCACCCCAGCAGGAGCGGCGTCAGCGCCGCGATTCCCGCGAGCGTGGTCATCAAGATCGGCCGAAGGCGCCGGGTCGCGGCGAGCCGCGCCGCCTCGTGGGAATCGGCGCCGCCCTCGCGGCGACGGCGATACTCCGCGACGACGAAGACCGCGTTCTCGGCCACGATGCCGACGACCATGATCGCTCCGACGAAGCTCGACAGGTTGAACGTCTCGCCGGCCGCGCGAAGCGCTACGAAGACACCCGCGAGCGACGCCAGCGCCGTTCCCAGCACGGCGACCGACTGCCGCCACGATCGAAACGCCAGGAGAAGAATGAGGAGCACGGTGGAGCTCGCGAGCGCCAGCACCAGAAGCAATCCCTGGAACGACGACTGCTGCTCCTGATACTGGCCGGCGTACTCGACTCCAACGCCGGGGCTCGACGCAAGGCGCGCGCGGAGCAGACGGCGGATCTCGGCGACGGTCGAGCCGAGATCCCGGCCGGACAGCCGGGCGGTGATGGTGTTGACACTCCGCTGATCGGCGCGCTGGACCTCCGCGTCCCCGGGCACCAGCCGGGGCGTGGCGACGTCCGCCAGGCGGACCAGACCGCCTCCCGCCGTCGGAGCCTCGGTGTCGAGGAGCGACGCCAGCCGATCCCCCGGCGCCGGCGGCAGCGTGAGGCGCACCGGCCACACGCGCGCCACGCGCGGCATCTGCCCCGCGGGGACGCCGGCGACCCGCGGCCCGAGGAGCGCCTCCAGACCCGGCGCGTCGATTCCGAGACGGGATCCGTTCCGGTTGGGCGTGAGCAGCAAATTGGGGCCGCTGATGACCACGCCGTCGCGCACGTCGACCACGCCGGGCACGCGCGCGATTACCGCGGCGGCCTCCCGCGCGAGACGCTGCCCGAGCGCGCGGTCCTCCGTGATCAATCGCACCTCGATCGGCTGCGGGCTGGTGGTGAGATCGCCGATCACGTCCTCGACCAGCTGCCCGAACTCGATCTCGATCCCCGGCGCCGCGACCCCGATCCGCTGGCGCAGGTCGTCGGCGATCTCCTCCCCGGTCCGGTGGCGGGCACTCTTGAGGCGGAGGACGTAGTCGCCGTGGTTGGGCTCGGTGATGAAAAAGCCGAGCTGATTCCCCGTGCGGCGCGACCACGCGACGATCTCGGATGTCGCGTCGAGCTGGCGCTCCAGTGGCGCCAGCATCCGCACCGTCTCTTCGAGCGACGTGCCGGCGGGCGTGAAGTAGTCGAGAATGAGCGAGCCCTCGTCCATGGAGGGTAGGAATCCGCTCCCCATCCCCACGCCGAGGCCGGCCCCGAGGAGCGCGATCACGCCGACCCCGATCCAGATCGCTCGCCGATGGCGCAGCAGACGCGAGACGAGCGTCTCCCCCGCGCCGGCGAACGGCAGCCGCGGGGCCCCGCGTCGCAGCCCCGCCAGGTATGGAAGGAGCGTCAGGCTGAGCACGAGCGACGCCGAGAGCATCGTCGCGATCGAGACCGCCAGCACGCGGAAGAACGCCCCAGCCAGGCCGCCGAGGAGCCCGAACGGCACGAAGATCGCGAGCGTGCAGAAGCTGGACGCGAACACGGTCGGGGCAAGCTCGGCCAGTGCCTCGGCCCGATCGCGACCTCGGGCGCCCTCGTGCGCGAGGTGCTCGACGATGACGATCGCGTCGTCGAGGACCAGGCCGATCGCCGCGGCGATCCCTCCCAGGGTCATGAGGTTCAGGGACTGCCGCGCCATGCCGAGGCCGAGGAGCGTGAGCGCGACGCTGCCCGGGAGCACGACCGCCGCGAGCGCGCCAAGGAACGGGCTCCCGATGAACGCGGCGATGATCGCGATCGCGAGCAGCCCGCCGACGAGGAGCCCGTCGCGGACGCTCCCGATCGAGGCCCGAATGAGATCCGCCTGGTCGTAGAAGATGCCCACGCTCACGTCCGGCGGGAGCTCGCTCCGGTGGGAGGCGAGCCAGGAGGTCAGGGCATCCGCGAGCGTGACGGTGCTGGCGCTCTGCTGGCGGAGAAGATTGATGAGCACCGCCTCGCCCTGGCGCGCGGCGTAGCGCGTGAACTGCGGCGCGTCCGCGAGATCGATCTGCCCCAGCGCGCCGAGTGGAACCGGCGCGCCGCCGGGCGTCGGGATCGGGATAGCGGCGACCTCCTCGAGGCTGTGCGGCCGGGCGTCGACCAAGGCCAAGTAGAGCTCCCGGTTGGCTTCCTTGAGGCCGAGGCTCCGTAGCTCGAGGGCGCGGGCGACCGCGTCCGCGACATCGGAGACGGTGAGGCTCCGCGCATGCAATGCGGCCACGTCCAGGGTCACGCGGACCTCGGGCTTCCGCCCGCCCTGCAGCACGACCTCGGAAACCCCGGGCAGCCGAGCCAAGGCGGGTCGGAGCTGAAGCTCCGCCATGTCGCGCAGCTCGATCTGCGAACGTTGGGGCGAGGTGAGGGAGAGCCCGACCACCGGGAACAGGGTCGGGCTCATCAGGCGCGCATCGAGCGACGTCCCGGCCGGGAGCTGATCGCGAATCGAGGAGGCGAGGGCCTGCACCCGCGAGAGCGCCAGGTCCATGTCCGAGCCCCAGTCGAAATTCAGGTTGATCTCGCTGGAGCCGCGACTGGTGGTGGAGCGCATCTCGTGAAGCCCCGGGACGCGGCGGATGCTCTGCTCCAGGGGCATGGTCACCCCGCGGAGCATCTCGTCGGTGTCCCGCTCCCCGCTGTCGGCGATCACCGTGATCCGGGGAAAGGTGACCTCGGGCAGGATCGCGGCGGGAAGCTTGAGGCCGAGGGCGATCCCGGCCGCGGCGAGAAGCAGGAACGCGAACAGGACCGCCCGGTGCTGGGACTGGAGGGACCGAAAGAAACGCGTCACGGTCGAACCGCTACGTGCATTCCGTCGAGGAGCGCCCGCTGGCCGTCCACGACGAGGAGCACCCCCTGTTTGAGATCGGCTCCCGAGACCGCCCGCGCGCGATCGACCCGGGGGCCGAGGCGCACGCTCACCCAGCGCACGACCTCGCCCGAATCCAGAACCGCGATCCGGCTCGCCCCGGTGAGATCGTCTTCCACCACGGCGGTATCGGGCACGGCCAGCGACGTGATGTTCCGTCCCGTGAAGATGACCCCCGTGCCGAACCTCCCCAGAGCGGGACGCTCGGGAGGCGCCTGAGGGCGCAGCCAGACGAGGGTCGACTGGTCACCCCCGGAGGTCGGGAGCGAGGACCGGACGCGGGCGGCGCGCGCCGGACCGTCACCGTCCGATATCGTCGACTCCATTCCGGCGCGGATCGCCGCGGATTCGGAGACCGGGACGCGGACCTCGAACACAAGGGCGTCGTCCGTGACGACGGCGAG
>Ga0066709_100001156_pt1 | contig 16787 bp, 15 predicted proteins | sample GraSoiAngelo_158_FD_79665 | JGI IMG/M metagenome (GOLD analysis project Ga0066709, IMG submission 79665) | Grasslands soil microbial communities from the Angelo Coastal Reserve, California, USA - 14_1009_16_30cm | ecosystem: Environmental > Terrestrial > Soil > Grasslands | place: USA...
CGACTCGCTGAGGCTCAGCTCGTCGAGGGATTTGCTGAAATAGATCAACGCGGCCGCCTCGACCCCATAGGCCCCGGAGCCGAGATAGATCTCGTTCAGATAGAGCTCGAGGATGCGGTCCTTCGGCAGCGCGTCCTCGATGCGGGTCGCCAGCAGGATCTCCTTGACCTTGCGCGAGACCGTCAGCTCGTTGGTCAGCAGCATGTTCTTGGCGACCTGCTGCGTGATCGTCGAGGCGCCGACCGGGCGGCGCTTGCTGTGCCAGCGCCCGACATCGGTCAGCGCGGCGCGCAGCATCGACACCGGATCGACCCCGCGATGGCTGTAAAAATTCTTGTCCTCGGCCGAGAGGAAGGCGTTGATGACCCGCTTCGGAATCACGCCGATCGGCACGAAAACCCGGCGCTCGGTCGAATATTCGGCCAACAGCCGGCCGTCGCCGGCATGGACGCGGGTGGTAATCGGCGGCTCGTAATGCGCCAACTGCTGGTAATCGGGCAGGTCGCGCCCGAAATACCAGATCGTCAAGCCGATCACGCCGCCGCCGGCAATGGCCAGCAGGACGAGACACACAAAAAGAAAGCGAACGAGCTTAATAATGATGCGCAAGAGCGCACACTCCTTAACCGCTGGCGCGGTCGGCCCCCCGCCCGGCGGCGCTTCTTATGCGCTAACACTTTGGCTATTCCAAGGCCGATTTGGTTGAACCCCAGCCATTCTCTGCGCGATGAACGCGAAGCCGGCGCCGATGGCGGCCCGCGACAGGGGCGCAGACCCTCGCTTTCCGGCCGCCATGCTGGTTTCAGGACGAAATCATTGTGGCGGCAGGGATTGGCCGGTAAATTGCTGGGTGCGAATTCCGCCAGCTGGGCGTGCTGCCTGGCGGCGTTGCGACATAAACCCGCCTTGCTGGCAAGTCTCTTGCCGCCGCGCCGGGTCGCAGCGCCGGGCGAAAGCGATCGTATGAACCTGGAGCCGGGCTGTTTGCCGCCGCGATGCCGATGACCGAATTCCGCGACGCTACGATGGCAGACGCCACCGGCTCCTCACCCCACAGCAGGACGCCGCCGGCCGCTTATGAAGCGGTCGCAGCCGTGCGCCCCGGAGTTCCGCCCGAATGGCCAAGCGCATGCTCATCGACGCTGCCCACCCCGAAGAGACTCGGGTTGTGGTGCTCAGCGGCAACCGGCTCGAAGAGTTCGACTTCGAGTCGTCGACCAAGAAACAGGTAAAAGGCAACATCTATCTCGCGAAAGTCACGCGGGTCGAGCCGTCGCTGCAGGCCGCCTTTGTCGATTACGGCGGCAACCGGCACGGCTTTCTGGCTTTCAGCGAGATCCACCCCGACTATTACCGCATTCCGGTAAGCGATCGGTCCGGCCGCGAGGGCGAGCCGCACGAGGCGCCGGAGCGTGCCGGCCTGAATGGCAGCGAAGAGCTCGGTGTGCCGCTGGCCGCGGCACTGCCGGAGCCCGTTCCGGTTCCGGAAACGGCCGAGGACGAGGGGGCCGGCGAGGAGGAAGCCGCTCCCGATCGGCCAGCCGACCACGATCACTCTGAACCGCGGGACAGCGAGCTTGGCTACGGCGAGCCCCCGGCAACCGAACCGGCCGGCGCGTTCTATCCCGAGCCGCCCGACAGCGTGCCTCCAACCGACTGGGAAGCGCCGCTCCCGCCCGCCGAACGTACCGCCGAGCCGCTCGATCATCCGGAATCTCCCGAGGAGGTGGAGCCGACGCTGGCCGCCTGGCAGGAAGAGCAGCGATCGGAGACGGCGCATTCAGCCAATGGCGAGAGCACCGATCGACCGGCCATGTGGGATGAGGCGCATGCCGATCATACCGGCAGCCCGAATTCCGAGCCGGAATCGATCGCCTTGCGAGTCGCCGAGGAATCGGTCGTCGCGGCCGAAATCGCTGATCTACCGGCAATCGGCAATGGGGCCGAGGCCGAGGCGGGCAACGTCGAGACGCTCGGCGGCGACGAGGTCGAGGAGGTCGAGGAGGCCGACGCCGAGCGGCGCCGGCGCTTCCCGGTTCGCCATTACAAGATCCAGGAGGTCATCAAGCGCCGACAGATCATGCTGGTGCAGGTCGCCAAGGAGGAGCGCGGCAATAAGGGCGCCGCGCTGACCACCTATCTGTCGCTCGCCGGGCGCTATTGCGTGCTGATGCCAAATACCGGGCGGGGCGGCGGCGTCTCGCGCAAGATCACCAGCCTCGGCGATCGCCGTCGGCTCAAGGAAATCCTCGAGGAGCTCGACATCCCGGAGGGCATGGGCGTCATCGTCCGCACCGCCGGCGCCGAACGGTCGAAGGCCGAGATCAAGCGTGATTACGAATATCTGCTGCGGCTGTGGAACGAGATCCGCGATTTGACCCTCAAATCGACCGCGCCGGCGCTGATCTATGAAGAAGGCAATCTGATCAAGCGGTCGATCCGCGACCTGTACACCCGCGATCTCGACGAGGTGCTGGTCGAAGGCGAGGAGGGCTACCGCACCGCCAAGGCCTTTATGCGGACGCTGATGCCGAGCCACGCCAAGCGGGTTCAGCCTTACCGCGACCCGCAGATCGGGCTGCTGCACCGTTTCCAGGTTGAGAGCCAGATTGACGCGATCCACTCGCCGGTCGCGCAGCTGCGCTCGGGTGGCTACATCGTCATCAACCAGACCGAGGCGCTGGTCTCGATCGACGTCAATTCCGGGCGATCGACGCGCGAGCGCAACATCGAAGAGACCGCGCTGCGCACCAACCTCGAAGCCGCCGACGAGATCGCGCGCCAATTGCGACTGCGCGATTTGGCCGGGCTCATCGTCATTGATTTCATCGATATGGAGGAGCACCGCAACCAGGTGGCGGTCGAGCGCCGGCTGAAGGAGGCGCTGAAGAACGACCGCGCCCGCATCCAGGTCGGCCGCATCAGCCCGTTCGGGCTGCTTGAAATGTCGCGACAGCGGCTGCGGCCGTCGCTGGCTGAGGCATCAACGCAACCTTGCCCGCATTGCGGCGGCACCGGTTTCATCCGCTCGGTCGAGTCGACCGCGCTTTATGTGCTTCGCTCGATCGAGGAGGAGGGGATCCGGCGCCGCTCGGCGGAGGTCTGCATTTACGTGCCGACGACGGTGGCGCTCTACATCCTGAACCAGAAGCGCGAGTCGCTGGCCCAGATCGAGGCCCGCTATGGCGTGCGGGTCATGGTGGCGCGCGACGATACCCTGATCCCGCCAGCGTTCCGCCTCGAACGGTTGCGCGCCTACGGCGCCGGCGAGGCGCCGCCGCTGCCGCGCTCGATCCAGGCGCCCGCGATCGAAGAAGACGAGGAAGACGAGACGGCAGAGCAGGAGGACGAAGAAATCGAGGCGGCGCCGTCGCGCCCGGCGGACGCGGAAGCAGCCGCCGAGCAAGAAGGCGACGATGACCGCGGCCGCCGCCGCCGGCGGCGCCGTCGTCGGCGCGGGGATGAGCCGCGCGAGGGCCGGGCGCAAGCGGCTGCACCCGCTCCCGAAGCGGCAGAGCCGGCGGAAGCGGGCAAAGCGCCCGCCAGAGAGCCGCACGAAGGCGCTGCTGAGGAAGAGCGCGACGGCGACGATCGCCGCCGCCGCCGGCGGGGCCGGCGCGGCGGTCGTGTACGCGGCCGGCGCGAGGAGGGAGCCGACACTCCCGGCCGCCCGGCCGCCGCCGAAACGGTCGAAATCGTCCCGTCCGCCGAGGAGCAGCGCGATATCGAGGATGTCGCCGCGGCACCGAACCTGGAGCGGTGGCCGGGCGATGCTGGTTATGAAGCCGCCAGCCTGGCGCCGTTCGCCGGTGACGGAATCGCGCCGATGCACACCGCGGCACGCGATCGCGAGGAAGAGAGGGAAGCGCCGGCCGCTCCGACAGCAGAATCCGAGGAAGGGGTTCCTTTCGTCAGCGAGACCGAGCGGGTGCTCGAAGAAGCTACCGCAGCGCCGGCAAGCTCGGCGGACCGCCAGGCAAGCGAGGCACCCCCATCCTCCGAACCGGCAAGCCCCAACGAGGATGTGCTGACCGTGACCGAAAAGCCGGCCAACCCGCGCCGCGGCTGGTGGCAGCGGCTGGTGCAATAGGAAGCGCGGCCGACGGGGGGAAGGTGACAGCAGTGCGGCTGGCTTATCGGCTGCATCGTCTGGTTCTGGCCGCAACGCTGGTCGCCGCGCTGTGCCTCGGGCCGCGCGTGACGCATGCGGCGGAGCTGTTGCTGCGCGATGCCGAGATCGAGAACGACATCAAGGCGATTGCGAGCCCGATCTGGCGGGCGGCCGGGCTCGAACCCAACGATGTCGGGATCTATCTCGTTCAAGACAGCCAGCTCAACTCGTTTGTCGCCGGCGGACAGGCGATCTTTATCAACAGCGGCCTGATCCTGCGGGCGGAAAACCCGAACCAGCTGCTCGGGGTCATCGCGCACGAGACCGGCCATATCACCGGCGGTCATGTGTTGCGCGCCAAGGAAGCGATGCGCAACGCCAGCATCGAGAGCATTATCGCGATGGTGGCCGCTGCTGGCGCAGCCGTGGTCGGGCGCAGCGGCGCCCCGCTGCTTGGTGCGCAAGGGGTCGGCGAGCGCTCGTTTCTGCAATTCTCGATGGGGCAGGAAGCCACCGCCGACCATGCGGCGCTCAATTTTCTCGACCGCAGCTGCCAATCGGCCCGCGGCCTTCTGAAGTTCTTCGAGATCCTCCAGACCAACGAGCTGTTGACGGGCGAGCGCCAGGAATCCTGGGTGCGCACTCATCCGCTGACCCAGCAGCGCGTCCAGTATCTCCGGGACCATGTCGGCCAGGCGCGCTGCTCGAATACTGCCGACACGCCGGCTTCCATTGAGTTGCTGCGGCGGATCAAAGCCAAACTGCACGCCTTCCTCGATGATCCGTCAAAGACGCTCGCCGCCTATCCGGAGAGCGACCGCTCTCCACTCGCGCGCTATGCCCGGGCGATCGCCTATTACCGCATCCCGAAGCTGGACAGGGCGATGCCGGAAATCGACGGGCTGATCCGGGATTTCCCCAACGATCCCTATTACCGCGAGCTCAAAGGCCAGATGCTGTTCGAGAACGGAAAAGTGCGCGACGCGATCCGGCCCTATGAGGATGCTGTCAAGCTGGCGCCCGCGGCGGCCTTGCTGCGGATGTCGTTGTCGCAGGTCTATATCGAGAGCGGCGACCCGGCGCTCAACAAACGCGCGATCGCCTATCTCAACGATGCGAGCCGCATTGAAGGCCGGGAGAGCCAGATCTGGCATTTCCTGGCGATCGCCTATGGCCGCGACAACCAGATGGGCATGGCGGCATTGTCACTGGCCGAGGAAGCGCTCGCCAACGGCAAAAAAAAGGACGCCACGCAGCAATCCAATCGCGCCAAGCAGCTGCTGACGAAGAATACATCGTCCTATTCCCGCGCCGAGGATATTCACCGCGAGGCGGAGAATCTCGACAATTGACCCCGCCGGCTCGCGCTGCACAGGAGTTTCCGTAATGTCATTAAGCTTCCGCCGATCGACGGCATCGCTGCGAGCGCGCGCTTGGCTGCGTGCCGCGGCGCTGGGGTTCGGAGCGCTTCTCACGCTATTGCTGCCGGGTACGGTCGGCGCCGCCGATTTCACCCCGGAGCAGCGCAAGGCGATCGAGGCGATCATCCACGATTACCTGACCAAGAATCCGGACGTGCTGCTCGACGCGCTGCAGGCAGCCGAGGACAAGATCAAGGGCGACGCGCGGGACAAGGCGGCGCAGGCGCTATCGACCCGCCGCCGCGAAATCTTCGATGATCCGGAAACGCCCTTTGCCGGCAATCCAAAGGGCGATGTGTCGCTGGTTGAGTTCTTTGACTACCGCTGCCCCTATTGCAAGCAGGTCGAGCCGGCGCTCGAAGCTCTGCTCGGCGAAGACCGGCAATTGCGGCTCGTCTACAAGGAGCTCCCGGTCCTCGGGGCGGATTCGGTGACCGCCTCGCGGGCGGCGCTGGCGGCGAAGAAGCAGGGCAAATACGACGCCTTGCATCGCGCGCTGATGCTGCTTAAAGGCCAGATTAACGAGGCGGCGGTGCTCAAGACGGCGGAGTCGGTCGGCCTCGATGTCGAGCGGCTGAAGCGCGACATGGCGTCGCCCGAGATCGCTCGCGCGTTGAAGACCAATACCGAGCTCGCCGAAGCGCTCGAGATCCGCGGCACACCCGGCTTTGTGATCGGCAACGAAATCGTGCCCGGCGCGATCGATCTCGCCACCCTGAAGCAGATGATCGCGAACGCACGGCGGAAGTGAATGTGTTCAGTCGGCCGAGCCGGATTGCAGCAGGATGTAGCGTTCGAGACCGATGCGGTCGATCAGCTCGAACTGGGTCTCGATGAAATCGACCTGGTCTTCCTCGCCTTCGAGGATGTCGCTGAACAGGTCGCGCGACACGAAATCGCGCACCCCTTCGCAATGGGCGATCGCCTCGCGCAGCCGCGAAATGCCGGCCTGCTCGAGCCGCAGATCGCATTCGAGGATCTCGCGCACATTCTCGCCGATCAGGAGCTTGTCGAGATCCTGCAGGTTGGGCAGGCCGTCGAGAAACAGGATGCGTTCGATCAGCTTGTCGGCATCCTTCATCTCGTCGATCGACTGGTGGTACTCGCGGTCGCCGAGCTTCGAAACGCCCCAATGGCGCAGCATCCGCGCATGCAGGAAATACTGGTTGATCGCGGTCAGCTCGTTCTTGAGCACCGCATTCAGATGCTGGATGACGGTTGGATCGCCCCGCATAATCGGCCTCCGCGGCTAGCCGGCATAAGCTTGAACTGGGAAGCTAACGCCGCAGCCCCGAAAGCGATCACCCGGCAGGCGCGGTTTTACCCGACGTTGCGCTCTCCGCACCCTGCCGCAGCATCTGGCGGACGAACGGCACGCATTTGCCGCATTGCGGCTGGCAACCGCAGGCGCGGTAGACCATCGAAACCGAGCAGTTCCCGCCCGCGGTATGGGGATGCAGGTCGCGGTCGGTCAACGCATTGCACAGGCATACATACATGGCAGGGCTCTCGACGCTCGGTAACGATCTGTAACATAATGTACTTGCGAATGGTTCGCAACCTCATTTGCGATTGATGAGCCGCGTCAGACCGTCGCAGCGGTATCGCATCTGGCGTAATCGGCGCTTCGCGCGCCGGCGCGGCGCGGGCTATGCTGACCACAATCAACAATTCGCCAGAGGAGAGGAGACACCGATGCCCGAGACACCGACCTTCGGACGCTACGCCGAAATTCCCTACGACCAGATGACGCCGGAGCAGCAGGACGCCTACCGCTCGCTGATCGAGACACGCGGGCGGCTGCCTGGGCCGAACAAGATCTGGGTCCACAACCCAAAGCTGGCGAAGGTGATGGGCCCGCTCGGGGCGCATTTCCGCACCGGCTATTCGCTCAGCGAGCGCGAGCGCGAGATCGCGGTCGTCATCATCAACAGCAAATGGCATTCGATCTACCCAACCAACGCGCATGAGCGCGCAGGCAAGGCCGCCGGATTGCCCGCCGACAAAGTCGAGGCGCTGCTCTCGGGCTTGCCGACCTCATTCGACGAGGAGCGCGAGCAGGTGGTCTATGAGATGGCGATCTGCATTTCCAATTCGCGCTGGGTGTCGAAGGGCCTCTATGACCGCGCGCTCAAGGCGCTCGGCCACGTCGGGATCACCGACGTGATCTGTCTGATGGGCTTTTACACCAGCGTCTCGATGACCCTCGCCTTCTACGACGTGCCGGCCGGCGCCGAGGGCCTGGCGCGGTAGGGTCGGCCTTCCAATTGCCGCTCGGTTCGATCCCCCATCAAAGGAGAGGGAGAGGGGACCGCTCGCGCACCCGGCCAGGTTCGTGACTTCGTCACATGCGGGGTGATCATTGCGAGTCCGGTTTGCCGAATTCCTTCTGGTGACCGCGTCGATCCTCGTGACGGTCTTGGCGGTCGAAGCAGCGTTCGCGGTTCTAGGTCTTCGCTATGTTCCGCTGCGTTTGCAGGGGGACTTGCCCGACGATATTCTGGAATTTGCTCAGTCCTCGAAGATCGGCGTCGTCCCCCGCGATCCCGTTCTGTTGCTCGGTGACTCATATGCGCAAGGGTTTGGTGATTGGCTCTTGGAGGCTGACCCCAACGGCAATGGTCCCTTCCATTCCGCCCATGTCATCCAACGTTTGAGCGGCCGTGACGTGGTCACGCTGGGAGTGTCGGGCGCCGGCAGTGCCGAGGGCATGGCGGCGTACCCGGCAATCGCCTACTCGCACTCGAGGGACGCGTGGTATTTGCGCCTGCCGCTGCCGCACATCGCGATCGTCTATTTTTACGAAGGCAACGATCTCAACAACAACATGAGCTTCATGGAGCAGCGGGTCAAAACTCCCGACGCGACCGGGATTGTTGAACGGATCGACGCGGCGATCGCCGCTTATTCTTCGAAGTTGTTCGTGGACACCGGCTGGGCGCGGCATCTTCCGCTGCTGCGCTTTTTGGATCGCATTGCGTGGCGCGTTTTCGCCGAACAGACCGGCAAGTCGCCTAAGCTGGAGTCCGATGACGCTGCAAGCGCAGCCCGAGCGGATCAGCCCAATACCGTCGAGGTGGCAGGTAAGCCGACGCAGCTGCCGGCCAACCTGCAATCGCCGGCAATGGAACTGACGCAGCCGGAACTGGAGCTTGCCGTGCTGGTGTACGAGCGGTCGCTCGCCTTCCTGCGTAAGTTGCTCCCCGGCACGCCGGTCATCGTCGTGTATGTGCCATCGCCTCTATCCAGCTACCGCCTGCTAGGACCGGAGGTGTCGATCCAGCAGTATGTCTCCGGGCGTCTCACCCGCTACCCAAAGGAGCGCGTGACGGAGAACGGCAACCGTATGTGCCTTATGATCCGTGCCGCCACGATGGGCCAAGGTGCCGGCTTCGTCGACTTACGACCCGCCGTTCGCGCGGCTAGCGCCCAGGATACCGTTCATGGCCCTCGCGATTTTAAGCATTTCAATCGAAGAGGGATGGAGGTGCTGGGGCAGGCGGTTGCCGAGCGGATCGATCGGCCGCTGATACAAGATACATGTTTTGCAAACGTCGATTAGGTCGATGCGGCCCCGCATGAACTCGACAGGCCGAAAGGGAACAGTTGAGAGTGGCTGAGCTGCTCTCACGCGCTCTCTGTTCCCGGGGAAACGATATCGCGTAGCATGGCCGACAGACGAAGGAGCGGAGGGAGATTTTCATGAAAATCGTCGACGCGCAGGTCCATATCTGGTCGGCCGGTCCGCCGACCAACCCGTCACACCGCCAAGTCAATTCCTATACGGCCGAGGAATGCATCCGCGACATGGATGCTGCCGGAGTCGATGCGTGCATTCTGCATCCGCCGGGTTGGGATCCGAACTCGGGGAAGGTTTCCGAAGAGGCTGCCGCTAAATACCCGAACCGGTTTGCTATCCTCGGCAATTTCCCGCTCGATAAGCCGGAGAACCGTTCGCTGATCGACACCTGGAAGCAGCGGCCCGGAATGCTCGGATTGCGCTACGCCTTCACGCAGCCGCACCAGCAGAATTGGATGACCGACGGGACGATGGACTGGTTATGGCCGGCGGCCGAAAAGGCCGGCATTCCGATCGCCCTGATGGCATCGAACTACCTGCCGCTCATCGGGCAGATCGCCGAACGCCATCCCGGGCTCAAACTGGTCCTCGATCATTATGCCCGTGTCCGAGACGGCAAGGACGACGCCGCACATGGTAATCAAGCGGCGCTGTTGGCGCTCGCCAAATACCCCAATGTCACCGTCAAGTGCACCGGAGCGCCCGGCAATTCGAGCGAACCGTACCCTTACCGGAACATCCACAAATACACCCAGCAGATCGTCGAGACCTTCGGGCCGCAACGTAGCTTCTGGGGCACCGACATCACCCGCATGCCCTGCTCGTGGAAGCAGTGCGTCACGATGTTCACCGAAGAGATGCCGTGGTTGAAAGGCCGCGACCTTGAACTGGTGATGGGTCGCGCGGTGTGCGACTGGCTCGGCTGGAAATTACCAGGCTGACGGCGCTTACGGCACGGTCTCTTCGGGGTAGACGCCCCAGATATCGCTGCGCCGGATCCAGCCGGTGACCTCGCCGGTTTCGATCTTGCACCACCCGCCGCGGCATTCGAGAAGATGGCCGATGACGCCGGGCTCGGCCCGGGCAATGATCGGCGCGGCCGGATCGGGCTGGCGCAGCAGCGGACGCACCGCACCCTTGACGACGATGGCGCGCTTGCCGGTCAGCATCCGCTCATGCACCCAGCCGGCGGTCCCCTCCCAGTCGCGGATGCGACGCCAATGCTCGATCTGCCCGGTGATCTCGACCGGCATCTCCTTTCGCGTCAGCACCCATTCGATCGGATAGCGGTCGCCCGGACCGGTGCGCAGATTGACGCGGTCGGCATGCAGGCTGACAAAGCGCGGCACCGGCAGGCTCGCTTCGCTATCGCCGGGCGCACCAAAGGAAGTGCGCTCCGCACTGGCGAGCACAACAACAGCGCTGACGATCCCAATAAACGCTCGGGCGCATCCTGCACGGGCCATGCTTTCCCCCCCCCGGCCCCACGCGTGCCGGAAGCCATAAAACCGTCACGCGCCGAGGGTCAAGCGGTGTGCCGTAAGTCGCGGCGCAGCGCGGCTAAGCGGAGCGTCGGGCGGCGCGGAGGCCGCAGGTTGGGCAGTCCGGATCCTTGGCGATTCGGATGCGGTGAAACTGGGCTCGCAGCGCGTCGTAGATCAGCAATGTGCCGTCGAGGCTGTCGCCAAGGCCGAGCAACTCCTTCAGCACCTCGACCGCCTGCAACGTGCCCATCACCCCGGCGACCGCACCGAGAATCCCGGCCTCCTCGCAGCGCGGCACCAGATCGGGGGGAGGCGGCTCGCGGAACAGGCAGCGGTAGCAGGGGTGGCCGTCGCCGAGATAGGGCCGGAAGCTCGACAGCTGACCTTCGAACGGCGACAGCGCCGCGGCGATCAGCGGCTTTTTCAGGCGAAAGCAGAGGTCGGTCAGCAGGTAACGGGTCGCGAAATTGTCGCTGCCGTCGGCGACGAGATCGTATCCGGCGATGATCTGTTCGGCATTCTCTGGGCCGAGCCGCATCGGGTGAGTTTCGATGCGAACACCATCGTTTACTGCGGCCAGTGTCGCCCGCGCGCTGTCGACCTTGAGATCGCCGACCCGTTCGGTGGCGTGCACGATCTGACGCTGGAGATTGGTCAGATCGACCCGGTCGTTGTCGATGATGCCGATCGTCCCGACTCCCGCGGCGGCGAGGTAGAGCAGCATCGGCGAGCCGAGCCCGCCGGCCCCGACCACCAGCACGCGCGATTGCAGCAGCTTCTCCTGTCCCTCTTCGCCGACCTCGTCGAGGATCAGATGGCGGGCGTATCGCTGAAATTGTTCTTCGCTGAGTTCCATGACTGTGCGGTCCGGTGGTGCCGATTCCGTCAGATGTGGCCCCGAACCGGCGTCTCGGCAACGCGGCGGATCAGACCCCGGTCGAGCCGAAGCCGCCGGCCTGGCGCTCGCCGGACCCGGAAAACTCGGCGACCACTGCGAAGCGCGGCCGCGCGATCCGGGTGAAGATCAGCTGGGCAATGCGGTCGCCGGGGTTGATCAGGATGCCTTCCGCGCGATCATCCGTCCGCGCCGGGTTGCGGTTCCACGCCGAGATGAAGCACGTCCCCTCGTAGTCCGGGTCGATCAGCCCAACCGCGTTGCCGAGCACCAGACCTTCGCGGTGGCCCCGGCCGGAGCGCGGCAAGACCAGCGCGCACCACTGCGGGTCGCCGATGCGGAAGGCAATACCAGCCGATATCAGTACGGCGGGCGCCTGCGGCCGCAACAACAGTGGAGACTCGATGCAGGCTTGCAGATCGAGGCCGGCGGCGAGTGCCGATCCGTAATGCGGAAAGCCCCATCCCGACAGGCGCGGGTCGAGGATCTTCAGCTCGACCGTAAGAGCCATGACCTTAGGGCTGCTAGTGCCCGGCGCCGGGGACGCGTGGCGAGGCGGGTGCCACGGCGGTATCAGGCACGAGCGCCGCGGCGATGCGCTCGGCGAGCCGGTCGGCAACCTCGCGCTTAGTCATCGCCGGCCAATCCTCGACCGTATCACCATCCACCAGATGCACCGTGTTCCGCTCGCCACCGAAGGTGCCGGTGCCGGGCGACACGTCGTTGGCGACGATCCAGTCGCAGCCCTTGCGGTTGCGCTTGGCGCGGGCGTTGGCGACGACATTCTCGGTCTCCGCGGCGAAACCGATGACGAGGGACGGCCGGTCGTTGCCGCGCCCGGCGATGCTCGCGAGGATGTCCGGGTTTTCGACAAGCCGCAGGTTCGGCGGCCCTTTGCCGTTTTTCTTCAGCTTTTGCGGGCTCTGGCTGGCGATTCGCCAATCCGACACCGCGGCCGCCATGACCGCGACATCGACCGGCAGCGCCGCTTCGCTCGCCAGCAGCATCTCGGCGGCGGTCTCGACCGCGATCAGCTTGACCCCGGCCGGAACCGGCTCGCTGGTCGGACCCGACACCAGCACGGTCTCGGCGCCGAGCGCCGCGAGCGCCGCGGCGATTGCGTGGCCCTGCTTGCCCGAGGAATGGTTCGAGATGTAGCGCACCGGATCGATTGGCTCGCGGGTCGGGCCGCTGGTGACCAGCGCGCGGCGACCGCTGAGGCGCTGATCCCTGGCCAGAAAGCGGGCGATCTCGGCAACGATCTCCGTGGGCTCCGCCATACGTCCGAACCCGACTTCGCCGCAGGCGAGATCCCCGGCGGCGGGACCGATGCGGCCGATTCCACGTGCGGCCAGGGTCGCCAGATTGGCCTGGGTTGCCGGATGCGCCCACATCATCGCGTTCATCGCCGGCGCGATCAGCACCGGCTTGTCGGAAGCCAGCAATGTCGTGGCGGCGAGATCATTGGCAATGCCGGCCGCCATGCGCGCGATCAGATCGGCGGTCGCCGGCGCGACGACGAGCAGGTCCGCCTCCCGCGACAAGCGGATGTGGCCCATCTCGCTTTCGTCGGTGAGCGACCAGAGATCGCCATAAACCTTGTCTTCGCTGAGCGAGGCGACCGACAAGGGCGTGACGAACTGGCGCGCCGCCTCGGTCATCACGCAGCGCACCGCCGCGCCCTGATCACGCAGGCGTCGGATCAGCTCGAGACTCTTATAGGCGGCAATGCCGCCCGAGATGATCAACAGAATGCGCCGGCCCTGCAGCACGGGATATCTCCGTATTGCGCCACGCGAGTATACGCCACAGCGCGCGTAACAGAGCTATCATACGGCATAGAGGCCAGCTGGGGGTCGCCTTTGTGCCGTCCGCCTCAGCCCGACACGGAGGGAACTCAGTCGACCACGCCGAGCCCGATCGCCCGGTCGCGTTCGACCTGTGGTTCGACCAGCCGGTCGGGTGGAAAAGACAGGCGCACCGTAGTGCCGAGGCCGGGCGCGCTGTAAAGGCTCAGATGGCCGCCATGGCGCTCGACCAGGGCTTTGGTCAAGCTCAGGCCGAGCCCGGCACCCTGATGGTTGCGGGAATAGATTGAGGCGACCTGCCCGAAGGGTGTCAGGATGTGCGCGATATCCTCCGGCCTGATGCCGATGCCGGTATCCCGGACGATCAGCTCCAGGCCGCTCGTCACCTCGGTCTTGATCTCGACGCGGCCCCCCGGCTCGGTGAATTTGACCGCGTTGGACAGCACATTCAGCAGCATTTGGCGGACCCGTACCCGATCGCAATAAAGACCGGGCAAGCCCGTCGCAGCCGGACGACGCCAATGGAGGCTCACCTTGGCCTCGCTCGCCTGCGGCGCGATCAGCCGCAGGGTATCGGCGATGACATCGTCGATCGCAACGGTTTCTTCCTTCAGCTCCATCTTGCCGGATTCATGCCGCACCACGTCGAGGATGTCGTTGATGATTTCCAACAGATGACAGCCGCTGAAATGGATGTCCGAGACATAGCCACGGTAGGTGTCACTGCCTATCGGCCCCAGTACCTCCGACTTCATCAGGTCCGAGAAGCCAATGATCGCGTTCAGCGGGGTGCGCAGCTCGTGGCTCATATTGGCGAGGAAATCGGATTTGGCCTTGCTGGCGGCCTCGGCCCGCATCTTGGCCGCCTCCAACTCTTCGATTCTCCGCCGCAGTTGGTCGTTCCCGGCGGATAGGGCGGCGGTGCGTTGATTCATCTGTTGTTCGAGCGCGATCAGCGAGCGTTCGGCGGCCCGCCGGTCACGCCAGCTAATCCAGCTGTCGACGATGCGTCGCAAGCCGCTCACGGCGTGCGCCATGCAGGAGTCTCCCACTGCGAGCAACGCTACTTTACGTTGAATATAGTTAAATTTGAATGAACAGGCGCGACAAGCAAGCCGCCGGCGAAGCGGCGCGGTGCCGTACAGCGAAGGCGCGCCGCTCAGGCGGCGCGGGCGTCCTCGAGGATCATGTCGGAGGCTTTTTCGCCGATCATAATCGATGGCGCGTTGGTGTTGCCGGCCGGGACCGAGGGCATGATCGAGGCATCGACGACGCGCAGCCCGCCAACCCCGTTGACCCGCAGCCGGGGGTCGCACACCGCCGCGTCGTCGGCGCCCATGCGGCAGGTGCCGACCGGGTGCAGGTTGGAGATGCCGTAGCGGCGGATCGCCGCCTCGAATTCGGCGTCGCTGTCGATTTGGGCGCCGGGCACCAACTCCTCGGCGACATACGAGGCGAGCGCTGGCTGGCGGGTGATCTGGCGCGCCAGCCGCAGGCCGGCGGTCAGCGCGTCGATGTCGTAGCGCGTCTTCAGGAAATTGAAGCGGATCGACGGCGCAGCAAGCGGATCGGGGCTTTTCAGCTGGACTGTGCCGCGTGCTTCCGGCCGAAGGTGCACCGCACTGATCGTGAAGCCGGAAAACGGGTGCGGCACGGCGCCCATGCGGTTGCGGTCGGCAAAGCTCCAGACGCTGAAATTGAGCTGGATGTCGGGACGATCAAGCCGCGGATCGCTGCGCGCGAAGCCGCCGGCGCAGATGCCGTTGCTGGTCAGCGGCCCCTTCTGGAACAGGACGTATTGCATGCCCGCGATGAGCTTTTTGACCGGACTGTTGGCGATGTCGTTCAAGGTCACCGGCTTGGTGCAGCGGAACGCCAGCCGCACATAAAAATGGTCCTGCAGATCGGCGCCGACCGCTGGCAGGTCGCGCACCACCGGAACGCTGTATTGCTGAAGCATGTCGGCCGGTCCGAGTCCGGAGAGCTGCAAGAGCTGCGGCGAGCCGTAGACGCCGCCGCAGACGATGACTTCGCCCGTCGCCCGCGCGATATGCGGGACGCCGTTGCACAGGAACTCGACGCCGCTCGCCCGGCCGTTTTCGAACCTGACGCGCGTCGCATGTGCGTTGGTGCGGATCGCCAGATTCGGCCGGCGCCGCGCCTCGCTCAGATAGGCGCGGGCCGTGCTCCAGCGCCGCTTGCGGTTGGTCGTGCTCTGGAAAGGGCCGGCGCCTTCCTGCTCGCCATCATTGAAATCGTTGTTGGCGGGCAGGCCGGCCTGGACCGCGGCGGCAATGAACGCATCGGCCAATTCCCAGCGGATCGGCTGATCCGAGACGCGCAGCGGTCCGCCGACGCCATGCGTCGCGTCGGGGCCGCGTTCCTGGTCCTCGGCCTTTTTGAAGTACGGCAGCACGCTGTCCCAGTCCCAGCCGGTGCAGCCGCGCTGCCGCCACAAATCGTAATCGGCCGGGTTGCCGCGCATATACACCATGCCGTTGATCGAGCTGGTGCCGCCCAACACCTTGCCGCGCGGCTGATACATGCTGCGGCCTTCGAGCTCCGGCTCGGGCTCGCTCTCGAACATCCAGTTGACGCGCGGATTCGCGAATAACCGGCTGTAGCCGACCGGCACATGGATCCAGAAATTGCGGTCCTCGCCGCCGGCCTCGAGCAATAGCACGCGGTAACGGCCGTTTTCGCTGAGCCGGGCGGCGACACAACAGCCGGCCGATCCGGCGCCGGTCACGATGAAGTCGAAGGTGCCGGCGTCGGCTACCGCGCCATTCGCCTTCATGACGGCAGTCCCAGCCCGCCGCGCAGATCTTTCAGAACCTGCTCGCGGCTGCGGGTCTGCCAGCGCCGGCGCCGACCGATGGGTTCGTTCTCGACCTCGGAGTAGACCTTCAGCCAGACGAAAACCGGGCCGGGGCGGCCGAGGATCGCCGGCAATTCGCGCATCAGCTCGCCGATCTCCTCGAAGGCGTGGGCGCGCGGATAGCCCGCCGCGAGTGCCAGCTTGTCGTACGCGACCTTTTTGGCGTTCGGCACGGGCTGACCGCCGGTCGTCGCATAGCACTCATTGTCGAGCAGAAAATGATAGAAATTGGCCGGCGCCTGCTCGGCGATCGTCGCCAGCATGCCGAGACTCATCAGGATATCGCCCTCGGAATCGAACAGCACCAATTTGCGCTCAGGGCGGGCGAGGGCGAGCCCCAAGCCGAAGCCGGCATGCCCGCCCATCGCCGGGTCGCCGAGCGGCGCATCGAGATCGGGGTTGGAGGTCTGCTCGACCCAATACCGGCCGCCGCGGCCCGGCACGACGAGCGCGTCGCCGCGATGGGGGCGGAAGACTTCGAGCGCTTCGGCAATGCGCATCATGGCCAGTTCCCCCTCAGCGGTTGAAGCCGTGATATTCGTCCCCGACCAGCACGACAACCGGCCGTCGGGTGCGCTCGGCCTCCTCGAAGGCGGTGGTGATGCGGCCG
>Ga0066709_100001158_pt1 | contig 16774 bp, 10 predicted proteins | sample GraSoiAngelo_158_FD_79665 | JGI IMG/M metagenome (GOLD analysis project Ga0066709, IMG submission 79665) | Grasslands soil microbial communities from the Angelo Coastal Reserve, California, USA - 14_1009_16_30cm | ecosystem: Environmental > Terrestrial > Soil > Grasslands | place: USA...
AACCAATTGAGATTGCCGGCGCCGCCACCAGTGGCAACCGAGTCGAGGACGATCCGGAGCACTCGTGTGCCCGCTGTGAGCGGAATACTGGCCGTCGTCAGCGTCTGCCATGTCTGCCACCCGCCCGTGTCGGGAACCGCAATGGGTCCGGTCTTGTCGACACCATCGACTTCGACGTGGAACCTCGCGCCGGTACCCATATTCGCCACTCGCGTTTCGAGTTGATAGTTGCCGGTGGAAGCCACATTGACCGTGTATTTCAGCCACTCTCCGGCTCTGGTCTTTCCGAGGTTGTAACCGCCGCCAGTATCCGCCGTGGATTCGATATCAACGTCCGTGGCGCGGTATTGTCCAAGGGAGTTTCCAGCCGTCGTGTCGAAGTACGACACGAACTGCCCGCCGTCGTCGAAATTCTCGGCCTGAATCGTACCGGGCACTGCGGCGGGCGTTCCGCCGAACGGCGTGCTGCCCCCTCCATCCGTAGGTGTTCCTGCCGTCGTGAAGCTCCATAGAGGCCCAGCCGCTGTGAGCTGCGCCCAGGTCCTTCCGACGACACGCCAGTAATACGTCGTGCCGGGCTGCAGGTTGCTGACCGAGAATTGCTCGATCACCCCGTCGGTCGGGCTGCCGATCTGCATGTTGCTCACAATCGCAGGCGGGTTCGTCGTAGTACCGAGGTAGATGTCGTAAAAATGTGCCCAAGGTCCGCCTTGCCATGTGAGCGTCACCTGGGATCCCTGGCCCGATGCACCGTTAATCGGCGCCGAGTACGATGGAGCATCAGGCGGTAGTGGTTGAAAGGAAACGAAATTCGTTGTGTCGTTCCACTTCCCATCAAATTGATCCGCGAACCACTGGTAGAACCACGGCTTGTTAAGGGTGGGGTTATAGAAGAAATTGTGCTCGTCCTGCTCGATCGCTGACGCGTTGGTCCAGTTCGACGAGCCGAAGATCACCTCGCCCAACCCACGCAGCACAATCGCGGCTTCATGCGTCAGGCCTTCATGCTGCCGCATCTTGATCTGCGCGCCTCCCATGAACATGCGGTCGATGTGCTCGGAATCAAATAGTCGCGTGGGATTCCTGTACTCAGTCGGTTCAGTGATGAGGCGCACCGGGACGCCGCGCGCGACGGCGCGCACCACGGCGTTGGTAAGACGATCGTCGTAAGCGCGATACACGATCGCGTCGATGCGCTGCGTCTCGACATTGAACCGCGTGACAGTACGGTTTATGAAATCTTCCAGCGGCGGGAAGTTCATCGACGGGTCGATCGGATACATCGGATATTGCCGCACCGGCGGATTCGTCATGTTGGCGTAGTCACGGTAGGCAATCGTATCGGTCCACAGATCGTCGAAGCGTCTTCGGAATGAATTGGTCAGCCTGTCGTCGTTGGTGAAGTACACTGCCTCGTCGTTGAAATTGGTCGGCGAGATCGGTACGTACTCAGCATCTGCATAGTTCGCCTTGCTGAACTCGAGCATGTCCTGGCCCTGGAACAGCATCATCTTGAAGTGAAGAATATTCGCGCCTGCGAACTTCTCCCGCATCGGGATGCCGCTCGCACTCAACGTCGCGAGCGTTTGCGCGTTCAGCCGCTTGGTGGCGTTGGCGCGCTGGTCGACGATGATCCGAATCGGTAAGCCGGCGTTGAAACGCTTGATCAGCTCGGTGGCGTAACGCGCGTCCTCCATGAACCAGAACGCGACATCGATACCGACCTGCTCGTTGCGGATCAGGTTGAGTATCGGTGCGCGGCAGTCTTCGAACTCGGTATCGCAGAGGCGCTCCTGCGCCGCGGCGGCGAGCGGTGTCGTCACGCTCAGAAGTATTGCAAACGTAAGCAACTGAAGGGCTCGGTTCATTGAGGGTGAAGTTGGCAACCCGTGTGCCACGGCTGTGAGGACTCTTGGTGAAAGTACGAAAGCCTCACAATTGCTGCGCTATACACTCAACGGCCGGCGAAAAAACAGTACGCACGGGCTAACGAGACGATGTCGCCATTTTCTCAATTTATGAACTACACGAGCCAGCCGTGGGTCGGGCAGAGCCAAATCGTATAACAAAGTCCTTCTGTAGACCATTGCTGTTCCAGCATCGGCCGATTGGCACGGCCTCTGCTGTATGGGCCCGGCGTTGACGAACACGCAACTGTTCCGCTTTGCCGTATCCGATCCAATCCCACCGACGCCACGATCCGACAGGCCGTTCATGTCGGTGATCATGAGCACATACAACCGCGGCGCGCTGCTCGAAGACGCGATTCGCAGCATGCTGGCGCAGCATGCGGCGATCACGCCGCCGTTCGAGTTGATTGTGGTCGACAACAACTCTACCGACAACACGCGGGAGATCGTTCTGGATCGGTTCGCGCGCGTCGACCCGCGCGTGCAGTATCTCTTCGAGTCGCAGCAGGGACTCTCATACGCACGAAACGCAGGGATCCGTGCGGCCCGCGCTCCGCTGGTCGCGTTTATCGATGACGACGTGCGAGCGCAGCCGGACTGGGTCGCGGCCATCGCGCGCGCGTTTGATGAACACCCGGACGCGGACGTCGTGGGCGGTCGTGTGCTCCCGATCTGGCCCACCGCTCCGCCGGCCTGGTTGACGCGCGACCACTGGGCGCCACTGGCACTCGTGGACCATGGCAAGGCTCCGATCGTCGTCACTGCGGAGCATCCGATCTGCCTTGTGGCTGCGGGGGCATGCCGCCGGACGTTGTTCGACGCCGTCGGGCTCTTCGCCACTGAATTCCAGCGTGTGAAGGACAGCATTGGATCGCTGGAGGACCACGACTTCCTGCTGCGGGTTCTGCGCACGGGCCGCAAGGGCGTGTACGACCCGCGCATCGTCGTGAACGCCGAGATCCAGCCGAACCGGATGGAGCGTGAATACCACCGTCGATGGCATACGGGCCACGGGCACTTCCATGCGCTGCTCCGCTCGGAGCACATCGAGCAGACGCGCGTCGGCACGTTGTTCGGCGTTCCGGCGCACTTGTATCGGCAGGCGCTTGGAGACCTCGTCGGGTGGGCGCGCGCGAAGGTGATCGGCGAGCCAGGCCGCGCGTTTCATCATGAAGTGCGCCTTCGCTTCTTTTGCGGGTTCTTTCGCACGCGTCGCCACGAGTTCCTCAAAACTCCAGGCCGCGAACGACGTGCCGAACTCTGGCGACTGTTTCGTGTACCCGCTCGCCGACGCGCTCCGTTGACGCAGCCGGCGGCAACTGGAATGAGACGCGTTCGGCAATGAATATCCATCACGTGATCTCGCCTGTCGTACACGCTGCCCGCACCGTGGACACGCGCCTGCAGAGACTCTGTTGGCCAAGCGTGCGCAATGTCCTCTTCGACGCGCGCACGGCGATGGAATACGGAATGATGGCCCCCCTTCACCGTCGGCTCCTCACGGATACGCGGGTGCACAGCTGGCTGATGTCCAGCGCGCGTCCCGAAGGCGTGAAGGAAATCTTCCGGGATGCTCCGGGGTCCGCGCCAGTACTGGCTCCGCGCGAGGCGATGATGAGGCGGTTCGACGCATATGTCGCTGCCGACCGGATGTGGGCCACTCTTCCTCGCGGCACCTGTCGAATTCAGATGTTCCACGGCGTAGCGGGCAAGTGGAGTCGCGTGTACGACCGGCCGGACCGTTCGATGCGACACTGGGACCGCTTGTTCTTCATCAATCGCGGGCGGTTGCAGAACTACATCGCGAGCGGGGCAATCGACAGCCGCAGTCCGGCGATTCGTCTCGTCGGCATGCCGAAGAGTGATTGCCTCGTCGACGGCACGCTTCGGAGAGATGCCGTGCTCCAGATGAATGGGATCGAGCGCGGCCGGCCCACCGTCCTGTACGCGCCGACATGGACCCGCTTCTCATCGCTCAATGCGATGGGAGAGGCCGTTATCGCCAGTCTCATCGACGCCGGCTACACCGTCCTCGTGAAGCTCCATGACAACTCGCTCGATCCGGCGTTCGAAAACTCCGGAGGCGTGGATTGGCTGCGCCGTCTGCAGCCGATCCTCGCGAAAGGCAACGGATACCTGATTCGCACGGGCGACGCGTCACCGTGGCTCGTCGCAGCCGACGTGTTGATCACGGATCACAGCTCGATTGGCTTCGAGTACCTTCTGCTCGATCGTCCGCTCATCAGAATCGAGATGGCGGAGCTCATCAAACGCGCCGACATCGCCACCGAATACGTCGATCTGATCGCCAGCGCGTCGACGACGGTCGAGAGCGCGCCGAGCGTCGTTGCGGCCGTTGAGCGGGCGATCGCGGAACCAGATCGGCTGTCGGAGGCTCGGCGTGCGGTCGCAGCAGAATTGTTTCACGACGCGGGGCATGCGACCGACCGCGCGATTCACGAACTGTATGCGGTCATCGAGCTCGATGCGCCCGCTTCGCAGCCAATCGCGCCCCAGCATGCCATGATTGGCGCTGCCGCGCGCCCCTGATCGCACTGAACACCATGCAGCTCGACGTCGTGATTCCGACGCACAACCGCGCTCCGCTGCTCGCAAGAGCGCTCGAGAGCCTGCTGATCGCCGAGCGCCCTCAGGGGCTCGATGTGCGTGTCATCGTCGTGGACAATCGATCGACCGACGACACGCGCCGCCTCGTCGAATCGCTGATGCCCCGGTTTGAGGGGCGCCTGCAGTACGTGTACGAACCGAACCCAGGGCGTTCTCACGCGTTGAACGCAGGCATCGACGCCAGTCGTGGCGACCTGGTGGGGATGATCGATGACGATGAGGAAGTCGATCGCCGCTGGTTCGTGACGATCGCCATAGCTTTCGAGGATCCGGCAACCGATTTCATTGGCGGACCGTACGTGCCGCGCTGGGGAAGCGAGCGACCACCCTGGCTCGGTACCGCCTACAAAGCAGCGATTGGTTGGGTGGATGCTGGGCCCGAGATGCGGCAGTACGGACCGGGGTTTGACGGGTTGCTCATGGGCGGGAACGCCGTCATCCGACGATCGGTGCTCGAGCGTGTCGGCCCGTACTCGACCGATCTTGGCCGCACCTCGGACGGACGGCTCCTGTCATGTGAAGACCGGGACATGTTCAACCGGGTGATGATGATTGGAGCGAGAGGCTTCTATCGGCCGGACCTCTCGATTCTGCACTACGTCCCTCCCGAACGTCTGACAAAGCGGTACTTCCGCCGCTGGTCGTTCTGGCATGGGGTGTCGCTCGGCGTGCTCGACAGACGGCGACCGGCGGCGGTGCCGTATCTGCTCGGTGTGCCTCGCTACATGATTGGTCTCGCCGTTCGTGCCACGATCGATACGGCGCGGCGGTTCTTCGCGCCCAGGGAGCCTTCGCGAACGTTCAAGAACGAGCTCGCATGGTGGGATCTCGCGGGCTTCTTCTACGGCAAGCACATTCATCGATCCTGACCGCAGCTCGGCGGATCACGCGCGGTAAGAACACGATTTCCGCGCTCCTGTTAGCGGACCCGGCTACGTCGCAGCTCACCGCCTCGGACTCCACAAAGCGCGAAGTCGAGATCGACGGTCTAGTGGTACCGGACGAAGCGCTTCAGAGCCAGAAACGGCCGTTCGAGGAGGGACCAGCTGAGGAGCGCGACGGCGATGCTGAGACCCAGCGCGGCCGTCGTCGCAAGCGCATTCGCCGGCAAATGCGACCCGGCGATCGTTGGGAACGCGGCCGGCGCGAGCACCCGCTCGCGCAGAAACGCGATCACGAAGGGATGCCACGCGTACAAACCGTAGCTGTACCGGCCCAGGAAGCGGAGCGCCGGGAGGTTCCACACCCAGCAGTGCGCGCTCGCTGACGGCGCGCTGGCGGCACTCACGACTGCTGCAGCTCCGAGCAGCGACAGCGCCGGAAAGCCGGCCGTCTGCATGAGCCGGCCGGATGGATCCAGCGACGATTCGCGGAAGAAGATCAACCCGAGCACGACGATCGTGGTGGCGGCGACAGGCGACACCGCGCGCCGCGCAATCGCCCACTGCGCAGGCTCCTCGATGAACGTCGCGATCAACGCGCCCGTCGTCAACGCATCCATCCTCGTCGGCAGCAGCACGTATACGGCTGTCGAAGGACCAAACGTCGATACGAGCCAGAGCCTGAGTACGGCGACCACCACCATGATCGCGACACATAGTTGCGCTAGGGTCCTCCGCTCGATCATGAAAACGATGACGGGCCACAGGACATAGAACTGTTCTTCGACCGAGAGCGACCAGAGGTGGCCCGTGTGCCACGGAGTCGCCGACCAACCGGCGCGCGCGATCAGGACGTTCACGCTGTGCGTCCAGTACCATGTCCTGGCCGCGCGGAGCCGCACGGCCTGCCCAGGCGTCGCGAGTCCCCACGCTGGTGCTATCGCCAACGCCAACACGACGAGCGCGAGATAGAGCGGCACGATCCGGAGCACGCGCCGCGCGTAGAAGCAGCGGAAGAACGCATGGCCGCGCTTCGTCTCGAGCAAGATCGAAGTGATCAGGAATCCAGACAACACGAAGAACAGATCCACGCCGATCCAGCCGCTGTTGATCACGCGCTCGACCAATTGCTCTCCGCGACCGGCGTACTGAAGGTTCCGGGCCGCGTGGTAGACGATGACGGCGAGGATGGCGACGCCACGCACGCCGTCAAGAGCAGGTACGTGGCTCCGGACGGATGGAGCTGCGCCGGTGCGCTGAAGGCTGCTCGAGAGCGCCTCGGCACCCGGCGCCACTTTGGTTTCAAGCTGGGAGATCAAGCCTGGCCTTGCGCGATGTTATCAAGCAGGACACGTGCCTTCGCGAACGCAGTTCGAAGCGCGTTCCGCAGGGTGGGCTGACGGCGTTAACGGACGGGTGCAGTTACTAGCAGCCCCAATCGATTCGGGGGCGGCTGTAACTATTAGCACCCGAGGACAATAGCTGGCGGTGCGGGGTCTAGGCGATGAAGCGTGTATCTGCGCCATGAGGTGTTGGAGGTCAAAAAAATCGCGACAAACGCACGTCTTATGAAGTGAGGACGCTTCTCATATCCTCCTAGTCATTTCTCTAAATCTATCTGTGACTCTCTAAATCTGTATGTGCCGACTCGCTGGCAAGCGCCGCTGTTCTTGTTCTCTGTGGAAGCTGAGGTTCTATCTCGAGTTTGCGAATTCACGCGGCTGCCGGAGCTCGCGACTGACGACCGACGAGACTGCGCAGCTTCATCCAGTAGAAGCGTCGTTCTTCAGCACTGATCGCGAGACCGAGGAACAGCCCCACGTAGACGAGTCCTCCCGCAGCGAGTCGAAGCGCGACCTCGATGATCCTCGTGGGAGCCGGTCCAAGCCGCAACAACACGGTCATGATCACGGCGGGCCACAGCGCAGGCCAGACAGCCTGTCTCAGTGGCGCGCTGACCGGAAGGCCGACGCGCCGGCACGCCGCCGGATAAAGAACCAATGCAAACGAAGCGGTGACGGGGATAAGAGTGCCGAGCGCGACGCCGACCAACCCGAGCGATCGCGCGAGGACGATGCTCAGCGACACGTTCACCGCGGCTGTCGTGATGTTCGTGTACGTGAGCAACCGATGTTGACCAGCGCCCTTCATGATCAGATTGGCGCCCGACGAGCTGATCCTCACGAGCACAACGGTCAACAGGATCTGCGCAGGCAGAATGCTTCCTGAGAATTTAGGGCCGACCCAGCTATTGATCAGCGAATCGGCGAGCGCAATCAGTCCGAGGCACAACGGCGCGGCCAGGGCAAGCGACAGCTTCGTGCCCTGCACCATGATCATTTGCAGGCGATCCTGACGCTGCACCGCATCGCTGTCGACGACATTGGGGAAGAGCGCGTCGTTCAACTGGTTGGTCAGTTGTTGCGCGAGTTGGGACAAGCGCAGGCCGACCGTGTACACGGCTACCGCGGTCGTGTCCAACATCGCCCCGATGACGATCGTGTCCGACGAGTAGTTCAGCTTGGCGGCCCAGTCCAGGACGAACATATACACGCTGAACCCTGTGACCTCGCGGAGTCTCGCTCGCCGAAAGAGACGGGGTCGGAGATGAAGTCCCGGGAACGCGCGATACGCGTTCCACGCGAACAAACCGAGCGAGAGGATCCGCACGGCTGTGATCGAGGCCACGAGCGTGACGAGCCCGTGGCCGGCGCTCAATACACCGAGGTTCACCACCGCGACAATGACGCTGGTGCAGATGCTGGCCGCGTTGTTGAGATAGTACCGCTGGAATCCGTACACGACCGCTCCGAAGACGGAGAGCGGAAAGCGCACGCTGAGGTACACGCCGATGACCAGCAGTACGTATCGCGCAGTACGTACCTGATCGGGCTCGATGTTGAAGAGCAAATCGATGCGCGAGGCAATGAGCGCCGTCACGATGAAGCACAGGATGCCGAGTCCGGCGAACACCAAGCTGATCGTGCTGAGGATCTCGTTCAGCGCCGTGCGGTCGCGCCAGGCGCGGTACTGTGCGATGAACCTCACCAACGCGCTGCCATACCCGAGGTCGAGCACGCCGAAATACCAGGTCACCGACGTCGTGAGAGCCCACAGTCCGTACGCCGAGCGGCCGAGGTGCGACACGTTGAACGGCAGCATCATGAGGCCGATGATGCCGTCGACGAGGATCACGAGATAGCGTGTGCTGACGTTTCGCGCGACGAGTTCGAGAGGGCGGTCAGGGGGTCCCCAAACGTGCGGGTCAGACGAATTGTCCATGGTTCACGCGGAGCCCTGCAGCAAGGTCAGTGCCCGTCGGCTCGCATTTCAAACCCTCACGTAAGCCAGCGCATCCATGCTTTCGCCTCGTGTTCCGCGGCGCGAAGGCTTCTCCTCGCGACGCGCAATCGACGCGCGAAGTCCTGCTGCTGGCCTCGACTTTGCGGATGTTCAGGTGACGGCCCCGAAACGAGCTCTACAGTGGAACGCCACTTCCAATAAGTGGCAGGCGGCCGAGCGGAGAAAGCGACTATGTTGACTATCCGACACGTGCTGGCAGGAGCAATCGGGCTCTTATTCGCAGCCGCTGTGGCCTCGACGGCGGCGGCCGACGAGGGGCGAAACAAAAGCCGCGGTAGGTCGCACCACGATGACGAAGGCCGCGCGCAGTTTGCCGGCCCGGCCTGCGAGGTCGCGAACGAGGGCGGTCACCTGCAGTTCGTCAACGGCAGGAGCCCGTTCCGCGGCAGTTCCCATGGAGCGTACGGCGGCATCTTCTTCGCCGGAGGCGGCACAAGCGTGCCCACCAGCAAGCCCGCGGCGTCGCCGGGCGCGAACGTTCCGGCAGTCTCTGCGCCTGCTCCAGCACCCGCAGCGGGCGCGCCGGCCGGTGGGAGCGCGACAGCCGCACCTCCCAGCGGTGGCAGCACGACAGCCGCACCTCCTGGCGGTGGCAGCACGACGGTTCCTGCACCGAATCCGACGGTGACGGCACCTGGTCTTGTCGCGCCGAGCGTCGGCGCGAATGATCCTGCCGTCGGAGCTGCACCTGTGGTTGGAACGGTTGGAACTCTGCCTCCTTCCGCCGGCAATGTACCTCCGGGGCGCGCACCCGTCGTGACTCCGGGGCGAGCGGTAGCGGTGAATCCGGAGCCGACCAGCCTCCTGCTCATCGGCACCGGCCTCGGTAGTGTCTTTCTCGCTCGTCGTCGTTCGCGGAAGCCGAGGAGCTAAGTGATTGGCCTCGTCGCATGCGTTGTGACAGGGGCCTTTCTGTATGCCCCGCTGCTGGTGAAGCTCGTACGGCAGTGGGGCGCCGACGAAAGCTACTCACACGGTTTCCTCGTGGCGCCGATCGCGTTGTTCCTGGTCTGGCAGCAACGCGATCGGCTCCGACGGACGCCGACCCTCCCCTCGAATGCAGGCCTCGTCGTGATCGGCTTAAGCCTCGCCGTGTACGCACTCGGGTCGCTTGGCGCGGAGTTGTTCCTCACTCGCGTCTCGCTGATCGGCGTGATCGCGGGAACCGTGTTGTACGTCTTCGGATGGCGGCATCTACGCATCGTCGGATTTCCGCTGGCATTTCTGATCTTCATGATTCCGCTGCCGGCCGTCGTGTTCGACCGGGTTGCCGTCTCGCTGCAGCTGGTAGCGTCTCAGCTTGGCGAGCATCTGCTCCGCTTCGCCAATGTGCCGGTATTGCGTGACGGAAACGTCCTGACGCTCGCGGCCATCACGCTCGAAGTCAACGACGCGTGCAGTGGAATTCGGTCGATCATGGCGCTGGTGTGCGTCGCCACTCTGATCGGACGATTCTCGCAGTCGACGCCGCTGCGCCGCTGGTCGATCGCTTTCGCCGCGATTCCGGTGGCCATTCTGCTCAACGGCGTGCGCATCGCCGCGACCGGGCTCGCGGCGTCGCGGTTCGGGCCAGCCGTCGCGAGTGGGGCAATTCATGCGGCAACAGGGTGGGTGGTATTCGTCGCCGCGCTTGGTGTCGTTTGGGCGCTGCAACGGGCCGTCGGCTCCCAGGTCGATGGCGCGGCGCGATCTCAGCTCCGGACGGCATGATGTCGCGGCGTCTTCTGGTCGTGGCAGGTCTGATGATCGTTACCGGTGGACTCCTGCGCGTCGTGGCCGCAGGCGATCTCGTCCCAGCGGCGACCGCACTCGATGCGCTGCCGCTTCAGATCGACGAGTGGCGTGGGCACGACGCCGGGCGGCTGGATCGCGAGACCGAGGCGGTTCTGCAGGCCGACAGTTATCTGATGCGGACGTACTGGCGCCGGCGGATACCCCTCGATCTGTTCGTCGCGTACTACGCTACGCAGCGTTCGGGTCACACCATCCACTCGCCGCTCAATTGTCTGCCCGGAACCGGCTGGGAATGGGTCGCGCGCCAGCGCGCGCGTATGTCACTCGGCTCTGGACGAGAAATCGAGATCAACGCGAACGTCGCCCGCAAGAACGGTCAGGAAGACCTCGTCTACTACTGGTATCAAAGCCACGGACGCGCCGTGGCCAGCGAGTTCCGCAACAAGTTTCTGCTGGTTCAGGACGCGTTGACCCTTCATCGCAGTGAAGGTGCGCTGGTGCGAGTCACGGCGCAGGTTCAACCCGGTTACGCGCGAGCGGAAGAGATCGCCTCGTTCATCCGCGCGCTGTTTCCGGTCCTCACGAAGCATCTCCCGGAGTAAAACGCAATGCGCATCGTCTCTATCGCGCTGGTCGTCGCCACGCTGGCCGGTTGCTCCCGTCATTCGTTCGAGCGCTTCTTCACGAGCGGCGAGCGGTTTCTCTCGGCAAAGCAGTACGCCGAGGCGGCCATCGAGTTCGAAAACGCCATCCGCGCGAATCCGCAGTCGGTTGACGCGCAGATGAAGCTCGGCGACTCGTACGTCGCGCTCGGCCAGACGGCAAACGCCGCCGCCGCCTACCAGCGTGCGTGCGCCCTCGATCCGAAAACCGCGAAGGTCTGCGTTCAGTCCTCGTCCCAGCTCCTCGCCATGGGCGATTACGCGAATGCGGCGGCGGACGCGCGGACCGCGCTGTCGGCCGATCGCTTCAGTCTCGACGCGCAGCTGCTGCTCGCGAGCGCGCTGGCCGGAGTGCGTCGGTTCGCCGATGCCGAGGAGCGGATCTCGGCAGCAGTGGCAGCCGCACCAAAGGACCCGCGCGTGTACAAAGCGCTTGCCGACTTGCGGCTACGCCGCGGCGACACCAAAGGCGCGGAGGCGTCGCTGCTCCACGCCATCAAGCTCGATCCGGCCGCGGCCGACGCGCGCGTCAGCCTCGCGCAGCTGTATCTCGAAACGGGGCGCGGCGCCGACGGCGCGAAGCAGCTGCGTGCGGCGCTCGAAACGTCGCCAGACGATCTCGCAGCCAATCGCACATATGCCAGCTACCTCGTCGCAACGAACCAATGCGATGACGCCGAAAAGTACTGGCAGGCCGTCGCCGCAAAGTCGCACGACGACTCCGGAGTTCTGTCGTTGGCCGATTATTACGTATGGGCAGGTCGGTCGGACGACGCGCTCCGCGTCTTGTCGGAGCTGAAGTCGAAAGACGGAGGCGGCGCCGCGAAAGTGCGTATCGCATCGATTCTCTACGATCGAGGCGAACGCGAGAAGGCAGGGACGATGGTCGATGATGTGCTTCAGCGGGACCAGGCGAGCATCAACGGCCTGCTGCTGAAGGCGCGCATTTCTCTCGACGGCGGCGACGCCGCTGCCGCACGCGACTACGTGCACCGCGCAGCCGAAGTCGCACCGGACACGCCCGCAGTACGCGACATGCTCGCTCTCGTGAACGCGCAGCCGTGACGTAGCCGCGCCCCGAGACCCGGCAGGACGTATCTCTCGTCAACCAACCAAACTGGACGATCGTCGTCCGGCCGCGCGGATAACGCATGCCGCGTCGTCGATCGAACCGCCTACTGCGTCGGCAGCTTCAGCAGGAACACGTCAAGCCACTTCGAAAATCTTGAAGACCTCCCGAGCGAGCGAGTAACGACGTCGGATCGAAACTACACGCCGTCATCACGTTCTTTTTGACTTTACGGTGCTACAAGAGGCAAGCGGTTCGTACAGGCGACATTGACGCCACTGGCCGTTGACGACCGGGGCAAGTTCGGGCAACACCGTGCGATGTGGATCAGCTCGCCCACCTTTCGTGTCGCGTACGTTGCAGATCCGTCCTCGACCCTCTGCGTTTGCACAGCGCTGCCGGCGTCCGCCGAGACTCCAGTACGAGAAAACGATTAACGGTTACAGAACCGTGATTGACATCCTGCGACGTCCGCACTCGATCATGCCCGGACTCGCGCGCTGACCACCAAATTTGTTCCGAAAAAGATCTTAGTCGACGGCCACGCGAAGTTTCTTACGCGCTGGTATCACCGTTGCCCTGCCGCTCCACCGAGTTATCCCCCCGGTTGCCCTCGCGTTGGAGTGACGATCAATGTTTCGAAAAGCCCTCGTGTGCGTCTGGGCGACGTGTGCCTTCTTGACGCTGAATGCACGACCGATCACAGCAGCTACATCGACGCCGTATACGGGAACTCCAGTTGCCATTCCAGGCACCATCGAAGCCGAGAACTTCGACGACGGCGGCGAGGGTATCGCGTATCACGACTCCACAATCGGTAATGCTCTCGCCGCATTTCGCCAGACTGATGTGGACATCGAGGCCGCGAGCGAAGGCGGCTATGACGTCGGAAAGATCAGGGCCGGCGAGTGGTTGAACTACTCGGTCAACGTCTCTTCAACCGGCAAATACACGCTGGATGCGCGCGTCGCGTCATCGGGACAGGGCGGCACGTTCCACATCGAATTCGGCGGCAATGATGTCACCGGTCCGCTGACGATCCCGAATACCGGTGGCTGGCAGACCTGGACGACGGTTTCGACGCCGGTGGCGCTATCGGCTGGACCGCAGATCATGCACGTGGTGTTCGACGCGATCGGTCCGAATGGCGCCATCGGCAACCTGAACTGGCTGCGACTTTCAGCCGCCACGTCAACCCCATTCACGGGCTCTGCCGCTGCCGTTCCGGGCACGATCGAAGCTGAGAGCTTCGACAACGGCGGCGAGGGCCTCGCGTATCACGATACGACCGCCGGCAACTCGCTCGGCGCGTTTCGCCAGACGGATGTGGACATCGAAGCGGCAGTTGAAGGCAGCTACGACGTCGGGAAGATCAAGGTCGGAGAGTGGTTGAACTACTCCGTGAATGTCTCCTCAACCGGCAAATACGCGCTCGATGCGCGCGTCGCGTCATCGGGACAGGGCGGCACGTTCCACGTCGAATTCGACGGCAAAGATGTCACCGGCCCGCTGACGATTCCGAACACGGGCGGCTGGCAGACCTGGACGACGGTCTCGACGCCGGTTGCGCTGTCGGCGGGCCCGCAGATCATGCGTGTCGTGTTCGACGCGATCGGTCCGACCGGCGCCGTCGGCAACTTGAATTGGGTGCGACTGTCGATTGTCGGATCAAGTCCCTTCACCGGCGCGCCCGCGATCGTTCCGGGAACGCTGAAGGCGGAGAACTTCGACGACGGCGGCGAGGGTATCGCGTACCACGATACGACCACTGGCAATTCCGGCGGGCAGTATCGCAACACCGACGTTGACGTCGAGTCGAGCAGCCTTGGCGGCTACGACGTCGGCTGGATGATGACCGGCGAATGGCTCGCATACTCGGTGAACGTGACGGCCGCCGGCTCCTACACGCTGCAGTTCCAGGTCGCGTCCAAAGTGGGCGGTGGCCAGTTCCACGCGAACTTCGGCACGACGAACACGGCCACGGTGGCCGTACCGAGTACCGGGGGATGGCAGAATTGGACGACCGTCACGACGACCGCGAGCCTGATGGCTGGCGCACAGGTGATGAAATTCATCGTCGACGCGGGCGGCTTCAACGTAGCGGGTATAACGCTGACAGCCACATCGCCGTCGCCATCGCCGCCGCCACCGCCGCCGCCACCACCGCCGCCGCCGCCGCCGGCGGCCGGTGTACCGACGTCGTACAACGCCGTCACGGATCGCACGATGCGTCCGAAACCGCCGCTTCCCGCGCTAGGGCCGGCGGGATTCACCTTCACCGATCCGACGTTCGGCTCGAAGATGCTGCGTGTCACCGATGCGAATACGCTCGCGGCGTCCCCCAACGTCTCGTTCCGTTCGCCGTCGATTGGCAGCGAGGTCGGCTGGAATGCCGACTCGACGCGCTTTTACATCCTGGGCAGCTACGGCAACTCGATCCCCTATGCGTTCGACGCGGCGACGATGACGGCGTCGCGCATCGCAGGACGTGGTGACGGCGGGCTCGTGCTGTCGTTCATCAACGAGCCCGAGTTCGACGCGGCGAATCCCAACATCATCTACGGCGTCGGCAACCCCGTGCACACGATACAGCAGTACGACTTCTCGTCGAGCACGTACAGCGCCGTCATCAATCTCGACACCATCGCCACCTTCGCCGGCTACGTGGGCGGGCAGAAGAACGGCGCGGACAAGATGATGACGTGGTTCGGCGGCGCGACGCAGGATCTCCACAACCTCGCGCTGTGGTTCCCGATGGCGAACCAGTCAGCGCGCAAGCTGCTCGACACGCTGGCGTCGACTATCAACGGAGTTCCGACCAATATCACGCTGAATTTCCATTTGCACAGCGCGGCGATCGACAAGAGCGGTCGCTACGTACTGCTGTACACGTCAGGCGCCGACCTTGGCGCGCTGCGCTACGCCTCGCCATTCTATGTGTGGGATACCACGACGGACCTCGTCACCGCTGTCACCACCGGCGGTAACGACGGAGGCCCGAATGCGTTGCCCTACGGCCATGCCGTGCAGGGCTATGGCCATATCGTGAACACCGACTGCTGCACGACGTCGACGTGGGACGCCTCACAGTGGCAGATCCGTCCGCTGTCAAGCCCTCTGAGCCACGCGGATCTCATCGCGCCTGTCCTTCTGCCGAAGGAGGTTCAGCTCGCGGACCATACCTCGTGGAACAACGCGCAGGCGGATCGCCTCGTGCCGGTCATTAGCGCGCCGTATCGGATGCCGGGCAACGACGCGCCGTGGCGCGCGTGGGATGACGAGATCGTCGCGATCGAGACGGATGCAGCTCCCGCAGCGGGGGCGACGGTCTGGCGATTTGCGCACACCCGCAGCAACATCGTCAACGACACCAATCCGTCGGCGCTCTGGTTCTGGTATACGCCGCGGCCGAACGTGTCGCCGAATGGGCGGTTCGTCATCTTCACGTCGAATTGGGAGAAGACGCTCGGCGTCGACCCCGCGGACAAGACGTATCGCGAAGACGTCTTCCTCGTGCAGCTTCAGTAACGCCTCTTGTCTCGCATGCGAGGACCCGGCCGAGTGGCCGCGTCCTCGCAATCGAGCGGCTCGCCCTTCTCGACCGCAAGCTGATCCATCGCAGCGACGCCAGGCACGGCTCATGCTTATCCGTGGCGTGTGCTTGGCGTGTGCCCGTCAGTGTCCTTTGACGCCTTGCCCTAGGCGTTGATCGTTGCATCATTTGGCGTCACGAGCGTAGTCCGCCCCAGCATTCATGTTCGCTCCATCTTCCCAGCACAGCAGCCTCACGGCACGGACGATTTGGTTGGTTACCGCCAAAACCGTTGCGTTTGCGTTTACGGTTGCCATCCCGCTGCTTCTCGTGCGGCGGATGCCGCAGCACGAGTTCGGGCTCTACAAGCAGATTTTTCTGGTGATCAACAGCGCCGTCACGATGCTGCCGCTTGGCTTCGGCATGACGGCGTTCTACTTTCTGCCGCGCGAGGAGCACTGCCGCAATCACACGGTCTTCAACGTCGTGCTCTTCACGACGGCAGTCTCAGCGCTGTTCGGAGCGGTGATCACGCTCTTTCCGTCACTCCTGATTGTCCTCTTCAAGGAGCCGGCCGCCGTCGAATTCGCCCCGTGGATCGGGATCATCGTCGTGTTATGGGTGGTTGGCTCATTCCTCGAAATCGTGACCGTCGCGAACCAGGACATCAGGATCGCGACTTCCGCCATCGTCGCCATTCAGATCACGCGCGCGACGCTCTTCGTCACGGCGGCCATCACCGCCGGCACCATTAGCGCGCTTGTTTTCGCCGCGCTGGCGCAGGGCCTGCTGCAGGTTGCCGGGCTCGGCGCGTATCTCAGCCGCCGATTTCCGGGGTTCTGGCGGGCGCTCGACTGGTCCTTCTTCCGGCGGCAACTGGCGTACTCGATGCCCTTCGGTGTGGCGGGTCTCATGTACTCGTTGCAATCCGATCTCCACAACTACTTCGTATCGCAACGATTCGGGCCGACGGCCTACGCCATCTATTCAATCGG
>Ga0066709_100001159_pt1 | contig 16772 bp, 13 predicted proteins | sample GraSoiAngelo_158_FD_79665 | JGI IMG/M metagenome (GOLD analysis project Ga0066709, IMG submission 79665) | Grasslands soil microbial communities from the Angelo Coastal Reserve, California, USA - 14_1009_16_30cm | ecosystem: Environmental > Terrestrial > Soil > Grasslands | place: USA...
CTCGCCGCGCTCGCCGGCACGAAGCAACCGAACATCGCGCGGCTCGAGAGCGGCAAGGTGGTCCCGAGGCTGGACTTTCTAGAGAAGGTCGCGCGCGCGCTTGGTGGACACCTGGACGTCCGCATCGTTGAGGGGAAGTGGAACGCGTAATGGACAGCCCGCCGCCCTCGTGCGGATGCAGGAACTTTGTTGCCCCTCTATTGCCCCGGACCGGGTCAAATCGAGCGGATTGGCGTCGACCAGCGACGGACTGGATCTGACAGATTAGGTGGCGAGCTTCCAAAGGATTCGGCCTTTCGCGTGTGTCATCGCCGAGTTCCGTGGAAGGGCCTGGTGAATTTCGAATCTCTGTGGGGACGCCACCTGACCTGCCAGATACTTCAGTTCTGTTTCTCTTCAGCCTTCGTTGCCCCGCTGTTGCCCCCGAGCGGACCGCGCTGCTCGAGCAACCGGATCGCCTGGTGAGCGACGCCGGCGACAGGGTGCATGTAGCGCATCGTCGTCGAGAGGTCTGCATGGCCGGCCAGCTCTTGAATCGCCTTCGCCGGGGCTCCCCGCATCGCGAGATGAGAGCAGAAGGTGTGCCGCAGCCGGTGGATGTGGCAGGTCACGGGAAGGCCGACGGCTCGCTCCGCGCGCTTCATCCAGCTCCTGAGGGTGTTCTCGCTGACGGGCTCTCCGTTGCGCTGGTAGAGCATCCTCGGCCCTCGAAGGTGCCTGATCGCCTGCAGGGCGGCGGCGAGGCGCGTGGTCATCGGGACTCGTCGCGTCTTGCCTCCCTTGTTCCTCGGCTACCGGCTCATCCTCGGTCGCGACCTCGCGTGGTTGGCAGCGGAGAGATCCAGTGACCACGTCGCCTTGTAGCTGACGACGGGCCCGCGCGTCAGCACCGGCATCGACAGCGTATACGCAAGAATGACGCGATCACCGCCGACGTGATCACCGCCGACCATGAGATAGAATATTCCTAGTGTGACCGCCTGCGTGGACGGGTTCCATAACAGGGAATGCAGTTCGAACCAACCAGGGGAGCCACAGTAGAAACAATTGACCCACGTGAAAGGGAAGACCACTTGTGTTTCGCCGTCGTACAGCACCGTGCCGGATGCTCCATTCGGCAGATCGAGGCCGGCGCCCGACACGGAAAACCCCCGAACCGGCTGGGGCCAATCCATCGAGATCGCTGGAGCCCGGAGCCGCGGGTTCGAGGGAGCAGGCGTATCGTGGCACGAGCCACTTCCCTTCTCTTGCACAAGCCCTTCGACTGCGGTGCTCTCGATCCAAAGCTGGATTTCCGGGGTAGTCGTTCGACAATCGATCCAAAGCAGATAAAGTCGATCGGGCGCCACCGAAATCACTTCATACAGGTTGGTCGCCGATCCTCGGGCGGGAGGTTGACGGGCAAAGACGATGCTCGGCAGCGAGCGTCCGTCGATCTCCACCGTCCCTTCCGACCGGTGTATCGAAATCCGTCCGATCCGCGAGCTGATCCAGGGCGGGTTCCCTTTCCCCCACGAGCCTGCGCCCATCACGTCGAGCGACAGTTCGCCGACAAGCAGACTGGAATCGAAGGCAGCCATCGACAAGCGCTCGGGGAGGGCGGGATATGCGCCTGCATCCGGTGCGCCGCCCCCGTCCGGCAACGTCGCGCCGCCGTCGGACCCTGGAGTGCCGCCGTCTCCGCGGTCTCCGCCGGATCCCGAAGCCCCTGGGAGTTCGCTGCCGCCGCAAGCTGCGAGCGCACAGAGAAGAACGCTGGACGCGCGCGCGGCAACCGCCATCAGCGCCACGTTGTGGGCTGTAGCCCGAGGTTGCCAGAGGCAAGCGCTTCCTCGGACGACAGACGAATCGATTCAACCCGCCGCGATCGGGGTAGCTTCCGATGTTCATGCGTTCGTCCTGGTGGGTCGTGCTCTGGCGCGCCATCCGCCTGCGCTGGCCCCGCTGCGGAGAGGGACGCATCTTCCGCAGGTACATGAAGGCGACCAACTCGCCGTTCGGGTCGTAGACGAGGCCGCGCCGATCGCAGCTGCGGAGCACTTCGTAGCGCCACCAGCGGCGAGCACCGCGTTCATCACCGGGCTGATGCTCATCGTCCTCATCACCGTGCCGCCTGAACATCTGGTCCGGTACCGGAAGGTGATCCAGATTTCCGGCCCGCACGCACCCGGGGTCAGGACGCGGCAGATCAACTCAAGGGCGAGCTGTGGGAGATCAAGTGCTCGCAGCAGCGGGTGTTCTACGTCGTGGTGATGGGCGGCGAAATGGTGTTGCTCCACGCTGCGAAGAAGGAAGGCCAGAAGGGCTGACAGGGGAGGGGTGGAGACCGCCGAACTGCGGTTCCGAGAGGTCACGGGGAAGAGGCCCTGAGGGGCCAACGGAGGCGACATGGCGAAAAAGAAATCCTCACATCGGGCGCAGCCTCGACGAGTTCATCGGAGAGCAGCGCGCGAAGGATCCCGAGTTCCGGGCGGAGTTCGATCGGCTGCAGCTCGCTCGCAAGGTGAAGGGGCTTCGTGAGACGAAGAAGATGAGTCAGGTCAGCTCGCCGCGCTCGCCGGCACGAAGCAACCGAACATCGCGCGGCTCGAGAGCGGCAAGGTGGTCCCGAGGCTGGACTTCCTCGAGACGGTCGCGCGCGCGCTTGGTGGACACCTGAACGTCCGCATCGTGGAGCGGAAGTCGAACGGGTGATGGACAGCCCGCTGCCCTCGGGCGGATGCAGGAACCTTGTTGCCCGCCTTTGCCCCGACCGGGTCAAATCGAGCCGATTGGCGTCCTCGGCTGTGAGCCATCGCAAATAGGCGCCTGGGCCGATGAGCGCCCGCGACCTGGAGAACCACCGCTCGGCCGACGTGCGCTGCAGAACCTGGCTACCGGGGCAGTGGCCCTCGTCGCTTTCATGGGTGGGCAGGGGCGGGTGGGCGGGTGTGGGTGGAGGAGAGGGCTTGACCTACCCCCAGCCAGACGTCTATACGCTTCCACCGATGTCCCTGGAACGCTTGGCGTAATCGCGATCGGCAACCTTTCCCGGGGGGAATTGCGATGCTGGCCTCTGCCCGCTCCGCGGCACGTGTCGCTTGCAACAGACGCGCGCTGCTGCCGAGCGAGGAGGGTGCGCCACCCTATCAGTAGCGCGGCTGTATCCATGCCGCCGCCGCCGCGAGCGATGGCGCGGCACTGCTTCACCAGACGTAGTTGCCGTCCAACGGGGGAACTCGATCATGCGCAAGCCTGTCGTCTCTCGATGCCTGCTTTCCTTTATTCTCGCCGCGTTCGTCGCCATCGCCCCGCGCGCCGCCCGTGCCGACCGCGAGCGGCAAACGGTGATTCTCGGGTGCACCCGGCCCTGCGACGGCGTGGTGGCCGCGGTCCGTGGGATCGGTGGCGACCTGGCCTTCAAATACGAGAACGTCGACGCCATCGCGGTCAATCTGGATCCGGCGCGACTGCCCGAGCTCTCGGGCATCGCCGACGTCAAGGGCGTCTTCAGGGACGCCATCGTCCCGCCTCCCCGGCCGGTCGACGGGGTGGGCCTCGGACGCAAAGGAGTCTCGGCCGATCCTTTGCTGGCCGAGGACGTGCAGGCACTCTCGCCGGCTGACATCGGCAAGTTCGCTGGCAGCCTGCCTGCGGACTACTCCTTCAACAACGACCTGGTCGGCGTCTCCGCGCTGCACGCCCAGGGCAAGCTGGGCCAGAACGTGGTGGTGGCGTTGATCGACACCGGCACCACCAACGCCAACGTGGTCGCGTCGCTCAGCGGCACAGTCGTCGGTGGAGAGAACTTCGTGCCCACCGATCCGATCCAGTCGGCGACCAGTCGCCGCAACGGCCCGCATGGCACCTGGACGGGCACGGTCATCGCCGGGCACGTGGCTTTCGGGTTCCTGAACACTTCGACCCTGGTCCGGTCGATCAAGGCCAATGCCCCGGGAAACAACTTCGTCGGCCCGTGCCCCAATCCTCCGCCAACCGCCGTCTGCTTCGTGAGCATGATCGGAACGGCACCGGCCGCGAAGATCTACGCGCTCAAGGTGTTCGACTCGCGCGGCGGCGGCTCACCCGAGTCGCGCATCATCGCCGCGATGGACCGAGCCATCACGCTGAAGCGCAACTTCAACAACGGCATGCCTTCCGTTCCGGTGTCCGGCACCGGCGACGAGAACGACCCCTTCAAGTTCAACTCGCTCAACATCCAGGTGGTCAACATGAGCCTGGGTGGCCCGACCCTGTTCGCGGGCCGTGACGTCGAGGACCAGCTCACGCTGGCGATGCTAGACGTCGGCATCACCATCGCGGTCTCCGCCGGGAACGACGGCTTCCCCGCCATGACCGTGAGCAGCCCCGGAACCGGCATCGGCTCGCTGACGTCGGCCGCGGCGAATACCGCGGCGCACGAGCGTATCCTCCGCGACGTGCAATTCGGGTTCGGCATCGGTCCCCTGTACCGCCCGACCACCCACACGCAGACCGCCTTCTTCAGCTCGCGCGGTCCCAACGCCGACGGCCGGCTCGGGCCGAATGTCACTGCGAATGGGTTCGCCACGTTCGCCCAGGGCACGTGCCAGGGCAGCGCCGGCTGCCTCGCCGGCACCGCGCAGGCGCCCATCAACCTCGTCTCCGGGACGTCGTTCTCCTCGCCCACCACCGCGGGCGTGGCGGCGGTGCTGCGGCGAGAGGTCACCGGCGCGACGGCGGCGCAGATCCGCAACGCGATCATCCAGTCGGCGAACGCGGGTGTGCTGGGCGACGAGTCCGGTCGGATCGACCAGGGCAACGGCTTCCTGAACGCATCCGGGGCGCTTGCACTGCTGCAGTCCGGGGGCGTCAGCTCGTCAGCGAGCGGCGGCGCCAAGCCGAGCGACAGCGTGCGTGACAACGTCGGCGAGGCGGGCTTTCGCGCCGTGAACTTCAAAGACGACAGCTTCAGGACGCACATCGATCGGCTGGTGCCTGGCCAGGTGGCGCAGTTCTTCGTTCCCACGCGCAGGGACACCGACCGGCTGGTAGTCACGTTGCGGAACGTCACGCCCGAGAACGGTCCGGCGCAGCAGAACCAGCTCTTCGGGGACGACGCGTTCATCCAGATCGCCGACGCCCCCACGTCTTTCAACGAAAATCTGGTGGCGGACTTCGTGGCCTCGAGCGCCACCTACACCCTCAAGAATCCGCAGACGGGCCTGGTGCGCGTTTCCATCCAGGGTGATTGGACGAATGCCGGCCGCGTCTCCGCCGATCTCGACATCGCCCAGCAGCGCACCAAGATCCCGGGAGAGACGGCGGAGGGCAAAGTGGCGCAGGACGACCTCATCCCGGTCCGCTTCAACGTGCCTGCCGGAACCCAGCAGCTGGCGGTCATGCTGTTCTGGGAGCACAACTGGGGCGCCTACCCGACGAACGATGTCGATCTGATCCTGGTCGCGCCGAGCGGCGCCGTGAACGCGGACGGCGCCACCTTCGCAAGCCCGGAGCGCGTCGTCATCAAGAGCCCGGCAGCCGGTAGCTGGACCGCGTTCGTGAACGGCTTCACCATCAACGGCCGCGCCGACGATTGGCAGCTTCGGGTCACCGCGGATGGCGTGAGGCTGCGGCAGTGAGCGCTCGTTCGCGCTGAGCGCCGCGGGGCCGCCTGTCTTCCGGGGCGGGCGGCCGTCGTCCAAGCCTCACTGGTCCTCGCACGCCACGACGCGATCGAGATCGGAATGGTAGCGGTACGTCTTGCCTCCAGCCTCGAGCTCGATCAGGAACCCCGGCGTCACGACCTGCGCGTATATCGCCCCGGGCTTGGGGCAGCCGAGGCTCGCATCTGGCCAGGTCTGCGGTCGCAGGAATCTCGTCTTGACGGCGGCCACCTCGATCCCGAGGCGCGCCGCGACATCGCGGCGGGCGAGTTCGGATACTCGAGCACCGGCGACGATCTTCGGCTCGGCGGCAGACACCCGGCACACTACCGCCCTGCCACCCGCCACATGGACTGCATAGCGGTTGCCATCCGCGTCTACCGTCACGCGGTGGCCGCTGGTCACGACCTGCGCGTACTGCATTCCCTTTACGGGGCAACCCAGGCTCGTGTCGGGCCATTCGGTGGCGAAGACGCTGCGAACGCGAATCCTCTCAGCCGCCAGTCCCAGCTCCTCGGCCAACGCCTTCCGGGCCCGTTCGGCGGCCTGTTCGGCGGTTGGATCGGCTGCAGCGCCGAGCGGCGTGAACAAGAGGGCGGCCATGATCGCCAACACCTCCCTGACCGTATTCGCGCGCAGGCGCTTGCGCAACGGCCCACGCGTCACGCTATCCCGCGTTCAATCCACTGCCGCCGTCTTCGTCGCCCGTTTTCGGCGTCGCTGGGGCTCCTGTCCTGGCGCGTGGTCGGGTCGAGCCGCGGCGGGCAACCGGAGCTGCGGCAGGAGGGCCGGGGCAGGGTTCCCCCTTCGAGCTCAGTGGCGTGACGATGGACCGAGGCCGTGCAGCGATCGAGCGACCCCTCGACTGCCGTTTGGAACGAGCCTGTCGCGGATGCGGCGACCGACCGCTGCGCCTCGCCCTCCCGCTGGTCCGGCGTGGCGGGCCGATCGAGGACGGCGATGGCCGCCTCCTTCGAGCCCTTTGCCGGGTGCATGTAGCGCATCGTCGTGGTCAGGTCCGCGTGACCGGCGAGCGACGACGGCCGGTCGCTTTCTGTTCGATGGCGGCAACTCGTCCGGGTGCGGCCTCGTTGACCGCCGAACGGCGCAGCTCACTCAGAACGACCGACGAGTACGACAACGGAGAGTAAGCCTCTACCCGCCTCGAAAGCGCGATCAAGGTGAAACACCGTGACCCGCGACCGTCGCGGACGGTTCCTGCGCTTCGGTACATGGGAATACCCACGTCTCCGTCGGGGTCGGACAACGCGTCTCGCGTGATATTCTTTCGAGTGGCGAAATGATGCTCAGTTCCTGGATCGCCTTCGCAGGTGCGCCGCGCATCGCAAGGTGCGAGCAGAACGTGTGCCGCAGCCGGTGGATGTGCCCGGTCACGGGCAGTCCACCAGCACGCTCCGCACGTTCCATCCAGCTTCGCAGCGTGGTCTCCGTGACGGGCTCGCCGTCGCGTTGGTAGAGCGCCCGCGGTCCGCGTAGATGGCGAATCGCGGAGAGCGCCTCGGCCAATCGCTTCGTCATCGGCACGCGGCGAGTCTTGCCACCCTTTGGCGAGCCGATCTCGCCGCACCAGTCGGAGCGCGCGATGGTAAGCTGCCCGCTTCCGTTTCCGGTCAGTCTCACCGACACGTTCCGCTTCGCCGGAACGACGTTGCCGGGGGACTGATCGACGGAACTGCAGGCAGCGAGCAGCGCGATCGCGACAAGTGTGAATCGAAGATGAGACATCGGCGAGGACGTCCTCCTGCGCGAACCGCGACACAGCCACGTGCTCGCGGCCGCGTGGATGCGCTCGCTCGCCTCTGGAACGTGGGCACGGATGAGTCAATCGGCATGCTGGTCCGCGTGTTCTGCCATCGATCAACCGATCGCACGGTAGATAACGTGAACTCGCGAACGAGGACGGAAGCGGGCTAGCGGCTTCGTTGCAGCAATTGCATCGCGAGTCCCTTCGGGAGGGTCTTGAAGTCCGCGCGGCGAGCCACGAACTCCGTCTAAGAATTGAGCTCGACGAGCGCTGCGATTCCGCAGTTGTCGTGAACGAAGGAGTCGATCAGTTCCTCACCGGCGTCACGGACGCAGACACGGCCAAAGTCATCGATGATTCGTGCAGCGCGCACACTGGCGAGCCTTTGCGGCAGGGCCCCCTTCCTGCGTCCCTTTCCCTGCGCGGTCGCGCATACCCAGGCCACCAAGCTGATCGGTGCGGGCTGCGCGTTATGGAACGACCTGTCACCATCACTCCATTTTTCCGTTTGAAGTGATTGCGAAGAGGGCAGTGCAGCATCTCCTTGCGCTCCGTGCAGCATCGGCCCGTCGGGCTTGGCGCAATTGTCCGAGCGCCCTACGTTGCTCGTCGATTTCCTCGCGAGTGCCCGGCGAGGAGATTCTTGGGCCGCGCTCGGTACGCTGCCCGCACGGCTCGAAGGGAAGGAGCGAGAGATGAAGAGCCGAATCTCCACATGCATCGTCGCCGTCTTTTTGGCCGTTATCGAACCCGGCTTGGCGCAATCGCCAGATGCGCGGCCATCTGCCACGCTGCCTTTGAAGGGCTTGCTGTCTTTGCCCTTCCATTCCGACGCGACCGTTCGCTCGAGCGCGACACCGACCTCCAACGCAAAGGCCTACGACTTTGCGACCGCCGACTATCCCGGCGCTGCCGCCTCGATCGCCTTCGGCAACAATGCCCAAACGGTGGTGGGCGCCTTCGTATTCGTGCCCGGCAGCCCGCCGGTGTCTTCGTTCACCTTCAAGCGCGGCGTCTATCGGACCCTCGAGGTGCCGGGCTCGACGGGGAGCTTCGCCACGGACATCAACGGCTTGGATCAATTGGTCGGCGCCTACGCGGATCCGGCGGGAACCGTGCATGGATTCCTGGATGTCGAAGGCACCTTCAGCAACATCGACTTTCCCGGCGCCACGCATACGCAAGCGATCGGATTGAACGATTCCACCCAAGTCGTCGGCGATTACATCGTCGACAACGTAGAGCATGGCTTCCTCTACAGCGGCGGCGTCTACACCGCGATCGATTATCCCGACGCCCTGGGCACGGCAGCCACCAGCATCAACTCGGCCGGCGACGTCGTGGGGGGATGGCTGGATTCCACTACCGCGCATGGGTTCCTGCTGCAGGGGGGCGTCTTCACCTCCATCGACTTTCCAGGCGCCGCCGCGACAGTGATTTGGGGCCTCAATGACCGAGGGGAGCTGGCCGGCTACTACTCAGACGGAAACACCGCCCACGGGTTCGTCTTCTCCAACGGCGCCTTCAGCACCGTGGACGTGACCGGCGCGAGCAATACGCAGTTGACTCGCATCAACAACAAAGGCCATGTGGCCGGCATCTTTGTCGACGCCTTGAGCGAGGTGCACGGCTTGACCGGTAAGCAGCCGGCGTCACCGGGGCCTGATCGACCAGCGACACCTTCTTGCGAGTGAGCCTCGTCACACCGCGTCCGTACTCTCAGGGTTCGGGCAGAGCGTTGACGACGCCGAAGACCCCGTGTGTCTCGCGGCCGGACCGGCGGCGAAGTACAGCGAATTCGTCGAGCCCGAGGCGAAGCCGTTGCCGAAGCCGATGCCCCAGGCCGTCGATGGTGATCGGGCCGTCGGCCTCGCGTAAGAAGGTGCCACGCTGGCCCTCTTCCTCGCGCTCTCCGCGGTCCTCCCCGGCGCGCGAGCGACAGTGGACTTCGGCAGCCGCATCCGAGCGGCCGCGGAAGGCGTCCTCGTACTCCGGCCCGGCCGCGCGGCCATCGGGCCGACGCGCCAACGCGCGGAGAAGGCCGCCAGTGTCGGCCACCTCGACTGTTCTGCTGTCGGACAGCTTTGTACACGATTCGATCAACTCGACCTTGTGGAGACGACGCGCGGCGTATGAGCGGCACGTGGCGCGACGATTGCAACCCGCGACCGTTCCTGTCCTTCGACAGACGGAGCCGGCATGTGTCCTCCAATCGCGTCTTTCTCGTTCAGCTTCATCGCCATGCTCGCGCTGGCGGGCGCGGCGCACCACGGACATGCCCAAAGCGCCGGCGCCGACGGATTCGAGAAGATGATCGCCGAAGGCGTCGCCCGCATGCACGCGGACATGGACGTGCCCTTCACCGGCAACCCCGACCGCGACTTCGCCCGGATGATGATCCCGCACCACCAGGGAGCAATCGACATGGCGCTCGCAGAGCTGCGCTACGGCAAGGACCAGCGTCTGAAGCGGCTCGCGCAGGAGATCATCGTCGATCAGAAACAGGAGATCGCGGTGATGCACGTGGCGCTCGGCGATCCTCTCCCACCGGGCGCGGCAGCGCCGACGCAGATTGCACCAGCAGAGCCGGAGGAGCACTGATCATGACCCGCTCGATTGCGTTTCTATTCCCCGTAGCACTTCTCGCCGGTGGCGCCTTCGCCGGCCAGCCGCCGTACGCCGCGACCGCACCCGACGTCTCGATCAGCTCACGCGACCGTGTCTACGCGGCCGAGCAGTTCTCCAACACGGTGTCCGTGATCGATCCCGCCTCGAACAAGCTCCTGGGAGTGATCCGGCTGGGCGATCCACAACCCGGAAATCTGTCGCCGCTCTACCGAGGTCAGCTTCTGGTCCACGGCATGGGCTTCTCGCCCGACAAACGCACGCTCGTGGTCGTCTCGATCGGCTCGAATTCGGCGACGTTCATCGACACGGCGACCAACGCCGTGAAGCACGTCACCTACGTCGGGCGCTCGCCCCACGAGCCTTTCTTCACGCCCGACGGGAAGGAGGTGTGGGTGACCGTGCGGGGTGAAGATTACGTCGCGGTGCTCGACGGCAAGACCTACCGCGAGAAGACGCGCATCAAGCTTCCGAATGGCCCCGGGATGACGATCTTCTCGCCCGACGGCAAGTACGGCTACGTGTGTTCGAGCTTCACGCCGGAAACGGACGTGGTCTCGGTCGCCGATCACAAGATCGTCGGGAAGGTCAAGCAGGTCTCGCCCTTCTGTCCCAACATCGCCGCCACGCCCGAGGGAGATCAGGTGTGGCTGACGCTGAAGGACGTGGGCAAAGTCATGGTGTTCTCCGGCAAGCCACCGTTCACCGTGCTCAAGGTGCTCGATACCGGGCCGATTACCAACCACGTCAACATCGTCCGCAACGCGAACGGCCGCTTCGCATACGTCACTCTGGGCGGGCGGAACGAGGTGCTTGCGTTCCGCACCGACACTTTCGAGCAGGTGGCGCGAATTTCCGTGGGGGATCTTCCGCACGGAATCTGGCCCTCCGGGGACGGCACCAGAGTCTACGTGGGCATCGAGAACGGCGACATGGTGACCGCCATCGATACGCTGCAAAACAAAGTGGTCGCCACGATTCCGATCGGACAGGCGGCGCAGGCACTCGTGTATGTGCCGAACGCGGTGACTGCAGGAGAGGGGCTGGATCATCTCGAGCCGTTGGGCACTGCGGGCAAGGCAACGCACCTCGCCCTGGGCTCACCGGGCGCGGGTCCGACGACGCGCGTCGCGCTCTTCGACCAGGGCTTGACCCAGGTACTGCAGGCGGCCGTCACCGGCCTCGAGGCGAAACAAGCGTACGTGCTCGCTCTCTCGTCGAATCAGGACGGGACCGGACCGCTGGAACCCCTCGCCAGCTTCATGACCAATCCGGCGGGAGCGGCGGTGGTCGACGCCGTGGGGCCGATCCGGCAGCTCGTCCAGGGCGAAGGACCCTCTCCGAAGCGCTATCTGGTGATCGTCAGCGGCACGCCCGCAGCGCTGGGTGCGCCAGTGCAAGTGCAGCTGTCCCAGCCGACCAGCGCGAACGCCGGCGGCACGCCAGCGGACTGATTGTCCGACGCGACTGCATCACCGCCACGCGCGCGATCGCGCGATTCGAGGCGGAGCAGAAAGCGCGGCGGAAGGCGCACAACGATCGAGCCGCCCTCCACCGCAAGGCGCTGGCCCAGGGACCGCGCCCAGCTTGATCCAACGAGCCCAACCGGACATTTCTACTTTGCTGGAGACCGGCCACTTCTACTTGGGTTTGACATTCGCCTCGGTTTCAAAAGGCGTCAACTCCTCACCTGCCCTGACCAACGCGTTCTCGCAGTAACCGATCTATGCCCGTGGGAAGCCGAAAGCAGCTTTCACAGTCGGCAGCGGATTGGTACTGCGCGTTCCGACGTCGGCAGATCCAAGAGGAATTCGTTCGCGAATTTGTGGAGCTCGGCAATCTGCAGAGCCACGCGGCCCGCGCGTGTCGCGAGGTCCTGCGCGGTCGCGATCGCACCCGCTTCGCCGATGAACAATGGATTTGACGAGGCCGCGCAGGTAGCTGCAGTTGCGCACGTTCTGCCGCCCGACCAGGCGTCTCCCCTATTTCTCCCCCGACGGGGACAAATCACGATGAATAGCGACGAGTCCCGTCAAGGCCGCTTCGGACTGGAACCGCTCGAACTTTCCCGCGAGATCAACGTTTGGCGTGCGTCGCCGCGGGGTTATGTGTAAGTGCGTTTGTATGGTTCGAATCTCTGTGGGACGCCATCTGACCCACCGCAATGATTTCAGCCGGGAACCTTGGGCGACGAGGTGCCCGGTCAGCTCACGGTCATGGTCGGCTCTCAGAGCCGGTAGCCCGAGCCGATCGAGACGCGCAGCGCGAACGACGGTCCGAACGACGAGCCTGCCGAGGAGGTCTCGCTTCGCAGGAGGTACGTGGACGTGGACCCGAGGAGGAAAAGATAGCTGCGCGGAGCGATCTCGCGCGTGATGCCAATTGTCGGCGAGAGCTGTAGCGCGCCCGTGGTGCGTCGCGGGGCCACTCCCTGTGTGCGGAAGCGCTGCACGAGCAAAGAGCCGCCGACCGTCAGGCCCAGCTCGACCGAGACCGTGCCCAGGTCCCTCACGTGAGTCGCGGAGAACTCGAGGTCATACTGGTCCACGGTGGCCTCGATTCCGGGATTCGAGAACCCGCCCCGGCACCAGCCCACGCGCGGCTTGAGCGTGAAGGAGCGCAGGGCGACCGCGAGCCCGAGAGCCGCGCCCGGGCAGATTCCGGTCTCTCCCACCAGCGCGCTGCGCGCGCGCGCTTCCGCCTCGACCGACACGACGGAGCTCGCCGCCCCGCCGCCTTTGCGCACCAGCCGCGCGTACGCGGTGCGCTCGAAGCGCGATTCGTCCACCGTCAATGTGTCGCCCGCCGGCGCCTCCACCGTCCCCTCCAGGAGCACGTCCGGAGCGCGGCCGCGCAAGAAGTACCGGCCGGCCCGCACGCTCAGGCGGCGAGCCAGGTCGCGCGCTCCGACCTCGCCGAGCACGGCGCCCTCCGGCGATCCCTGGAACACCAGCCAGGTCCGGCCCGCCGGAAGCTGGATGAAGGCCCGCCCGGGCGCGTTCGCGTCCAGCGTCGCCAGCACGACGTCCCCCATGCCGCGCACGTCGTACTCGAAGGTGGGGTGTTGGATGCCCGCCAGAGACCGACTCGAGGCGCGCAGCGTGGCGTCGTACGCGTAGCGGTAGGTCTCGTCGAGCGTCACCCGTCCGTCGCCGTTCGTATCGGCGGCGCCGAGCAGCCCGGAGACGAGCGCATGGGTGAAGAAGCTGCCCTTGATCTCGTCGGACTCCTGGCTGTCCTCGGACGCGGAGCTGGAGGTGAGGAACACCGCGCCCTCGCCGGCCACACGCTCGCCAAGTTGGACTTCGAAGGGCGGAATGGGCGATCCCCCCTTGACCCGGGTCAGCGCGCCCGACCGGCAGGCGTCGAGGATGAGCAGTCGGAAGCTGGCCGCGGAGCCGCGCACCAGCTGCTCCAGCTCGCGCAGCTCGAGCGACGTCGTCCCGAGGTGCAGGGCGCCGGCGTCGGCGTGCCCCGAGTAGTAGACGATGAGCATCGCCTCCCGGCCGGCCGCTCGGACGCGATCGTTCACGGCGATCAGCGCGCCGCGGACCGTACCCGCGTCCTGCCCGCGGAGAACGACGAGGTTCTCGGGGCGAACGCCACCTACTTCCTGCAGCATGGCACCCACGCGACCGGCGTCCGTTTCCGCATAAGCGAGTGCGAGCTCCGGCGGCTGGCCCTGGTCGTTGCCGACCACCACGGCGAAGCGCTCCACCTGCGCCGCCGCGGCGGCGGGCAGGACCAGGAGCGCGATCAGCGCTTGACGAAGCTCCACCGCGTCACCTGGCAGCCGTTGGGAATTGCGGGACCGCCGCGCTCCAGCTGCAGGCGCAGCGGCTCGAGCTCGACCGGGGACGAGCAGAACAATCCGAGGATGTGCTCCTCGCCCACCGTTTCATCCAACTGGGTTCCGAGCGGCAGCGCCACGTCGGCGCCGGCGCGCACCAGCTCCGCGCGGCCGCCGGCCGGGAAGTAGATCGAGCCATGCCCCTTTGGATCCAGACTGAGGACAGCGACGTGGGTGTCGACCGGCACGGTGACCGCGAATCGCACCGCGTCTCCCGCGGCCAGCGCCTCACCCGGCGCTGCCCGCCGCACCTCGCCCCGATGGTCCACGTACATGCCGAGCGCGAAGCCCGAGCCCTTCAGATGCGTGCCGGGCGGGCGGACCATCAGCAGCAGGGAAGCGGCGGCCGCAAGTCCCACCGCGGCGGCCACGGCGCGAATCGGGACGCGCGAGCGCGCGGGCAGCGGGACCACCCGCAACGGCGGCAGCCGCTCCTCGCTCGCCTTCTGCAGCCTCTCCAGGGCGGCCGCGCATGGTGCGCAATCTGCCACGTGATGGCGGAGGCGTTCTGCCTCCGGGCGATCCAGCTCTCCCGCGAGGAAGCGATCGAAGTGCAGGGCCGAGAAGCAGGCTGCCCAGGTGCGTTCGGCGCGCGACGTCGTCATGCGATCTGCTCCAGGCGCGCCAGCGACCGCTGTGCGCGCTCCAACAGGTAGCCCACCTTCCGCCGCGAGCATCCCAGCAGCTCGGCCACCTCCGCGTGTGTCATCCCGTCCAGGTGGTAATAGACGCTGGCTGCGGCGACGTCGGCGGGAAGCTGGGAAAGCACGCTGCGCAGCTCGGCCAGCGCTTCCCCGCGGCAATCCGCCGCCACGGGCTGTGGAACCGCGTCTTGCAGCAGCCGGGTTCCGGTACGCCGGTTGCGCACCTGGTTCAGACAGAAATGAGTGGTGGCCCGATAGAGCCAGCCGACCACCGACGTCACGTTGCGCAGGCTGTGCGGGGCGCGCAGCAGCGACGCAAAGACCTCCTGCAACGCTTCCTGCGCATCGTGCTCGCTGTCCAGAAGCGCCCGCGCGCGCCGGAGCACGATGTGCCCGTGGGATCGGTAGAGCCGTTCGATGGCAGCCGCGTCGAGGCTCATGGGCAGGGTCCACCTCCGCCGCCGAGGCCCACCGTACCCAGCTCCAGCACCAGCTGCTCGCCGGGAGGCGCCAGTGACAACCGATACGGTGCGAGGCAGAAGGAGCGGGCCGTTCCGTCGTTCGACGTGCCGTCGTCGGGGATGCCCCGCTGCACCACGTCCACGACGCAGGCATCCAGCTGCGCGGCCAGAACGCACCGCGGGTCGAATGGCGTCACCCTCAGCAGATGGAAGCCGGCCGGGAGCGCGGCGCCGAGCCACCATTCCGTAAGTGATCCGGGCGGGACTTCGGAAGCGAGATACACGACCCAGTGGTTGGGATCGATCCCATAAGCGCCATTCTGTCCGCTCGATGCCGGCAGCCCACCGACGGCTCCGGCGGCGATCCCATAAGGCACGGCTCCCGCGTTCGCGCGCGCGTACGTGACCTCGCCGGGCGCGAGCCTCCGTCGGGCCGCCGCGGGCGGTGGCTGATAGAGATGCAGCACGAAGCTGGCGGGAAATCCGGTCCGCACCGGCGCGCGGGTGGCGAGCTCCTGATCGTTTGTCGACGGTGGCGGACCCCTTTGCCACAGCATCGCCGCCTCGAGCGGCGCCGGCCCTGCGCTCTTGACGTAACCGGGCAGGCTGATCAGCGGCTCACCCAGATAATCCGAACCCGCCTGCGGATCGCATGACCCGGCCAGCGCCGCGAGGGCAACAAACAATTGTCGACCAGCCCGCATTGCCCGCTCCCGGATGAGGCTCGCTGCTGGAGAGGACCGCGAACCCCGCATTCGTGGCAAACGTCGCGAAAGTTTGCCCGAACCGGCGGACTGGCGTTCCTTGCAAGCGACCACTTCGTCAGGAGCCAATCGAATGCCCGCCCGGAACCGGTTCTTGCTGCTCGCCCTGCTCGCCGCCTGTGGAAAGACGGAATCCGCCGCTCCCCCCGGAATCGAGAGGCACGTCACCCTCGCCCGGGCGGCGACATGCGAATCGCTGACGCAGCAGGTCCATGATACGGCCGTCCGGCAGATGCGTTCGGAACTGGACGCCTGGAAGGGCAGCTACGGCGTACCCGTCGCTGCCGGGGGGACCAACGCGACGCCGGCCGCTCCGGCAGCCCCCGCGAGCTACAGCACCACCAACACCCAGGTTGTAGGAGTGGACGAGGCGGACTTCGTCAAGAACGACGGGACGCGGATCTTCGTGCTTTCCGGCCGGACGCTGTTCGCGGCGACGAGCTGGCCGCCGCAGAACCTCGCCCTCGCGGGAAAGCTGGAGATCGAAGGGTGGCCCAGCAGCATGTTCCTGGAGGGCGACAAGGTGGTGGTGTTCTCGAGCATCTGGACGGTCCCTCAAGGCGGCGGCATGGGCCCGGGATCCGGCTCGGGCTCGATCGGCATCGCGTCCGCCTGTCCCAGCCAGGGCTGCTACTGGGGCTGGTCGACGGCCAAGGTCACCGTGATCGACGTGAGCGACCTGTCGAGACCGAGCGCATTGTCCGAGCTGTATCTGCCTGGCTACGCCACGGGGGCGCGCCGCGTCGGCAGCTCCGTCCGGCTGATCCTCAGCGACAACATTCGCTGGCCGGAAGCGATGCGTTGGTGGCCGGCGTACGACCCGCAGCTCTACCAGGACAAGACCAAGTTCGCCGCCGCCATCGACGCGCTCGAGAACGACAACGAGTCGATCATCCGCGCCACGCCGCTCCAGAGCTGGTTCCCCGAGGGCAAGCGCAAGCTCGCGGACGGCACCGCGATCGACGTGGGCTACAACTGCAACGACTTCTACATCTCCAACGTGCCGGAGCGGTTGGGTCTCGTCACCATCGCAACTATC
>Ga0066709_100001160_pt1 | contig 16770 bp, 12 predicted proteins | sample GraSoiAngelo_158_FD_79665 | JGI IMG/M metagenome (GOLD analysis project Ga0066709, IMG submission 79665) | Grasslands soil microbial communities from the Angelo Coastal Reserve, California, USA - 14_1009_16_30cm | ecosystem: Environmental > Terrestrial > Soil > Grasslands | place: USA...
CGAGGCGCGGCCCGGACTCGCTCCCGCGCAGCTCCGGGGCGCGAGCTGATCGGCGGGAATGATCCCGAGCCGGCCCGCCTGATAGTCCTCGACGGCCTGGATGATCTCGTTCCGGGTGTTCATCACGAACGGGCCGTAGTGGGCGCTCGACGCGCCGATCGGGAGCGCGCCAAGCAAGAGCACGTCGAGCGGTTCGGCCTGCCGGTCCGCCGCGGCCACGATCAGATGGTCGCCGGCGCCGAAGACGACCAGCTGGCCGCTCTCGATCGGGCGGTGCTCGGGCCCGGCGGTGCCGCGACCGGTCAGGGCGTAGGCAAAGCCGGTGAAGGCGGGGTTCCACGACACGGACAGCTGGGCGCCGGGTGCGAGGGTCACGTGGGCGTAGGTGATCGGGGTGTGGGTGACGCCCGGTCCGTCGAACCCGGCGATGTCCCCGGCGATGAGGCGGATCAGCGCGCCGCCGTCGTCCGAGGTGAGGAGCCGTAGCGCTTCCTTCGTGATCGCCTGGTAGCGCGGCGGCGTCATCTTCAGCGCCGGGGGCAGGTTGACCCACAGCTGCACCGCGTGCGCGGGGCCGCCGCCCCGGTACATCTTCTCGGTGGGCAGCTCGTCGTGGAGGATACCGCCACCGGCGGTCATCCATTGGGTGTCGCCTTCGCGGATCACGCCGCCGCCGCCGTTGGTGTCGTGGTGCGCGATCTCGCCGTCGAGGATGTAGCTGACCGTTTCGAAGCCGCGGTGCGGGTGCCATGGCGCGCCCTTGGCTTCGTCGGGCCCGTTCACCTGCGGGCCCAAGTGGTCGAGCAGCAGGAACGGGTCCGCCTCCGCCATCGACAGGCCGCCCGGGAACGGTCGTCGGACCGTGAACCCGGCGCCCTCGGTCTGGCGGGGCGCGGTGACGACCCGGGCGACCGGTCGCGGAGTCGAGGCCGCGGGGTCGGGGCGGGGGACGCGAGGAAGGACGAGCGTGTCCTCGACGGTGATGGCGGGCATGGTGATCGTCCCCTTGATCCGAGGTTTTGATGACGCGTCTACAATAACAAATGTTTGATGATGCGTCAACAAAGCCGTAGGCTCTGGGTGTGGCCAAACCGCGATGGCTCGACGACCGCCAGCAGCTTCTGTGGCAGGCGTATCTGCACGTGAACCAGCACCTCTACGCCTTTCTGGAGCAGCAGCTCGTGCGCGACTCCGGGCTGTCGGGGTCGGACTACAAGGTGCTCCATCCGTTGTCGGAGGCCCCCGGCGGCCTCCTCCGGGCCCGGGAGCTCTGCACGGAGATCGGGTGGGACCGCAGTCGCCTCTCGCACCACCTCGGCCGGATGGAGAAGCGCGGCCTGGTCGTCCGCGAGGAATGCGTGGAGGACGCTCGGGGCCTGATGGTGCGACTGACCGACTCGGGACGAAAAGCCATCGAACGCGCCGCGCCACAGCACGCCGAGCTCGTGCAGCGCTGCTTCTTCGACCTGCTCTCAGATGACGAGTTGGCGACGCTTCTCGCGGTGTTCCAACGCGTGCTCGAGAACCTCACGAGGGAGACGACGACCGCCTTCTCCGAGCGGTGATAAGGATCCTGCTGTGAGCCGCACGGCCGAAGAACGACGTCTCCACGACCGGCGGTGGTGGACGCTCGGCGTCCTCTGCCTCAGCCTGCTCATCGTGTTCGTCGGCAACTCGAGCCTCAACGTCACGATCCCGACGCTGTCGCGCGAGCTCCACGCGACGACTTCGCAGTTGCAGTGGGTCGCCGCCGCCTACTCGCTCGTGTTCGCCGGCTTGCTGTTCACCGCCGGCGCCCTCGGCGACCGGTTCGGGCGGAAGGGCGCGCTGCAACTCGGTCTCGTCGGGTTCCTCGCCGGCGTCGGTCTCGCGTCCATGTCGACCGCGATGTGGCAGCTCATCGCGTGCCGGGCGCTCATGGGTGCCTGTGCCGCGTTCATCATGCCCTCGACGCTGTCGATCCTCGTCAACGTGTTCGCACCTCACGAACGGGCCAAGGCGATCGCGATCTGGGCCGGTGTCACCGGCGCCGCCGGCGCGGTCGGCCCCGTCGCGAGCGGTTGGCTGCTCGGCCATTTCTGGTTCGGATCGGTCTTCCTCGTCAACGTGCCCATCATCCTCGCCGCCCTCATCCTCGGCAGCTTCCTCGTGCCGAGGTCGAAGGACCCGCAACAGGCCCAGCTCGACCTCGTCGGCGCGGGCTTGTCGGTCATCGGGATCTCGTCGCTCGTCTACGGCCTCATCCAGGCGCCCGCCAAGGGCTGGTCGAGCACGGAGACGCTTGCCGCCTTCGCGGTCGGCATCGCCGTGCTCGCGGTCTTCGTCAAGTGGGAGTTCCGGGTCGACGAGCCGATGCTCGACATGAGCTACTTCCGCAATCCTGCGTTCAGCACCGCGACGGGCGGCATGGTGCTCGTGTTCCTCGCGATGTTCGGCGTGATGTTCCTCATCACGCAGTACTTCCAGCTGATCCTCGGGTACAGCGCGCTGTCCGCCGCGCTTCGGTTCCTGCCCATGGCCCCGATCATGATGGTCGTGTCCCCCCTGACGCCCCGCATCGTCAACCGACTCGGTGCCAACCGCACGGTCGCCACCGGCATGGGCCTCGTCTGCGTGGGGTTCCTGCTGTTCACCCGGCTCGGCGTCGGCACTCCCTACAGCTACGTGCTGCTGTGCGTGCTCCCGCTCGTGAGCGGCATCGCGCTCACCATGTCGCCCATGACCGCAGCGATCATGTCCGCCGTCCCGCCGCGGCGCGCGGGCTCGGGCTCTGCGATGAACGACGCGACGCGCGAGCTCGGCGCCGCGTTGGGTGTCGCCGTTCTCGGCAGCGTCGCCGCGTCTCGATACGGCTCCGGGCTCGGCTCCGTCGCCGGCGCGTTGCGCGCCGCCGACCGCTCCCGGGCGCTCGGCTCGCTCGCCGGCGCCCTGCAGACCGCCGGCCGGCTCCCACAAGCGGCCGCCACCCGCCTGACCCTCGGAGCCGAGCGCGCCTTCGTCTCGGGCATCCACTTCGCGGCCTTCACCGGTGCGCTCCTCGCGACCACGGCAGCATTCATCGTGTACCGGTTCCTGCCCCACGACATCGCACAGCACGGCGCCGTCCACGGGCCGGTCGAAGCCCTGGAAGAGGTCGCCGAGCTCGCCTTCGCCGGCGTGCCACCCGTGTTCGCCGACACTCCCGAAGCCGCCGGCGGGCCCCCCGAGCCCGAGCGCGCGAACAGCTGACCCGACAGCGGCCAACCGCAGCACGCTATGAAAGGCGGCGACGTGGCCGTAGAGGAAGTGCCCGACTCTGGCCGGTGGGTGACGCTCGGCATCGCGATCCTCTCCGCGTTCATCGTGGTGATGGACAACACCGTGCTGAACGTGTCGATCCCGACCATCCTGCGCGAGCTGCACACGACGCTCCCGGCGCTCGAATGGGTCATCACCGGCTACGCGCTGACGTTCGCCGCCTTGCTCATCATCGGCGGGCGGCTCGGCGACGTGTACGGGCACCGGCGGGTGTTCATCGCGGGAGCGTCGCTGTTCGGGTTGGGCTCGCTGATCGCCTCGATCGCGACCTCGGTCGGCCAGCTCATCGTGGGCGAGGCGATCATCGAGGGCGTGGGCGCGTCGCTGATGCTCCCCGCGACGCTGGCGATCCTGTCGAGCACGTTCCGTGGACGCCAGCGCGCCACCGCGTTCGCGGCGTGGGGCGCGACCGCGGGTGTCGCGGCGGCCTCCGGTCCCGTGATCGGTGGCTTTCTCACGACGAACTACTCGTGGAGGTGGTCGTTCCGGATCAACGTGATCGTGGCGCCGATCGCGGTGCTCGGTGCTCTCTTCTTCATGAAGAAGGCGCGCCACGCCGCGGAACGACTGCGAATCGACGTTCCCGGCGCCGTCCTGATCGCGCTCGGCATGTTCCTGCTGGTGTTCGGGCTGAGCCAGGGCGGCATCTACGGGTGGTGGCAGCCACTGAAGGATCTCTCCGTGAGCGGTCACGAGCTGTGGCCCACGTCGCGGTCGATCTCGGCGATCCCCGTGGTCTTCTTGATGTCGGGGGTCGTCCTCGGCGCGTTCGCGTGGCTCGAGCTTGCGAAGAGCCGGGCGAGACGCGATCCGCTGTTCGAGTTCTCACACTTCCGCTTCAAGACCTACCGCTACGGTCTGATCACGAGCATGGTCGTGGCCATGGGTCAGCTGGGCCTCAGCTTCGTGCTGCCGGTGTTCCTGCAGGACGCGAAGCATCTGAGCGCCGCTCGCAACGGGTTGTGGATGCTGCCCACCGGGCTCTTCGTCATCGTTGGGGCCCAGACCGGAGGTCTGCTCATCCGCCGCTACGGCACGACCGTCATCGTGCGCGCCGGCCTGGTGATGTACGCGATCGGGATCCTGCTCATCTTGCGCGTCGTCTCGCTCGACATCACCGCCTGGTCGCTGCTCCCCGGGCTCGCGTTCTACGGCGGGGGAATCGGGTTCGCCGGCGCGCAGCTGACCAACGTCGTGCTGTCAGAGATCCCGGCCGCGAGCTCCGGCGTCGCGAGCGGCGCCAACACCACGACCCGGCAGGTGGGAGGCGCGCTCGGCGTCTCGGTGATCGGATCGCTGCTCACCGTGCAGAGCATCGGCTCGGCGACGCGTGCGATCCGCGCCTCCTCGCTCGCCGAGACGATCAAGGCAAAGGCGATCGCAGGGGTGCACGCGGCGGGGTCGGGGTACGCGCCGCCGCCGTCGCTGCGCCCCCGAGACGCCGCCATCCTGCGGCACGCGATCGAGAACGGTGTCGCCACCGGCACCAGGTGGGCACTTACGTTCGCAGTGGCCGTCGTGCTCGTCGGCACCCTGCTGTCGCTGCTGATCCCGAAGGACCTGGCGCCCGCCCGTGCCGAGGTCTTGGACGCCGCGGGACCGCTCGTGGCGGACCTGGAGCCCGCGCTGATGGGGGAGGACGTGTGACCCTCGAACAACCGAAGATGCCCGCCACCACCCGGCTCCTGACGGTGTCGGCGACGTACGGTGCCGGGGGGAGCGTCATCGCGCCGCTGCTCGCCGAGCGTCTCGGCCTGCCCTTCGTCGATCGGCTCAGCCGCCCGCAGGGCCCACCGGCCGACGCGTCGGAGCGGGCGAGCGCGGAGGAGCTGGCAGAGGCCCCGCGCAGCTCGTTCCTCGAGAGCCTCGCGCTGCTGAGCGCCGAGTGGAACCTCCCGACCCAACGCGATCCCGAGGACCTGCCGGGCCGCGTCCGCCGGGAGAACGACGACGCCCTCCGCCGCCTGCTCGAGGGCGAGGGCGCGGTGGTGCTCGGGCGGGCGGCTGCGGCGGCGCTGGGCCGAGGCCCGGGCCTGTTCCATGTGCGACTCGACGGACCGGTCGATCGACGAGCCGCGCGGGGCGCGGCCTGGGAGGGAGTCGACCTCGACACCGCTCGAAGGCGACTCGACGAGACCGACGCCACCCGATCCCGGTACGTCCGCAAGCTCTACCGGCGGGACCCCGCGGATGCGTCGCTCTACCACCTCGTCCTCGATGCCACCGTGCTGTCCACCCACGACTGCGTCGCGGTCATCGCCGCCGCGGCCCAGGCCTCGTGGACGTTCGACGAGCTAGCCGTCGACGAGCACCTCTCGTCGGGGCGCGCCAGGCGCGACGACCCGGGCTGAGCGGGGCCGTGCCGTCGAGGAGTCGGTCGGTGACGCGGCCTCGTCGGATACGCTCCCCTTTCACAGGGCTGGACGAGACGGGGTGGTGGCATGTTCCCTGTGCGACTCGGAGGCGCACGACGTCTCGCCCGGAACGCGATCGTGCTCGCGGCGAGCCTTGCGCTGGTGACCGGGGTCGCACCCGTCCCTGCGACCGGCGCCGTGCCCGCCGGTGAGTTCAACTTCGTCGTGACGTGCACGTTCAGCCATCGACTGGCCGACGACCCGATCGTCTTCCCCGGCCAGCCGGGGATGTCGCACCTGCACGACTTCTTCGGTGCCAAGACGACGAACGCGTTCTCGACGTACGACTCGCTGCGCGCCTCGTCCACCTCGTGCCAGAACCCGTCGGACACCGCCGGCTACTGGTTCCCGTCGCTGCTCGTCGCCGGCCAACCCGTGCAGCCCACCCAGATCAACGCCTACTACTCGAACAAGGACCTGCCGCTGCCAGTGCGCGTCTTCCCGAAGTCGCTGAAGATGGTCGCGGGAGACAGCCACGCGACCGCCCCGCAGTCGACAGGCATCACCTCGTGGAGCTGCGGACCGGTGTCCAGCCAGCGGAGCGTGTCCGACCTCCCCACGTGCGCTCCCCGCGAGACGCTACGGCTACGCGTGCGGTTCCCCGACTGCTGGGACGGCGTCAATCTGGACTCGCCCGACCACAAGAGCCACATGGCCTACGGAGTCGGCGGCGCGTGCCCGAGCGACCACGCCGTGGCGGTCACGAGCCTCGGCATCACCGTGATCTATCCGATCCGGGGTGGTCCCGGTGTCACCTTGTCGTCGGGTGGCACCTACAGCGGCCACGGTGACTTCTGGAACGCCTGGAACCAGACGACCGAGCGCAACCTCGTGCGCGATTGCATCAACGCGGCGAGGAACTGCGGCAACGTCTGATCGCGGCCCCGCGACGTTTGCACCCGCGTCGATCGCCCGTCGCGCCGTCGACTCAAAGTGCGCTAAGCAGGGGCGATGAGCGCGGAGGAGCCGAACACAGCACGAACCGACGCCCCCCGACCGACCACGGTCGTCGTCACCGGCGCGTCGGGCTGGCTCGGTCAGAACCTCGTGCGCGCGCTCGCGCACGAGCGACAACGCGTCCGTTGCCTGGTGCCCGCCGGCAACGAGGCACCGTTGCTCGAGGTCGTCGGCCCTACGGTCGAGGTCGTGGTCGGCGACGTGCGAGACCCGGCGGCGTTGGACCGCGTGTTCGAGGGCGTCGGCCCCGCGAGCGTCTTCCACGCGGCGGCGGTCATCCACCCGCAGAAGCACACGCGCGAGTTCTTCGACGTCAACGTCGGTGGCACGCAGCTCCTGCTCGACCGGGCGCGGCGCGCCGGCGCGGTGCGGTGCGTGTACGTCTCGTCGAACTCGCCCTTCGGCGCCAATCCGACGACGACGGCCGTGTTCACCGAGGATTCCCCGTACAACCCCTACCTGGGATACGGCCACTCGAAGCTGGAGGCCGAGCAGCTCGTGCAGCGCAGCCACGAGCGCGGCGACGTGCCCACCGTGATCGTGCGGGCACCCTGGTTCTACGGGCCCCACCAGCCCCTCCGCCAGACGCAGTTCTTCGCCGCCGTGCGCCGCGGCCGGTTCCCGCTCGTGGGTGAGGGCACGCAGCGACGCTCGATGGCCTACACGGGCAACCTCGTGCTCGGGCTGCTGCGGGCCGAGGTGGCCGAAGTGGCTCCGGGACGGGCCTACTGGATCGCGGACGCGCGGCCGTACGAGCTGCGCGAGATCCTCGACACCGTGCGCGACGCGCTCGAGGCCGAAGGTCTGACCGCGTCACACCGGAAGCTGCGCGTGCCCGCACGCGCCGCAGGTCTCGCCGCCGCGCTCGACCGGGTGCTCCAAGACCGCGGCCGCTACGTCCAGCCCCTGCACGTCCTGGGCGAGCTGAAGGACACCATCGCGTGCGACATCTCGCGGGCGCGCCACGAGCTCGGCTACGACCCTCCCACCGAGCTGCTCGAGGGCATGCGCGCGAGCGTGCGCTTCTGTCTCGAGCGCGGCGACCCCTTGTGAGCGGACGCACGGTCCTCGTCACCGGCGGCAGCGGCTACTTCGGCACGGTCGTCGTCGAACAGGCCCGAGCCCGCGGCGATCGCGTCCGGGTGTTCGACCTCAACGAACCCGCGCCCGCGTCGACACCCGGGGAGGAGGTCGACTTCGTGCAGGGCGACGTCCGCGACCGCGAGGCGCTCCGCGTCGCGTGCGACGGCGTCGATGTGGTGCTGCACAACGTGGCCCAGGTGCCCCTCGCGCGCGATCGCGAGCTCTTTTACTCGGTCAACGTGATCGGCACGGCGAATGTCCTGCTCGCGGCGCGTGACGCTGGAGTCGGCAAGGTCGTCCACACGTCGTCGAGCGCGGTGTTCGGCATTCCCGACGCGAACCCGGTGACGGAGGCGACGCCCGGACGGCCGCTCGAGTCGTACGGGCGGGCGAAGCTGCAGGCCGAGATGCTGTGCCGCGACGCGGTGGCGGCGGGGCTCGACGTGACGATCGTGCGTCCGCGTACCATCCTCGGCCACGGTCGCCTGGGGATCATCGCCGTGCTCTTCGAGCTCGTGGCGGAGGGGGCGCCGGTCTACGTCCTGGGCCCGGGCGACAACCGGTACCAGTTCGTGCACGCGTCGGATCTGGCCGACGCGTGCCACCGCGCCTCCGAAAGGGCGGGGCCGGCGGTCTACAACGTGGGGACGACCGAGTTCGGCACCATGCGCGAGACGCTGCAGGCCCTCGTCGATCACGCCGACACCGGGTCGCGGGTCGTGTCGCTGCCGACCCGGCCCGCCGCCGTGGCCATGCGGGGCCTCACCCAGCTCGGCCTGGCCCCGTTCGCGCCGTACCACTGGCTGCTCTACGGCGAGTCGCTGTGGTTCGACACCACACGGGCGCGCACCGAGCTGGGTTGGGAGCCCACGCACTCCAACGCCTCGATGCTTATCGAGTCCTACGAGTGGTTCCTCGCTCACCGACGCGAGCTCGCCGACTCACACGGGTCGCACCATCAGTCGCTCGTGCCCATGGGACTCCTGCGCGTGCTGTCATGGGGCGGGGTGAGACGCCGGGGGGCACCTCCGTATACTTCGCCCCGATGAAGCCCGCTTCTGTACGCGGTGCCTCGCTCGAAGGCATCGACGCGGGTGCGGACCACTCCATGGCCGGCGGGCCTCGCCCTCCCTCCGCCTTCTCTCCCGGGGCGGCCGGGTCGAGAGCGCGCCTGGGCGCCCGTCCCGCGTTTCTGGTCGTGGGCCTGCTCGTGCTGCTGGCGGTGCCGTTGGCGGTGGCGCTGGGCGCGCTGCACCAGCCCCGGTGGTACCCGATCGCCGACCTGGCCCAGACCGAGCTGCGCGTGCGCGACGTCGGCGGCGCCCATCCTCCGCTCATCGGCCTGCCCGGCCGGCTCGGCTCGTTCGGGCGCCAGGGCAGCCACCCCGGACCGCTCAGCTTCTGGGCGATGGCCCCGGTCTACCGCCTCTTCGGCGCGTCGTCGTGGGGCATGCAGGCGGCGGCCGTCTCCCTCCACGTGCTGGCGATGGCGGCCATCCTCGCCATCGCGCACCGGCGCGGCGGCGCGCTGCTCACGCTCGCCATGGCCGCGATGCTCGCCGTCCTCATCCGCGTGTACGGCACACCGACGCTGACCGAGGCGTGGAACCCGTACCTGCCGGTGCTCTGGTGGGTGGCGTTCCTGCTCGCGATCTGGTCGGTCCTCTGTCGCGACCTGAAGCTGCTGCCCGTCGCCGTGTTCGCCGCGTCGTTCTGCATGCAGACCCACCTGCCGTACATCGGGCTCGCCGGGGTCGCGTTCGCCGTCGCCTTCACGGTCGTCGCGTTCCAGACCTGGCAACGCCGCGCCGAGCCGGGTGCGGTGCGCGAGCTCACGCGCTGGGCGCTGCTCGCGGCGGGCGTTGGCCTGGTGCTCTGGTTGCCGCCGATCATCGACCAGCTCACGAGCGATCACGGCAACCTGTCGGTCGTCTGGAAGGAGCTGACCCACCCACCCGAGGCTCCGATCGGTGTGCGCCGCGGGCTCGAGCTGCTGCTCGTTCACCTCAACCCGTGGCGGCTGGTTGCCCGGCAACCGACCGCGACGACCGGCGCGCTGCTACCGGGCGGGCTGCTCCTCGGCGCGTGGGCGGCGAGCGCCGTCGTCTCGTTCCGGCGGCGGCATCGGTCGCTGCTGCGGCTCCACCTCGTGCTCGCGGGCGCACTCGTGCTGGCCGCGTTGTCGATGACCCGCATCCACGGCGTCGTCTGGTACTACCTCGTCCTCTGGGCCTGGGCCGTCAACGCGTTGATGGTGCTGGCCACCGGCTGGACCGTGAGCGCAGTCGCGTTGCGTCGAGCGTCGGGTGAGCGGCGCGAGACGTTGCTCAGTGCCGAGACGTTCGCGCTCGTCGGCGTCATCGTCGTGTCGACTGCCGTGTTCGCGGCCGACGCGACCGGCGCCGAGGTGCCCGATCCCATCCGGTCGAGGGTGGTGGGCGAGCTGGTCGGGCCGACGGTCACCGCCCTGCCCCAGGGGCGCGACGGCCGCTACCTCGTCACCTGGGCCGACCCGATCTCGATCGGGGCACAGGGGATCGGCCTGTTCGACGAGCTCGATCGGCAGGGCTTCCACGTCGGCGTGCCCGGCATCCAGGGGACCGGCGCGACCCGGCATCGCGTGCTCGACCCGACCAGGGCCACCGCAGAGGTGCACCTGGCCGTCGGCCCCGAGATCGACAAGTGGAGCGCCAATGCCGGCGCGCACCGGGTTGCCTATGTCGACGTGCGCACGGCCGCCCAGCGCACGGAGTTCCGACGGCTCCGGAGCGAGGTTGTCCGCGAGTTGCAGGCGGCCAATCAGGCGGACGCGATCGGTGAGGTCGACAACAGCTTGTTCGCCAGCATCTTCGACATGAGGCTGCCGCGCCACGTGCGCGTGCTGATGGCGCGGATGTTCGCGATCGGGCTGCCCGCGGCCGTGTTCGTGGGCCCGGTGGTGACCACGGGGCGACCGAAGTGATCCGAGGCGTGTAGCAGAGAAGAGTCATCGACCGGGGAGGACACGATGGCAGACCTGGAATCGGCGCTCGCTGACGTCGTCGGGCGTGAGCACGTGCTGGCGGGTGACGAGATCAGTGATGACTACGGCCACGACGAGGCGCTGACCGCGGTGGCCCAGCGGCCGGCGTTCGTCGCCCGTCCCGCATCGACCGCCGAGGTCTCCGGCCTCCTGCGGGTGGCGGACGAGCACCGCGCGCCCGTCACCGCCCGCGGCAACGGCACCGGCCTGTCGGGTGCGGTCGTGCCCGAGCCCGATGCGATCGTCGTCTCGTTCGAGCGCATGTGCCGCGTCCTCGAGATCGACGACCAGAACCACGTTGCCGTCGTGCAACCCGGGGTCTCATTGAGCCAGCTCGACCAGGAGACGGGTGCGCACGGGCTCGTGTACCCCGTGTACCCGGGCGAGTACAGCTCGAGCCTGGGCGGCAACGTCGCCACCAACGCGGGCGGCATGCGCGCCGTGAAGTACGGCGTGACCCGCCATCAGGTGCTCGGCCTCGAAGCCGTGCTGGCCAACGGCGACGTGATCCGCACCGGGGGCAGGTTCGTGAAGGCGACGACCGGCTACGACCTGACGCAGCTCATCATCGGCTCCGAGGGCACGCTCGCGCTCGTCACCGAGGCCACGCTCAAGCTCTATCCGCGGCCACAGCACCATGGCACCGTGATGGCGCCGTTCCGCGTGCTCGGCGACGTGATGGCGGCGGTGCCGAAGATCGTGGCCAGCGGCATCGGCCCACTGATCCTCGAGTACATCGACACCGTCACCATGGCCGCGATCACGCGCCACGTCGACCTCGACCTCGGCATCCCCGACGACGTCCGGGAGGGTGCGCTCGCCTACCTGGTCGTGATGATGGAGAACACCCATGCCGAGCGGCTCGACGACGACGTGCAGGCCCTCGCCGAGCAGCTCGCGGAACTGGGGGCGATCGACGTGTACGTGCTCCCCCCGCAGGCCGCCACCCAGCTCATCGAGGCGCGAGAGAAGGCGTTCTGGGTGGCGAAGGCGAGTGGCGCCGACGACATCGTCGACATCGTCGTGCCCCGGGCGGCGGTGGCCGAGCTGATGGCCAAGGTGGCCGACGTGGCGTCAACCCATCAGTCGTGGATCGCGGGGTGCGGCCACGCGGGCGACGGGAACGTGCACTTGTCGGTGTTCCAGCCCGACGCGGAACAGCGCTCCAAGGTGCTGCGCGCGTTGTTCGAGGCGGGCATGTCGCTCGGGGGCGCCATCTCCGGCGAGCACGGCATCGGCACCACCAAGCGGCGCTACTTCCTCGAGCTCGAGGATCCGGTCAAGATCGAGCTCATGCGACGGATCAAGCACGCCTTCGACCCGAACGGCATCCTCAACCCCGGCACGCTCTTCTGAGGAGACGACATGAACGGTGCACAGGCGCTCATCCGGACGCTCGTCGATTGTGGAGTCGACGTGTGCTTCACCAACCCGGGCACCTCCGAGATGCACTTTGTCGCCGCGCTCGACGCGGTGCCCGAGATGCGCGGTGTCCTCGGGCTGTTCGAGGGCGTCGTCACCGGCGCCGCCGACGGCTACGGCCGCATGGCCGATCGTCCGGCGGCGACGCTGCTGCACCTCGGGCCCGGGCTGGGCAACGGGCTCGCCAACCTGCACAACGCCCGCCGGGCGCGCACTCCGGTGGTCAACATCGTCGGCGACCACGCCACCTACCACCGTCAGTTCGACGCACCCCTCGCGTCCGACATCGAGACGGTGGCTCGCAACGTGTCGAGCTGGGTGCGCTCGTCGTCGACCCCGGCCGAGGTCGCGACCGACGCGGTCGACGCGGTGACGGCGGCGGTGGGCCCCCCGGGCCAGGTCGCCACGCTCATCCTGCCCGCCGACGTCTCGTGGCTCGACGGCGCCGAGCACGCGCGGCCCAGGCCACCGACGTCGCGCCCTGCGATGCCCGACGACGCCGTCGTGGCCGCGGCAAAGGCGCTGCGGTCGGGGGAACCGAGCGTGCTGTTGCTCGGTGGTGTCGCGCTGCGCGAACCGGGGCTGGTGGCGGCCAGCCGCGTCGCCAACGCCACCGGGGCCAAGCTGTTCGCCGAGACCTTTCCCGCCCGGCTCGAGCGGGGAGCCGGGGTGCCGGCCATCGAGCGCCTCGGGTACCTCGCGGAGTTCACCATGGCCCAGCTGGCCGGCGCCCGTCATCTCGTGCTCGTCGACGCGCGAGCGCCGGTGTCGTTCTTCGCCTACCCGAACAAGCCGAGCGACCTCGTGCCCGACGACTGTGAGGTGCACGTGCTGGCGGCGGACGGCGCCGACGCAGTCGGCGCGCTCGACCACCTCGCCGAGATCGTCGGCGCGGCCGCGGACAGCGCGACGCGCCAAGCCGCGCAGCGGCCCGAGCGGCCCACGGGCACGCTCACCGGCGAGGCGATGGCCAACGCGATCGGCGCGCTGCTGCCCGAAGGGGCCATCGTCTCCGACGAAGCCAACACCGCGGGCCTGTGGGCTCCGGGCGCCACCGCCGGCGCGCCTCGCCACGACTGGCTGACCCTCTGTGGCGGCGCCATCGGCCAGGGCCTCCCCGTGGCCACCGGCGCCGCGGTCGCGTGTCGCGACCGCAAGGTGGTCTGTCTCGAGGCGGACGGCAGTGCGATGTACACGTTGCAGTCGCTGTGGACCCAGGTGCGCGAGGGACTCGACGTCACGACGGTGATCTTCAACAACCGCTCCTACGCCATCCTCAACCTGGAGCTGCACCGCGTGGGGGCGGATACGGGCCCGCGTGCGCTCGACATGCTCGACCTCACCCGCCCCGACATCGACTTCGTGTCACTGGCGCGTGGCATGGGTGTCGAGGCCACCCGACCCGCGAGCGCGGAGGACTTCGCATCGGACTTCGAACGGGCGATGAGCTCGCCCGGGCCGCACCTCATCGAAGCCGTCCTGCCTCCGAGGTTGTGAGGACCGAAGCGAAGCGACGCCGACGTTGCGCGCGGGGCTGTGCTTGACTCAGCCGCCATGGAACGGACCCTGGTTCTGATCAAGCCCGACGCGCTCGCGCGCGGGCTGGTCGGCGAGATCACGACGCGGTTCGAGCGCAAGGGCCTGCTGCTCGTCGGCTGCAAGATGATGCGGCTCGACGCCGCCCTGCTCGCCGAGCACTACGCCCACCACGTCGACAAGCCGTTCTATCCCCGTATCGCCGAGTTCATGTCGGGCCTGCCGGTCGTGGCGCAGTGTTGGGAGGGGGTCGACGCGGTGCGGGTCGTGCGCGAGATGACGGGCGTCACCAACAGCCGCGAGGCCGCTCCGGGCACGATCCGGGGCGACCTGGGGATGAGCCTCCAGTGCAACGTCGTGCACACGTCGGAGAGCGTCGACGTGGCGGAGTCCGAGGTGGCCCGCTTCTTCACGCTCGACGAGCTGCACGACTACGAGCCCCCGTCGTTCTCCGTCGTGTACGCGGCCGACGAACGCGCGTAGCGGGGGATCAGCGCAGCTCGTAGATGCCCTCGCCGCGTTCCTTGGCCGCGTACATCGCCTGGTCGGCGGTGCGCAGCAGCGTGCCGGGGTCGATGCCCGGCCCGCGCGCGAGGGCGACGCCGATGCTGGCGGTGACCGCCACGGTCGCGCCCTCGATCGTTACCGGCTCCGCGATCAGCGCGCCGACGCGCTCGGCCAACACGCAGGCGTCGTCCTCGTCGGCCAGGTCTTCGCACAGCACGGCGAACTCGTCGCCGCCGAAGCGCGCCACCGTGTCGGAAGGACGGAGCGCGTCGCGCAGGCGGCCGGCCACGACGCGGAGGAGCTCGTCCCCCGCCTCGTGGCCAAACCGGTCGTTCACCAGCTTGAAGCCGTCGAAGTCGAGGAACAGCAGGGCCACCAACCACGGCCGCCGCTCGACCCGGGCCAGCGCCCGCTCGAGCAGGTCGAGGAAGAGGGCCCGGTTCGCCAGCCCGGTGAGGAGGTCGTGCGTGGCCCGGTAGTCGAGGTCGACGGCGGTGGCGGCCTCGTTCACCGCGATGGCGGTCAGCCGGCCCGAGAGCTCGAGCAGGCGCCGCTCGTCGGCCGTGACCCGTCCGCCCGGCTCGGCCAGGATGATCACCGCGCCCATCGAACGCTCTCCGCTCGCGATTGCCACCGGCACCGACCAGGCGGGCACCAGTCCGTGGCTCTGCACGAGCGACCGGAAGCTGTCCCAGCCGGGGTCGGTGACCACGTCTGCGGTCATGCCCTCGCCGGCGTGCACGGTCGCACCCTCGATGGCCCGCCGGACGTCCGGCGTCAGGCTCGGCGCGGCGGCGGTGCGAAGGCTGTGCCCGTCCTCGTCGAGCAGGACGACAGCGCACCTCGCGCCCACCACGTAGCTCTCGATGAGCATGGCCAGCGCGTCGAGGGTGGCTTCGAGCGGCTCGCGACGGGCGACCATCTCGAGCACGCGCGAGTGGCCGATGAGCAGCGCCTCCATGCGCTTGCGCTCACGGATGTCGCGGATCGTCATCACGATCCCTGCGACCGCGGGGTCGTCCAGGCGGTTGTTGGCCACCATCTCGACGGGGACCCACGAGCCGTCCGCGTGGGCGAGGCGCAGCTCGAGGGGAAGCTTCACGCCGGGCTCGGCGACCGTCTCGACCATCGATTCCACGGCCAGTTTTAGCTCGTCGGGATGAATGAGCTCGAGCGCGCTCGACCCGATGTGCGAGGCGACGTCCCATCCGAGGAGACGTTCGGCTGCGGGGCTCGCGTACTCGACGGTCGCATCGCGATCGATGACCGCCACGATGTCGGACGCGTTGAGGACGAGCGACCGGAAGCGCGCTTCGCTGTCGCGCAGCGCCGCCTCGGCCTGGCGCGCCTCGGTGACATCGACACCAGTGCCGATGATGAAGACGGGCTCGCCGTCGTTGCCCGGGATCGCGGTGTTAGACCATTCGATGCGCCGGCGCCGCCCGTCGCGCGTGAGCCAATGGATCTCGAGCTGGCTGGTGGGGTGGCCGCGCTTCAGCGCGAGGAACGCTCCGCGCGCGCCGTCCAGCTCCTCGGGGACGACGAAGAGATCCCAGAAGGGCCTGCCCAGCACCTCGTGCCGCGTCCACCCCGTGGCCAGCTCACTCGCCCGGTTGAAGCGCACGATGCGACCCTCGGGGTCGAGCACGACGACAAGGGATGCCATCGCCTCGAGGATCGCCGACATCGAATCGCGCTCGTCGGTCAGCGCGGACACCGTGGCCAAGTGCGCCAAGCCGGTGTCGACGAGCCGGGCCAGAAGCTCGATCGTGATGACGTCGGCATGGGTGAATGCGGCGGTCGTGTGCGAGACCACCTTCAGCACACCGGTCGGACCGCGGTCGTACGTCAACGGCGCCACCACGACCGATCGGGTCCCCGACTCGAGCGCGGCGGCGACATCGACGCGCGGGTCGGCGTGGGTGTCGTCGCAACGCAGCGCGTGGCCCGTGCGTGCGCACAGGCCGGAGAGGCTGGCGGTGGCGAGCCGGCGGCCCCGGACGCCGGCGAGGCTGGCGCGAGCCGTGGTCAGCACGAGGTCGTCGCCCTCGACCTGCTCGACTCCCGCCCCGTGGGCGCCGGTGATCGCCAGCGCCCGCTCGACCACCACCGTGAGTGCCGCCGACGGGCTCAGCCCGGGCGCGCTGAGCTCGGCGTGGGCCCGGGCGATCGCCGCCAGCCGGTCGACTCGACCCTGGTCGGCGTGGAGCCGACCGAGCGTTGCCGCCTCGCGGGCGGCCAGATGCTGGTCATCCATGGTCCTCGCGGGTATCGGCGCCGCGGGGACCGGGGTTGACGTCGGGTCAGTCCCCCACGCCCACCTCGGCGGTGCAGAACGCGCAGCGACGGGCCTCAACCGGGATCGAGCTGAGGCACTCGGGGCAGTCTCGAGTGGTCGATTCGACGTCCGTCTCGGTCTTGCGCCGGGCCATGAGGGCGTTGATGGGCACGACGACGAAGAAGAACACCGCGGCGGAGATGAGGACGAACGCGACGACGGCGTTCAGGAAGTCGCCGTAGGCGAACCTGCTC
>Ga0066709_100001161_pt1 | contig 16770 bp, 10 predicted proteins | sample GraSoiAngelo_158_FD_79665 | JGI IMG/M metagenome (GOLD analysis project Ga0066709, IMG submission 79665) | Grasslands soil microbial communities from the Angelo Coastal Reserve, California, USA - 14_1009_16_30cm | ecosystem: Environmental > Terrestrial > Soil > Grasslands | place: USA...
ACCGGCTACAGCCGCGCCATTCCGTTCGGCGATGCGAGCAAGTTTCATGGTGTCGACTCCGACATCCAATCCGTCGGCGAATTCATCCGCCTCTGGACGACGCGCTACAGCCGCTGGGCCTCGCCGAAGTTCCTGGCCGGCGAGAGCTACGGCACCACGCGCGCGGCCGGCCTCTCCGGCTACCTGGTCGAGCGCGGCATCGCCTTCAACGGGATCATCCTGGTCTCGTCGATCCTCAACTTCGAGACCGCCGATTTCACGCGCGGCAACGAGCTGCCGTACACGCTCTACCTGCCGACCTACACCGCCACCGCGTGGTACCACAAGAAGCTGCCCGCCGAGCTCCAGCAGCGCGACCTGTCCAGCACACTCGCCGAGGTCGAGCCGTGGGCCACCGGCGACTACGCGCGCGCCCTGGCGCTCGGCGACAAGCTGCCGCCGGAGCAGCGCGCCGCCGTCCTGGACCGGCTCGCCCGCTACACCGGGCTCGATCGCGGCTATCTCGACCTCGCGAACCTGCGCGTGGACATCCAGCACTTCTGCAAGGAGCTGCTGAGGAGCGAGCGGCGCACCGTGGGGCGGCTCGACAGCCGCTTCAAGGGCATCGACCAGCAGGCGACGGGAGAGACCCCCGAGTTCGATCCCAGCCTCGCGGCGATCCGGCCGCCCTACACCGCGATGTTCAACCAGTACGTGCGGGGGGAGCTGGGCTACAAGTCGGACCGCGTCTACTACATCCTGGGCGGAGGGATCGGTCCCTGGGACTGGGGCTCGGGCCGCTCGGGATTCCCCGACGTGAGCGGGTCGCTGCGCGAGGCGTTCTCGAAGAACCCCGACATGAAGCTGTTCGTGGCCTCGGGGCACTACGATCTCGCCACGCCCTACTTCGCCACCGATTACACGCTCGCCCATCTCCGGCTCGAGCCGGCCGAGCGGTCCCGCGTCACGACCCATCAGTACGAGGCCGGGCACATGATGTACATCGACGAGGCCGAGCTCGGGAAGCTCAAGCGGGACGTGGCGGCGTTCATCGCCGGAGCGCTGGAGACGAGATGAGCGGCCTGCTGATTCTGTTCCCGGCCGTCGGGCTCACGTAGGCGTCGAACACACCCGTCTCCACCGCCCCCCGGAGCCGGACCTGCACCCAGAGGCGATAGCGCCCCGGGCTCGGGAATCCATAGGGGATCGCGAACTCGCCGGGCGGGCCCGCCGCCGGATCCCCCATGGCTCCCATCGATCCCATTCCGGCCAAGCGCCGCGCCAGCGAGCCGGGCACCGTGTCGGCGGGAGTTCGCAGGGTCAGGGCCATCTGCGAGGCCGGCGAAACGGTCCCGATCGGATGGAGATGGGCGAACACGGAGCCGTCGACGCGCGTGACGACGGCGTGCGCGGGCATGCCGAGGTAGGGCTCGAGCGGGGCCGGCCGGCCATCGGAATCGCGCACCACGAAGCGGAGCGGCCGGTCCCGGCCCGCGACCAGAGGCTCCGGGCCGCGCACCCATTCGATCGTGGCCCCGTCGCGAAGGAGGCATGAGGGGTCCGCTCCCCGATCGCCCTCCGGCTCCCCCACGTACCACGAGTCGTCGGGGTCGGCCCCCGGGGTGTCCCCGCTGGCCTCGGATGGGGTGGCCGCTCCGCCGCCGGGCCTGAGATCCAGCGAGGCGACGAGCGTACGGGCGAAGCCGCTCTCGTGAACGACGTCGGCGTAGACCCGATAGTGCCCGGCCGGGAGTAGCGGCAAGGGAGACTCGAAGTGGCTCGAGTCGCGCATCAGGGGATGCAGGTGGGCCATTGCGTCGAGCCCCGGCTCGCGGATCAGGAACAGGTGCATGAGCTTTCCGTGATCGGGAATCAGGGGCGTCCACCGGCGCCCCATCCATTCGGGGTCGTCGATGGCGATGCCGAGCACGGGTGCGGGCGCGCGCGCGAGCAGCGTGGCGGCGGCGTGGAGCGGCCGGTTGAGGTTCTGCCGGTAGGCGCGGTCGACGGCGTTCCACCACTGCCGCCCGCCGGCGAGTGCCAGGGCGAGGATCGCGGCCGAGACGGTCACGACCACGCGGGCGAGGCGGCGGTGACTCGCGTCGATCGGCTCGCCCGGCGGAAGAACCCCCTCGCCGGCCGCGGCGCCCAGGAAGGTGAGCAACCCCGCGAGCAGGAAGAGTCCGAGGGCCGCGAGCAACCCGCCCAGCGCGGGGCTCATGGGCAACCGCCGTGTGGCGACCACCTGCACCGGCACGATCGCCTTGCCGGCGCCGCGGTCGCCGGACACGGTCACGTGCACGGCGTAGGAGCTCGCGACCATGAACCACAGGTGGGCGTCGAAGAGCCGGGGGTCGCCCCGCACCGGGCGCGCGTTCTCGGGTGGCGGCGCCGCGTCGGCGCCGCCGTTCCAGATGAACGGCTGGACGGCGACGCGGGTGGGACGTCCCGCGAGCACCCTGACGTCGATCTCGGCGAGGCCGGGCACGACCCCGGGCGCGCGCACCACGACGCGCACCGGGTAGCGGCCGGCGGGGCCCTCGAACCACGTGTCGGGGCTGCCGACGTGCGCACGGGAGGTTCCCCACCAGGAGCCGATCGCCAGCGCCAAGCCGAGGGCCGTTGCGGTGGCCTTGCGCCTCCCGATCCCGGCCGGCGCTGCGGTCATCGTCTGACCCTGGCCATCCATGCGCCCCAGCCGAGGCCGACCCTCGAGGTCACGGTGGCGACGGCCATGGCCCAGACGATGCCGAGCGCGAAGCGCGCACCGCTCCAGCGGCCCGCGCCGTCCCGGTCGAGATTCCAGTACTCGTAGCGCCACGGGCCGAGACGCGAGCCGTAGTTCCAGTGATCCGCGGCGAAGACGAAATTTCGCGCCGCGGGGGAGAGCAGGAACTCGGCGAAGAACCACTGCACCACGAGCAGCGAGAGCACGAACGTGACGCCAAGCGCAGCAGCGAGCCGCCACTTGCTCCGGCCGCCGAGACGCTCGAGGAGCAGGTCGAGCGCCACCGCCGGAACGACCAGGAGGAGCGGGAAGGTGGGCGGCTGCATGTGGCCCACCGGGTTGTAGATCGGGCCGAGCAGAGGCGTGGCGGGAAAGAGCTGGAGGATCCACATCATCGCGAGCGTGAGACCGGTGTAGACCGCCGCGATCGCCGTGACCGGCGAGCGTATCGCGGCGGCCCGCGCCGGTCCGATCATGAAGAGCGGGAACGCTGCCGCGCTCACCTTGTAGAACAGTGCGCTGTGCATCATGTTCGGGAACCCCGTGTACTCCCACGCGATCGTGGCCGCCATGAGGAGCGCGATGCCGGCGCAGTAGACGTAGAGCCATCCGAGAGCCGAGGAAGCCCCACCGGCGCGGTTCTGATGCGCGAGCACGAGCAGCATCGCGCCCATCTCGATCGCGATCATCCCGAGTCCCAGGACCGTGTGCGGCGGGCTTAGGATCTCGACGTCGAGCCCGTAGGCGTTGTGCCACCAGTTGTCGAACGGCGCCGAGGTCAGCATCGCGAAGCTCCCCCAGATGCAGAGCCAGGCGCCGAGCGGCCCGCGGAAGCCCCAGAAGCCGACGCTCGCGGCGCGCTCCTCGGGGCATCCGGCGAAGGTGGTCTTGAGCACCCGCGCTCCGGAGGCCAGGCCTCCCACGAGGCCCCCCAGGTAGATCGCCAGGTGCGCCGGGGTGAGGAACCGGTCGCGCCCGATGGTGCGATGCCAGGAGATGTCCCAGAGAAGCCCCACGATCACGCTGGTTGACGCCAGCGCCGTGGCGGCCAGGTACCCGGGCACGCGCGCGCGGAGCGCCGTCGATGAAGGCGCGGCTGCGATCGGCTCTTCGAGGAACGTGGTCATGGTTCCGGAACGACCGAGGTGGTGTCTCGGTGCGGACTTGCGCGCCGAGAAGATAGTGGTTCCGATCGCGTCCGTGAAGACCCGTGCTATCATCCCGCGCCTCTTCACCTCGGACACAAGGAGAACGCTCATGGCTACGCGTGAATCGGAGTCTGTCGCAGGTGAGCTGAAGCAGCGTATGCGCGGCCAGGTCCTCCTCCGCGGGGACTCCGGCTACGACGAGGCCCGCAAGATCTGGAACGGCGACATCGACCGCCGGCCCGCCATCATCGTGCGGTGCGCGGGCGTGGAGGACGTGAAGGCGGCGGTGGCCTGCGCCCGCGCGCGGGGGATCTCGATCGCGGTTCGCGCGGGCGGCCACAGCCTGCCCGGACACTCGGTCGCCGACGGGGCGCTGATGCTCGACCTTCGGGACATGAACAAGGTCACGGTGGACGCGGCGGCGCGGCGCGCCGTGGTCCAGGGCGGGGCGATCTGGTCCGACGTGGACGCGGCGACGCAGCCCCACGGGCTCGCGGTCACCGGCGGCCACGTGACCCACACCGGCGTCGCCGGCCTGACGCTCGGCGGCGGGATCGGCCACCTGATGCGGAAGCTCGGGCTCACCATCGACAACCTGCTCTCCGCCCAGGTCGTGACGGCCGACGGCCAGGTGCTGCGGGCGAGCGCGACCGAGAATCCGGACCTGTTCTGGGCGATCCGGGGCGGGGGAGGGAACTTCGGTATCGCCACCGAGTTCGAGCTCAAGCTCGCCCCGGTCGGTCCCATCGTGCTCGGCGGCCTCGCGTTCTGGGCGGCGGAGAAGGGCCCGGAGCTGATTAGGCGGTACCGGGAACTGTGCGCGAAGTGCCCCGACGAGGTCACGACCCTGCTCGTGTACCTCCACGCGCCTCCGTTCGACTTCGTGCCCGCCGAGGTGCGACTCAAGCCGGGCTATGCGGTCGTCGTGGCCGGCACGAGCGTGGCGGTGGCCGAAGAGACGATGAAGCCCATCCGGGCGTTCGGACCGCCGCTCTTCGACGTCATCGGGCCGATGCCCTACCTGATGCTCCAGAGCATGTTCGACCCCGCGCTGCCGCACGGGACCCAGACCTACTTCAAGGCCCACTACATCCACGATCTCGACGACGCCGTGACGCAGAGGATTCATTCGAGCACCGCCAAGATGCCGGCGGGGCGCTCGCAGTTCTTCATGGTGCAGATGGGCGGGGCGGTGAGCCGCGTGCCCGAGGACGAGACCGCCTTCGGCGGACGCTCGGCGGCCTTCCAGACCCTCTTCATCGGTATCTGGGACGAGGCCGCGGAGAAGCCCGGCCGCGTGCAGTGGGTCCGGGACTCATGGAGCGCGCTCGAGCCGTACGCGAAGGGAGCCTACGTCAACCTGTCCGACGAACTGGACGAGTCCGCGCTGCGCACCACGTACGGCGCTGCCAAGTACGCCAGGCTCCAGAGCATCAAGGCGAAGTACGACCCTGAGAATCTCTTCCGGTTGAATCAGAACATCAAGCCCGCCGTGGCGTAGCTCTTTCACTCCGGGCGGCGAGACGTGGCCGGGGCGGCATCAGGCCCGGGCGGGGGCGATGTTCTTGTTCAGGCTCTTCCGCCCATCGGCGTGGAAGGATCCCTCACATCGCGTGCGCCGTGCTCCGCGACCGCCGCCTCACCAGCCAGACGACTCCGAGGATCAAGAGCACCAGGGGCAGGGCCGGCATCATGAAGGCCAGCACGCCGGCGCCGAAGACCAGCAACCCGATGAAGCCGGCGATGAGGAGAAAGGGAAGCGCCAGGAGCACCGCCGCGCCGCGGAACACGAGCCCCAGCAGCTTGAACGGCAGGACCACGATCCACCACACGAACGCGGCCACCGCTGCGAGCACACCGAAGACGAGCAACACCGCCATGCCCAGCACTCCCAGGACGACCAGCTCCAGCATCGAGAGACGCTCCTTTCCGGCCAGACGAGCGCCGCGGCCGCTCCCGATTCGGGAAGAGCGCGGCGATTCGGCAGGCTCGTGCAGGGTACACTACGCGACCTCCCCCGGGGAGGTTTCAGGCCGGCCCGCAATCTGTCCCCGGACCACGCCGGAGGGAAGCACCCACCCCCGGAGCGATCTCCGGGCGGCCCCGGGACCGCGGGCGAAGTCGCACCCCGCCCGGACTCTTGCTAGATTCCGGAACCGATCCCGCCCGCCCGGCGCTGGGCCGAGACGCGGGCGGCGCCCGGCCGCAACCGGAGGATCCATGGCGGCAACCCGAATCACCGTAATGAGCAACGGCTCCATCCGAGTCGAGGGCGACTTCGAGATCGTCGATCAGGAAGGCCGGCCCTTCGGCCTCGGCGGCCGTCCCCGGGTGTCGCTCTGTAGATGTGGGCACTCCAGCAACAAGCCGTTCTGCGACAGTACTCACAAGACCTGCGGCTTCGAGTCGGTGATCGTCGCCTTCGACCTTCCGGAGCCCCAGCCGAAGCCGGCGTCTCCGTGACGGCGGGCAGCGTGTGCTCCCTGCCGGCGGCAAGGCGACCGCTCCCCCGCCCGTGAGACCCAGCTCGCTCCTCTGGCCGGTTCTGGTCGTGGCCGTCGCCGCCCTGTGCGTTCGCCTCGGCTTCTGGCAGATCTCGCGCCTGCACGAGAAGCAGGCTCTCAACACGGGATTGCGCAGTGAGCTGGCCGGGCGGCCGATCCCCCTCGATGAGATCTCGGCACCCGTCGATTCGCTGCGCGGCCGGAAGCTCGAGATGCGCGGCCGGTTCGACGAGCGCAGGCAGATCCTGCTCGCGGGCCGGGCGCACGACGGCGCGCCGGGCGTGGACGTGGTGACTCCGTTGCTCCTCGGCGACGGCACGCACGCCGTGCTGGTCGATAGGGGGTGGCTCTATGCCCCAGACGCCGCGACCGCCCGCCCTCGAGACTATCCCGAGCCGGGCGAGCGCGAGGTTACCGGCCTGGCCGATCCGCTGCGGCGAGGCGCCGGCGGCCCGTCCCTGCGCGCGATGTCGGGCGATTCGGTCCAGCTTCTCTCGGCGCGCTGGCTCGACCTCGATTCGCTGGCCCCTCGCTTTCCGTACGCGCTGGCGCCGGTGGTGCTGCGCGAGCTTCCCGGCCACGGCGTCCCGGAGAAGCCGCTCCGGAGGCCGCCCCGGCCCCTCGACGAGTTCATGCACGTGAGCTACGCGATCCAGTGGTTCACTTTTGCGGCGATCCTTCTCGGCGGCTCGGCCGCCGTGGCTCGCAGCCGGCGGCGCGGCGCCGGCCCCGCCGTTCCAGGCCGAATCGATTGAAACCGACCCGACCCATCCGCCGCGTGGGACCCGACTCCTTCGAAAGTTGCCGTCCCCCCGGCACCGCATCCACTCCTGACCCAGGGAGCGCCGCCATGCCCCAGACCCGCCGCCTCGAACCGATGGTCCTGATGCTCGCCGCCGTCCTGACGCTCGCCCTTCCTCGTCCCGCCCCGGGCTCGCCGTCCCAGGACCTGGCCCGGCTCGCGAACGTCTACTGGGAAGGGCAGCTCAAGGCGCACCCGACCATGGCGACGTCCATCGGCGATCGACGATATGACGACCGGCTCGAGGACAACACCCCCGCCGGGATCGCGGCCGAAGAGCGACGGCTCCAGTGGGTTCTGGGGCGCGCGCGCCCGATCGACGAGAAGCGCCTGGACCCGGCCGACCGGCTCACGCGCTCGGCGCTGATCGAGGACGTCCAGGATCAACTCGCGGTGGCGTCGTGTCACTTCGAGGACTGGCGCGTGGATCCGCTCGACGGCCCGCAGGTGGACTTCATGAACCTGCCGGATATCACGACCATCGCCACGTTCAAGGACGCGCAGAACTACGTGGCGCGATGCAAGGCCATGGGGCGTTACATGGACGTCGAGATCGCGAACCTGCGCTCGGGGCTCAAGAAGGGGCGGACCGTGAGCGTGCAGCCGCTCAGCAAGGCCCTGGACGAGCTCCAGGCGCTGAACGGGAAGCCGGTCGAGGAGTGGCCGCTCGCCCAGCCGCTCGAGAAGCCCCACAAGGACTGGACTGCCTCGCAGCGCGAGTGGTTCCGGAAGGAGCTGATCTCCACCGAGCGCGTGGTGGTGAAGCCGGCGATGAAGCGTTACCAGGACTTCCTGCGCACCGAGATCGCGCCTCACGCGCGGCCCCAGGACCGGGCGGGCCTGGTGGCGCTCCAAGGCGGCGCGGACTCCTATCGCAAGTTGATCCGCGTCGAGACCTCGCTCGACCGGAGCCCGGAGGACCTTCACCGGCTCGGCCTGGCCGAGGTGGCGCGCATCCGCAAGGAGCTGAGCGCCCTCGGCAAGAAGGTGCTCGGCACCGGCGACGTCGCGCGCATCCAGAAGAAGCTCAGGAGCGACCCGGCGATGCACTTCAAGAACGCGGCCGAGGTCGAGGCCAAGGCGCGTCAGGCGCTGGCGCGGGCCCGCGCGGCGATCCCGCGCTACTTTGGATTACTCCCGAAGGCCGGCTGCGAGGTCAAGGTGATGGGAATGCACGAGGCGCCCAACTCGACCATCGCGTACTACCGCAACCCCGCCGCCGACGGCTCGCGACCCGGCTACTACATGATCAACACCTATCAGCCCACCACGCGGCCGCGCTACGAGGCCGAGGCGCTGGCGTTCCACGAGTCGATCCCCGGGCACCACCTGCAGATCGCGATCGCGCAGGAGCTCACCGGGGTGCCCGAGTTTCGGAAGCACCAGGGCGTCACCGCCTTCGTCGAGGGGTGGGGGCTCTATTCAGAGCGGCTCGCCGACGAGATGGGCCTTTACTCGGGGGACCTCGACCGGATCGGGATGCTGTCCTACGACGCGTGGCGCGCGTGCCGCCTTGTGGTCGACACCGGGATCCACTCGATGGGCTGGAGCCGCAAGCAGGCGATCGATTACATGGTCGACAACACCGTGCTGGCCGAGAACAACATCGCGAACGAAGTCGACCGCTACATCACGTGGCCGGCGCAGGCGCTGGCCTACAAGTGCGGGCAGCTCGAGATCCTTCGCCTGCGCGAGGAGGCCAAGCAGAAGCTCGGCCGGCGCTTCGACATCAAGAAGTTCCACGACGCGGTGCTCGAGAACGGCGCGGTGGCCCTGCCCCTGCTGCGGGAGCAAGTGGAGGCGTGGGTGGCGGAGGAGTCGGGCGGGAAGTAGGGCGCGGTCTGCGCCCGCCGGGTGAGTGACGCATGCGATCGGCGGGCGAGCCGCCGGCGGCTCAGAAGCGCACGCTCGCGCCCACGGCTGCGCCGCGCCGCAAGGGTTTGAAGAAAGGGAGAAGGCTGCCGGACTTGCCGCCGCGGATCATGTCCGTTGGATGCGCTTACCCACGGGCCCGGATCGAGCCGTTTGCTGGCAGATCGTGGGCCGGGCTCAGGAAAGAGGCATGAAAGCTCCTGGAAAGGGCGACCCAGGCATTGCTCGCTCACGCGCCCCGTTCATCACCCGCGGGGTGTATACTCCACCCGTTCCTCGGGGACCCTGTGAGTCCCCGCGTTCTAGCCCGAGGGCCCTGTGCGCCCTCGCATCCGGAAAGGACGCCCCATGAACGCCACGCGAAAGTCCGATCCCTTCGGCACGCTCTCCGCGCTCGAGACTCCCGCTGGCACCCTCCACATCCACCGCCTCGACCGCCTGGCCCGGAGCCTCGGGGCCGTCTTCGGCCGTCTGCCCTTCTCGATCAAGGTGCTGCTCGAGTCGGCGCTCAGGAACTGCGACGGCTTCCAGGTCACCGAGGAGGACGTGCGGCGGCTGGCGGGCTGGAGCCCCAAGAGCGGCGAGCCAGTCGAGATTCCCTTCAAGCCGGCGCGCGTGATCCTGCAAGATTTCACCGGGGTGCCGTGCGTCGTGGACCTGGCCGCGATGCGCGACGCCGTCAAGCGCCTGGGCGGCGACCCGGGCAAGATCAACCCGCTCGTCCCGGTGGACCTGGTGATCGACCACTCGGTCCAGGTCGACGTGTTCGGCAACGTCCTCGCCCTCCAGCGGAACGCCGAGATCGAGTTCGATCGCAACCGCGAGCGCTACGAATTTCTTCGCTGGGGCCAGAAGGCGTTCAAGAACTTCCGGGTCGTCCCTCCGGCCACCGGGATCGTGCACCAGGTGAACCTCGAGTACCTGGCGCGCGGCGTGGTGACCGCGGCGGCCGGGGGTCTCACCCTGGCGTTCCCCGACACCCTGGTCGGCACCGACTCGCACACCACGATGATCAACGGTCTCGGCGTGGTGGGCTGGGGCGTGGGCGGCATCGAGGCCGAGGCGGTGATGCTCGGACAGCCCTTCTACATGGTGATGCCCGAGGTGATGGGCTTCAAGCTCACCGGCTCGCTGCGCGACGGGGTGACGGCGACCGATCTCACGCTCACCATCACCCAGATGCTGCGCAAGCGGGGAGTGGTGGACAAGTTCGTCGAGTTCTTCGGGCCGGGGCTCTCGGCCATGTCGATCGCCGACCGCGCCACGATCGCCAACATGGCGCCCGAGTACGGTGCCACCATGGGTTTCTCCCCGGTGGACGACGAGACCCTGCGCTACCTCGAGCGCACCGCTCGTGGCGAGGCGGCGCGGCTCCTGGAACGCTACGCCAAGGAGCAGGGCCTGTTCCGCACCGACGGCGCACCCGACCCGGCCTTCAGCGACACGATGGAGCTGAGCCTCGCGGACGTCGAGCCGAGCCTCGCCGGGCCCAAGCGCCCCCAGGATCGGGTCACCCTCGCCGAGATGAAGAAGGCGTTCCGGGGATCGCTTCTGGCCTCGGTCAAGGAGCGCGGCTACGGGCTCTCCGAGTCCGACCTCGGCCGCGTCGCCGAGGTGAGCCTCAACAGTCACAAGAGCAGGCTGGGTCACGGAGCGGTGGTGATCGCGGCGATCACTTCGTGCACCAACACGTCGAACCCGAGCGTGATGGTGGGTGCCGGGCTGCTGGCGAAGAAGGCGGTGGAGCGCGGTCTGCGCGTCCCGCCGCACGTCAAGACCAGCATGGCTCCGGGCTCCAAGGTGGTCACCGAGTACCTGCGCGAGGCGGGCCTGACGCCGGCGCTCGAGGCGCTGGGCTTTCACACGGTCGGCTACGGCTGCACAACTTGCATTGGGAACTCGGGGCCGCTGCCGGAGACCATCGCCGAGGCAGTGAGCGCGCAGAAGCTGGTTGCCGCGGCGGTGCTTTCGGGCAACCGCAACTTCGAGGGCCGCATCAACCCGCTGACGCGCGCCAACTACCTCGCCTCGCCGCCGCTGGTGGTCGCCTACGCGCTGGCCGGCACCGTGGACATCGATCTCGAGCGCGAGCCGCTCGGCACCGGGTCGGACGGACGGCCGGTCACCCTGCGCGAGATCTGGCCGAGCCAGCAGGAGATCGCGAGCACGGTCGCGCGCGCGCTCAAGCCCGAGCAGTTCGCGGCCCAGTACGCCAACGTGTTCGACGGCAACCCGCGCTGGAACGCGATCCCGGTCGGGGAGGGGGAACTCTATCCCTGGGATCCGAATTCCACCTACATCCACGACCCGCCGTTCTTCCAGGGCTTCGGGCTCGAGACCCAGCCGCTCCGCGAGATCCGCGGCGCCCGCGCGCTCGTCATGGTGGGCGATTCGGTCACCACCGACCACATCTCGCCGGCCGGCGACATCGCCGAGGACAGCCCTGCCGGGCGCTGGCTCAAGTCACGCGGGGCGACGAAGCGCGACTTCAACTCCTACGGCTCGCGGCGCGGCAACGACCTGGTGATGGTGCGCGGCACCTTCGCCAACATCCGGCTCAAGAACCTGCTGGTGCCGGGCTCCGAGGGGAACGTCACGGTGCACTTTCCGGACGGCGAGCGCATGCCGGTGTTCGAAGCCGCCGAGCGCTACCGCGCCGAGGGCGTGCCGCTGCTGGTGCTGGCGGGCCGCGAGTACGGGGCCGGCTCGTCGCGCGACTGGGCCGCCAAGGGGACGCTGCTCCTTGGCGTCCGGGCGGCGCTGGCCGAGTCGTACGAGCGGATCCACCGCTCCAACCTGGTGGGGATGGGGGTGCTCCCGCTCCAGTACGAGAGCGGCCAGAACGCGGAGAGCCTGGGGCTCACCGGGCGGGAGGCGTTCGACGTGGCCGGGCTGGAGGGGGACTTGAAGCCCCGGCGTCAGGTCACGGTTCATGCCCGCCGCGACGACGGCTCGGTGCTCACGTTCCGCGCCGTGGCGCGCCTCGACACTCCGGTCGAGGTCGAGTACTACCGGAACGGCGGGATCTTGCAGACGGTGCTGAGGAACCTGGTGCGGTCGTGAGCGCCCTCGCGGCTCCGCGCGTCACGCCGCCCTGATGCAGCTCACCATGTCGGCCAGCTCGAGCGCGAGGCGCGCGGTCTCGAGCTCGAGCGCGGGGAAGATCAAGCCGGCCTGGCGGAGCTCGGCGTCGCGGCCGAGTCTCTCCATCTCGCCCGCGAGCTGGGAGGCGAACTTCGCCCCGAGCGTCCCGAGCGAGCCCTTGAGCCGATGGGCGGCCGCCGCCACCAGGATCTCGTCGTCCTCGGCCAAACCCACGCGGATCTCCTCGAGCCGCGCCGGGGTCTCCTCGAAGAAGATCTGCGCCACGTCGGCCAGCAGCTCGGGGCTTCCCCCGGTGAATTCGAGCGCGAGCTCGCGATCCATCGCCGGAGCCTCGGTCGCGGTCTTGGGAGCGGATCTCGGCGCCTCTTCCTGGGGGCCATCCTCCGCGGGTCGCGACGGAGCCGCCGGCGGGGCGAGATGGGCGGCGTCGGGCACGACTTGCGTGAGGGCTTCGAGGAGATCCTCGGCCCGGATCGGTTTCGAGAGGTAGGTGTCCATCCCGGCTTCCAGGCACTTCTCGCGGTCGCCGGCCATCGCGCGCGCGGTGAGCGCGATCACCGGGAGGTGCCGGCCGCTCGTGCGCTCGCGGTCGCGCAAGGCCCGCGTGGCCTCGAGACCGTCCATCTCGGGCATCTGGATGTCCATCAGGACGAGATCGAAGCGCTCCACGTCGAGTGACGCGAGCGCGGCGCGGCCGTCGCCCACCGCGACCACCTTGTGGCCGTGCCTCTCGAGCAGCCGCTGCGCCACGGCGCGGTTCACGGGATTGTCCTCGGCGAGCAGGACTCTCAGCGATCGGCCTTGCCGCTCGCTCGGGACCTCGCCGGCCGCGGGCGCGCCGCGGAAGGCCGGCCCCCCGGGCCCGAGCAGGATCTCGCGCAATGCGCCGAGGAGGGCGCGCGGCATCACCGGCTTGGTGAGGTAGCGCGCCACGCCCAGATCCTCGCTGCGCTCCCGGTCGGCGGCCTGGGCCGACGAGCTGATCACGACCAGCGGCAGCGACGAGTAGCGGGGGTCCTCGCGGATCGCCTGCACCAGCTCGAAGCCGTCCATCCCGGGCATCTGCACGTCGAGCAGCGCCAGGTCCAGGCGGCCGCCTTCCTCGGCGATGTGGCGCAGGGCCGCGAGCGCCGCCGGGCCGTCGGGGACTGCGACGGGCATCATGCGCCACGCGCGCAGGAGATCGCACAGGATGCGTCGGTTGGTGGCGTTGTCGTCCACCACCAGAGCCTGGAGCCCCTCCAGCGCTTCGGGCTTCTGCCACTCCGCGCCGGCCGGCTCCTCACCCTGGAGCTGCACGCGGGCGGTGAAGTGGAACGTGCTGCCCTTGCCCGCCTCGCTCTCCACCCAGAGGCGACCGACCATCAGCTCCACCAGCCGCGAGCAGATGGTCAGGCCCAGGCCGGCGCCTCCGAATCGCCGGGTGGTCGAGCCGTCGGCCTGCCGGAAGGACTCGAAGATGTGCTCCTGCTGGTCGGCGGGGATGCCCACTCCGGTGTCGCTGACCTGGAAATGGAGCACCGCGTCGGCTTCGCCCCGGGACTCCACGTCGACTCGCACCAGGATCTCGCCGCGGTCGGTGAACTTGATCGCGTTCTCCACCAGGTGGACGCCGATCTGGCGCAGCCGCATGGGGTCGCCGACCACCGCGTCAGGCACCTCGAGCGGGATCTGGCAGGCGAGCTCGAGGCCCTTCTGGTGCGCGCGGTGGGCGAGCGGCTTGAGGGCTTCGGAAAGGGCGTCGCGCAGGCTGTACGGAATCGACTCGAGCTCGAGCTTGCCGGCCTCGATCTTCGAGAAGTCGAGCACCTCGTTCATCAGGGCGAGCAGCGTCTCGGCCGACGAGCTCACGGTCTCCAGGTACTCGCGCTGCTCGCGAGTGAGATCGGTCCCGAGGGCCAGCTCGGTCATTCCGATGATGCCGTTCATCGGCGTGCGGATCTCGTGGCTCACGTTGGCGAGGAACTCGCTCTTGGCCCGCGTGGCTCCTTCGGCACGCCGCGCGGTCTCCGCCAGCAGCTCGTTCTTGCTCTCGATCTCCCGCGTGCGCTCCGCCACCGCCTCCTCGAGCCGAGTGCGGGCCTGGGCGACCTCTTGCGCCATGGCATTGATCCGGCCGGAGAGGCCGCGGGCGACGACCCAGGCGCTCGCCGCTGCGAGCAGCAATCCGAGCAGTGCGACCGCCAGCACGCCGTAGGTGAACGGGCGCGCGACGCCGAAGGCGGTGCGGGCCTCGCGGAAGACGGCGAACCGCCAGGCCGGTGGCGATCCCGCCGAGGCCGGCCCTCCGACGTCGACCGCGATCAGATGATTTCCTGCTTCCCCAAGGCGCTCCCGCCACACGTGCGTCCCGCTCGAGCGGCGCAGGACCGCCGCCACGGCGGGCATGAGACCCGACGCGTCCCGGGGCCCGGCGAGGATGCGCCCGGCCCAGTCGGCCACGCAGATGAACCTCGTGCCGTTCTGGGCGCCGCTTGCCACCGGAGTCGCCCGCACGAGGGACTCCACGCGCCGCCAGTCGACGAGGCCCACGACCCAGCCGAGAGTCTCGTCGCCCAGGGTCGAGCGGATCGGCTCGATCATGGCCAGCGCGCTGCCCTCCACGCCCGGTGGCGTGACCACGCTCCGGCTACGCCGCTCGCTCCCGGCGGCCTCACCGAGGTCGAGAACGCCGGGATCGAGCGGCTGCCCGATGCGCGCCGGCCGGGTCGAGGCGACGATGACGTCGTCCGCGTTCAGCACCGCCAGCTCGAGGTAGGCTCCGCTGAAAGCGCGATCGTGACGCAGGAGAGCGTCCTGGATGCGCCCCTGGGGATCGCCTACCTGGACGTCGTTCAGGGTCTCGAGGCTCGCGAGCATCTGGAGTTCGCCGCTCCGCGCTTCCAGGTAGCGGTCGACCTCGGCGCGGGCAGAGCGGGCCGCCGCGCGGAGATCCTCCGTCACCTGCTTCTCGAGCGAGCGGCGGCCGGCCGAGATCGAGAGCCAGGTCGCGACGCCGGACGCCAGCACGACGACCGCCAGCAGCGGCACGGCTACGCGGGCGAGCATCTCGCCCCCCCGCGCACCGGACTCAGAAGGTGAATGCGGTCTGGACCAGGACGGCATCGCGATCCTCGGTGGGCCGGTGGTCATGGCGATACTCGAGCTTGACCACGTTGTTGGAGCTGACGTCCCAGCGCATGCCCGAGGTGCTGCGGGTCAGGCTGAGGTCGTCGGGTCCGAAATAAGGATCTCCGGGCTGGAGGTCGGTGCGCTCCCATGCCAGGTAGGGGCTGGCGTTGTGCGCCGTCTTCCAGGTGAGGACCGCATGGGTGATCTTGTGCTTGTAAGCCGCTCCGCTGGCCAGGTCCTCGTGGCGCATGACGTAGAGCTCCGCCACGGCCTGGACGCTCTGATCGCCGTAGTGGAAGTGTCCGCCCGTGATCTGCTCGTCGATCTCACCCATGCGCTCCGGCACGGCCGGGTCAGCGGGGATGCGGTCCCGGTAGAACATGGGGCCCAGGTCCACCCGCTGCGGGCCCCCGGTGCTGGCGGTCAGCTTGGCTCCGAACGCCTTGAAATTGTTGGCGTCGGTCGTGCCTTGCACCTGGTCGCGGCGCGGGCCCCGTCCGTTGGCGACGTTGCCGACGAGCCTCAGGCTCCACTGGTCCGGATGGGTCTCGCCGCTCAGCTCCAGGCCGACGGAATGAACCGGCAGGATGCCGCCGTCGTCCTCGAACTTGAGCGCCTCCGGCCGCTCCACCGTGGGCTGGAGGAAGGCCCCGTGCTGATAGTTCTCGTTCCAGTAGCCGAGCGCGGTGTAGGTGCGGCCGGCCGCGAGCTGAAGCTGGTCCGACCAGGAGTACCTGACGTAGATCTGCTCCAGGTCCACGCGCGTGTCCCCGCCGGCGTCGAGCTTGAGCATGCCTTCGCCCATGAAGAACAGGTTCGGCGAGAGGGTGGAGGAGGCGTACAGGTCGAGCTTCCCGAGCGAGAACGCGCCCTGGTCATGGGCCGCTTCGCCATCCGGCCGGATGCGCGATCCGGTCATCGTGACGTCGGAGAATCCATGGAAGGTGAAGCGCGACGTCTGGACCTCCGTGAAGCGAGCGGAGGGCGGAGCCGCCGTCCTGGGGCCAAGCACGGGGACGCCCACCGGAGGGGGTTCGTCCTCGGCCCGCGCGCTGGCATGACCCAGCGCCAGCGCCAGGGCAATGGTCGCGCTCACCCGGATCGTGCGGCCGGATAGTGACTTTCGCTCCACGTAACCTCCTCTTGCTCAAGCGGCAGCCTCCGGCCCGGGGGTCAAAACTCCGCTCCGGAAGGCTATTCCCCTGCGGTCCTGGTCCCCTCTGTTTTCGGCGCGTCGGCGGCGTCCCTTCACGGAGAAGGGTGCGCCGATTGCAAATTGCCGTTCGCGGCGGGGCTCCAGCGGCGGGCGGGGGGAGCCAAGAAACGCAGCGCGGCCCACTCGTGGCCCCGAGCTTGCGCTTCTCCTGCTGGGAGATCAGCGCCTTGAGCGCTCGGGCAACTGAAGGTCGTCATGCTCGGTCTTCCCGAAGGTGAACTGCACCAGGAAGCGCTCGGGCGCGACCGGCGTCGTGTTCGATCGCGGAGCGAGGGGTACTTGCTCCGGCGCAACTCCCCTCGTTA
>Ga0066709_100001163_pt1 | contig 16759 bp, 10 predicted proteins | sample GraSoiAngelo_158_FD_79665 | JGI IMG/M metagenome (GOLD analysis project Ga0066709, IMG submission 79665) | Grasslands soil microbial communities from the Angelo Coastal Reserve, California, USA - 14_1009_16_30cm | ecosystem: Environmental > Terrestrial > Soil > Grasslands | place: USA...
GCCACGCCGGGCCGAGGACTCGAGCCAACCCGCGACTTCACGGCAAATCCGGAGCGCTCCCCGGCGTTGGCTGCAGTGATCTGGTTCGGCAATCCAATGTTCATCGACTCAAAAATCTCCGGCCAACTCACGACGAACTCGTCGTGACGGCTCGCTGTGCTGCGACACTCAATCCCTAAGACAGGATGAACAGGATTAACAGGATGATCCCTAAGCAATCAACCAATCCGGTGAATCCTGGAAATCCTGTCCAAAAACCGTCTGCCTCACAGCTCCGCCGAACATTGTGTTTAGACTGCCCATCAGCCGCCTTTAAAGACGGCATGGTGCCAGAATAAACTTGCTTTCAGGTTTGTCGATCAATCACTTGAGCGCGAATCAAGGCTCAATATTGAAACGGCAAAGGCTGAAACGGTCCCCATTCCAGCGGTTGTTCCCAATGCCAAGGCCTGGCTGTCGGATTGGGTGCCGTGGGTGACCAGGCCGTATCCTCTTCGGACCGAAGCCGCCCGCGTTCAACGGGTAAGTGGCTCATCTTTTTCGACGGCAAACGCCTTCCGAACAAGCATTGCGCCTTTACCTGCGCAACTAATGCTGGCATAACTCGCGCATTCTTTCTTATTCTTTATGATGGGTTTTCTCAAACTGGTGCCAGCCGCGGGATGTCTTGCGCTCGCCGGTTGTGTCTCCGACATGTCCCACGTTCCCGCGCCACCGACCCGCCAGCCACCCGCCGATTTGCCCGGACAACGCGCCGACGGCTCGGTCCTTTTGCCCAACCAATGGTCGTTGCGGCCGGTGGGCCGACAGATTGTGCTCGGCGATTTTCCGGTCAACATCGCCGTGCATCCGACCGGTCGGTTCGCCGCTATTCTGCACAGCGGCCATGGCCGCCATCAGATCGTCGTGGTGGACGTGCCGGCGGCCTCGGTCGTGGGCGAGTTTCCCGTCGATGAAACGTTCTACGGCGTGGAATTCTCCCACGATGGACGGGAACTCTATTGCAGCGGGGCTGGCGACGAAGTCATTCACGCATTCAAATTCAAGGACGGTTACCTTTCCGAACCGAAGGTTTTCAAATTGCGCGACGCGAAGGAACGCGGCATCCCAGCGGGGCTGGCGCTGAGCAGCGACGCGCGCCGCCTCTTCGTGGCCAACGTCTGGGGTCAACGCATATCCCAGGTGGATTTAACCGAGACCGGGCGGGTGACCGATATCGTGTTGGGTCCGGCCGCGGAACCCGCAAAGCCGGCACCCACGACGGGCGCGAGGGACGAAGACGTTGCCGCTGCCCTGAAACGGGCGCAAGCGGCGCAGGAGGTGATCTCGGACGAGTCGCCCTTTCCTTATGCCTGTCGTCTCGACGAAAAGCGGCAGCGACTTTACGTGAGCCTGTGGGCGCGAGCCGCGGTCGCGGTGGTTGACTTGAAGGCGAACCAGGTTGTCGCGCGCTGGCCAACTCAAGAGCATCCATGCGAAATGGTGCTCAGCGCGTCAGGCAGGATTTTGTATGTGGCCAACGCGGCCCGGAACAGCGTGACGGTGTTCGATACCGGCAGTGGCAAGCCACTCGAGACGTTGATCGGGTCGCTTCATCCGGGTCTGCCGCCCGGCTCGACGCCTAACAGCCTGGCGCTTTCACCGGATGAAAAGACGTTGTTTGTCGCCAACGCGGACAACAACAATGTCGCCGTCTTTGATGTCGGAGTGCCGGGCAAGAGTCGTTCGCTCGGGTTCATCCCGGTTGGATGGTATCCCACTTCCGTTCGCGTCACGTCCGACGGCAAGCGGTTGTTGGTCGCCAACGGCAAGGGGCTTATCTCCAAAGCCAATCGTAACGGCCCACAACCGGGCAGGGAACCGCCCTCCACGGTGCGCGAATACATCGGCGGCCTGTTCCGCGGCACATTGGAAATTGTCGATCTGCCGTCCCGGGATGCCTTGCAGGACCAAATGGCCGCGTGGACTGCCCAGGCCTATCGTTGCAGTCCTGTCCGGTCCGACCTGGGCGCAAACGGGTCGCGCGCACCCGGCAACCCGATTCCTGCCAAAGTTGGCGACGGGAGCCCGATCAAATACTGCATTTACGTCATCAAGGAAAACCGCACCTACGACCAGGTTTTTGGCGACCTGCCGCAGGGCAATGGCGACCCGGGTCTTTGTTTGTTCGGCGAAAAAATCACCCCCAACCACCACCAACTGGCGCGCGAGTTCGGCCTGCTGGACAATTTTTACGTCGAGAGCGAAGTCAGCGCCGACGGACACGAGTGGAGCATGGGCGCCTATGCGACCGATTTCGTCGAGAAATTCTGGCCGCTGAGTTACGGACACAACAAGCGAGGCAAGTACCCTTATCCCAGCGAAGGAAATTTCCTGGCGGCCCGGCCCGCCGAGGGATACCTCTGGGACCGCGCGCGTGAAGCGGGGGTCAGCTATCGCAGCTACGGGGAGTTCATCAACAACGGCAGAACGCCCGACGAACCGGGCAAATCGCGCGTAGCAACGCTGCAAGGTCACTTCGACGAATGGTACCGGAGTTTCGATCTCGACTATTCCGATCAGAAACGCGCGGACCGTTTCATTTCCGAGTTGAAACGCTTCGAAGCCGAAGGCGAGATGCCGCGACTTCAGATTGTGCGTTTGCCCAATGACCACACCTATGGCACCACGCTGGGCAAGCATACCCCGGTAGCCCTGGTCGCCGACAACGACCTGGCGCTGGGCCGATTGGTCGAAGCCGTCAGCCATTCGAAATTCTGGCCGCAGACCGCCCTGTTTGTCGTCGAGGATGACGCCCAGAACGGACCGGACCATGTGGACGCCCACCGCACGGTCGCGTTTATGATCAGTCCCTACGCGAAACGGGGCGCGGTGGATTCGACCATGTATTCAACCAGCAGCATGTTGCGGACGATGGAACTGATACTCGGCTTGAAACCGATGTCGCAATACGACGCAGCGGCCACGCCGATGTTCAATTCGTTTCAGGCAGGGGCGGATACGCGCCCGTACAGCGCCCTGGCCGCCAAGGTCGATTTGACCGAGCGGAACCCGAAGGTGGCGTGGGGCGGTGATTGGTCGAAGAAAATGAACTTTGCCAAAGAGGACGCTGCCGACGACCTGCTGCTCAACGAAGTCATCTGGCGCTCGATTCGGGGCGCGCGCAGTCCGATGCCCGCACCCGTCCGCGCGGCCTTTGTTTTCGCTCACGGCAAGGACGATGATGATGATTAAATCCAGGCGCAGCTTCGACTCGGACGGACGACCTGCGAAGTTCGGCGGTCCCAATTCTCAATCTTGTTTCCGCGACCTGGAGTGCCTATGTTCCAGCGCATGAACAATCCAACGTTTGGCTTCACCAAGGAAGATCCCTGGCGCATATTTCGGATCATGGCGGAGTTCGTTGATTCATTTGAAATTCTTTCGCAAGTGGGCCCCGCCGTCACGATCTTCGGCTCGGCGCGGGCAGCGCATGGTGACCCGTACTACAAGCTCGCCGCCGAGCTGGGCCGCGGCCTGGCCCGGCATAACCTCGCGGTGATTACAGGCGGCGGTCCCGGCATCATGGAGGCCGCCAACAAGGGCGCGTCGGAGGCGAAGGGAAAATCGGTGGGATTGAACATCGAGCTGCCGCTGGAACAGAAGGCCAATCCCTATGCCAATATTCCGATTCATTTTCACTACTTTTTCTCCCGCAAGGTGTGCTTTGCCAAATACAGCATCGCGTTCGTCTTTATGCCCGGCGGGTTTGGGACGCTCGATGAGTTGTTCGAGATCGCCACCCTGGTGCAGACCCAGCGGGTGCCGCGTTTTCCGCTGATCCTCTTCGGCCGCGAATACTGGCAAGGGCTGCTGCGCTGGCTGAAGGCCGCGCCTCTCAAACGCGGGTTCATGGTCGCGGAAGATCTCGGCCTGGTGACGGTCACGGACGTCGTCGAGGAAGCGATTGAATTGATCCTCGACTACCAGCGGCGCATCCATCCGCCCGAACCGCATGCCAAAGCACTCGCTTGACACCCCCCGCGGCCCATGCTGTTTCCGCCTGACATGTATCAAATCACCCCCCTCTCCAACGGTCTCCTGGTGGCCACGTCGGAAATGCCGCACATGGCCAGCGTCAGCGTCGGCCTGTGGGTGGGCGTGGGCGGTCGTTATGAACCCGCGGCGCTGAACGGGGTGTCGCATTTCATCGAGCACATGCTGTTCAAAGGAACGAAAAAGCGATCGGCCAAGGAAATCTCCCAGTCGGTCGAAGGCATCGGCGGCTACTTGAACGCGTTTACGGGAGAGGAAAGCACCTGTTTTTACTCCAAGGCGCGCCATGATCGATTCGACGAATTGCTCGATGTGCTGGCCGACATGTTCCTCAACTCGAAATTCGATCCGGTCGAAATCGAGAAGGAACGCGCTGTCATCAAGGAAGAATTGGCGATGTATCTCGATCAGCCACAACACCACGTCCAGGAACTGCTTAATGCCACGCTTTGGCCCGACCAGCCGCTGGGCCGGCCGCTCACCGGAACGGAGAAAACGCTCGACACAATGGCGCGCACCGATCTGCTGAGTTTTCAGCGGACGAATTACGTGACCGGCGCCTCCCTGATTGCGGCGGCGGGCAACCTCTCGCACAAACGCGTCGTCAGCGCCGTCGCGCGTTTCGCCTCGCGGTTTCCCCCCGGCAGGCGACCGTGTTTCGTCCCGGCGAAAGACGGCCAGGTCCGGCCGCGCCTTCGCCTCATGACGAAGAAAACCGAACAGACCCAGCTCGCCCTGGGCATCCGCACCTGTTCGCGCCACGACGAGCGGCGCTTTGCGCTGCGTCTGCTCAACACTATCCTGGGCGAGAACATGAGTTCACGGCTGTTTCAGGTCGTGCGCGAGGACCGCGGCCTGGCCTACAACATCTACAGCTCGCTCAGTTTCTTCGACGACACTGGCGACCTGGTGATTTCCGCCGGACTCGACACCGCCAACCTGTCGAAGACCCTCAAGCTGATCCTGTGCGAATTGCAGCGCCTGGCCGCGTCGCCGCCGGCCCCGACCGAACTGCGCCGCGCGCGCGATTACGTCATCGGCCAGATTGATCTGAGCCTGGAAAACACCGAGAGTCAAATGATGTGGCTGGGCGAACAACTCCTGGGTTACGGCAAAATCGTTCCCGCCCGCGAGATCAAGGCGCGTCTGGCCCGGGTCACGGCCGGCGAAATTCGGGCCGCCGCCCGCGACTTCTTTCGACCAAAGCGATTGAATCTGGCGCTGGTCAGTTCGCTCAAGTCCGACACCCGCTTCGCAAAGCTGCTGCGCATTTGATATGAATCATTGTCTCCTCCAGGCCGGTCCGGCGGCTCCGACCGCCGACCAACTCAAGCGCGCTTTCAGGTCGCTCAGATCGCTGACCGATGCCGACGCGGTGAAACTGGCCAATGAAGCCTGCGGCATCCTCATGAAGAACCTCTCGCCCGACGACGCCGGCGTGTTGCAGCGGGCATTGCAGGCCGAAGGAGTGCGGACAGAAGTCGTGGAGGCCAGCCAGCTACCGACGCTGCCGGAGGCGAAATTTGTCCGGCGCATCGAATTTCAAGCGCCGGCGCTGATGATCTACGACCAGTTGGGCCGCGCCGCACCCGTGCCCTGGGACCAGCTCGCGCTGCTGGCGGCCGGCGGGGTGCGTCATTTCGGCATGAGTACGACGCGAAAGGAGCAAACCGTGAACACCTTCGATCCCATTCGGGGCTTTCGCACGAAGGTGATCACGGAAGTGCGGCATAAGATCGAGGACAACGCCCGGCTGGTGCTCGACATTTTCCTGACCGGCGGGTCCATGCGGTTTCAAATCGAAGCCGAGACGTTTTCGTTCAAATATTGTTTCGATCGGCCGGACTTGAATTTGGCACAGAAACTTGGTTTGTTGATTCAAATGCTCGCCGAAAATGCGCCTCAGGCGGTCCTGAACCGCGGGGCGGCCGCAATGCGCGCCGGACCTTCCGGGGCGATGACCTACGCCAGCAAGGCCGCGCTTTTCGATGAATCAACCTGGTTGTGGTGGACAATGACACGCGCCAGCCGCGAGCCCGGGCAGACCGGCCGCGGCTCTGGCATGAGTTGACAAACGTTAATCCCGCGGGCGGCCCGCCCGCGCCGTTGGAATGCGCTCGCTGATCCACGAAATCGCCACGCAACATCCGCCCGAGGCGCTCACGGAGCAACTCCGCGGCGAGCCGGGCCTCGTATTGTTGAGCAGCGGGGCATGCGATTGGCCGCAGACCCGCTATTCCTTTGTGGCCGCGCGACCGTTCCTCACCTTCCGTTCTTTTGGCTCGCGCTGCGAGCTGCGGTCCGGTTCCGCGATTGGCGACAACCCGGTTCAGTTTGGCAATCCGTGGCATCTGCTGGAAAGCCTCATGTCGCGCTACGAATTATTGGACGAGGTTGATTTGCCGTTTCCCCTGGGCGGCTGCTTTGGCTATTGGGGATACGGCCTGAAGAACTTCGTTGAACCGAGGCTCCCCCGCCGCGCGGCCAATGACCTCGAACTGCCTGACTGTCACGTCGGGTTCTACGACAGTCTGGTGGTGTTCGACCACTGGCTGGGCAAGACCTGGATCATCTCGACCGGCCTCGAGGTGGACGGCTCCCGCAACGAGGAGAAAAGGCAGAGGCAACTGAAGTTCTGGCGCGGGCAACTTCAGAAATTGACCGGCACCGATGCGGTGTCCGGCACCAAGGAATCTTGCGGGCCAACAAGGCCGTCCTGCGGTTATTTGGCCTTGAACTCGGACTTCTCACTCGGGGCGAAGGAAAAAATCACTCCGCCCATCGGATCGCCCGGACGGGACTCGCTCCGATGCGCGCGGGCGGTTGGTCGCCCCGCCCATGAAGCTCCCCCTCTCGCGCCCTTCGGGCAGGCTCCCCAAGCACCGATCCACCCCCGACCCTTCCGAGGAGGGGAGCAAACATTCGTGCGCGCCGGGACAATTCCCCTCCTGGGTGGGGTTGGGGGTGGGTCCACGGGCGCAATGCGCCCACAAAGTCCGGAGGATTCTCTCCCTGTGGGAGACGGCCGCGCTGGGGGGCAAACAGGCGCCTGTTCGGCTCGGGTTGTATCCAACTTCTCCCGCCGCGCTTTCCTGGCCGCCGTGGAACGGGCGCAAGACTACATTCGCGCCGGCGATATCTATCAGGTCAACCTGGCGCAACGACTGGCGGCGGCCTGTCCCGTCAGCGCTTGGGAATTCTTTTTGCGCCTGTCCGCCGTTTCCCCCGCGCCATTTGCGGCTTTTCTTGACTGCGGCGAATTTCAAATCGCGTCGTCATCGCCCGAACTTTTTTTGCGCCTCGATGGCTCGCATATCCAGACACGCCCCATCAAAGGGACGCGTCCCCGGGACACCGACCCGGCTCGCGACGCCCAGTTGCGGGAGGAACTCCAGACCAGCCCGAAAGAAATGGCCGAATTGGTCATGATCACCGACCTGTTGCGAAACGATCTGGGCAAAGTCTGCGAATACGGTTCGGTGCAGGTGCCCGAGCTGGCCCGATTGGAACGCTACGCGCAGGTGCAGCATCTTGTCGCGACGGTGGAAGGCCGCCTGCGGCCCGGGGTGACGCATTTGGCCGCGTTCGCGTCCTGTTTCCCGGGAGGCAGCATCACCGGCGCACCGAAGATCCGCGCGATGGAAATCATCGACGAACTCGAGCCGACCGCACGCGGACCCTACACCGGCGCCCTCGGTTGCCTCGGCTTCAATCGTGAAAGCCGGTTGAGCATCCTCATTCGCGCTGCAATCTGCCGGAAAGGGACCGTTTATTTCCAGGTCGGCGCCGGCATCGTGGCGGATTCGGTGCCGGCGGCGGAATATAACGAGACGCTGGCGAAGGCGCGGGGGTTTTTTGAGGCGTTGAATTTCCAACATCAATCCGGGTATGTTGTCTCAACCGCAGAGAGCTGAAGCGCGCCGGGCCCAACCCGGCTTTGCGCCAACCGCGCGGGCTCGATTATAAAACGCTATGTTTGTCCTGCTCAATGGTCAATTGGTTGCGGAGGAACAAGCGGCCGTGCCTGTCACCGACCGCAGTTTCCGCTATGGCGACGGGGTGTTTGAAACCATCCCCGTCTATGACGGCAAGCCGTTCCGTTGGGCGCAGCATCTGGAACGGCTGACGCGCGGCGCGGATTTCCTCAAAATCCGGCTTCCGTTTGCGCCCAAGGAACTGCGCGCGCTGGGGGGTGAACTGGTCCAACGGAATCAGATGCCTGACTCCCTGCTCCGCCTCACGCTGTCGCGCGGCCCGGGCGAGCGCGGGTATTCGCCCAAAAACGCCGATACCCCCTTGGTCGTGATGACGCTCGATGCGAGGCAGCCGGTGGATCCGCAGAATCCGCCGCAATGGCATCTGAAGACATCGACCTACAAGCTGCCGGCCAGCGACCCCTTGTCGTCATTCAAGACGAACAACAAACTGTTGCAGGTGCTCGCGCGCGCGGAGGCGGAAGCGGCGGATGCCGACGACGCGCTGATGCTGAACACCAATGGCGAGGTGGCCGAATGCTCCAGCGCCAACATCTTCTGGATTTACCGCGACACCGTTTACACGATGCCGACCGGCCGCGGCGCGCTGCCCGGCATCACCCGGGCCGTGGTCCTGGAGTTGTGCCAGACCCTCAACCTGCCCACGAACAAACGCGTCATCAAACCCGAGTCGTTGCGGAAATCGGAAGCGATTTTCCTCAGCCTCAGTTCCCTCGGCATCGTGCCGGTCCGCACGCTTGACGGCGAACCAGTGCCGACGTCGCCCATTGTGGACAAGATCTTCTCCGCCTATCATGAGGTGGTCCGGCGCGAGACCGCCCCGTGAGAGGGTTGCCGCTGATTCGTCGAGGAGTCGGGGAGGATTGAACAGCCGCTAACAGTGCAAACCGGTTCGCTGTGTTTTTTGTTGCCTCTTGACTGTTGCCCCGTCACAGTGTCGTCACTCCGTTGACATCTCACATGCTCAAATTCTCGACTGATATGAAAACCAAATCCGTCTCCAAATCACTCCTGCTGGTCGTCGCCATAACTGCCGTGGTCTGCCTGAATACGGCCCAATCCGGCACGGTGTTCTTTGACTTCAACAGTGACCCAACCACGAGCGGGCAGCTTCAACTCTTTGGCAATGCGCAGTGGATGGCCAGCGGCGGGGTGGGGTCCGCGACCAACGCCAACGACGGTTTCCTGTTGCTGACCGAGGCGGTTAACAGCGAAAATGGCGAGGTCATATTCAGTGATTTTGACAACGGTCAGGTTGTCCAGGCGTTTTCCTTCACGGCCATGGTGAAGATTGGAGATGGCACCGGCACGCCAGCCGATGGAATCTCAATTGGCTATGTTCGCGCGAATGATCCAATCCTCACAAATCCCACCGGCGGCTGGTCCGGGATACAGACCGGTTCGGCGTTCGGCGGGGCGTTGGAGGAAGGCAGCACGACCGGCATATCGGTTGGATTTGACTCCTACAACAATGGCAGCGGCGATGTGGAGGGCCTTGACATCCGGGTGGACGGTCAATTGGTTTTGCTGTATCCCATGCCCACGCTGAACGGGACATGCACGGACGCGACGTCGATCCAAACCGGAGCCATCGACCCCAACAATCCAGGGACAGGTGACCTGCTTTGCTGGGCGCCGTTGAGCGTCGATCTCGATACAAACGGAGTGCTGAACGTCTCCTACAAGAATTCCCTGATCCTCTCGAACTATCACACGACTTATTTCCCGAGCCCGGGTCGCCTGGTGATGGGCGCTCGAACTGGCGGGCTGAACGAATTGCAATATGTGGATAATATCAAGATCACAACCATTCCGGCGGCGCTGGCGTTGGTGGGAGCTGTGTCCGGCTTTCCGGACGGCTTTTCGGTGCTCATCAATGATTCCGGCGTGAGCGTGATCGACACCAACAAACCCATCACGCTCCGGTTTAACGGGACCAGCGTGACCCCGACATTGATTCAGAAAACTGGCGGAACGACGAAGGTAACCTATCATGAATTCCCGACGATTCTCCAGTCCGGCTCCACCCATCAGGTCACGGTCTCAGCCCAGGACGTGAACAACAACACGATCAGCGGCACGCGCGATTTTGCGGTGCCTGTTTACGGTGTGCTGGCACCGGGCGATTCCGTTCCGGCGGCTTCCGTCGATGCGACCAAGGCCGGTTTCAGGATCAGGCCCTATCAATCCACGGCTGCCCAACCGAACAGCCTGGCCTGGACGGAAGACCAACTCATCGGATTGCACGGAACCAACAATGCCGACCTCACGGCAGCCACGGACGGCGGCTACATCGACTTCACCGGGGTGATCAATTTCAACATCGATTCCGTCGGAGCCGGAGCCGGCAACTTTGCCCCGGACAACGCTTTTCCCGGAATTCCCGGCGCGAACGGAATGACGGGCGATTCCAGCATGGAAGTGCTGACTTTCGTGAAGTTCTCTGCCGCCGGCGTGTATCAGATGGGTGTAAACAGCGACGACGGCTTCCGGGTCACCGAGGGCAAGAACCCCAGAGACAAATTCGCATTGAATCTGGGCCAGTTCGATGCGGGTCGGGGCGCCATGGATTCGTTGTTCTTCATTGCAGTCCCGCAACCGGGCATTTACCCGTTGCGCTTGATTTGGGAAAACGGCGACGGAGAATTGCCCAATAACGGAGCCAACTGCGAATGGTTCACCGTGCAACCGGACGGAACCGATATCCTGATCAACGATCCCAGTCCGACGAACACGACGGGAATCAAAGCGTTCTACTCCGGACCTCAATATCCGGCCTATGTGTCCCAGGTCATGCCCCTGCCCGGTGCGACTGGGGTGCGGCCGGACGTCTTGAATGTTCAGTTGACCGACGCTGCGACGCAGGTCAACACAAACTCAATCAAATTGTCGTTGAACGGCAGTCCTGGCAATCCCAATATTACCAAGAGTGGAGGAGTGACCACGGTCAGCCTGCCGCCTTCGAGCGTTCTGCCGTCGGGTTCCACGAATACTGCCACTTTGGTTTGGAGTGACAACGGCGCGCCCGTGTTGACCGCCACTAACACGTGGACCTTCGTGGTGGTAAATTACAAGTCCTTGCCCACAGATTTGGCCAGCCCGGTCGGTTCCGGCGACGCGACCAAACCGGGCTTCACCGTCAAGGCAAACCAGGTGGACAATACGAACGGCAACACGGAAAACAACAATGTGGCCGCTGAATCGCAACTGGCCGGATTGTATTCGATGAACATCGCGACCCTCAGCGGCTCCGGCTGGCTCAGCAACGACCTGTTTGCAGTCACCAACTACATCAATTGGGATCGTGTCGCCAATGATGGAAGCACAGATGTTGAAAACGGCAATTTTACAACTGGCAATGGATATCCGTCACAGCCGTTGCCGGGGATTACGGGTGGAGGCGGAGGGGCGACGTTCGAGAGCGTTGCCGAGGGAGTCGAGACATACGTCGAATTCCCCACCGCGGGCTTTTATCAAATGGGAGTTAACAGCGACGACAATTTCCGGCTCACCCTTGCGGAAAGCGCCCCGCCCCCGACGCTCACCATCAGCGGACCGACCAACCTGGCCTTGCCGGTCCTGAGCATGTCCAAGCTCCCTGACGAGGTCGCCGGGCGGGCTGTGTACGGTGTGCCGCCGCCGGTTCCGCCTCTGACGGCGGCGATTGTTTACCTGACTCCGGGCGGAATAGATGACCCCGGCCCGTATCCTTCCGCGACCGGAAAAATCGCGTTGCTTGACCGCAGCGGCAGCAATCTCGGCACAACCAGCACAGGCGGGAAATGTAAAGCGGCGCAGGACGCCGGGGCGGTCGCCGTGATATTTACCACCCCGGGTGATCTGGGCTACGGCTTCTACGCCGGCGCCACCCGTTCGGACATCAACATACCGTGTCTGAGCGTTCCGGATTCCACCACGGCCAATCTGCTCAGATCCTATCTGACCAATGGCGTCACCGTCACCGGGACCATTACCGGCGACAGCAGCTTCCTGATCGGCGGCTTCAATGACGGACGTGGCGCCGCTGACACCCTCATGAACTTCTTGGTGCCCCAGGCGGGCCTTTATCCCATGCGCCTGACCTTTCATCAGGGCGGCGGTGGCGCCAACTGCGAGTGGTTCTCGGTTACCCCCGCTGGCGTCAAGGTGCTGGTCGGCGACACGGCAACCGGTGGGCTGAAAGCCTACCGGGCGCGCACGGCAGTCACCGGGGCGAAGTTCAACCCGCCGACGATCGCGAACGGGACGGTGACTCTGACCTGGACAGGCACCGGTACTCTCCAGCAGGCCAGCGCGCTGACTGGCCAGGCCAGCGATTGGACTGCCGTGCCGAACAATCCGGGCAGCGGGTATCAGGTGTCAGCCGGCACCAGTGGCAACAAGTTCTATCGCTTGAAACAGTAACCACGCGCCCGCCCAGAAGGAGACCGGATTGGCCAAATCCGGTCTCTTTCGTGGAACACGGAAGCCAGCAACGTTACCGGGACCACGTTCAGGAAACTCATTGAGACGCCGGACGTGCCCGACCTCGGGCTGGCCCCGCGCGCGACCCGGCTGCTGCTGGTGGAATTGAATCGTAAAATCGAGGGTTTCTTCCAGGCAACAGAATTCTCGTCGGCGCTCCAACCATCGGTTCGCTCCGCCGCGCTGCTCTGGCATGACTACCTGAAGGAGTCACACGCCCTCTCGCAAAACATCACCAACGCCTCCACCAAACCGTCGATGTTGTGCGGATTCGCCTCCACGGCCGGTTGAATCCCCAGCCCGGCCAGCGCCTTGGTGGTCTCCGGCCCGATTGAAGCCGTCTTGATCTGCGGGAATTGCTTCATCAACGCCGGCAGGTTGAATCGCGCGTGAAAGCTTTCCACTGTCGAACTGCTGGTGAAGCTGATCCAGTCGGCTCCCTCCTCCCGCAATCGGGCCGCCGCCCCGTCCACGTCCTCGGTCTCAGGCACGGTCCGGTAGCAGGCGATGTCGTCCACGATCGCGCCCTTGGCCTCGAATAATTTTGGGAGGTCCGGGGTTGCGACTTCGGCGCGCAGCAGGAGAACGCGCAAGTTCTCCATGCTTTCGTATTGGGCCAGCGCTTCGGCAATCTTCGTCGCCAGGTACTCGTCGGGCATGAGATCCACCTGGAGATGGAGTTCACGCAGTTTGGCGGCGGTGGCCGGTCCGACCGCGGCGATTCGAACACCGCCAATGTCGCGCATATCCTGAAACTTTTTGAAGAAGAAATCGAAAAACGCGGTCACGCCGTTCGGGCTGGTGAACACAAGCCAGTCGTAGGCGTTCAGCCCACTGAGCGCTTCCAGAATGCCTTCCTGGCTCCTGGGCGGAAGGATTTTGATGGTGGGGATTTCCAGAACTTCCGCGCCCAGTTCGAGCAATTGCCGGGAAAGCTGGCTGGCCTGTTCCCGCGTTCGCGTGACCACGATACGACGGCCGAATAACTTGCGGTTTTCAAACCAGTTGAGTTTCGACCGCAATTTCACGACCTCGCCGATCACCGTGACGGTCGGCGCCGACAGTTTCGCCCGGGCCGCCGCTTCGGCAATGGTGGCGAGGGTACCTTCGACGGAGCGCTGCCGGCCGGTCGTGCCCCAATGCACCATCGCCACGGGCGTTTCCGCCGGCAGGCCATATTTGACGAGCAGTTCCGCGATTCGCCCGATCCGCTCGGTCGCCATCATGACGACTTTGGTTCCCGGAGTCCGGGCGACCTGCGCCCAATCGACCCCGCTCAAGTCCTTGGCCGGATCCTCATGCCCGGTGATGACGATAAAACTGGAGCTGTGTTCGCGATGAGTCAGCGGCACACCAGCGTAGTTCGGTGCCGCCACCACAGACGAAACACCCGGCACCACCTCGAACCCAATCCTGGCTGCGGCAAGTTCTTCCGCTTCTTCGCCGCCGCGCCCGAAAATGTAAGGATCGCCCCCTTTGAGGCGTACCACCGTTTTGCCCTGCTTGGCCTTGTCCACCAGTAATCGGTTCAGCTCGACCTGTGGAAGCGCATGGTCCTTGGAGCGTTTGCCGCCGAAGATGATTTCGGCGCTCTTTGGGGCCAGCCGTAGCAACGCCGGATTCACCAGCGCGTCATAGACGACCACCTCGGCCCGCCCAAGCAATTCCGCCCCTCGCAGCGTGAGCAATCCCGCGTCGCCCGGCCCGGCGCCAACCAGATAAACCATGCCTTTCGACTTCATGCGCTGTTCAATCTAGGCGTCCGTCAGAATCCCCGCAACGAAACAAGCGCGGAGCGCCGGAGCGCGGAGTGTCCCACTCCGCAGCGTGTCCGCGCTGACCATTCACCTCGGACCATTCATTAACAGCCTTCATTGCGTCAGCGCTGCGGCTTGAGACCAGCCGCGCGCCGGTTACCAAAAACCAGGTTGCGCCCGCCGGACGCCGCCACTCCATCAAAGAACTTGCCAGGGCGCGTAAAAGCCGTTTTTTTCAGGGTCGATGTCGTGTTTGAGGTCAGCAGAACCGCGGCCGACGGAGCGACTGATTCAATTCGCGCTGCTCTGCAGCGGGCTTATGTTGTTGTCCGCGGGCCAGGCGCGGGCGGGTTCATTGACCAACGTCCAGACGGTATTCCTTATCGTGATGGAAAATCGCGATTGGACCGCCATTCAAGGCAACACGAACTGCCCTTACATCAATGACACGCTCCTGCCGATGGCCTCCCTGGCGCAGCGATACTTTACTCCGCCCAACCTGCATCCCAGCGAGCCGAACTACATCTGGCTGGAGGCGGGGACTAACTTCGGCATCCTCGATGACGGTCCGCCGGCGCTCCATCACATCGGCTCGACCAATCATCTGGTCACGCTGCTCGAAGACTCTGGCGTTTCCTGGAAGAGTTATCAGGAAGATTATCACGACGCCGACAACCCGCTCCTGGATAACTATCCTTACGTCGCACGGCATAATCCGTTCATCTTTTTCGATGATGTCGCCACCAACATCGCGCGCTGGAGCAGCCATGTCCGCCCCTATTCGGAACTGGCAGCGGACCTGCAAAACCGAACCGTCGCCCGCTATAATTTCATCACACCAAATGCCACCAACGACATGCATGACCTGGCTCCCGGCAGCACGAGCGTTGAAAAGCAAGGCGACGACTGGCTCGCCCGTCAAGTGCCGAAGATTCTATCATCCGCCGCCTACACGAACAATGGCGCGCTTTTCGTCGCCTGGGACGAAGGCAACGGCTTCATCAGCGACGGACCGCTCGGACTGATTCTTCTTTCGCCGCTGGCCAGGGGCGGCGGCTACCGGAACAGTGTGTTTTACACGCACAGTTCAATATTGCGGACGTTGCAGGAAATCTTTGCCGTCGGGCCGCTGCTGGGCGACGCCGCCAACGCGACTGACTTGAGCGATTTATTTGTGGACTACGATTTGAAGGTCTCGGCTGTCTGGAATCCCGCGAGCGCCCGGCCGGAGTTGACTTTGACCGGACTTACCGCGGGCAACACGAACGTGATTCAGACCTCCAGCAATCTGTTCGACTGGGTTGCGCTCAGCACCAACGTGGCAGTGGCCAATGCCTTCCGTTTCCTGGAAACGACCGATTCCGCCGGCGCCCCGCGTTTTTATCGGGTCCTCGAATTCCGATGATACCAAGACGAACCTATTGCGGCAATGACGGCGTGAAACTCGGACCAAGGCGCGGCTCGTGGGGTCTTCGCTGGTTGCTTTGCTCTGCCCTTTTCTTATCCGCCAGCGCCGCGGCCGGAAGCCTGACCAATGTGGAAACGGTTTTCCTCATCTTGATGGAGAATGTGAACTGGTCGGCGCTCAAAGGCAGCCCTTCCGCGCCCTATCTCAACCACACGCTCTTGCCCCTGGCGTCGTATTGCGAGCAATATTACACCCCGCCTGGCCTCCCCGGCAGCCTTCCAAATTATCTCTGGCTCGAGGCCGGAACCAATTTCGGCGTCCTTGACAGCCGCGATCCGAGCGCGCACACATTCAGTTCCACCAATCACCTGGTCACGTTGCTGAGCACTGCCAACATATCGTGGAAAACCTATCAGGAAGACATCAGTGGCAGTGAATGTCCGGTCTCCAGCAGCGGACTCTATGCCGCTTATCACAATCCGTTCGTTTATTTCACGGACATCACCTCGAACGCGAGCTCTTGCCTCTCACACATCCGGCCTTTTGCGGAGTTCGCGGCTGACCTGACCAATAATTCGGTCGCCCGATACAATTTCATCACCCCCAACCTCTGCCATGACATGCACAACTCGTCGGGTTGCGCGTCCGCTGATCGGATCCGAAATGGAGACAACTGGCTGGCCGGGGTCGTGCCCGGAATCCTCGCCTCGGCCGCTTTCCGGAACAATGGCGCCATTTTTATCACCTGGGATGAAGGAACCGGCGCAGGACTGCAAGGCCCCATCGGTATGGTGGTGCTTTCCTCGCTCGCCAAAGGTGGCGGCTACGCCAGCACGAACCGTTACACGCACGCCTCCACGCTGCGGACGATGCAGGAAATTTTTGGCGTGCGCCCGTTTCTCGCCGAAGCCGCAGCCGCCGTCGCTCTCACCGACCCATTCGCGACTAATCCCCCTTCGATCACCAACCCCGGCTTGGCCTCGCCGCCCTGTCTGAGCACCGCTCGCTGCCGGCTCACGTTGTCCGGCGTAGCGCCAGGTAGTGCCGCCGCGTTGCAACCATGGTCCGAACTTCTTCGCTGCTCACCGGGTGCCACCAAA
>Ga0066709_100001165_pt1 | contig 16752 bp, 15 predicted proteins | sample GraSoiAngelo_158_FD_79665 | JGI IMG/M metagenome (GOLD analysis project Ga0066709, IMG submission 79665) | Grasslands soil microbial communities from the Angelo Coastal Reserve, California, USA - 14_1009_16_30cm | ecosystem: Environmental > Terrestrial > Soil > Grasslands | place: USA...
CAAGTTTGAGCCGCTCTTGCGCATGGCGCGGCAGATCGGCGCCGAGCGTCTTGCCACCGGTCACTACGCACGAATTCGCAAGAACGGCGACACCGGCCGCTGGGAATTGCTGCGCGCCCGCGACGACACCAAGGACCAATCCTACTTTCTCTGGGGACTCTCCCAAGAACAACTTTCGCGCAGCGACTTCCCTCTCGGCGAACTCACCAAGGAAGAAGTGCGCGCCCTGGCCCGCCGCGTGAATCTGCCCGTCGCTGAAAAGCCGGAAAGTATGGAATTGTGCTTCGTGCCCACCGGCAACTACGTGCAGTTCATCCAGGCGTATTCACAAGAGCGCGGAATCTCCATGCCGAACGCCGAGGGTGAAATCGTCAACGAGAATGGCGATGTGATCGGCCGCCATAACGGCGTTCACAGCTTTACAATCGGCCAGCGCAAGGGCCTCGGCTTCGCCGCTGGCAAGCCCCTCTATGTTCTCTCGGTTGATCCGGAGAAGAACCGCGTCGTCGTCGGCCAAGACGATGTCCTCCGAAAGACCGTCTGCGAAGTCGAAGGAGTAAATTGGATTTCCTGCGAGAAGCCATCCGCCCCGATTCGCGCTTTCGCAAAAATCCGCCACAAACACGAGCCTGCGCCCGCCACCGTCGAGCCGCGGGACGCCGGCAGCGCGCGCGTCGCTTTCGACACGCCCCAACGCGCCATCACTCCCGGCCAGGCCGCCGTTTTCTACCACGGCGACACCGTCCTAGGCGGCGGCTGGATCCGTTGAACAACTTTTTTCCAGAGAACACCGTAAGTATTGCGGATCGGCAGGAACAGACACATTAACGAATCTAACAGCCGAATTACGTTGCAGCATTGATGAAGCTCACAGGAAGGAAGCGTGCGAAGCGAAAAAAACAGATCCCCAAAAGTTCTGTTCCTACTGAGAACTAAAACTGAGAACTAAGAACTAAATAAAAAGTTCCTCTTCCTGCTGTTCGCGCGGTTCGTCACCGCTTCTGCGGCTACGTCGCGACCTTAGCAGATCGAGCCCGACCTTAATTCCCTGCACCAGCGCCGACGCCTTCTGCACCGGCCGCCAGAAACTGTGCTTGAACTTCGACCCCGCATCCTCTACTGCTTCGAGCGTTCCCGCCAAAATGCGATCCGCATGCACCAACTGACCGCGAAGCCGGTCCGCAGCGTCCGTAAACACACGGTCAATCTTCTGCGCCTGCCCCCGCGCCAAATACACGATGTGCGAAGCGTCGTTCACCATGCTCGAGATTTTCGGCTGCGTATCGTCCAGAAGAATCTGCACCCGCGTCAGGATGGGGCCGACTCGCGAATGCAACTCGCCCACGAGCCGATTCATATTTTCAGTCGTGCGGCGAAGCTGAAAGAACAGCGCCGTCAGAATCACCACCTGCACAACCAGAGCCATCGCCGCGACGATGCTGAAAACTTCGAGCCACAATTGCATAGCTGCCCCACCCGCCTCGCTAAAAGACGAAACCCCATGCTACCGCCTTGCCGCGCCCTTAGGACTTCGCTTCGCGCAGATACGCTTCGCGTCCGGCTTCCACTGCCGCCGAGATGGAATCCTTCTTGCGCACCGCAACTTCCTTGCTGCGCTCGATCAACTCATCGGCGCGCTCGCGCAGTTCGCGGGCCTTCTTCTGGGCGTAATCTTTGCCTTCATCTGCCTTCTTCGCCAGAAAATCGCGTGTTTCTTCCCCGGACTTCGGCGCGAACAAAATACCGACGAGCGCTCCAACTCCCAGTCCTACCAGGAAATAAGTCACCTTGGAACCGACATTATCCGCCATAGCAGCCTCCAGGAGAAACCGTAGCATAGCAGATCGACGCGTGCAACACCGCCTAACCTCTATACCCCCGCCGACCGGTTAATGGAGGGTCGAAGCGCCAAGTTGACTGAGTATTTTCTCCGCACTCTTCCGCGAAACAACGCTGCTCAATTTTTCCAGCCCAGCCCTCTGAATGTTTGCCACACTCCCAAATTCCTTCAATAGTTTTTGCGCTGTCTTTACCCCCACCCCAGGGATTTCGCCGAGCGCGGTTTCTGTCTGCCGTTTCCCGCGCCGCTGCCGGTGAAAACTTACCGCAAAACGGTGCGTCTCATCGCGGATCTGCTGAATCAGGTGAAGCACCGGCGAATGTCGCTCCAACATGATCGGCTCATCTTCCTGCCCCAGAACGTAGAGAATCTCCTCTTTTTTCGCGATGCTCGCGGCCGGCTGATTGATGATCTGCAGCGATTCGAGCGCTTGCGCCGCAGCATGGAGTTGTCCCATGCCGCCATCGATCAAGATCAGCCCGGGAAGTTCCTTTTTTTCTTCCTGTAATCGGCGATAGCGCCGGGCCACGACTTCACGCATGCTCGCGAAATCGTCGTTCTGCCACCGAACATCTCCATTGCGTCCTTCTTCGCCGCGCCGTTGATCTCCGCGAATGATGAATTTGCGGTAGTCCGATTTCTTCATGCGCCCCTTTTCCCAAACCACCATGGACGCGACCGTATCCGTTCCTTGTGTATGCGAAATGTCAAAACTCTCGATGCGCCGCGGCTCTTCCACCAGGTTGAGCGCATTCTGCAATGCCTCGCCAATCGCTTTCGACGTCGGCTTCAAAACCCGGAATCGCTGCTCGAACGAATGTTTCGCGTTGCTCTCAACAAGATCGAGGAAAGCCCGCTTCGTTCCGCGCTGCGGGGTGAAGATTTCCACTTTATGTCCCGCGCGCTCGGTCAGAGTCGCTTCCAGCAGTTCGCGATCTTCAAAATCCGCCGAGACGTGAATCGCTTTGGGCAGATATTCCGCCTCCAGATAGAGCTGCTTCAGAAGAGAGGGCACGAATTCCTGCGGATCAAACTCTTCCAGTTCTTCCCAATAGAATTCCCGGCGATCGACGACCCGCCCGCCGCGCAAGTGGAAAAGGTCGGCAGCAACGAGCGGCGGTTCAGCGTAATAAGCAAGAACGTCGGTGTCATCTCCCTGTGCCGCGGCTATACGCTGCCGTTCTTCGACGTCTTCGAGCGTCCGCAACAAGTCGCGATAAGCGGCCGCCTGTTCGAACAGCTCCTTTTCTGCCGCTGCCGCCATCCGCTCTTCGAGACTCTTGATCAAATCGTGCCGGCGCCCTTCAAGAAACAACCGCACATCGCGCGCGGCCTCCGCATAACGATCGTCTGTCGTCAGTCCCGCCACGCAAGGCCCAAGACAGCGCTTGATGTAGTACTGCAGGCAAGGCCGCGGATGGTTGCGCGTCAGATCGACGGTGCAGGAAGGAACGAGGAACCGCTTGTGGACAAAATGGAGAATCCGCCGCGCCAGGCTCGAAGGAAAGTATGGACCGAAGTAGAGTGACCCATCTTTCTTGATGCGCCGCGTGAAGTACACGCGTGGATATTTTTCTGCAGCCGTGAACTTAATATAGGGATACGTCTTGTCGTCGCGAAGGACGACGTTGAATTTCGGCCGGTACTGCTTGATGAGGTTGTGTTCGAGCGCCAGCGCTTCGCGCTCGTTGCCCACCACAATGGTTTCGAGATCGGCGATCTCGTGGGCCAGCGATCCCGTTTTGGCATCGCTCCAGCGCGATTCGAGGAAGTACGAGCGCACACGGCTTCGCAGGTTGCGCGCTTTGCCCACATAAAGAACCGTCCCCCCGGCATCCTTGAACAAATACACGCCCGGGCTTTCCGGAAGCTGCGCGGCTTTTTCGCGGGGTTCCATGGAGGCTCAAAGCACAACTTTACAATCGCCAGACAACTTCCATCATACTAGACCGAATCGGAATACAGGGAGACCTCCGTGACCGGTATGCGATTTTGCAGGACAATTCCTATTTTCGCAGCAGTTTTCCTGCTGTTCGCGGCATGGCCAGTCGACGCGCAGGACCCGCCACAGGAGTCCTCCGCAAAGCCAGCCGGCCCACCCAAGGACATGAAACCAAAGTCGCCCGCCAAGCAAACGAAAGCCACCGCCACGCAAAACGCGCCCGACCAGCCCACCTGGGATCCGTTGCGTGCGGAAAAAGACCTCGAAGTCGGTCAGTACTACATGAAAAAAGGTGATTTGGAAGCGGCCATCGATCGTTTTCAGGACGCCACCGTAGCCAAACCCGGTTACGCCATCCCTTTTCGCTGCTTGGCTGAAGCCCAGGAAAAAAAGGGCCTGAAGAAACAAGCCATCAAGTCTTACCAGCGCTACCTGGATCTATATCCGCACGCCGAAGACGCCGACAAGGTGCGAAAAAAGATCGACAAACTTTACAAGCAAGTGGAAAAGGAGAAAAAGTAGCTCCGAGGCAACCTCTTTTGGCTGCTGTTTGGACGTCTGCCTCTCTCCCCAAGATCAGTGCGCAAGCCGGTCCAAGATGCGCCGCGCGCGCTCGAATTCCGCAAAGCGCTTCTCTTCTTCTCGAAATTCCCGCGAATGAGAAACCATGCTGCAGCCCGACCGGCGAGTCGGGTGCTTCACGTGCAGCATCTCGTGAAATAATACATATTCCACCGCGCACGCCGGAACGCCCAGACGATCCATCCGACGATTCAGCAGAATCTGATTGGGCCCGGGATCATAACAACCGAATTGCCGCCGCCAGCTCCGCGTGCTCCATCCGATGTGCGGAGGCTGCAACTGCCCCGCAAAGTATTTTCCATTGAGCTCATTGAAAAGCCTCTGCAGATCGAAATGGTCCCCACGGGGGCTTGTCGTGGCCAGGCGAACACGCCCGCGCCGCATGCGATTCATGCGGCTGCGGGTGCGATCGGAGCGCGCGTACTCCAGATAAGATTTGACCAGAACGCTGGAAGCTTTGCGCCGATACACGCGCGCAAGCAGCAGCGCGGCCGCGCCTTCAAGGACGGCCAGTGGCGCTCGTCGCAAGAGGTCGGAGAATCGGACGTAGACAACTCCCTCTCGCCGCCGAATCGTCAGCACTAGACTGGAATAGGGATAAAACTCCACTCGGAATCGTGGCGGCCGGCCATCGCAACCCAGCCGCGTGAACATCCGCTGAAAGAGAGGCCCACCTCCCGGAACCAGAGAAGTCTTGCAGCGGCTCGATTTCATCGCTTTGCTCGGATTCCTCAGAGCTAGTTCTTCCGGCGAACAGGCGGAGGCGCAACTTTCTTTTTCGCCCTTTCCGCGTCGTTCATCGCGTCGCGAGTGCCCTCGATGGCGTCGTCGAGATTCTCTTTATAAAGCTCGCGATCGGGACCATCAGTGAACAGTTTCTCCAGCACCGCGAGAAATTCCTTTGTGCGCGAAGTCATCAAGTCAATTCCCGGTCGGATATTCTCCTGCTTCTCGATCCCCAGTTGGATAAGGTCCGCAGCGTCGTCCACGCAGCCCACGTAAGCATTGAGAAGTGAATTCAGCATGTCGCCGTGGCGATTCGTTGACGGATGGTCCAACTCATACTGAAATTTCTTCAGGCGATCGTCGGCAAACGTCAAAAACAGCTTTATACGTTCGTTGACCGTCTCGGCATCGCGAATTTTGTCCGCTTCGACCGCCGAGAGATAGTCCTTCTGCTGCGGTGTACCGGCCCCCACGAGCGCTGCCGCGGCCAGGATGAAAGAAGCTAGAAGGGAAAGCTGCAATTTTAAGTTCATGGCTGTTTCTCCGCAGGAGGCGCAGGCGCGTGATGTTCCGCAGGCCGGTGGGGAAAAAGCATTTTCAGTAGCTGTTCATCCATGCCGATTAGATCCTGGCGGACAATCTCCAGCGGTGGCTTGTACTCTTCGGGGGATACCAGCAATGTTTCGTCGACTTCGCGAATCCCCTTCCGCACGTGCATCTCCAACTGCCGATAACCGTTGGATTGTTTTTCCGCGTCCGGGTGTTGCTTCTTCAAGGCTTCCACCGTGCCGCGAACATTGTCCCGGTATTTCTCGAGCGTCATGCCCACGGTGTTATAGTCGCCGGCTTTTCCGGCACGGCGTGCCTCTTCAAGCTGAGCGTCCCCCAGTTTTTCAATTAATTTAGCCTTATGAACCCCGTTCGTTTCGCGATCGAAGCGCGCCTGGAGGTCGGCCAGGCTCTCCGTGGCCCCGGGAGGTTGGATCGAAAGAAAAACAAGCAGGCCGCACACTGCTCCCAGGGAGGTCCCGCCGGCCCTCATCCGCTTACCTTTTCCGTTCCAGCATGCGTTGTAGCACCTTGCTCCGCTCCTTGGCCTGCCAGACTTGATCCGGATTCTTGTCCTGATCGAGCTCGAGAAACTTCTGGTAAGCCTCCAAAGCAGGCTTCTGCTGGTTCAGCTTATCGTAGCAAATCGCGCGGATAAACCAGACGCCCGCATCCGGTTGTTCCATGTTGGCTATCTCGTCAAGCGTCGCCAGCGCGGCCGGATAATTTTCCCCTAGAAAAAACGTTGCGCCCAGGTCTTTCCAATAGGCGAGATTTTCCCCATCGAGACGAAGCGCGATGCGCAGCTCCTTCTCCGCCGCAGCGAAGTCTCGCTTCTGGAGCGAGATGCGACCCAGTCCGCCGTGCAGTTGGGCATCGTTGGGAGCGAGAGCGGTAGCTTCGCGAAGTGTGATGATGGCGTCATCCCATTTCTTCTGGGCGATCTGGATATCGGCCCGTAGCTTGTGCGATTCGAGGGGCGGGATCAGTCCCTGTGGCGGCACGCGGTCGATCTCGGCCACAGCAGCATCATACTGCTGCTGCTCCATCAGCAAATGGACCAGCCGAATGCGCGCGTCCACATCCGGAAATCGAGCAACGTACTGGCGATACGCGTCAGCCGCTTCAGGCTTCTTCTGTGCCTCGAGACACTCCGCAAGCTCCTTGAGAGCAGCGGGCCCATGGGGGTAAATTTCCAGCGCGTGGCGATATCGCGCTTCCGCTTCCTGAAGCTTGTTCTTTCGCATCAAATCTTCGGCGACGGCAACGTTTGCGACGTAATGGTCAGGATCGAGCTGGAGGAGCGCCCGGAATGATTCTGCCGAGCCGGCAGCATCGCCGGATCGATTCTGCGCCACAGCCAGTTCGTAAAGCGGCTGCACTTGCCCGGGCAACAGCTCGACAGCTTTGCGCAGCGGCGCGACAGCGCGGGCTCCCGCCGGTGGATCTTCGCCGAGAAACAGAAGTCCAAGATTATGGTAGGCTTCGGCCATCTTGGGGTCGAGCGCGATCGTGCGCTCGTACTCGGCGCGAGCCTCCCCGGTCTTTTTCAGTGCGGTGTAAACGTAAGCGAGCTGGAAGTGCGCGTAAGCAAACGCGGGCTGATCGGCGATGACCTTTTGCAGTGGCGCAATGGCAGCTTCGAATTCCTTCTTGTCAATGTGGCGCTGCGCTTCATCCAGCAGGTCGTTCAGGGGGTTGGCGACCTTTTGAGTCCTGGATTGGGGCTTGGGTGTGGAAGAAGACCGTGCGCGAGTGCTCATTTGGTTTTCTTGCAGCGGCGCAATACAGTGTGCCCCTGCAAGGAAAAGGACCGCTTTCGCGCAGCACCGCGAAATCGAGTGAATGGAACGAGGATGAGAACGCTTCATGGTTCGGCCGGAGGAATCTTGGCTCCGTCGCAAATGGCAGCCGATGGGCCTGCTGGTTTGGATGCGCCGTTCGCGGGACGCTTTGCCTGGCCGTTTCCGTTCAGGACACGCGCGAGAAAGTGCCCCGTGTGCGACTGTGTATTGCGGGCCACCTGCTCGGGTGTCCCCGTCGCGACGATCTTGCCTCCCTGGTCGCCCCCCTCAGGGCCCAGATCGATCAGCCAGTCCGCCGATTTGATGATGTCAAGATTATGTTCGATGACCAGCAGAGAAGCACCGCCTTCCAGCAACTTGCGGAACGCGCTGAGTAGCTTCGCGATGTCATCGAAATGCAATCCCGTCGTTGGTTCGTCGAGCATGTAGAGGATGCCCTCGTTGTCGGTGCGGCTGAGATGCGCGGCGAGCTTCAGGCGTTGCGCTTCTCCGCCGGAGAGCGTTGTCGCCGACTGTCCGAGACGCAAGTAGCCGAGTCCAATTTCGTTCAGGACTCTGAGTTTGGAAACAATCTTTGGAACATTGACGAAAAACGCCAGGGCCTCGCGAACCGTCAACTGCAATACTTCGTGAACATTCTTCCCGTGATAGCGGACTTCCAAAACGCCGCTCTTGAAGCGCGTGCCTCGGCACTCTTCGCAGATGAGTTCAACGTCCGCCAGAAACTGCATCTCCACGGTGACCGTGCCGTCACCCTGGCAGGTTTCGCAGCGGCCACCCGGCACGTTGAAGGAAAAATGACCAGCGGCATAGCCGCGGCGTTTCGAATCGGGTGTGTCCGCAAAAACTTCCCGAATCGCGTCGAACGCTTTGAGATACGTAGCTGGATTCGAACGGGGAGTTCGGCCGATCGGCGATTGATCCACGATCACCACTTCCTGGACATTCGAATCGCCTTCCAGCCGGTCGCAGAATTCCTGGACGCTGCCGCCAATGCGCTTCGCCGCGAGCGCTTTGTACAGCACGTCGTGAACCAGCGTGGACTTGCCAGAGCCGCTGACCCCAGTGACCACCGTGAGCATCCCGAGTGGGATCATCAAATCCAGACCCTGGAGATTGTGCAGACTTGCGCCGTAAAGCCGGAGGAATCTGCCCGCCGGTTTGTGGCGCACGTTGGGCACGGGAATCCGCAGCTCCCCGCTGAGGTACCGACCCGTTAGCGATTTGTGCTCCTCGAGCATGGCCTCATAATAGCCGGCAAACAGCAGCTTGCCGCCGAGTTCGCCCGCGCCCGGGCCGAGATCGATGACGCAATCCGCGGCCTGGATAGTGTCAGGATCGTGCTCGACCACCAACACCGTGTTTCCTAGATCGCGGAGCGACTTCAGAATATCGATGAGCCTCTGAGTGTCTCGCGGATGGAGGCCAATCGAAGGTTCGTCGAGCACGTAGAGGGCGCCAACGAGATGAGAACCGAGCGACGTCGCGAGCTGGATCCGCTGTGATTCTCCGCCGGACAGCGTGGACGTCAGACGGTCGAGCGTCAGGTAATCGAGACCGACTTCATCCAGAAACTGCAAGCGCGTTCGAATCTCTTCGAGAATTCGGTCCGCGATTTTCAGGTGCCCCTCGGAGAGTTGCAGCGTAGAAAAGAAAGTGCGCGCTTCCTTGACGGTGAGCTTCGACACCTCCGTAACGGCCTTTCCCGCCACACGGACTGCACGGGCCTCGGCGCGCAAACGGGTCCCGCCACATTCTGGACAGGTCGCATATCCACGGAAACGACTGAGAAAAACACGGACGTGCAGCTTGTATTTCTTGCGCTCCAGCCAGTTGAAAAAACCTTTGACCCCCTCGTAGTCGTTCTCGGGATCGCCGTCGAGAATCAAGCGGCGCTGTTCAGCAGTGAGTTGGCGCCACGGCACGTTCGTCGGAATTCCGCGCCCGCGGGCCCATTTCTTCGCGTCCTGGAAGAGCACCCGGTAGCGTGGCTTCGTCCACGGTTCGATGGCGCCGTCGTCGAGCGACTTACTCGGATCGGGCACAACGAGATTTACATCGAAATCGATTGTATTTCCGAATCCCTGGCAGCGCGGACATGCCCCGTACGGATTGTTAAAAGAGAAAAGCCTAGGCTCGGGTTCCTGGTAGAGAGTGCCGTCATCCTTGCATTCGAATCGTTCGTTGAACGTGAGCCGCTCGCCGGGATTCCCCGCCCCGTCTGCGAATTCGAGAACGGCTTCGCCCTGCCCTTCGCGGTAACAAATCTCGATGGAGTCAACGAGTCGCGCCCGCGACTCGGGATTGACTGCGAGCCGATCGACCAGGACGTAGGTGGGCTTCGAAAAATCAACATCAAGAAGCGTTTCCGGCGACGAAAATTCGTGGATTTGACCCCTCTGGTAAAGTCGGTTGAAACCGCGTTTCTGAAGATCGAGCAGCCCCTGCCGAACTTGTTCTTGCGAGGGTCCAGCGCCCGGTTTCTTGGCCCCGCGCTTGGAAGCGGCTGTCGCGCCGGGCGCGGCGATTCGAAGCTGGTGCAAAACGTAAAAGCGCCGCCCCGCCGCAAGCGACAAAATGCGGGCGGCGATTTCGTCCGGGCTATCTTTTCGAACCGGTGCTCCGCACTTCATACAAAATGTCTCTCCGCAGCGCGCAAAAAGCAGGCGCATATAATCATAAATTTCTGTCGCCGTCGCCACGTTCGAACGCGGATTCCGCGTTGAATTTTTCTGCCGAATCGCCACCGCCGGTGCGATCCCCGAAATTTCGTCGACATCCGGTTTTTCCATGCGCTCAAGAAATTGACGGGCGTAAGCGGAAAGCGATTCCACATAGCGGCGCTGGCCCTCCGCGTAAATGGTGTCGAAAGCGAGAGAGGATTTTCCGGAGCCGCTGACCCCAGTGACTACGGTAATGGCGTTATGCGGAATTTCGACGCTGATGTTTTTCAGATTGTGGACGCGGGCCCCGCGGACGCGGATGGACTCCTGCTCCTGCCGGACATCCGTAGCTGCGCGGGTGATCTCTTTCGTCGCCAAGGGGAAGCTCATACAGCGCGTTTCGACCGCATTGCCTAAACTTCAAATTATACGTCCGCTATCAAAACGGAGCAAACGACCAATTTGCGTTTGGCGTATGCCCTGGCGAATCTGCCGGGCAAATTCACGGCTCCTGGGTGAGGGTGATCTGACCGATACCGCCTTCCACTTTCAGGTGAATCGTCGCCGCGGATTTTCCATAGGCATCATTGGTGTAGGAGTTCCCGTCGTGCTTCAGGCCGCGCACGTCGATAGAGCCGATGCCGCCGGACGCGTGAGCAATGACGCCGACGTTTTTCGGAAGGCGGATATTGGCTTGCCCCACACCCCCTTCAATGTCGGCCGTCAAATCGGTCCTGCGGTCGCCGGTGAAGTCCACATCCATTTGGCCCGCTCCGAGATTCAGATCCAGCCGCGTGAGAGGAATATCTCGAAAATGCAGATTTCCCTGTCCCGCACCCATGTCCACTTTCAACTCCAGCGGGATATCCTTGCTGAAATGCAGGTTCCAATCGTTTTGGGAGCGACCGAAGTGAACGGAGTGGGAATCCTGAGAAATGTTGAGTTGGCCGACGCCACCGGTCACGCTGTAGTCCACGCGCGGCGCGTCGAAGGAATCACTGTAGGTGAAGTCTGCGTCAAGCATGTGACTCGCGCCGCCGTTGATAATGAGTTGTCCCGCGCCCATCTCCAACCTGGCATGCACCGACTTCGCTCCCTGCAAATCCACAGTTTGCGTGTTGTGCTGCGATCCCGAGTAAAAGCCGTGGCGGCGGGAATAGCTTCGTCCATGCCAGAGAAGGACGACCAGCACGACGACGAACGCGATCGCACCAATGGTGGCGCCGATGGAAACTCCCGAAGGCGCGCTTGGATTGCGGCTCCTTTGCATGTTGTCCCAAATCTTGCCGAGGCCGATAAAGATGAGAATGAGCGGCCAATAGGTCCAGAGAATAGGCAGGGGATCGAAACCCGGCCGCCAATTGCGGAAGAGAAAAAGACCGCCGACGGTAATCAGAATGATCGGGAAGACGAGGGAAACTCTCCTGGGATTGCCGTCCTGGCCCATGGCACACCTCCGCTATCTTGTACTACGCACGCGAAAGGAAAATAGTTCAGCGAGCGGTTGACACCACTGTATAACAACAAAGGTGCGGACAAGGACTGCGACTGGCGGCGGCACGAAGAGCCGGACTCCTGGCCGACAGAGTCGGAATCTTCGATCGACTGCGCTCAGGACAAGTTTCGCCGGTCCTCTACTTGGGATTGAAATCGCGGCGTAGAATGGCCGAAGAACTGTGTGTGGTAAAGTTCGGCTGAAGACGGCTTGAGGGGCTGGAATATGAGGGAATTCGAGAGAATTTTCTGGATCGTGCTGGATAGCGTGGGAATTGGCGAGCTCCCGGATGCCAAGGATTATGGCGACGTGGGCAGGAACACACTTGGACACATTGCAGAATCGCGACCGCTGAAAATCCCGAGTCTGGTGCGGCTTGGGCTGGCGAACGTCGCTCCGCTGAAATATCAGTCGCCGGCTACTGCTCCGCTTGGAGCGTTTGGAAAGGGAGCGACGCGCTCTCCGGGAAAAGACACCACGACGGGACATTGGGAAATGGCGGGCGTGTGGCTGGACCAAGCGTTCCCGGTTTACAAGAACGGGTTCCCCGAGGAATTGATCGAAGAGTTTGAGAAACAGATTGGCCGGAAGACGATTGGAAACAAGCCGGCATCGGGTACAGAGATCATCAAGGAATTGGGTGGAGAACACGTCCGAACGGGCAAGCCGATTGTCTATACGTCAGGCGACAGCGTCTTTCAGATCGCCGCGCACGAGGACGTGATCCCCATCGCCGAACTTTACCCCATCTGCGAAATCGCGAGGAAATTGCTGAATGGGCCGCATCGCGTGGGACGCGTGATCGCGCGACCGTTCGCGGGGACGGAGGGAAACTTCGTGCGGACCACGCGACGGCACGATTACGCCGTGGATCCGCCGAAGCCGATGCTGATGGATGTTCTCGCTGAACAAAAAGTTCGCGTTTTCGGAGTTGGCAAGATTCATGACATTTACAATGGCCGCGGAGTCGACGAGTACGTCACGACCAAAAACAACACCGACGGAATGGAAAAATTGACGGCAGCGGTTGGCGAGCGCGCCAGCGGGCTGATCTTCTGTAATCTGGTGGATTTCGACATGCTGTACGGCCACCGGAAAGACGTCGAGGGGTTCGCCAAATCGCTCGAAGAATTTGACTGCATGCTCGGGGAGTTCTTGCCGCTGCTGAGTCTCTCCGACGTGCTGATGATCACCGCGGACCACGGATGCGACCCCGATCCACGATGGGCGACGACGGACCATTCGCGGGAGTACGTGCCGATTTTGGCGTATTCGCCGGGAGGAGGAGCGGGCGTGGACCTGGGCGTGCGGGACACGCTGGCGGACATGGGGCAGACCATTGCGGAGAATTTTGGCGGAACGATTCCGCATGGCAAGAGCTTCTTGAGTGAGATGAGAAAGCAACGAAGTAATGAAGTAGCGGGGTAGCGAAGAGTGAGTACCGTGACTGGTGATTCTTGACTCGTATGGTAGGAATTGGCTGAAAATTGGGGGCACGCAGATAGCGTTGAGGAATCGGGCCGACCGGGAATTCCACGTCAGAACCAGTCGCTGCGGTACGCCACCCACCAACTAAGGATGCCGATGGGAATCGTGGCCAGCAACGACCACAAGATGGGCAATGTGAAGTCCGCTAACAGTCCCAGGGCGATGAAGGTAGTCCAGAAGACCTTGCGTTGCATTCCTTTATTCTAGCGCGCGCAATCATGTTATTTCCGCCAGGCACGGAGCAGGTTTCGGGGAAAACGCATTCAAGGGCAAAAAATGATAGAGAAAGAATCAAGGCCGCACCCTCAAAAATCGAGGGTTGGGCTCCCCAAACCTAACTAGGGGATTGATTTTAGGCCACCGGATTGACCGTAAGTCTGAATTATTGATAACGTAAAAGGAAATCGACCGCTCACGCGACTTGCGTGGCGGTTTTTTTGTTTGCGCGACATTATCTAACAAGAGGGGGTTGGCGTCATGACATTCACAAGCTCGCCTGGCCGGGCCGAAATACTAAACGGTGTGCCGATCTACTTTGAGGTACATGGAAGCGGTGAGCCGCTGCTCCTGCTGCACGGGTTTTCGGGTTGCAGCCAAGACTGGTCGGCGTCCATCGAAGCGCAGACCCTTTCCTCGGGCGGGGAATTTCAGCTGATCATTCCGGATATGCGGGGACACGGGCGGTCGTTTGCGCCGCCGGAGGGTAGCCTTGCTGCCACGAAGAGCGCACCGCCCCATTCGGCAGGCTCCCTCGGGCTTCGCTCAGAGCAAGCGGGAGTGGCTGTGCTATCTGAGTTTTCCGCGTGGCGGCATGACAAAGCGGCGGTGGACATGCTCGCGCTGCTCGACCATCTAGGGATTGAGACGTTTAAGGGCATTGGCGTGAGCGCGGGAGGAAATGTGCTGCTGCACCTCGCGACGAAGCAACCCGAGCGCGTGAAAGCGATGGTGCTGGTGAGCGCGACCAGCTACTTCCCTGCTCAGGCGCGACCGCTCATGCGGGCGTACCCTGACAACCTACCTGCGGCAGAGAGAGAAAATCTGCAGAGGCGTCATCCCGGCGGGGACGCTCAGATCGAGGCACTTTTGGCGAGCACCAGGGCATTTGCGGACAGCTACGACGACATGAATTTCACAACGCCCTATTTGGGGAGGATTACGGCGCGCACGTTGATCGTTCAGGGCGATCGCGACCCGCTTTATCCGGTGGAGATTTCGGTGGAAATGGCACAGGCAATCGCGCGATCGAGTCTATGGATCGTTCCCAGCGCGGGGCACGGCCCCATCCTGGGAGAACGGTGGCTGGAGTTTCTGAAAACCGCGGCGGCGTTTCTACGAGGATAAGCGGGATGGCGTATTCGATTGAATGCCCCGCAGCGGCTTAACTCATGTAAACTCCTGAACGTCGTGGCCGCAGAATCATGGCGAAAGCAGGCCTCGCCAATATGAACAAGAGCGAAACGCTTGGACGAATTTTGGTTGCCATTTCCCTGGTAGTTTTTGGGATTCAACATTTCTTGTATGGCGGCTTCGTTGCGGGACTGGTGCCCGCGTTCATGCCGGGGCGGCTGTTTTGGGCGTACTTTGTTGGCGTAGCGTTCTTTGCCGCGGCTGCCGGTATTCTCTACGAAAAAATGGCACGGCCGGCGGCAACGATGCTGGGAGTGATGTTTTTTCTTTTCCTGGTGCTCCTGCACATTCCGGCGATCGTCACGCATTCGCGCGATGGAAATGAATGGACCAGCGGATTTGTGGCGCTGGCGATGTGTGGAGGCGCCTGGATTCTCGCCAGCGCTTCTCCCCTCTACGAGCGCGAAATCGCTGATCCGTTCCTGAAATTCGGGCGATACATTTTTGCTATGGCTTTTGTGGGGTTTGGGATTCAACATTTCTTCGATCCCCGACTCACAATCCGGGTAGGTCCGCCCTGGTTTCCAGGACGGCCAGTCTGGACGTATCTGACCGGCATCTTTTTCGTTGTCACGGGCTCGGCGATCTTCCTGGGGAAGAAAGCGCGCATTGCGGCAACGCTCCTGGGGGCGGCGACTTTTCTATTCTTCCTCCTGTTGCACATCCCTCGCATCAGGGCCCAACTCCACGATCCGGGCCCGTGGACCAGCGGATTCGAGGTCCTGGCCTTGTGTGGAGGGGCTTTGGTCCTAGCCACTACCTTGCCGAGAGAAAACAGGGAATAGATAGCGGGATGCTGCGCGCAAAGAGCAAGGGCAGCCTCCCCGACATGGTGATCGAGGCAGCCTGCCCCTCCGACTCAAGTTGCATCAATGGAGCAAGGCGACGTCACGCAAAGGCGCCGAGCTGAGGGCAAGCGATTGGGCCCGCAGCTTTGCTTCGGCGAGCTGCGCGGGAGTCTACTCCGCGGTTCGGAGGATCAACGCGACGGTGTCGGAAAGACGTTCCCAATTCGATCCTTCCGTTTCCAATTGTTTGCGACCCTTGCGGGTGAGCGCGTAGAACTTCGCTTCCCTGCCGGTGGACGTGTCTTTCCATTGGGCCTCAAGCCAGTCCTGCTCCTCGAGACGGTGAAGGGCGGGAGAGGGAACCCTGCGGGACCTGAACGAAATCCTTGGAAATCTGTTGGATGCGCCGGGAGATGGCGTAGCCGTGAATGGGTCCGGCGGCGACGACCTTGAGGATGCGCATGTCGAGAGTTCCCTTCAGGAGCCCCATTTTTTCCTGAGCCATCGTTGACACCTAGTAGTACTACCTATATGAGTTCTACCTTTACGCAAGGTCGGAGCGAATATCAAGGGGAAGAGAAGAAGAGCGGCAACAGGGCTGCTTCACTCCAAGAAAGGCAGCATTAGAATCGCTGTCAGTTGCCGGCGGCGGAAGAGGCGGCCCCGGGGGCGTAGTAACCGTTGCGCGTGCGGGCGATGAGTTTGCCGCGGCCATGCGGAGGAATCACTTCCACTTGGATAGCGCGGAACGTGCCGTCACGGCGCGTGTTGCTGGGATAGTAGGCTAGAATGTACTGGTTGCGAATGTCGTGAGCAACGTGCTCGCAGATGTTATGTACGTCATCGACGTTTTCCGGGAAGAAGGCTAGACCGCCGGAGGCCACGGCGATTTGCTCGAGCGCTTTGTGCGCGCGCTTGGCTTCCTTCTTATTTTCTTGCCCGAGGAGGCCGATGGTGTAGATCACCGTATCTGTCTTCTGGACTTCCCGAATCATTTTCTCCAGGGAATTGCGGCTGGCGTTGTCTTCGCCGTCGGTAACGACGAGGAGGACCTTCTTGTCCTTGGAAGCTTTCTTGAGATGGTCGAGAGAACCGAGGATAGCGTCGCGCAGCGCGGTGCTGCCGCGTGAATCGATGCGCTCGAGAGCTTCCTTGAGCTCGGGAATGCTGTTGGTGAAATCCTTGTCGAGATCGAGATAGAAGTCGTCGTTGAAATTGACGACGAAGGCTTCGTCGTTGGGATTGCTGGCCTGCACGAGAGTGATGGCGGCTTCGTTGACGCGGGGACGCTTGTCGCGCATGCTGCCGCTGTTGTCGATGACCAGCCCCATGCTGACGGGCACGTCTTCACGCTTGAAGACGGAGAGTTTCTGTTCGACTTTGTCTTCGAATACGCGAAAATTTTCCGGCTTGAGGCCGTCGGCGAAGCGCTGGCGGTCATCGATGACGGTCGTGTGCAGCACG
>Ga0066709_100001166_pt1 | contig 16747 bp, 14 predicted proteins | sample GraSoiAngelo_158_FD_79665 | JGI IMG/M metagenome (GOLD analysis project Ga0066709, IMG submission 79665) | Grasslands soil microbial communities from the Angelo Coastal Reserve, California, USA - 14_1009_16_30cm | ecosystem: Environmental > Terrestrial > Soil > Grasslands | place: USA...
ATCCAAAGTGGCCGATTCCAGAAGTACCAGGTTTTCAGGACCCCGCCGAGTCAAATGGCGGTAAAACTCAAAATGATCATACGACGGATGTGGTTTGATCGCAAAGGTGATATCAGGGCGACTCTCCGCTATTCGGACCAGTTCCGTCCAGGTTTTTCGGTGGGCCGCCGGATTGGCAATCACCTGGGCAAAACCCGCGCTAGTAGAAGCCGTCAGCAACGCTACGACCGGCTGCTCGGTCGGGAGGCCCATTCGCCTTTTTACCGCTGTGCGTCGATTCGCTCCTTGCCCGACTGTGCAGACCTGATCGACTTGTAAATATTTCTGTGCATACTGCAAACTGCCTACAGTATGAATTCGGGCTGGCTCCACACCATAGCATTCCAACAGGCGCGCATCGTTCTCACCCCATACCAAGACATGATCGGCTGCGCCCACGATTCCACGCGCTCCCACCGAATGCCACAGACCACCGTGGATCAGAGATACAGTGGGAATGCCGCGCTCCTGTGCCTCCCGAACCAGCATACGCTCTTGCGTGAAAGCATCATGACCCAAAATTAATAGTGAGGGTCGTAGCACATCCAGCACAGAGCCAAAAGCCGCGCCAATACGCGCCGCGACCTGGATTTCCTCGAGAATCCGCAGAAATTGAAATTCCAGGTATGGGTTGGCAAAGATTTCCGGGTAAGGTCCTCGATACTCCAGCCGGTTTTTTGCCAGATGCCGGCGGGCATCCTGTAGCGCCGCGTCGAATTCGGTCTGATGAATCGCAGCCGCAAACAATCCATCAGGCCCCAGTTCCCAGTATGAGATGCGCACAAACCGACAATTTGCCGTGGCTTCAAAGTGCTGTTCCAATACGGCCTGTTCGTGCGCGCGCAAGCCGGTCTCAAGCAGCAGCACCACTTTTTCGGGGCGGGTTACAGGCCGATCATTGACCGGGACTGCTACGGATGGCTGGCGAACACGCCAGCCCAACCTTTCTACAGAGAGAGAGCGAGGACATTGCAGACTATGAATCGGGATTTGTTTTAGGTCCGCCAGCCAACGCAGCACCGCTTGAGCGAGAGAGGCCGCCGCGCGAGTTACCGGCGCAGGACCAGTGCGAGAGACGGCCTGCGGTGGCAGCCAGTAACCGCGCAAACTCTCCACAGCATCTGATTCAAAGATGCGTCGGTAGACGGTTCTGGCGTTCAGGCAAATTTCAAACGGCCAGACAAACTCCTGTTTTGTCAGATCAGCTAGCTCTAGGTTTGGCCCATCTCTCAACAAAGCATACTGTTGCCAGATCTCAGCTAACTCATTAGCCTGGTTCCAATTTTCTTCGATATCTTTGGGAGACAGGTAGCAAAACTCATCCAGAAAAGGGATCTGCAAGCGATCTAATTCATGAGCCACGGCGAGATCCTGCGTCACTGGCCGATGAGTCATCAACATATCCGCTTGATGTTTTAACAGGTATTCGACCTGTGAAATATCGCTAAGCACCAATAAGTTCATATTCGTGTCTAAGCCTGCCCGTCACGCAGGCGTATGGCCACCATCCGACCGTGCAGCGAACGCAACAGTGGATAGCCAAAATCAGCCAACAAGCCGGTGCGACGCTCTAGTATTAATAACAGCGGGATATATCCCAGGCAGAACAAAACAAACTTAAGCGCCGTCACGCTGGCGGCCAATACCAGGTTTGGCTGTTCATCTGGCAGCAACACTTCCAACATCATCAACAAGACAACGCTATATAGGAATGGCAGCGCCGCATCCCACAAGAAACGAGCAATCTGTCGCCAGCCCGCCCAATGCCGCACGGCATAGGTGTTTACGCTGACAAAGCATAGTGCGTAACCTACCCCTACCGCCGAGGCTATCCCGACCAGCCCCCAACTCAATTGGGTGAAAACCATAGACAGCAACGTGGTAACTAGCAACGCAACTCCCAACAACAACATAACTCTGAATTGCTTATTCAAGGCAATCAGGAAAGCTGAGGACATTTGGAACATTGCAAAGAAATAGGTGACCGCTACAATCACCCGGAAAGCCGGCAGCCCCGGAATGAACCGCGGCAGAAAAGCCTGCACCGCAAATGGGACGCCGAAAAAGATCAGCGCCATCAGTACCGGCAATATCAACCCCATAATCAGGGTTGGACGAATGACGTACTCACTCAGACTTTCCAGAGTTTTAGATCGTCCATAGGCTGCCTGCATACGCGGATAAAGTACGCCACTGAGCGAATTCGTTAGAGCGAACAGAATGCCATTGGCCATCAAAGCGATGGAGTACAACCCCAGGGCTTCGGTGCCCAGCAGGCGCAGCACCATCATGTTATCAATGGTCCTCATACCCGTCATCACCAGCCCAAAAGCCAGCAAAGGCACACCCACTGAAAACAGGTGCTTCACTTCACGCCGGTCTAAACCCAGCGCCGGCAGTTGGTTGTGATGTTGCCTTAGCAATGCTATCTGCACCGCCGCCACCAACACGGTTGAGATCAACAGACCGCGGAAGCCAAAGAGTAAGGCGGCTAGCACATTACCGAAGCTGGCAAGGGCCGCCGATAGCACCTGCACCTTGCTGAGAAAGACAAATTCTTGATGGGTGCGCAGAAGGGTGATGTAATAAAATGCCCATTGTTGCAAAACTACGACCAAAGCACAGGCCACAAGCCCTTCAAACAAGGCGAGATCAATGGCACTGCGGTAAATCAGCGCCCCGGCGAACATCAAAACAGCGAAAACCACCCCCGAAATTACCGTCAGGGTAAAAATAGTATCTCGCATCCGGTTGAATCCCTCGCTATTGCCTGCCCCCTTCAAGACAGGCAAATCGCGCTCGGCTGCGCTGAGCATGCCCAAATTTGAAAAACCGGAATAAGACGTTACCAGGGTCAGCGTCGCTAAAACGCCGACCAAGTAGGGACCGATGAGGCGCTTGGTCCACAATGAACTGATTATCGCCAGCGGCTGGACAAGGTATCCAGCAAATGTATAAGCAAAGGCATCTATAACTAGGCGGTTATGTTTCACATCAAGGTATCTATAGTTGTTAAAGCGTTTCGATGAACCATACAGATAATAAAGTCAGTTGTCTTTATCTCATCTAACGCTTGGCAAAACACCCAACATGAAGACCAGTAGATTTTTACTTTTAGGAAACACAATTTCAGTAGTATTCCCACATTTGTCGTGACAGCAAGTATGCCATAGTCGTCTGGTCTAAGCCGCGCGTACAGATCGGAATAAGAAATTGATTACGCGCACCAGCAAATTTCCGACAACGCAACTGACAGAGTTGACACCAAGGTGTTTGAGGTCTGCAAGCATATTGACCGCCACGGGCAGCTATAATCTACTGATTATCAACGTGCGTAGAACCGCCCATACCCGAACTCCCCCTCAAATACTGGGACTCCAGACTAGTATCGAGGCTGCTAGCAGTGGGTTCATTCCATATACTGCAGGTCGTTCGTCTAGTATTCTGATGCGGCTCTTCTTATCCTGATCACGTAGCAACGTGACTAGATTAGTATTGTAATCATTTACTTCAATGTAACGACGCCGCATAAGGCCGAGTAGTGTGTGAGTTTCATAGTGTTCATAGCAAGGCTCTATATGAACAACCGCTCGTGGACTATAAATCGAGAGCGCCTTAACAAAATCCGCTGACAGATTGGGAACATAGGTAGTTGCATAGGACGTGAAAATCACAGCATTGGGAGGAATTATCAAGTCAGCAATCTGACGCGACGCAAAATTGCAGTGGGCTACCTCGATTTCCAGGCGTTGCGCGCGGGCAAGACACCGTATCAATTCAATACCACTAGTAGAGTATTCGCCCGCCATGAATCGTATCCGTGCAAATGCATCTCGCTTCGCCAGAGACAGGATAACACTGCCGTAGCCGGCACCTAACTCCACAAGCGCCGACATCGGCAACAGTGGCTTGAGGGTAGCTTCCACAAGGTTGAGGTAGCGTTGATGACCTTCAGCCGCAGATAGTAATTGGAGAGTCCTTTCAATACTGCACAGGGAATAAGGGACATCGGCGAGCACCCATTCGTCAACTTCTTCAACTGAGACTTCCCGACCAGCCTCCCGGATTTTGGTAAGTAGCTGTGCCCATTTTTCATATTCATATTCCCGTGTTACTTCTTCCGGCGTCTTGTGCTTTTGTTCCCATGGCTCAAGTCCCAACAGTCGCGCCGGCCAGGGTGAGAATCTGGGCAAGTCATTGATGGTGTAATTAGTTCTCACTGAAAAATGGTGTTTCAAAAGATTACTTGTGTGACCGGCGAGCAGTGCTTTCAATCTTTGGATCTTGGAGTGACCAGTCGGGTCGCCGGACTTTCATGTCAGTTGCCAGAGGTTATAGGCGAAGATGGCCAAGCTCGTCCATACAGCACTAGCTGGAGATCCTCTGGCCAGCACCCGACCCAAGCAGAAGCGGCGCTTAAGTAGGCTGATGGACGCTTCCATCCCACAACTGGAACCGTTGCAGCTCTCTGAATAGTTTTTGCGTTGATGCTTTCTGTCCGCTTGGCTCAGACGACCGATCTTGGGGATGCCTACCTTGCGCACGCCCATGCTTCTAAGCTTCAGCACATTGTCCCAACTGTAGAAACCCCTAGTCAGTCGCCACGGGTCCACCCCCAAACCTTGCTTGGTCTGGCGCACCAGAGAAACCAATTGGGTTCTATCTGCGGGATTTCCGTGTTGGATCTCGTAGTGTACGATCACCCAGAGCCATCCTGCACCCGCTCAAGCGTGCGACCAAACTCTACAGGCTTATCCAGCTTCCCCCTACAGATGGCACGAGCCTAGGGATCAAAGAAGGAAACGATCCGCTCAGGGATCGTCCTCGGGCTCACCGATCGACTTCAAGAGAGCCGCAAAAGGCGTGGCGGCTCTCTTACACGGTATGCTTTAGCAAGCTAATCAATGAGCGGGCAATCGCCCGTCGTCTCGACGATCAAATTGGCTTGCACAAAACGCGACACCTCTAAGCCCCTATCCAATGCATCTTCTTCACTTCGCGGTAGCACCGACGCCCAGAGAGAGCGCCAGTTCTTCAACCGGCTCGCAGCTCAGGTCGGTCGTCGTCGCCAGCACAATCGCGTCAAGCTGCCGGACTATACCCAGTCGCTCGATTATCAGTTCGAGCATGGACTGACCCATGTTAGGTTTTAGAATTTTTCCAGTCAGACGGCTGAAACGCATCCTAGCTTCTATCGTGGCGACAATACGCGTAAATACTCTTCGATTTACCGCTCGACTTGCTGGAATAGATTACTGGGTTTTCCAAGGTTTTTAGATGCCAGCGACGTCCGTCCAGCTAAGCGGCGTGCCGCGCGCAACATCCCGGCTGGCCTGACGGCCGATGATTTCAGCGAGGTAGCGAGTGTGCAACCCATGACCGGGACGGATTGAGCGAACGTTTTCTTCCGTGAACACCTCACCCGCCTTCATCTCTTCCACGACGAACAGCGAACGGCGGAAAACGCAGCTGGCTTTCTCTTTCTCTGTAACCTCATAACTCACCCGCCCCAAGGCTTTCTCCGCCGCGCGCACGGCCTCGACCATCGCTTTGAACTCGCTTGCCTCAAGCGAGAAAGCCGCATCAGGCCCACCAGCGGCGCGCGACAATGTAAAGTGCTTCTCGATGACACACGCACCTAGGGCCACCGCAGCCACCGGCACTGCGATGCCCAACGTGTGATCCGAAAGGCCAACTGGCACGCCAAACGCCCCAGCCAAGTGCGGGATAGTGCGCAAGTTCATCTCCTCCGGCGGCGAAGGGTACGCGCTGGTGCATTTAAGCAGCACCAGGTGTTTGCCGCCCGCATCGCGAAAGGCGTGCACCGCCTCCTCAATCTCCGCGAGCGACGCCATACCGGTGGAGATGATCACAGGCTTTCCGGTGCATGCGACTCTGCGGATAAGCGGAAGGTCCACCAGTTCAAACGAGGCGATCTTGTGTGCCGGCACGTCCATCTTCTCGAGGAAATCCACGGCGGTGAAATCAAACGGCGTGGAGAAACAATCGAGGCCTAGCTCGTCAGCCACCTGCTTCAGTTTCGGCTGCCACTCCCACGGAGTATAGGCTTTGCTGTAGAGTTCGTATAGGTTTCTCCCCTCCCACATTGTCCCCTTGATGCGGAAGTGTTCAGTGTGGCAGTTGAGGGTGATAGTGTCGGGCGTGTAAGTTTGCAACTTGATCGCGTCCGCTCCAGCTTCCTTTGCCGCACGGATGATCTGCACCGCCTGATCCAAATCCTGATTGTGGTTGGCGGACATTTCGGCCACCATGTAAGTTGGATTGCCTGGACCGATGTGGCGACCGCTAATTTCAATTAACCTCGTCATTTCTACTCCTACCTTTGAGTTGCTCCTCATAGAAGAGCTGCAGCCGCAAATAAACTTTGCGCCCGTCGTGCCTGAAATAGGCGCCAGGATATGGTGAAAATGTTCGCGCTCGAATGACATCAATCAACTCTCTGGCGTTGTACATGCGGGCCAAATCGATTTCATCGATCCGCTCCACATCTCGGACAAAGTGGTGGGTTCCTTGCGTTTTGTTTTGAGGCATACGTGAAACCTGGCCGGAGCTGATCAGGGGCCACGTTTCCTTGAACAGGTCAAACGCAGCATGCTCCAACTTGCGATAAAGGCTTTCACCCGTATCAACTGGCTCAACCACCACTGGATGATGAGCAATGAGGTCGCCTGTGTCTACTCGCTGGTCAATGTAGTGAATGGTCACTCCCGCTGGAGTCCCTTCGATAATGCTCCAAACGTTGGGATACGCGCCTCGGTTGTACGGGAGAAGTGCGGGATGAACGTTCACACAACCTGCAGGCATCAAGTTCAGGAACTCCCGACGTAAGATGTACCCGAAGAGCACCGACAAACCTATTTCCGGCTTCAAATTTCGGATTGCCTCAATGATATTTGATTGGCGAAGCTGTGATCCGTCAAAAATGCGAGCAGCATCAAGGCCGGCGCTTTGGATGATCTCGTCCCCGCACTTACGCCCTCCTGGCGGATGCACGACCAATCCCGCAATTTCCTCACCTTCTTGCCTCAGCCACTGGAGCACCTGCCAGCCCAGCCAATTATTTCCTAGGTAAAGGACCCGCATACACTCTCCAAAGCTTGGGTTAGTGCTCCAGCGACACGAAATGCTCCCTTACCATCAACGCACTGCCGTCCCTGTTTCGTCATTTCCTCACGAATTTTGGCCGACTCAACTAAGCGCTGGATGGCCTGTCTAGTTTCGCTTGGGGAGAGCCTTTCAAACCAGCCCAGATTAATAGCCAAGCCTACCGACTGTAGTCGTTGGGCGATCGAATGCTGATTATCAGCCAAAGTTATCACCAGACTCGGTAGGCCCATGAAAGCTAACTCCCAACATGTCGCTCCTCCTCCCGAAATCGCTACATCAGCCCACGCCATCAATTCTGGCATGTTCGTAATATCACGCTGCAGGCTGATGGGGACACTGGAACGTCGGGTAGCGGCTTCCAATTCCTCGTAGTGCGGATTGCTTCCACCCACGACAACCAATGCTTCCAAGCCGTGCAGCCGCATCTGTTGTAACGATTGAATCACTAGGTGGGACACATTATTCGGATCGCCACCACCTAACGTAACTAGCAACCTGTGAGCCACTTCCGGTGTCTCTCTCCTCCACCCTTGCCATTTCTGAAATTCGCGCCTCAAAAGCACGAAGCTAGTCCCTAGCAGAAGACGAGTATAAAGCTCTCTATTTCGATACAAAAACTCGCAGGCATGAAGATTTTGATTCAGCACGAAGTCAGCGTAATAGTGATCGGCATGTCCATAGTCATCAACCGCCAAGAGACACTGCCCAGAGTTTTTGATGATTCGCTGGTAGTCCCCACTAAACTTGTACCCATCCACCACAACCCAAGAGGCGCACACTTTCTGCGCCAACTTAGCCGTTTGAGCTGCGTCTTCCCTGCTTCCAGGCTTGGCTAACAATGGCACAACTTCCGTTCCTTCTAACTTTAAGCGGTCCTCCAGCAAGGGCGCGCCTGGCACCATTAAAAAAACTGCTTGGCCTCCAGCGTGCTGCCAGGCCTGAGCCAAGGCCAGGCAGCGCATTACGTGACCCGTACCGACTTCCGTGCTGGCATCGGCGCGGATGACTAAGCTCTGACCACAAACTGGCGACATGTATGGTTGGGCAATTTGGTCTTTCAAGGTCGTCGGAAGACCGGCTGTACCGGTTCGCCTTCGAGACGCTCAGCGACGTTTCGTTTTTCAATCGAATCTGCCATGATCTCCATCGCAGTTCGATAAACCCGCAAAGGGTAGTCAATGTCGCCATCGTTGTGGCTGTAGCAAATGCTCTGACCGCCGGACAACAACACACCCCGCTTGACACATTCCTCCTGGAATAGGCTCTTAACCAATAGAGACTCCCCTCCATTCTCCTTGAAAGTGATCACCGTGCGCGGTGGCAGGCCGATGCAGTGGGTGTTCTACTCCAAACTGTCGGGCTAGCAGGATGTAGCCTTCTTTAAGCTTTTGTCCCTGTTCCCAGACATAACGGATGACCCCCTTCCGCCGCATCTCAGTCATGGTCGCCAAAGCCGCAGCCAAAGAGAGGGCCACACCACCGAAGGTGAAGGAGAAGAAAACATCATCAAAGAGTTCCAGCGGCCACTTCTACCTCCAACGAAAACAGGCGCAACACCCTTGACGAACTGAGTAGGTCCTTTACTGAAGAGGTTTGCAAGCAGGACGGTATAACGCGTTGTGCCGGCTCCAGGTACGCAACAGACCGACCGACACTGCGGCTACCTGGGTTGCCAGATGCTCTCATTATGTCTCCCTAGCTGCCAGACAGAACTGGTAACGGTTCTCCAAGACTTTGGTCATTGCGGCAATGACGTCGTTCATATCCACGAAAGTGGCTGGCGGCCGCACAATACCCAGGAGCAATAACTCACGCTCGTGCATTGCCTCGGCAACCGGACAAATTCCCTTATCGTAACGCGCACCGCCGTTGTACAGTCGAAAGGCCGCCGCTCGATTCTCATGATAGATCGGGTTCAGATATAGCGGTCGGACGTATCCCATGCCAACTGGGATCCCTTCTGCTCTGAGAGCTCTCGCAAATTCACCGCGCGGCAACCCTGCGACAGTCTCGTCGTAGCGGAAGGGATACGCATAGTAAACATGCTTACAGTCCGGATAGACCACAGGTGGACTAATACCCGGCAAGTCGCGGATGTGCTCGCTAAGATAATCGGCAAGTGCAATACGTTGGGCATTGAGGTCATTCAAACGCTTCAACTGAGCAATGCCCAGGGCAGCTTCCATCTCTGTCATCCGATAGTTCCAACCCAGGATATTAGATCTGTAGGTGCGCTCGGTCTGGCTTTCGAGAATCACCTCACCATGATTGCGCACCATCTGAGCTACTTGGGCAATGCCAGAATCGTTGGTGATGAGCATTCCCCCTTCCCCGGTAGTGATTGTTTTGCTCTCCGTGAAAGAAAAGATGCCGCAATCACCCAGTGTGCCTGCGAGTTGCCCCTTGTATGTGGCACCCGGGGCTTGGGCGCAATCCTCAATAACCTTGAGGTTATGCTTACGTGCTATATCTATCAAAGGATCCATATCCGCTGGGTGGCCGAAGAGATGCACAGTAATGACAGCGCGGGTCAGGGGACTAATAGCCCGACGAACGGCCTCGGGATCTAAGCAGTAGTTATCTACTTGAATGTCTGCAAAAACTGGGATGACATTGTGCATCAGGGCACATGTTGCCGTGGACGTGAAAGTATACGGGGGCACGATCACCTCTTTACCCGGCTCAATTTCCACAGCAACGACCGCCGCATGGAGAGCAGCGGTCGCCGAGTTGAAAGCCACCGCGTACTTCACATCGTGATAGGCAGCAAACTCGCGCTCAAATTGCTTAATCTTCTCGCCTCCTAAAAAAAACTGACCCGGCGCGGCGATGAAAGTTGAGAGATGCCCGCTCTCCAAAACTTCCATGACCGCCCTTTTTTCTTCTTCGCCAAGAATCGGGTGAGGCGGAAACGGCTGCAATCGGGTCTTAGGCCCACCCAATAAGGCGAGATTGTTCTTCATTTATGTTTATCTCGATTCAATGATGATAGAACTACTCGCTAAAGGTAATTGGATGCGACGGCCACGAGCGTCCGCAGACTCACGCAGTGCGCAGATGATTTCGAGCGCCCGCCGCCCATCTTCGCCGCTACACAACGGCTTTTGATCTCGTTCCAGGCAATCCAGCAGGTGCGCTACAGCCTGTAGCATGAACTCTCGATGGCCACTGGGATCAAGCGGTGCCTCAGCTACGTGCAATTCGCGATAGCCAGCAAAGCGTGTGCTCTCCCGGATTTCTTCGAATTGAGCATCGAAGCCGTGGGAGGTGATCCTCAATCGCCCCAAGGCTCCTACGATGTTGACTTCAAAAATGGTGTAGTATCGAACGTCACATGCTTGCACAGCAGCGAGCACACCATTATCAAATTGCAACCACGCATCGACGTTGGGGTCGTTTTGGTTGTTTGACTCATTTTTGCTGTAGATGCCCTGAACCCACTCTACTTCTCCAAAGAAGAACCGCAGCAGGTCAAACAAGTGCGAGCCAGTGTTGGCAACACCGGCTGTATAGTAACAAGTCACCTGTTGAATCTTTCCCAAACGCCCTTCGCGCAGATAAGTCGCCACGTGCTGATGGAATCTGTCGAAACGCCGCTGGTGATCTACCATGAGGATAACGCTATCCTCGTCACACCGCCGAATCATCACATCAGCAGAAGATAAGCTTTCGGCAATAGGCTTTTCGCAAAAGATGGCCCGGACACCGGTGTTGAGTGCATTCTCCACAATCTCCAGATGCGTGCCATTCCAGGTGCAAATAGACAGGACATCCAACTGCTCTTGAGTCAGCATCTGCCTGTAATCGTTGTAGAGAGAGCGCACTCCAAATTTGCCGCCGTACCGCTCCAAGCCAGCTTGATCGAGATCAGCCAGCGCCACTAACTCCACTCCAGGCGTTCGCCTATACGCACCCGCATGGGTACTCACGTATCCCCGCCGCGGGTCATCGTCAAAACCGCAGCCGATGCGACCGCAACCGACAATGCCTGCCCGGTATATCCCGTCTTTAGCGGACAAACTTCTGCCTAACGTGGGCATTTATGGTTACCAGCTCTGGTTGAGCATTTAGCAATTCAACAACATCGCGGGTGCTAAAATCGGGTTTTCTAGGGTACAGCCGTTCATAAATCTCTCTGACCAGAGCCAAATCCTCGTTTGTGTCGACTGTTAAGCGCAGATCGGGACGACGAATCTCCTTCGGTGCGACCAAGTTTCCTAGCTGGTACCGTTCAGGATGTTCATAGATATAAAGGGAGACGTTCTCCCTATCAGCGGGATGCTGAGTAATCTCACTAACTTCGGCAAGCACCGTTGTTGAAAACACCTGTGTGTCCAAACCTCGTGGGTAGGTCCGCTCTAGTATGTTACTGACGTAATCGTAGTCTCCGGATAGAAAAAGACTAATCACCTGATCCACTACTGCGGGATCCAACAAAGGACAATCACCTGTCATCTCCACGATTAGCGAAGCCCCAAACTCTCGCGCAGCACCTAAGACTCGGTCTAATACATCCTCAGAGCTCCCACGGAAGCAGCCGACCTGCAAATCCCGACATAATTTTTCAATGCGATCATCTTCAGACTCAGTTGTCGTGGCGACAACAATTTGACCTATCTGCTTCGATTGGCTCAAACGCTCAATAAGGAGGTCCAGCATTGGCCGGCCGATAATTGGAGCCAAGGTCTTGCCGGGCAAACGTGTGGAACCCATTCGGGCCTCAACAGTTGAGACGATTCTCATAGCTAACAGTCTCAGAACAATAATATACCCTGATCGGCACGACAAAATATGTCCCGATGCACTTTCTTGTCATTTTACCGCCGGGCTACCAATCTCTATTCCTGCGGTGCCCAAGCTATTATCGAGGCTGTTAGCAGGGGATTTCTTCCATACACAGGGTCTTTCCTCGCCGGTTAAACCGTATAGTATCCCATCACTTTTGTGACAGCCTCGATCACATCACCAATATCTTGATCCCTCATCCCGTGAAAAATCGGCAGACTGATCAAGTTTTCGTATGCCCGCTCGGCCACCGGATATTCGCCACCTCGGTAACCGAATTGATCCCGGTAATACCGGTGCAGATGTACCGGGATATAGTGGACATTTACACCCAAGCCTTCGGCTCGCAGGGCACGGAAAATCTCCGATCTGTCCACTCGAAGCTTCGACAGGTCTAGACGGATGGGATAAAGGTGCCACGCCGGAATCACCTCAGGGCGCGCCGCCGGTGGAACCACGCCGGCTATATCCTGGAAGACTGCTGTGTACTGATTTGCAATCTGCCTCCGACGAGCCAGGTTAGGCTCTAATTTACGCAGTTGCGAAATGCCCAGTGCACATCCAATATCTGTCAGGCGGTAGTTGTATCCGAGCGCGACCATCTCGTAACTCCAATGTCCATTGGCCTGACGCTCACGGGCATCACTGTCGATTCCATGATTGCGAAACATCCGAAGTCTTCGGGCAAGCTTCGCGTCGCCCGTGGCTACCATACCGCCTTCTCCAGTGGTGATGTTTTTCACGGGATGAAAGCTGAACACTGTCATGTGGCTGATGCTGCCCACCCGCCGGCCTCCGTACTTCGCTCCGAGCGCATGACATGCATCCTCGATAACGACGAGTCCATGGCGCCTGGCCAATTCAAGAATGGGTTCGAGATCCGGTGGATGCCCCGCGTAATCCACCGGTAGAATAGCCTTGGTCCGAGGCGTAATCCGACGTGCTATCTCGTCCGGGTCGATGTTCAGAGTATCTAAACATATATCGGCGAACACTGGCTTAGCACCCTGGTAAAGCACGCAATTGGCCGTCGCACAGAACGTCATGGGTGTCGTAATGGCTTCATCACCCGGTCCCAGCCCTGCGGCGAACGATGCTCCATGCAACGCCGCCGTCCCAGAGCTGAAGCTCACTGCATATTTCGAAGCTATATAGCCGGCAAATGCCTCCTCAAACTCTGCAACCTTAGGGCCGGTGGTGATCCAGTCGGAACGCAGCACCTCTATCACAGCTTTGATGTCTTCCTCGTCAATCCGTTGATGACCATAAGGCAACAACCTCTCGCGGACTGGATGGCCGCCATGGAGCGTCGAGATTTTTTTTTGTGTCAGGCTCACTCGACCAGGCTCCGCAATTCCTCGACTGAAAGCCAATGTGTGTTTGTATCGCTGCCATATCGAAATCCATTGGGCAGCGGTCTAGCAGATTTCCAATTCTGCTCACCCCACCATGGATGCTTTGGCTGAATGATATACATTTCATCCGTTTCGACGGTATGGCGAGCTTCGTCCTCAGAAACGAGCACCTCGTGAAGCTTCTCGCCTGGCCGGATTCCGACATGCTCAACCTTGCAGTTTGGAGCTACAGTCCTGACCAAGTCCATAATGTTCATGCTAGGAATCTTAGGCGCGAAGACCTCCCCACCATGCATCTGCTCGATGCACCGGATCACAAAAAAAACTCCTTGCTCAAGCGTGATCCAAAAGCGAGTCATGCGAGGATCGGTAACCGAGATTCTTCCATTTTTGCGCTGTTCTAAGAAGAGGGGAATCACACTCCCGCGACTCCCGACCACGTTGCCGTAGCGAGTGCAACTGAAACGGCAACCACCTTCAGCGGAATAGGAATTTCCGTGCACGAATAGCTTCTCGGCACATAGTTTAGTGGCTCCATAGAGATTGATGGGGTTGACTGCCTTGTCAGTGATGAGCCCCATGACCTTCTTTACCCCCTGGTCAATCGCCGCATCAATGACGTTCTTGGCGCCTATGACATTGGTCTGAACAGCCTCGAAGGGATTATATTCACAGGCTGGGACCTGCTTCAGCGCAGCCGCGTGGACCACGATGTCCACGCCATGGAAAGCGCGGTAAAGCCGCTCCCGGTCGCGCACGTCGCCGATGAAATAGCGCATTGGCGAGCCGTCAGTGTCGGGATGTAGCTGACGCATCTCATGCTGCTTCAGCTCATCCCGACTGAAGACAATGAGTTTTTTAGGATGATACTCACGTAGCATGATATCAGTAAACTTCTGACCAAAGGAGCCAGTGCCTCCAGTGACAAGGACAACTTTGTCTTTCCACTCCATGTCTACACCTACCAAATTACCTTTTCTTAGGGTACGCGACTCACCAAAAGATCAAATGAGTGACCAAACTGTGTTTGTCCTTCTTACGAGAGGACTTTTTTGTTTGTAGCGCGCCTTGATGTCGCGCCAAGCGAGAATGTAAAACAACTCCCGATAGCGCCATAGATCGTGCCAGTAATGCTTGAAGCTTCGGCCGGGTTCGATGAGGAGTTCTTCCATGGCGGGGTGTAGGGTTTTGGGTGTTAGGTTTTTGGTGCGCGATTCGGTAAATTTCGCCGCAACGAGGAGATCAAACGATTAAGCATTTTACCAACTCGATCACACTCAGCGTTGACTTTGCCATAAGCGTCCTCTTGCAAATACGTTAGATCTCTCGCGAGTAGTAGAAAGTATTTGACTTCTTCCACGGAGCCTCTCGCAATCGAGAGAAACTGTACGTACTCTCGCAGAGAGGTTTGACCCTTTCCTTCTGCAATATTTGCGGGCACAGAGGCTGCAGCTCGGCACAGTTGATCGATGAGTCGAAACCGTTCATCGCTCGGGAACAATTTCGTAAGCTGATAAATTTGCAACACTGCATTGTGAGATAACTTCCAAACCTCCAAATCTTTCCAACTCTCGATTTGAGGTTTTGGATTCGGTTGTGCGTAGATCTGGTTGGATGGTTTTCATACCCAATGTCCACTAACGCTCTAGTACCCAAAAGCGAAAACCCAATACCTAAAACCGAACCCCAGTCTTTGATCGTTCCTTTCCTACCGCTGCTCGCTAGTCCGATTCCGCTCGACGCGGGCGCTAAACTCGTCGTAGCGCCGACGGTAGTCCGCATTATTCGGCGCTAGCTCCACCGCGCGGGCGTAAGCCCGGCCGGCGTCGGCGAACCGGTAGCGTGCTTCCTCGGCAGCCGCCAAGCTATAATAGATATTGGCGGAGTCGGGATTAATCTTGGCAATTCTGTTCAAGTAAAGCGCTGCGCGGTCGTAGTTTTGTTTTTCGAAATAAAGGTTCGCCAAACGCGAGAGCGTGTCCGCAGAGCGCGGCTGAAGGTCGAGCGATTTCAACAGCGCCGCCGTCTCCTGGTCTCGGTCACCGGCTCTACGCGAGCCGTCCGCTAACGCTATATATAAGGTATAGGGACTTTCCCCGTTTTTGATCAATTTCTCGACTTCGGCTTTGGCCGACTTCAGGGCGGCCTTAATTTCCTCTTCGCTGCCGGTCTTTTGCGCCGCCTCGGCCAGTGATAGGTAAAGCGACAAAGGCGGCGCGCCATTCTTGATCCCTTGGGAAATGATTTCCTTTGCTCCGGCCAAATCTTTTCTCGGTCCAAGAATCATTATCAGTTGCTGGTAAGCTCTGGCATCCGTCGGGTTCGCTGCAATCGCGTTACGAAAGAGACGTTCGGCGGCAGCATGGAGCATGGAGCTGGGAGCACGGAGCTCTGAGGCGGACGCGGACTGCGAGGGGGTAAGAGCTGAGGGCAAGATGGACGATTCCGAATTTCGGATTTTCTCGATGTTCTGCTCTTTGCCCTTTGCGCTTACCTCTTTGCCAGCCACCCGCTGCGTCTCGCTCCCTGCTCGCTGCTCCCTGCTCCCTGCCTCTTTCAAGTACGCAAGCCCGGCATTGACCAGTAACTCGGCCTTTTTCGCACTATCGGCCTCTTTGAGCGCCGCTTCTTCGTAGAGCCTCCCTTGGTCTTCGAACCGATTCAGTTTCTTATAAAATCCGGCAAGACCATTCACCGCTTCTGGGTAGCCGCGCGCGATAGCCTGCTTGAAGCCTTCTTCTACCGCGCTTTGTTCGGCCGCCGAGAATCTCAGGAAAGAGTCGTCTTTCAGATACTCGTGCGTTTTCATTGACGGAGATTCTGCAACCGAGCGAGTGATCTCGCTTAAACCCTCATCCGTTCTTCCCATGCTCAAGAGGGTCGATGCATACCTATCTCGAATGTAGGGATTGGTGGGCTCAATCCAAAGGCCGGCTTTATATTCGCTCAACTGCCAGGAGAGAGGCGCTTCATCTCCCGCCACGCGCAAAAGGGCTGTATGGGAGGACGCCTTGCTGGGGCGCGCAGCAATACGCGCTTTAGCCTCCGCCACCGATTCCGGGCTTTTCAAGCTTTGCTCCTGAGTGAGCGCACAGACGACCAGCGCCGCCGCTATCGCCACGCCGGCGTAAGGCGTGAGGCGTGAGGCGTGAGGCGCAAGGCGCTTTAGTCCCCTAACTCCTAACTCTTCACCCTTCACATCATTAACTGCTGCCCACTGCGCGCGGATTGCCATCTGCTGGGAGGCTGGGAAGCGTGAAAGCGGGGAAGCTAATTGCTGATCTCCGATCTCTGATCTCTGACTTCTGGTTAGTCGAAGGCCGAGAGCGAAGAGAACGGTGAAGAGAAACGCGTTAGCAGGAATCTTTAAGTTGAAATCGAACCACTCATGAAAGGCCATGACTCCAAGAGCAGCAAGGATGCCGGCCATAAGGGGGAGA
>Ga0066709_100001167_pt1 | contig 16737 bp, 15 predicted proteins | sample GraSoiAngelo_158_FD_79665 | JGI IMG/M metagenome (GOLD analysis project Ga0066709, IMG submission 79665) | Grasslands soil microbial communities from the Angelo Coastal Reserve, California, USA - 14_1009_16_30cm | ecosystem: Environmental > Terrestrial > Soil > Grasslands | place: USA...
CCGCTGGTCGGCTACGCCCACGCCAAGGACGTCCGCTACAACGAAGGTGAGCTTGCGTTGCACGGTCTCCTGGACAGCCGGTGCCCCGGTGACCCGGCGAACATCCCCTGGGACTTCGCCGCAGTCGCGCATGGCGCGCACGAGCTCGCCTGGTGGCAGGCTTTCCGTGCGGCCCTCGAACGGGACACGAGCGCGCCGTTCATGAGCGTCGAGCACGAGGATCGGCTGGTCGCTCCGGAGGCGGGGATCGCCACCTCCGCGGTGCTCCTCGCACGGGCAGGCGCGGCGCCATGACGGAGCCGGGGACCAGGCCGGCCACGCTCGGCGACGTGGCGCGGCTCGCCGGAGTCTCCGCGTCGACCGTGTCGAACGTCGTCCGCGGCTCGGACGTGGTTGCCACCCGGACGCGACGCCGGGTCCAGACCGCGATCGATCAGCTCGGCTATCGGCCGAACGCCCTCGCGCGCCACCTGCTCAACGGTCGGGCGAGAACGGTTGGCATCATCGCCCGTGACCTGACCAATCCGTTCATCGCGGAGATGGCGGCCCTCGTCGAGCGTGAGATCGCGAGGTCCGGCTTTGCCGCCATGTTCTGTGCGACCGAAGGCGACCACGACCGGGAGGCGCAGGCGATCGGCCTGATGCTCGAGAACCGGGTCAGCGGCCTCGTGTTCCTGTCATTCCTGGGACGCCCATCCGACATCGGCGCGAGGATCAACCGCCAGATCCCGGCCGTGTTCATCGCCGCCGAGGAACCGTGGGCCGACTCCGTGACCGTCGACGAGCATCGCGGCGGTGAGCTCGTCGCGCGGCATCTCATCGAGCTCGGGCACCGTAGGCTCGCCTTCGTCGGGCCCCAGCGACACGATCGGGCGGACGCCCGGCGTCTCGAGGGCTTCCTGCGCGCCGCCGCCGATGCCGACCTCCAACCACTGGTCATCTCGTGGGACCCACCGAGTGGCGACGTGACCGTCGGCGGCACCAGGACCGAGTGGCGGACGATCCTGACGGGCGACCAGCCGGCCACCGGAATCTTCGCCGTGAATGACTACACCGCGATCGACCTGCTGGACGTCGCCGACGCCCTTCGCGTCCGCGTGCCCCGGGCGCTCTCGATCGTCGGCTTCGATGACGTGGAGGTTGGCCGCCTGCGCCGCATCAACCTGACCACCGTGAGCCAGCCCCGGGAGGCACTCGTGCGCCTCGGGGTGGAAGCCCTCCTCGGGCGCATCGAAGGGCGGATCGCGGGTGGTCCGCACGTCACCCTCGCGAGCGTGGCGCTCAAGGTGCGAGGATCGACCGGGCCGCCTCCTTGACCTGTTTCTTGGAACCTTGCAAGGGCCAGATGGCGCACCTATAGTGGCTCTCCTGGCCGACGCCCCGCATCGGGAGGATGGATCGCTGACGAGTCCATCGGCGACGGAGGAACTGGCGTTCGAAGCGGTCCTCGAATGGGCGACGGCGGCGATGCAGCTGGCGACGGATCCCGCCACCGGCTCGGAGGGCGCCCGGAAGGGCGACCCGTTCGACATCGTCACGCCGGCCGACGGGCTGATCGAACGCTTCCTGCGGACCCAGGTCCGGGACCGATTCCCCGGGCACGGGTTCCTCGGTGAAGAGGAAGGCGGCACCAGTGGTTCCGACGGCTGGCAGTGGATCGTCGATCCGATCGACGGCACGCTCAACTACTCGACCGGTCTCGCGGGGGCGACCTGCTCGATCGCGTGCCTCAGGCACGGCCAGCCGGTCGTGGGCGCGATCGCCGACCTGTCCGCCGGCGTCGTCTACCGGGCGAGGGCCGGGACCGGCACCGTCCTCGCCAGCAGTGCCGGCGAAGAGTCAGGGTGCGAGCCCACCACCTCACCTGCCGGCGCCGCACGGGTGTTCCTGGAATTCGGCTGGGAGGACCTGGATCCCGTCATGGTGGGCACGATCGGGGAGCTCGCCCGGACTCGGCCGCGAGTCATCCGGATGGTCGGAGGAGCCGCGTATGCACTGCTCAACGTAGCCCTCCACGGAGGCTGCATGCTCGGGATCGGGCTTCGAATCTGGGATGTTGCCGCCGGCGTCGTCCTCGCCCGCGAGGCCGGTCGCGCGGTACGACTCTGGGAGGAAGGCACGCTGGTCCACCTCGTCGTGGGCAGCGCCGAGGATCTCACCGAACTTGCGCCCATCGTTGAGCGTTTTGGTTCACGCCGGGTCGCGCCCGCTGTTGCCTGACGGCGCGCCCGTGCACGAGGAGGAGGAGTCATGAACAAGCGTCTCCCGGCGCTGCTCTCGGTCGTCGCGATCGTCGGCAGCGCGTGTACCCCGGCGGCTTCGCAGGCGCCGGCCGCATCCGGTACGGCGTCGCAGCCGGCAGCCACCACGGCCGCGGCGCCTGCCACGATCACGGTCTGGGCCCGGAACTACACGGTCGAGGAGGGGCGGATCCAGCCCTGGGCACCCGGTCCAAAGACGGCGTTCGAAGCCGCCCACCCCGGCGTCACGGTCAATCTCGCCGAGGGCGTCGGCTCCACCGATCAGTTCAACCGCATCGAGCTCAGCCAGGCCGGCGCGGTCGAGGACAAGCCCGACATCTTCCAGCTCGACAACATCTGGCTCGGCCAGTTCGTTGACGAGGGCATCACCGCCAACCTCGATTCGTACTACGCGAACTGGGCCGACAAGAGCGACATCGTGCCCGCATACGCCAACTCGACCATCGTCAAAGGCAGCCAGTACGCGGTCTGGTTCTACAGCGACATCCGGCTCATGGTCTGGAACAAGGACGTCTTCCAGAAGGCCGGCCTTGACCCCGAGAAGGGCCCGACGACCTGGGACGAGCTCTTCGCCGACGCAGCGGCCATCAAGGCCAAGGTGCCCGGCGTGAGCCCGGTCGAATTCCCGGCCTCCTCGGAAGAGAGCACGGTCGACCGCTTCTACTCCTACCTGTACATGACCGGCTCGAACATCCTGAACGCCGACAACACGAAGGCCGCGTTCAACGATGCAGGCGGCCAGAAGGCCCTGCAGCTCTACGTCGACCTGGTCAAACAGGGCTACACCCCCAAGGCCGTGCTCGGAGAGACTGCGGACGACAACATCGCGCATGTGTTCTCCGGCAAGGCCGGGATCATGCTGGCGACGGTCGGCGACGGCCTCGGGTCGCTGCCCGACGGGTTCGACGTGGCCAAGTTCCAGAGCACCATCGGGGCCGCGCTGCCGCCCCTCTGCGCGGGCTGCCAGGCGGCGTCCACGGCGGGCGGCTGGATGCTGGCCATCAACGCGGACAGCCCCAACAAGGACCTGGCCTGGGACTACCTCACGATGGTGACCGACGGCAAGAACATGGTCCCGTTCGAGGTGGATCGCACCCGCATCCCGGTCCGTACCTCCGGACTCGCGGAGGCCGACGCCTTCAAGGCCGACCCGTATTTCGCTCAGGAAGCGGACGCGGCGAAGGTCGCGCACTTCCCGCCATTTATCGCGAAGTACACGGACATGATCGAGATCCTGTGGACCGGCATGCAGAAGGCCATCACCGGCGACCTGTCGACGAAGGACGCCCTTGACCAGGCAGCCGACAAGGTCAACACCCTGCTCGCGCCATAGGCAGAGCCGGTACAAACGCCGTCAGGGAGTCGCCGACCGCCATGGTTCGTGGAGCCTTTGGTCGGGCGACTCCCTGGCTGCTGCTCGCCCTGCCCCTCCTGCTTCTGTTCCTGTTCCTGCTCCTGCCGTACCTGCTGACCTTCTTCTACTCGACCACGGGCGCCACGATCGGCCGGCTCTTCAACGTGAAGGAGGTCGGACTCAAGAACTTCCAGGCCGTCTTCTCGGAGGACGCCCCGTCCTTCATCAGCGTGGTCGCGGTCACGGCGATCTTTACGGCAGGGACGCTCTTCGGATCGCTGGCCCTGGGGACGGGCCTCGCGCTCGCGCTGCACACGGTCAGCGCGGGCGTCCGTTCCGCGTTGCTCGCCATCTACCTCATCCCATGGGTGATCGCCGCGGTGATCATCGGCTACACCTGGCGCCTGATCTATGACCCGGCGATCGGCCTCGCCAACAGCGTCCTCGGGATGGTGGGGATCGGTCCCCTCGATTGGCTCACCGAGCAGGGCATCGCGCTCGCTGCCCTCGTGGTGGCGAACGTCTGGGCGGGCTATGGCATCGTGCTGCTGGTCGTCAGCGGAGCGCTGGCGAACGTGCCCCCGAACATCATCCTCGCCGGCCAGGTCGACGGCGCGTCGTACGCGAGGATCGTCCGCCGGGTAATCCTGCCGGCCATTCGGCCGACATTCCTGCTCGCCGCCCTCGTCGCCCTCGTGAGCGGGCTCAACACCTTCGACCTCATCTACGCCATGACGCGTGGCGGTCCGCTGTACCACACGGAGACGATGGCCCTCGAGATGTATCGCCTCACGGCGCTGAAGGGCAATGTCGGCCAGGGCGCGGCGGTCACGGTGATCCTGTTCACGATCAGCCTGGCCCTCGCCGTGGCGTACGTCATCATCTGGCGGCGCGAGACCCGAAAATGGAGCTAGTTCGCCTGTCGGGGCTCCAGCGCCTCGCGCGGGCCGCGGCCGTCGGGCTCGCGCTCGCCTTCGCCGTGCTGCCGCTCCTTTGGGTCGTCTCGATTGCCGTTCGTCCGGGCACCCAGGCGGTCTATCCGATCTCGATCCTGCCGACCAGCCTCACCCTCGACAACATCACCGGGGTCCTCTTCGCGTCAAACGGCATCGGGCTCGGCCCATACCGCAACGCGGCGTTCTATGGGCTGTCCTCGGCCGTGATCACGGCGGTCGCCTCGACGCTCGGCGGCTATGCCCTCGCGCGCTACAGCATGCGCTCGGGTGAGGCGCTCCTGATCGTGATCCTCGCCCTGAGCTTCCTGCCGTCGGCGTCGCGCATCGTCCCTCTGTTCATCCTCACATCGGCCACGGGCCTCTATGGCACCGCCCAGGCCGTGATCCTCGCGTACGCGGCAGGGTCGATCCCCCTCGGGATCTGGCTCATGGCCGGGACCTTCCGGCAGATCCCCGTTCGATTGGAGCAGGCGGCCCGGATCGATGGCGCCGGCACCGTGCTGACGATGCGCCGAGTGGTCCTGCCGCTCGCCATCCCGGGGATCCTGGTCGTCGCCACGCTGGCATTCATCGATGGCTGGAACTCGTTCTCGCTGCCGCTGATCCTCATCCCGAAGGCAGCCGCCCAGCCGTACACGGTGGCGCTGCAGCGGTACATCCAGGAGATCGGCTACGGCATCAACTGGCCGCTCCTCTCGGCCGGCAGCCTCGTGGCCCTGCTGCCAGTGCTGTCGGTCTTCGCGATCCTGCAACGTCGCCTCGTCCGTGTCGGCGGGCTCGGCGGAGCCATACGAGGTTGAGCTCGCCATGAAGCTGGACATCGAGGGTCTGACCGTCGAGTACGGCCAGGTCGCAGCGGTTCACGGTCTCAACCTGACGGTCGGCCACGGCGAGCTCGTGGCGCTCGTCGGGCCCTCGGGCTGCGGCAAGACCACGACGCTCGGGTTCATCACGGGCTTCATCCGGCCGAAGGCCGGCAGGGTCCTCTTCGACGGGGTCGATGTAACCGCTCTGGCCCCGCAGCGCCGCGGTATCGGCTACGTGTTCCAGGACTACGCGATCTACCCGCACATGACGGTGCGCGAGAACATCCGCTTCCCGCTCGACGCGGCGAAGAAGGAACGCAAGCAGGCCGAGCGCGACGTCGACGAGATCGCCGGCCTCATGGGTGTCGGCAACCTCCTGGCCCGGCGGCCGCACCAGCTCTCTGGCGGCCAACGCCAGCGGGTCGCGCTCGCGCGTGCGCTGGTGAAGAAGCCGGTCATCCTGCTGCTCGACGAGCCCCTGTCGAACCTCGACGCCCACCTCCGGGTCGAGGTCCGGGCGGAGATCCGGCGCCTCCAGCTCGACCTGAAGATGACGACCGTCTTCGTGACCCACGATCAATCGGAAGCGATGGCGATCGCCGATCGCGTCGCGGTCATGTCGGATGGCAACATCGTCGCGCTGACGGCTCCGGCGACGCTCTACACCCGACCGCCGTCGCTGTTCTCGGCGCGTTTCATCGGCTCCCCGCAGATCAACATCTGGGCGACCGATGGGCCAGACGAGGCCCTGGCTCGCCGCGTGATCCAGCCGCTCGTGCGCGACGGCGGCGCCGGACTGCTGGTCGGCGTTCGGCCGGAAGACGTCGAGATCGGCACCGGTGAGCTCGAGGCCGTCGTCACGCTGACCGAGCCGCTCGGGCGAGACTTCCTGGTGCACCTCACGGTCGGACCAAGCTCGATCCGGGTGCTCGTTCCCGCCGAGGAAGGGCAGCACCTCAAGTTGGACGACAACGTCCGCATGCGGATCGAGCCGTCCCGGCTGCACCTCTTCGATGCCGCGACGGGGCGCCGGGTCGAGATCGACGCGGCCGGCGCCCGCCGGCTGGACGAGAGCGCACAGGGCGACGGTGGACTGGCGAGCTAGGGGGATCGGACTTCGCGTCGGTGGGCACCGTGGCGCCTCGGCAGTTGCGCCGGAAAACACCTACGCCGCGTTCGAGCAGGCCGTCGCCCAGGGCGCGGAGTATGCCGAGACGGACATTCGCAGGACCGCCGACGGCCAGCTCGTGCTCCTGCACGACGCCACGCTCGACAGGACGTCGGACGGCAGCGGCCCGATCTCGTCGATGACCCTCGCCGAAGTCCGGCGCATCGACGCCGGCGCCTGGTACGGCGAGGCGTTCCGGGGCGAGCAGATCCCCGAGCTCTCGCCGTTCCTGCGCTGGATCGAGGCGCGATCGGGCTTTGGGGCAGCTCTCGAGGTCAAGGCCTCGGGTGTCGGGGCCGCGGTCGCTCGGCTCGCCTGGGCATCACCGGCTCGGGACCGCCTCGCGATCTACGCCTTCGACCCGGCCGAGATCAGGGCGGCCAAGGCTGCCGTGCCGGAGCTGCCCTGCGTCCTGCTGCTCTATCTCGACGCCGATCGCGACGCGGTGCTCGCCACGATCGATGCCTGTGGCGCCGACGGGGCGGACGTCCCATGGCAATGGAATGCCACCTCGCTGCTGGCGACGATGCGGGAGCGTGGCCTGCTCATGGGCGGTGGATCGGCCGACGGCGGCGAGGCGGCCGAGCGGCTCCTCGCCCTCGGAGCTGACATGATCGACACTGATGGCCCAGCTGCGATGCTCGCCGCGGTCCGCGAGCTGACGGCTGGCACGGTCGGTCGCTGACCGGCCGAGGCGTCACGGAGGTCCAGTGGCCGAGACGGAGCGACTGACCGCGGCCCAGGCCATCGTCCGCTTCCTCGCCGCCCAATCGGTCGAGCGCGACGGCGTGGAGCAGCCGTTCTTCGCCGGCATGTTCGGCATCTTCGGCCACGGCAACGTGGCCGGCCTGGGCGAGGCGCTCGAGGCGGCCGGCGACAGCTTCCGGTACTACCAGGCCCGGAACGAGCAGTCGATGGTCCACACCGCCGCGGGGTTCGCCAAGAAGTCCCGGCGCCTCCGGGCATTCGCCTGCACGACCTCGATCGGGCCCGGAGCGACGAACCTCGTCACCGGTGCCGCCGCGGCGACGGTCAATCGGCTGCCGGTCCTCCTGCTCCCGGGCGATCTCTTCGCGAGCCGCCGGGTCGCGCCCGTGCTCCAGCAGCTCGAGCGGGCGGACAGCCAGGACGTGTCGGTCAACGACACGCTGCGCCCCGTCTCCCGGTACTGGGACCGGATCAACCGGCCGGAGCAGCTGATCACCGCGTTGCCGGCCGCGATGCGCATCCTCACCTCACCCGCGGAGACCGGAGCGGTCACCCTGGCCCTGCCACAGGACGTGCAGGCCGAGGCATTCGACGTTCCCGGCGGATTCCTCGAGCCGAACGTCCACCATGTGCCCCGTCCCCGCCCGGACCGGGCCGCGCTCGAGCGGGCCGCCGACGCGATCGCCGCCAGCCGGCGGCCGCTCGTGGTCGTCGGTGGCGGTGTCATCTACAGCGATGCGAGCGAGATCCTCGACCGGTTCGTCCGGCAGTTCGGGCTCCCGGTCGCGGAGACCCAGGCGGGCAAGGGCGCGTTGCCCTGGGATCACCCCTTGCAGGTGGGTCCGATCGGTGTGACCGGCGGCTCGGCGGCGAACGTCCTCGCTCATGATGCGGACCTGGTCCTCGCGATCGGGACGCGGCTCAGCGACTTCACGACGGCGAGCTGGACCGCCTGGCAGGACCCGGAGGTCCGGTTCGTGGCGCTGAACGTCGCCGAGTTCGACGCGGCGAAGGCAGCCGCCCTGCCGATCGTCGCCGATGCCCGGGCCGGGATCGAGGAGCTGGCGGCGGCCCTCGGCGCGCGCGGCTGGGCCGGTGTCGAGCCTGACCGGCGCGCGCTCGGCGCGCGGTTGAGCGAGGAGTGGAACGCAGAGGTCGATCGAGTTCGCCACCTGGCCAGCCCGGTGCACGTCTCGCAGCCGGAGGCGATCCGGCTCGTCGGGGAGGCGGCGGGCCCCGATGACAGCGTGGTCTGCGCCGCGGGCAGCCTGCCCGGCGACTTGCACAAGCTGTGGCGGACCACCCGGCCGACGACGTATCACCTCGAATACGGCTACTCGACCATGGGCTACGAGATCGCCGGAGGTCTCGGCGTGAAGCTTGCCGCGCCCGAGGCGGAGGTGTTCGTGATGGTCGGCGACGGGTCCTACCTGATGCTCTCGGCCGAGATCGCGACGGCCGTGCAGGAGGACCGCAAGCTGATCATCGTCCTCCTCGAGAACCACGCGTTCCAGTCGATCGACAACCTGTCGCGCGCGGGCGGCGGTCGAAACGACTTCAACAGGTTCGGCCGCCGAGACCCGTCGACCGGCCGCCTCAGCGGCGAGCCCCTGCGCTTCGACTTCGCGGCCAACGCCCGCAGCCTCGGCGCCGATGCGCTGGTCGCGGACGACCCGGCGAGCCTCGCACAGGCCCTGGCCACGGCCCGTGCCAGCCGGCGCACGACGGTGATCGTCACGCAGATCGATCCGAGCATCGAGGTTCCCGCCTATGCCAGCTGGTGGGACGTCCCGATCGCCGAGGTCACCGCCTCGCCGTCCGTCCGCGCGGCCCGCGACGACTACGTCGAGCATGTCGCGACCGAGCGGCGTTTCGTCTGACGCCGTGCTCGACCTGCATCGCCGGCCCGGCCCGCCGGCCGACGACGGCGCCACGATCAGGATCGACGGTGACGGCGCGCCCGGCGGTGACGCGCCGGCCGGCTGGCGATGGGTATCGTTCTCGGCCCACACCCTGACCGACGGGTCGTCGATCACCCGAGCCGGCGACGGGCGCGAGGTCGGCGTCGTGGTGCTGGAGGGGGAGGCCCGGGTCTCGGTTGGCGGTCGACACCTCGGTCAGGTCGGCAGCCGCGCTTCGGTCTTCGATGAGGTCCCGGCTCCGGTCGTCCTGGTCGAGCCCGGCCAAGGGGTTGAGATCACGGCCCTCGGCGCCGCCTCGATCGCCCTCGCCGCGGCGCCCGGCGGCGACGTGCGCGAGACCCGGCTGATCGACCCCGAAACGACGCGAATCGAGGCCCGCGGCTCCGGCAGGATGGCGCGGACCGTTCGCCACCTGCTGCCGGCCGAGGAGCCGGCCGGCCGGCTCCTCATCGTCGAGGTCATCACCCCGGGTGGGAACTGGTCCAGCTATCCACCGCACAAGCACGACACCGACGACCCGCCGCGGGAATGCCTGCTGGAGGAGCTCTACTACTACCGGTTCGCGCTCCCGCAAGGCTTCGCCTTCCAGCGTGTGTACACGTCGGACAGGACGCTCGACGAGGCACTCACCCCGATGGACGGGGACGTCGTCCTGGTGCCGCGGGGCTACCATCCGGTTGCTGCGGCCGCCGGCTATGACTGCTACTACCTCAACGTGATGGCCGGGCCGGTCCGGGAGTGGCGGTTCACTCTCGATCCGGACCACGCCTGGCTCATGGATTGGAGCCCTGATGTGCCCCGCGGTTGAGCTCGAACGCCGGATCGATGCGGACGAGCGAGCCGACGAGAGCCCGCTCGCGGTCATGGCGCGAACGACCCCGACGGAGTACTGGAACGACTCGTGCGCCGTCGCCGAGCTCGACTACGCGATCGCCCGGGGCGCCGTCGGGGCGACGTCGAACCCGACGATCGTCGGCGAGGTCCTGAAGAAGGAGCATGACGTCTGGCTCCCGCGGATCCAGGCGATCGCGCGGGAGCGTCCGCTCGCGTCCGACGTGGACACCACCTGGCAGCTGATCGAGGAGATGGCCGCGCGCGGCGCGGCCCAGCTGGCGTCCATCCACCGAGGCGCGGCCGGGCGCAGAGGTCGTCTGTCCATCCAGACGAACCCGACGTTCTTTCGCGATGCCGCCCGGATGCTCGAACAGGGCCGCCGATTCGCCGAGCTCGCCCCGAACATGCAGGTCAAGTTCCCTGCAACCGCGGCCGGGATCGCGGCGATCGAGGTGGCGACGTTCCTCGGCATCTCGATCAACGCGACCGTGTCGTTCACCGTGCCCCAGGCGCTCGCCGTCGGTCAGGCCGTCGAGCAGGGCCTGTCACGGCGCCAGGCGGCCGGCCTCGACACGTCCGAGATGAGCCCCGTGTGTACGGTGATGATGGGCAGGCTCGACGACTGGATGAAAGCAATCGTCGAGCGCGACGACCTCGCACTCGATCCAGCTGCGCCGAACTGGGCCGGAATCGCGGTCTTCAAGCGTGCCGCCGCCATCTTTTCCGAGCGCGGCTGGCGGACGCGGCCGCTCGCGGCCGCCTATCGCCACGTGCTGCACTGGACGGAGCTGATCGGCGGCAACGTCACCCTGACCATGCCCTACCAGTGGCAGCGCCGATTCAACTCGTCGAACGTCGAGGTCCTGCCGCGCTTCGACGAGCCCGTGCCGGAGCGGCATCTCGAAGCCCTCCTCGAGCGCATCCCCGACTTCCGGCGCGCGTATGAGCCGGATGGGCTCGCCGTCGAGGAGTTCGATACCTACGGGGCGACGGTGCGCACCCTGCGCACCTTCATCGCCTCGTACTGGGATCTCGTTCGGGCAGTCGACGAGATCCTGCTGCCCAACCCGGACGTGCGCCGGCCCGCCTGAGGCCGGTCCGTCACGTCGCCGCCTCCGCGCGCGCTGCTTCCGACTCCGGCGAGGTGTGCTCCGGAGGACGGGTGACTGGGCGGGCGTTCCACGCGAACAGGGCGAACGCTACCGCCCCGACCAGCGCGACCACGAGCAGCGCCGTGCGCACGCCGAGCGCAACCGCGAGCACGCTGCCGACGTTCGGGGCAATGACAAGGGCGAGGTTCTGCACGCTCTGGTCGACCGAGCTGAACGTCACGCCGTGCTCGGTCGGTAGGCGGCGCATGAACTGGTCGAACATCGCCAGCTGCACGCCGGCACCGGCCAGGCCGAACACGAACGAGACCGCGGCGACCGCCGGGAGCCAGCCGATCACCGAGAGGATCGCCGGAGCGAGCGCCGCCGCCAGCATCGACGGCAGGAGCGTCATCGCGCCGCCGCGGCGGCGCGCGAGCTGCCGTGCGACGACGTAGCCGAGGACCGCTCCCGCGGACTGCGCTGCACCGATCACCCCGATCCAGGCGTCGGGCGCCCCCACCTCGTGGACGTAGAAGAGCGGCAGCACGGGCAACGCCAGTCCGATGCTCGCGGTGTAGACCAGCGAGCGCAGCTCGAACCGGATGAACGGTCGATCGGCCAGTACGAGGGACCACAACGATCGAACCCGGAGCCCGAGCCGCGGCTCGGGCCGGCCCGCGACCGGGATGCGGTCCGGGATGATGATCCGGCTCGACTGCAGGTAGCTCCCGAGCCCGGCGATCGAGACCAGCACGAACAGGATCTCGAAGTTCGCCGGGAACGGCACGGCGTTCAGGAACTGCCCGGCGAGCGCGACCGCGATCGCCGTCGAGGTGCCCGCGATCGCCCAGCGCCGGCCCAGGAGGTCGAACCGCCCGTCGCGCCCGGCGGCACCGCCCATCACGATCGGGAATGCGACGAGGCCCGCCGTCGAGGGCAGGGAGGCAAGGCCCCAGATGGCGAGGATCAACGGGATGGCCTGCTCGCGCGGGAGCACGGCGGCGACGCCCGCGATCAGGGCATAGCTGAGCCACGCGAGCAGCCGCATCCGGCTGTACCACGGCACGATGTTGCGCCGGCCCTGGAGCCAGCGCCCGAGCGGGATCGCCAGCGCGAACGCCGTCAGCGCGGGCAGCGCGGTCAGCAGGCCGACGTCGTTGGCGGACGCGCCGAGCCGGAGCAGGAACACCGGCAGGTACGTGCCCGACGCCGTGACGATGCCGACGAATACCGAGTCGACCTGGACCAGGGTCCAGTTGTGGGCTCGCGTCGAGGTGCTGGGCTGGGCCGGCGCCATGGCCGCAACGCTACCGCGCAGCCCGCCCGGCGGTTGCCCGATCCCCGATGATGGCGCCCGGCATGCTCGATCGAATCGACCGGCGGACGCGCTACATCTTCGGCGGCTACGCCGTGGCGTTCGTGCTCGTCGCGATTACGGTCCTGCTCGACCTGCCGCCGCTGGTCCGGTTCGGAGCTTCGGTGATCGCCCTCGCCGGCGGGGCCGTCGCGGTCGGCGAGGCGACCGAGCGCCTCGCACATCGCCTGACGCCCGCCGCGACCGGTGTCGTCCAGTCGGTCCTGGGCAACCTGCCCGAGCTGTTCCTCGCCGTATTCGCGCTCCAGGCCGGCCTCGTCCCCCTCGTGGCCGCGGCGCTGATCGGGTCGGTGCTGGGCAATGCCCTGTTCGTGCTCGGCCTCGCGATCCTCGTCGGTGGCCTGCGGCACGGCCACCTGCGCTTCTCGGCGGCGGCCAACCGTCTCTACGCCACCGAGCTCCTGCTCGGCGCGTCGGCGCTGATCATCCCGTTCCTCGCGACCCAGCCCGGCGCGCCCGATTTCGGCCACGCCCGGGAGCTCTCGGCGATCGTCGCCATCGTGCTGCTCCTGATCTTTGCCGCGTCGGTGCCGATCTCGCTGCGGCTGGCGGAGGCAGGCCCCGGTGCCACGCCGGAGAGCGGCGCGATCGAGGCCGAGCCCGGCGACCCGCATGTGGAGCCGCCGCCGCTGCGCACGACGCTGATCCTCCTCGGCGTCTCCGCCGCGTCCGCCGCGTTCGTGGCCGACTGGTTCGTCGACGCGCTGGAGCCGTCGATGGCCTCGTTCGGCATGAGCGAGGCGTTCGCCGGCCTCATCGTCGTGGCCCTCGCCGGCAACGCGGTCGAGCACCTCGCGGGCGTCACCGCCGCCGCGAAGAACCGGGCCGACCTGTCGATGAGCCTGATCCTGAACTCGGCGCTGCAGGTCGTCCTGTTCCTGACCCCGGTCATCGTGCTGCTCAGCTTCTTCGTCGCCCCCGTGCCGCTGACCCTGATCGTGAGTCCGCTCCTCCTCGGCTCACTGGTCGTCACCGTCCTGCTCGTGTTCGTGATCGTGGCCGATGGCGAGGCGAACGCGCTCGAGGGTGCGATGCTGCTCGGTCTCTACGCGATCATCGCCGCGGCGGTGTGGTGGGGCCCGCCGATCGGCACCTGAGCCAGGGGCAGGCCGCCGGGGATTCAGGGCACAATGCGCCGAGAATGACGAGCTGGCAGGAGCTGGTCCAGAACGGAGCGCCGGTCGTCGCCGACGGCGCGATGGGCACGATGCTCATGTCCAACGGCCTCGAGTTCGGCGATCCGCCGGAGGTCTGGAACCTCGAGCACCCGGAGATCATCCGGCGGGTCCAGCGCGCCTACGCTGGTGCCGGCGCGCAGATCCTGCTCACCAACACGTTCGGGGGCAACCGACTCCGTCTCGAGCTGCACGGCCGCGAAGATCGCGTCGACCAGCTGAACCGGACCGCGGCTGTCCTGAGCCGCGTCGAGGCCAAGGCCGCCGATCACCCGGTCATCGTTGCCGGTGACATCGGCCCGACGGGCCAGATCATGGCCGCCATCGGCGGCACGCTCACCCCTGAGATCGCGCGAGACGTGTTCGCCGAGCAGGCGCGAGCCCTCGCTGCCGGCGGCGTCGACGTGTTCTGGGTCGAGACGATGAGCGACCTAAGCGAGGCGGTGGCCGCCATCCAGGGCGCGAAGGATGCCGCCCCCGACATCCCGGTCATCGCGACCATGAGCTTTGACACGCGCGGCCACACGATGATGGGCGTGACGCCCGAGCAGGCGGCGGCGGCCCTGCTCGAGGCCGGCGCGGTCGCGGTCGGTGGCAACTGCGGCAACGGCCCCGAGGAGCTCGTTCCGGTGATCGAGCGGATGCGCGCGGCGTATCCGGACGCGATCCTCGTCGCGAAGGGCAACGTCGGCCAGCCCCAGCTCGTCGGGCTCAGTGCGCAGTACGAGACGACACCCGAGACCATGGCCGAGTTCGCGGTCCGGTTCCGTGACGCCGGCGCGAACATCATCGGTGCGTGTTGCGGGAGCACGCCGCCGCACCTCCGCGCCATGGCCGACGCGATCTCCGGGGCGTCCTAGCCGGCTCGGGCGCGAAAGGGTCGGGAAAGGCGCCCCTGCTATCGTCGCGCGATGCGCGAGCCGGCCTCGATCGCCGTTCAATGGCTCGGGCGAATCGCCTACCGCGACGCCTGGCAGCTCCAGCGTGAGCTGGTTGCACAACGCGCCGACGGCCCGATCGGCGACCGTCTCCTGCTCCTCGAGCATGATCCCGTCCTGACCCTCGGCCGCCAGGCCGACGAGCGCCACGTTCTCGCCTCGCCGCGGGAGCTCCGCCGGCGGGACGTCGAGGTCCTCCGCGTCGAGCGCGGCGGCGAGGTCACGTACCACGGCCCCGGCCAGCTGGTCGCCTACCCGATCCTTCGCCTTGGCGACCGGGGCCTGCTCGTGCGGCCGCTCGTTGGGGCGCTCGAGGCGGCGATGATCGAGACCTGCGCCCGGCTCGGGGTCGAGGCCGTCCGGCGCGACGGCCACCCCGGCTGCTGGATCGACGGCGGGCTCGGCCGGCCCTTCCGCAAGATCGGCGCGCTCGGCCTGCGCATCGAACGCGGCGTCAGCTATCACGGCATTGCCTTGAACGTCGACGTCGACCTGCGTGATTTCGACCTGATCGACCCGTGCGGCGAGCCGGGCCTCATCTCGACATCGATCGCGGAGGAGCTCGGGCGGACCGCTGAGCCCCCGTCGACGGCGGCCGTCGAACGGGCCGCGTCGATCTTCGCCGAGTCATTCGCATCGGCCATCGGCGCGCCGCTTGACTGGCCGCCCGCACCGACCCTTGCCCTGGCAGTCGGGGCCTGACCGGGCGGACATGAGCGCCGGACTGTTCGAGCTGCGCAAGGACCCCATCACCGGCTGGTGGGTCGCGACGATCGTCGATCGCGACTTCGATCGGAGCCGGTTCGCGCGCGCCGCGGAGCCGGTCGACGATGGCGGCGACTGCCAGAACTGCCGCATGCCCCCCGGCGACGGCGTCCGCGTCCGGATCCTCAAGGACTACGCATTCCACGTCATCGGCACCGAGGCGGAGCGCGGCGAGCTCGATCGCAGCTTCGCCCAGGTCACGGTCGCCGGGGCGCGAGCCGCCGGCAGCTGGCGAACGATCGCCGCGCCGCCGGGCGAGCACCGGCCGCTCGCCCAGGTCGGCGAGATGACCGAGCAGCTCCTCCTCGTCGCGCGTGCCGCGATCGCCGATGCGACCGCGGCTGCCCAGACCGACTACCTGCAGGTGGTCCAGAACTGGGGCGCCCAGGCCGGCGCCCGGACGAACCACCTGTGTCTCGACCTGTACGACCTGCCGCTGATCCCGCACCGGGTGGGCGAGGAGCTCGGCGGCGCGGCGCGATTCGTGATCCGCGAGGGCGAGTGCCCGTGGTGCCGCCTCGTCCGCGAGGAGAGCCGAGCGCGGGACCGGCTCGTCTGGGAGGACGCGGCGACCGTCGCATTCGCGCCCTGGGGCTCTCGGTCGCCGTTCGAGGTCTGGATCGTGCCTCGGGAGCACCAGGCCGACTTCGGGCAGGCCGATGACGCCGCGGTCCGCGCCACCGCGCAGGCGTTGCGCCAGGTGCTTGGCGGCCTTGCCGTGAGCCTGGACGGGCCGCCGTACAACCTGGTCCTGCACACGGCCCCGCTCCGGGAGCGCGTGGACGCCACGTTCCACTGGCACTGGGAGGTCCACCCGCGCCTGCGCGAGGTCGCCGGGCTCGAGCTCGGGACCGGCCTGCCGGTGAACCCGGTCTCGCCCGAGGCAGCGGTCGAGGAGCTCCTCGAACGAGCCGGCGGGCGGGTGGACGCGGTCCGATGATGGGCCTCGGGCAGCGCGACGAGCCGCGATCGCGCTTCGTGCACCGTCACACACGGCTGAAACGCCTCGTCACTGGCCTCGACGCCGCCAACCTTTGCCGATTCCCCCAGATCGGACCGGCGGCCCGAACGGACGACAGCCCTCCTTGCTCCAACGAACGACGACCGCAGCAACACCCTGGCCGGCGAACGGGCTCCGGGGCGCCTCGAGCGTGCTCGGCCGCCCCATGAACCGGACCTGGGACCAGGACCAGGCGCGCGTCTTCGTCGAAGGGCTGTTCGCGAAGCATCACGGCGAGATCTACGCGTACCTCGTGCGCATGCTCCGGGACGGCGAGCTCGCCGCGGACCTGACCCAGGACGCGTTCGTCAAGGCGTACAAGAACTACGACACGCTGGAGAAGGACGAGAACGCGCGGGCGTGGCTGTACCAGATCGCCCACCG